>Ga0302316_10002238_pt1 | contig 14186 bp, 6 predicted proteins | sample III_Palsa_N3_2_FD_200456 | JGI IMG/M metagenome (GOLD analysis project Ga0302316, IMG submission 200456) | Peat permafrost microbial communities from Stordalen Mire near Abisko, Sweden - III_Palsa_N3_2 | ecosystem: Environmental > Terrestrial > Soil > Palsa > Peat permafrost | place: Sweden...
GCCGTGGTGGTTGCCACGCCGGTGGGATAGCGGTCGCTGAAGTTAGTAAAGCCGCTGGCGCGTTCTGCCGCGGAGTACACCGGGACGCCGTTGAAAGCCGCTACGCTGTTCCAGCGCTGGCCGCCATACGACCCGAAGAAGAACGTCTTGTTCTTGATGATGGGGCCGCCGATGGTCGCGCCGAACTCATTGCGGTGCGTATGGGTTCGGCCCGGAGGGGCCGCCAGATAATTCGAATACGGTGAGGCCGACAACCGGTCATTGCGGATGAACTCATAGACCGAGCCATGCAGTTCATTCGTGCCGCTCTTGGTCACCACATTGACCACACCGGAGGAGGCGCGCCCGAAGCGCGCATCGTAGTTGCTGGTCATAATGCTGATCTCCTGCAGCGCGTCCGGATTGGGCAGAACGTTGCCACTGTTGCGCAGGAACGTCATGTTGATGCCGCCGTCAAGGTAGTAGCTCACGTTGCCGCCAAGCTCGTTGTCCATGCCGCCATTCATGTAGACCACCTGCTGCGGGATCCCCAACGCGATGTTGTTGGTGTTGGATTGAACGCCGGGAGCAAGACCGAGCAGAGTGTAAATGGCGCGGTCAACGATGGGCAGGTTATCCACCTCGAGGTTGGTGATGTTGCGGCCAACCGAGGAAACCGTCGTCTGGATCAGCGGCGGCGCGGTGGTCACGGTGACCTCAGAGTTCGTTGCACCGGCGGAAAGCGACGGGCTCAGGTTCTGCTCCTCGTTCAATACCAGCACCACGTTCTTCTGATCGATGGTCGTGAAACTTTTCGCCGCGATCGTAACGCTGTAATGTCCGATGGGCAGGAAGTCGAGACGATAGGAACCCTCGCCATTGGTCGTAACGCTGCGCGTGAAGTGGGTGTCGTCGTTGATCGCCGTCACCGTGGCCCCCGGAATGACAGCGCCGGTGGTATCCGTGACAGTACCGACTATGCTGGCGGTGGTGAGTTGCGCCCTGGAAGTCATCGCCCCGCACACCAGAAACAGCATCGGCATCACGCAACAAATCGTGCGAAAAAGCTTGAACATAGTGGTCTCCTCATAAGTCGAACATGCATCTCTAACCGCATACCGCTGTATGCCCTATAAGCGGTTGCCTGCCAGAACGCGCAGACGCCCACTTCGGGCTCCGCGAGATATTCGTCGTCTCTTCCAAGGAGTGTCAACACGATTGTGGCCGTCCGTTCCCCTATACGGGACACATCTCCCGATCAAATTTTTCTTCTATTGAACTTTTACGGGCGCTTCCTGGAGTGACAGTGCTACACTCGGGCGTCCCACATGGCGGGACGGAGATTCGCTTTCCCGCGATTGATCGTTGACAACAGTTCGTCCCGGGAAAAAGAATCCCATTCATCCGCTTTACTGGCACGGACATTGTTGCACTAGGAGAGCACCCACATGGGAACGGCACTGGCTACACCGGCAACGGCATTCCTCCCTGAATCCGATTCCCCTGAATCCGATTCAAATTCAAAGACCGACGGAATTTACCAATTGCAAAGTCTCGACCGCGCCATCTCTGTCCTCGAGATGCTCGGCTTGAGCGACCGGCCTCTAAGCCTGGCCGATGTCTGCCAGCAGATGCATCTGCACAAGAGCACGGCCCACCGCTCGCTCATGGTCCTGGAACGCAACGCGCTGATCGAGCGCACCCCCGAGAACCGCTTTCGCCTGGGACTGAAGCTCTACGAACTGGGCAACCGCGCCGTCGAGCAGATCGACCTCCGCACCCATGTTCATCCCTACTTCAAACGCCTTGCGTCCGACCTGGGCGAGACCGTACACCTCAGCGTGCTGCGCAAAACTTCCATCGTCTATCTCGACAAGGCCGGAGCCAGCGGCAAGGTCTGCACCAACTCCAGGACGGGCAGCACCAACCCCGTCTACTGCACCTCGATGGGCAAGGCCATGCTCGCCTTCCAGCCCCTCGAGATGATCGAGCGAATCATCTCGAAGACCCGCTTTGTCCGCTTTACCCCCAAGACCCTGTGCTCGCGCGAGGCGCTGCTCATAGCCCTTGAAAAGATCCGGCACCGTGGCTACGCCATAGACGATGAAGAGCATGAACTCGGCGTCCGCTGCGTAGGTGCGCCCATCTTCAACCAGAACGGCCAGGCCATCGCGGCCCTCAGCGTCTCCGGCCCGGTCTCCCACATCACCCCGCAAAGCGTCACGTCCATCGCGGACCACCTGCTCCGTTGCTGCCGAGACATCTCCGCGTCCCTTGGCACCTACAAGAAGCCCGGCCCCGATATCCTCACCTAATCACGGTTTCGGATCGACCACCCGCGTGCTGCATGACCCTATATCGAACAACGCCGCTAGCCCGCACGACGAGTTCAACATCTTGTCGCCGTCATGCTCCACCCCCGGTACGAACCACAACTTCTGCGACGCCCCAGGCTCTTTCAACTCAGGATGCCGCAGCTCCATGTACTTGAAGTAGGCCTTCCCCCGAAAGAACCGGTACGGCCCTTCGACCTCGCCCATGCAGGTCTTGTCCAGCGCCGGATGGTTCGGATCGGTGTCCGCGGTGCCCAGAAGATAGGTCACATCGCGGCGTAGATAGCGTGCTTCCATGTCCTCGAACTTCGCATCGCCCACATACGGCGGCGGACTGTTCACTCCATACTTCCACTCGTTGTACTTGCCCTCGCAGCTCTTGCGCGGAATGGCGAACGTAAACTCGCCCTTCGGATCCAGCACCGGCCGCTCCGGCGAAAAATACATGTACGACGAAGGATTCGCGATCACATAACGCACATGCACGCCGCTATGGATCAGCTTCTCCCCGCCCCGCCCGACGACGGTGTAACGTTGCACCACCTGCCCACCCGCGGAGTGCCCCGCGACCACCACCGTCTTCAGATTCGGAAACAGCGTCCGGTCCGCCAGCCGCTCCAGGATCACATCGAACGCATCGAAGGTACTCACCGCCGCGTTCGTCGCATTGTTGCCCTCCATCCAGCCGCCGCCCGTCCAGCGCAGTGCATTCGCCGGCAGATGAAACGCATCGATGTCCAGCTTCGTCAGAAACTGCGGCGTAATCAGGAGCGTGCCCTTGCCTGCCGCGCCCGCGGTCTTAATTGCCTGTAGCCCGGACTCGTTATACACATCCGCATTGCGCAGCTTGCCATGGACCACAACCAGCGCACGAACAATGGATGGCTGCGGCTTCGAGATGTCCACGTCATGTCCGTCCGCCGAGATATAAACCGGGATCTCGCCCTTGCCGTTAGGCCTCTCAACCTGCAGCCACTGGCCGGCAATCACCTTCACCGGCTTGTCGGAGGTCGTCGTATCGTCGGCGTTCGCACAGCACGTCGCCACCACGGCGAACATCAGCATGCGCACAACTCCTCGGTATCCTTGCATCGGTAAATCCTTTCGGCCTACGGAATCGTCAGTGTACCTATGGAATCAATAGGGTAAACGATATCGTCTGTAGCGTCGTCGCACCGGAATTGACCGTCACTGTGAACGGATACGTCCCGGCCGACTGCTCCAGACTGGTCGGCGACGTCCCACAGCCGCTCAGCATGGCCATTCCGCCCAGGCTCACCAATGCCACCAACAACAGCACAACCCTGCGGCGGCGCAGCCCAATCAGCAACACCGCGGCAAACGGCAGCATCGCCAACGCCACCGTCCGCGTGGCGAACAGCCCGCCCGCGGGCCCTTCATGCAAGCTGCCCGTAGCCGACGAATTCGACACCAGCAACTGCACGCTCTGCGTCGCGGTAAGCCCCGCAAGCGGCAGCGTCACCGGGCTGAACGCGCAGTTCAGTTTGGCCGGAAGCCCCTGGCACGCGAACGTCAGCGTGTCCGTGCGCCCGCCGGGAGTCACTGTCAGTATCGCCTGCGCCTCCTGGTAGCTCGTCTGGAACGCCAGCGCCGTACCCGATGGCGACACGCCAAAGCCCGCTGCGATCGTAATCAGTATCGGCTTGCTCGTCACACTGATGAAGTTGGTGTCGCCGGAATAAACGGCGGTCACAGAGTCTGTACCGACGGGCAGATTGACCGTTGCATACGCACCCACACCACCCGCCAGCGTCGCCGTACCCACAACCGTCGCTCCCGAATAAAACGTCACCATACCCGTTGGCGTACCCGATGTCGGCGATACCAGCGTGGCCGTCAGCGTAATGTTCGTCGACCCATTGAACCCGCTAGTCGCCGAGGTCGAGAGCACGATGCTCGGCGTCGCCTGCGTGATCGTCAGCGTCCCATTGGTAGCGGCAAACGTGTAGTTGCCAACGTTCGTGCCCGTCGCGCTGGGAACGATCGGATATGTCCCAACATTGCTCGCCGTCGTCGCCGTCGTCGAGAACGTCTCCGTCAGCACGTCACCATTCACCGCGCCGCTGATCGTTCCGCTAAACGTAGGATTGGCCGCGCCATACACCCGCGTCGCGTTGTTGGCCGTCAGCGTCAGTGTCGCCACGGTCACGGTGAGCGTCCCGTTCGTGAAGCCAAGCGTGTAGTTGTTTGACGCCAGCGTCCCCACCGTCATCGCAATCGGATACCCGCCGATCGCAGAACCCACCACCGCCGTCGTAGTCTCGCCAGGCGCTCCGGTCGTCGCCGTAATTTGTGAATCTCCATTCACAAATCCCGTTACGCTGTACGTCAGCGTCGGATTGGCCGCGCCATACACCCGGCTCACGCTCGTCGCGGCCACGCTCAGCGCGGCCTTCGCCACGATGAAGCACTGCGTAATGGTCGGTGCCGCGGCATATGTATTGTTCCCGGCCTGGTTGGCCGCAACGCACACCTGCCCTGCGCCCGTAACGCTAAGCACCGAACCCGCAATCGTCCCCGGACCGGAGGCCACCGTAAAACTCACCGCGAGTCCCGAAGTAGCCGTCGCCGTCAGCGTGATCGGCGCAACGCCATACGTCACACCCGGCAACGTGCCAAAGGTGATCGTCTGCGCCGTCGCTCCTGTAATCGTCAGCGTCCCATTCACGAAGCTGAACACATAGTTCGCCGCGGCCAGCGTGTTCTGCGTGATCGTGATCGGATACGTCCCGGTCGGCGACAGAAGCACCGCCGTCGTCGACTCCGATGGCGCCCCGGTCACAGCAGTGCTCTGCGTGTCGTTGTTCACAAACCCGGTGATCGTATACGTGAACGTCGGGTTCGCCGTGTCGTAGAACCGCGACGCATTCGTAGCCGTAACCGTCAGCATCGCCGGCGTAACCGTAAAGCTCTTCGCCGTAGAGGTACTGGCCAGGTAAGCCAGCCCACTAGGCACAAATACCGCAGTGACCGTGGAGTACACACCCACCGCCGGCACAAATCCCAGCGACGCCACGCCACCCGTGCCAACATTTGCAGAGCCCAGCAGCGTCGTCGCATTGTTATAGAAGTTCACGCTGCCACTGGTAGGCGCAGTCAATGTTCCGCTCACAGTCGCCGTAAGCGTCTCGACATTCCCATACACCAGCGTCGCCGCCGACACACCCAGCGTCGTCGTAGTAGTCTGTGCGGAGGTCGTCCCCGTCAGCGTCAGGTTGATCGCACTGCTATTGCTGGCGTTACTCGTGAACGTCGCAACATCAGTCAGCGTCCCCGCAGTCAGCGGCGCAAAGCTCGCTGTCAACGCACATACCGTGCCAGAGGCCAGCCCTCCACTGCATCCATTGGTCGTCGCCGGTACCAGCGAAAAATCCGTCGAATCCGTCTGCGTATACGTCGGCTGGTTCAGCGAAGCCGTCCCACTGCTGCTCAGCTCGATCGCCGCACTCGAAGGGCTCGACGTGAACTTGTAGTAGCCCGCCGTACGCTGCATCTCCACATATCCGGTCACGCCGCTATCGGCGATAAACGCATCGCCGGCAGCATCCAGCGCCAGCGCCTTAGGTGTCGTCAACCCGCTCGAAAGCGTGACCGCCGCAGCGCCGCTCGCGGGATACTCCACCAGCGTAGTCCCCGTCGTCACCAGCACATTGCCTGCGGCATCCACGGCAACACCCGTAGCTCCAACACTGGCAATCGTCGTCTGCACACCGGCACTGCTGAGCTTCACCACATGCGTGCCATCGGCCACATACACAGTGCCCAGTGCATCCACGGCAACCGCCACCGGAGCGCCCAAGCCGCTGAATCCGGCAACCACCGGCAGAATCGCATTCGGCCCAAACATCAGCACACGATTGTTGCCCGTATCCGCCACGTACAGATTCCCAAGCCCATCCACAGCCATCCCATGCGGACTGCTCACCGCCGAGCTCAACACAAACTTCGTCCCCGTAATCGGCAACTCAATCACCGTATTCGCCGAGGAGTCCGCCACAAAAATATCCCCCGCTCCGTCGATAGCCACACCGCTCGGCGCCGTAAAACCACCTGCAACAGTGGTCGCAATACCACCGCTATACCGCAGCAGGTTCTTGCTCGCCGTGTCCGTCACCAGCACGCGCCCCGAGCCATCCACAGCAATGCCGCTCGGTACAAGCCCCGTGCCCGTCGTCGTCGATGTCCCCGGATCGACCGCCAGCCCCGCACCCGTGCCTCTGCCGCTGAACAGTGAATCGCCCAGCACACCGCTCGCGCTATTCACCTCAACCGCACCCGCAGACAACCCCGGCCGTTGCGGCACAAACGACACATTCACCACGCAAGTCGTCCCCGGTCCACCACCCGCAACCACCAGCGCCGCCGTGCACGTATCGCCGCCCGCATCGCTGAACCCACTCGCCGTAGCTCCACCCAGCGTGAATGTATTCGCCGTCAAAGTCTGCGCGGACAAGAATGTAAACGCATAAGCCTGCGACGCACTCGTCGATCCAACTGCCGTCGAGGGAAACGTCGGGTTATACGTAAACTTGCGCAGCAGGCTGCCTGTCGAATCGCCAAAGTAAAGATTGCCGCTCGCATCGGCAACTAGGGGCCCACGCGTCCCCGCCAGCTTCGCCTGGGTCAGCGGGCATCCGTCATAAGACGCATCGCTCATCGCCGGCCCCGTCGTCCCGCCGCTGCAAACAGTCCCCGTCGCCGCAGTCGCCACCGCATTGCCGCCGCCGATGATCGCCGTAACACCGCTCTGCGCGTAGGTCTCGTAAAACAGGACCGTGCTGTAGTCCTCGAAGAAGATGTTCCCATTGATATCGCCGCCAACCCCCTGCGGAGAACTCAACACCAGCAGACTTGGCTTCACCCCGCTCTGCGTCAGCGTGCCTTGTCCCGCGAAGCTATACGAATACCCCACCTGTAGCGTCGGATAAGCAGTAGTCGGGAACGTCAGCGGCGCAGCCACGCCGCCATAGATCACCTTGATCCGCGCATTGCCCGCGTCGCTGTAATAAAGATTGTTGTTCGGATCCAGATACACGGTCCACGCCGTACTCACAGGCTCTCCCGCAGCCGTAATCACGCCTGTCGTCGAGTTGGTCGTGAACGACTCTCCAATCGCCGTATCCGCTGTCGCAGGAGACGTCGGCGTAGTCGTCAAACAAGCATTCGCCGTCGCCACCGACCCCGTCTTGGTAATCAGCGCGGACACGCAATTGTTCCCCGCAATCGTATACACATACCCCAGCGTCGGCGTAAAGCCGTCCGCGGTAAGAATGTTCTTCGCCACCGTTCCGCCGTTGTATAGCAGGCGCACGCCGTTGTTCAGATTGTCCGCAACATACACATCATCGTTGCTCGAAACCACCGCCGCCGTCGGGCTGCGGAACAGTGCCACGTTCGACGACGCAATCGTCGCGTTCCCAAATCCCAGCGCCTGGTCGCGATACCCCGCGGCATACCCCGCAATCGTATACATCGCCCCGTTCACCGGAGTCACACCCGGCTCTTCCAGCTCGATCAGCGCCGTCGCCTGCGTCGTCGAAGTGCAGTTCACGCACAGCACGCGGATGCGGCTGTCCGTATAGTCCGTAAGAAACAAATTGCCATCGCTATCGACCGCAACATCCCGCGCCCCGATCACCGCGGACGCCGCGGGGCAGCCATCTCCCAGCGAGTTCAACGCATCCGGCTGCCCCGTCGCCGCATAGTTCGCACACGCAAACTTGCCGCTCCCATCCGTTGAAACCGCCGTCAACGCCGTCACACCGGTCCCGCCAAATCCTGCAATCGTATAGATGTCACCCACCACCGGCACAGTCGCCGGCGCATTCTTCGAAGCCGAGATCGCATACCCGCTGTTCGCCGCCGTGATCGCCGCAGCCACGTTCCCGCCGCCGTTGTAGATCACACGTATCAACCGGTCGCTATAGTCGGCCACATAGACATTGCCATACTTGTCCACCGCCGCGCCCTGCGGAGCATTCAACCCTGCCGTCGCCGGCGCGCATCCATCGCCATAGCTTGTGCCGCTCGTCGTCGCAATGCCCGTCGTGCAGGTCGTCGTCCCCGCCGTCCCCGTCCCCGCAAGCACAACGCTGAACGGCACAGGCACAGCCGAAGGCGCACTCTGTGCTCCGGAAACAATGGCCGTTCCAAGCAGCGCCATCGCCGCCATGCATGCCCGAAAACTCATCTTGATCTCTACTGCCATGGTGCCCATCCTTCTTCCTCCGGCCACGTCATGCCGGAGCGTTTGGAGCTAATACGTAAGCTTTGCCGCGAACTGTAGAACGCGAGGGTTGCCAACCGTCGCAGAGATGACACCGAAGGTCGTCGTGGTGGGAAAGTCGCTGGCCGGGTTGGCGAACGTGGGCGTGTTGGTGATGTTGAAGGCCTGCGCGCGAAACTCCAGTTCAAAATTGTCGTGGATCTGCGTACGCTTGGTCAGGTTGATGTCGAGGTCTTTTTGTGTGGGGCCGCGCAGGATGCCGCGCGCCGTGTTCCCGTAGAAGGTGGTGGGACCCGCGAAGACTGAGGTGTTGAAGTAGCTGGTGAGGCGGCTTTCTGGCGAGCCATGCTTGACTGCCATCGCAGCAGTCATGTTGGGAGCATAGCTGGCGCGGCTGGTGTCGGTGCCGTAGTAGCTTGCGCCGCCGGCATCAGTGATCGTGATTGGCGTGCCGCTCTGAATCACACCCGTACCCGAAAGCTCATAGCCATCGAACACCCGTGATCCCAACGCTCCATGCGCGATACGCCAGTGCGGATTCGGAATCGGTTGCGTAAACCGGATCGTTGCATGATGCGTACGATCGAAGTCCGAAGGCCCATAAGCCTGCCGCTGATTCGTCTGATCGCCCGACACCGCCGCAAACACCGTTCCATCGGTGCTGCCCGAAGCCGTATCCAGGCTCTTCGAGTACATATACGTCGCCAGCAACGATGCCTTGCCCAGATTCTCCGTAACGGTCGCCTGCATGGAGTTGAAGTTCGACTCCTGGTTCGTCTGCAGGAACAGGAACCCGGCGTTCGAGAAGCCAACATACGGTGCCCGCGCAGCCGCGCTATCGGTTACGCCCGTGTTGTTGGTCGTCACGCCATTCACCGGAGTCGAAGCGCTCGCTATTTGCGCCTGGTTGGACTCTACCTCGGCAGCAAGGTGCTCGCCCCGGGCACCCACATATCCAACCTGCAGCGCAAAGTCGCGGCTCAAAGCAAACTGAAGATTCGCGCCGAACTGCTGATAGTAAGGCGTGCGCAGCAGCGGATCGATGTCGAAGATTCCAATCGGCGCCGGTGCCGTCGTTGTGTTCTGTGCAAAGAGCTGCGGAAGAATCGGAAACTGGTTGCGCTGTGGCAACGCGGGAAAAGGGTTCGCCAGCGATCCATTCACATTCAGATAACTCGTCGAAACGGCGCTGTTGAGCTGCGTCGACTTCTCATACGTCGGCAGCGACGTTGACTCCAGCAATCCAAGCTGGTTCGAGAGCCTGTCATAGAACAACCCATATCCTGCCCGCGCCACAACCCGCTCCGAAAGCTGATACGCCAAGCCAAAGCGCGGCGCAAAGCCCAGCTTGCCCACTGTATCCGTCAGTGTGTCCGATACCTTCGCAATCCCCGGCACCGGGTTGCGCGCATTGCCCGCCTGCACAAAGCCAACAGAAGTCGGCCCCGCAGCCGTCGGCGCCTGATAGCGTCGCGGATCGAACGCGCCATCGCGTCCCTGCGTGTCCGTCGGCAGACCGATGTACTCCCAGCGAAGACCGGCGTTTACCGTCAAATGCGTAAACGGCTTCCAGCTGTCCTGCGCAAACAACGCCACATCTCTCAGCCGGTCATAACGCTGCACCAGCCCGCTCGCCACGGTCGCTTCATAGATGTCGCTATGCCCGGTACCATTGCCGCCGGAGGCTGTAGCTCCACCGTTCTCGCCCAGCAGAAAGTTCTGGAAGCTGATGAAGTCCAGCGTTCCACGCATGTCGTTATTGGAGAAATAATTGTCCTGGTAACGGCGCATCTCCACGCCGAACGTCATGTTGTGCTTGCCCTTCAGCCAGCTCACGTTGTCGAAGTACTGCCACGTATTCTCGGTGTCCGCCTGGTCTGTGCTGACGGTATATCCCATCTCAAACGAGCCCGAATATTCTATCTCCGGAATGTCCGGGAAGTCGCCCGAGTTGAACCGCGTCATGCCAATCGAAGATAGCGGAAGCGCGTTCTGCAACCCCGTATGCCCCAGCGCGCGGTTCAACCCAAAGTGAAAATCGTTCACCACGTTGGACGAGAAGATGTGCGTCTCCGCAATCGAGTACAACCGGCTCTTGAAGTTCTGATCCAAGCCAAAGCCCGGAATAAATCGCGTCGAAGACACCGGCAAGAACTGCGGCTGCTGCGCCACGATCTCGTGAAACGCCACATGGTCCTTGCTCGATATCTGATAGTCCATGCTGCCCGTGTACTCGTCCTCGTTATACGTTCCCGCCGTCGACACCACATAGTTCACGCCCGTGGTGTTGGTCGTCTGCGGAGAGGGAATCACATACTGCCCATTCGAAAACTTCAACTGCAGCAAAGCCACCGCCACCGGGCTGATGTTCGATCCGTTCGCCGCAATCGTTGGCCCCGTATAAGAAGTCTTCCCCAGCGAGTTCCCAAACGCTCCCAGCGATGGCAGCGACCGGTCCGTAGGAATCTGCGGCAAATTCACCGACGTCAATCCCGGATAGCCATTCACCTGCCGCGTCCCCTGGTAGTTGAAAAAAAAGAACAGCTTGTCCTTCCCGTTGTAGATCTTCGGTATCCAGACCGGTCCGCCAATCGAAGCGCCGAACTGGTTCTGTATCAACTCCGGCCGCGCCTGGCCCTGCTGCTTCAAAAAGTAGTTATTCGCATTCAGGATTGTGTTTCGAAAGAACTCATACACATCGCCATGAAACTGGTTGCCGCCCGAATGCGTGATCAGCGCCACGTTCGATCCGCCTGACCGCCCCGTCGTCGCATCGAACAGCGCCGTCTGAATCTTGAACTCCTGGATCGCATCCGGTGGCGGGATGATCGTGCTGTTGGAGGCAAAGCCGTTGTTCGAAGACGCGTTTGTATGCACGTTCACCGCGTCCACGCCATCCACATAGATCGAGTTTGAGTTCGTACGCGCGCCGTTCACATTCACGTTCTGCGTCCCGCGTCCCAACCCCGTAGCATCGTTCAGCGGCGCAATCACACCCGGCGAGAGCGCCAGCAACTGCGTAAAGTTATTCGTCGCCAACGGCAGTTGCGACATCGCTTCTCCACTGATAACGCCGCCCTGCGTCACAGACTCCGTCTCCAGCAACGCGCCTTGCGAGTTCACATCCACAGTCGTCGACAATGACCCCACTTGCATCGTCGTATTCACTGCAATGTGCTCGGTCACATTCAGCGTCGCGGTCTCCACCATCGTCGCAAAGCCAACCAGCGTAAAGCTGATCTCATAGTCCCCAGGCGTCAGCGACGGAAAGCTATACTCACCGGCATTGTTGGTCACGGCCACACGCTTCTCGTCGCTGGCAGTATTCCGCGCGGTCACCTGCACCTTCGGCACCAACGCCCCACCCTTGTCGGTCACCACGCCAGAAATAATGCCCGTAGTCTGCGCAGCAGCACTCACCGCACCAACCAACATCAACAACATCAACACCCGAACCGCGAACTTCATCATCACCAACACCTCAAACAACAACCACTTGTCACGTATCACTTGCCACGTATCACTTGTACTTCTACTCACTAGCTCCAGCTCCAACATCTTCCCTGCTTCCAAACACCTGCGCCTTCTTCTCCCGTCCAACCAACGTCAACACAATCGCCAAACAGAACACCATCGCCGCAGTCATAGACATCGACCCCGCATACGTCCTGCCCTTCGCAAACCCAGCCTCGAGATACACCACCACGCTCGACAGCAAAACCCCCACCTGGTTCCCCAACCCCGGCAGCGTCCCGCGCACTGAATCCGGACTCAACTCCGCCACATGTGCCGGCACCACGCCCCATGCGCCCTGCACGCAGAACTGCATCAGCACGGCGCCCAGCACCAGCAGCGGCAGCGTATGCGCAAACGCCCACAGCGGGATCGACGCAATCGCCCCCACCAGCGCGCCAATCATCGCCCACCGCCGTCCCACGCGGTCCGAAATCCATCCAATCGACAGCCCACCCAATATCGCCCCAACCATCGAGATCGCCGTCAACGCCGCCTTCTGCTTCCCAACAATCCCCCAGTCCTTCTCCAGAAACGTCGGATACAGGTCCTGCGTCCCATGCGAACTCATGTGCATCGCCATCATGAACACCGTGAAATAGACAAACAGCTTCCAGTGCGACGCCAACGCCCGCCCCAACCCCGCAAAGCTCGAATGCTTGGTCAACCGCCAAACCTCGGATTCCCTCACCCGCAGCGCCACAAACCCCGCCGCCGCCAGCGCCGGCAGGCTACCCAGATAGAACAGCGGCCGCCATCCATACTTCGGCTCAATCAAAAAGTAAGCCGCCGCCGCCAGCAGAAACCCAATCGAATACCCCTGCTGCAGCAGCCCGCTCAACACGCCGCGATACCGCGTCGGCACCTTCTCCATCGCCAGCGAAACACCCACGCCCCACTGCCCGCCCATCACCACGCCAAACACCGCACGAATGCACAGGAACATCACAAAGCTATGCGCAAACCCGGTCACCAGCTCCACAATCGCAAACAGGCAAAGGTTCACGATCATCGGAATCCGCCGCCCAAACCGGTCCGAGATCCCGCCAAAGAAGAACGCCCCCACCGGCCGCAGCGCCAGCGTCGCGGTCAACGCCAGCGTCATGTGCTTCACATCCTGCCCAAACTCCTTACCAATCACCGTCAGCGAAAGCACTACCAGGAAGAAGTCGAACGCATCCAGCGTCCACCCCGACAACCCCGCAATAAACGCCCCGACCCACGGCTCATCCGGGGTATGGATCTCCTCCGGCGATACGTCGAGCGGCAGTACAGAAGGCGTCGCCAGGGTCACGGGAGCGTCCGGATCAAGCGGGGGAAGGTGCGTCGTCGACAAAATAGCCAAGCGGAGTCTCTCTATCCAGAGCACCGTTCGCAACGCGCGCGACAGCCTCTTCAGAACGCCGCGAATCCTAGGCCCCCATTCGCAAACCTGTCTTCAAGAAGTTCCAAAGAATATCTAAATACTCATTACAAGCCACTTATCCAGTGGCGTAGCGTTCCGCATCCGCACGATACACCGTCTACAATCCAGAGAGACCGCGCGGGAGAATTGCTGAGATGCCCCTTTACTCACATGCCGTCGCCCTGATTCGGTCCAACCTCGAACAGATTTCGAGGGGACAAAAGGTTCGGGCGGTCTCTATTGGAATCCTTACAGAAAGACAATTGGGTGCCATTAATCAGGCCCGGCAGTCCAGAACCAACCCGCTGCCGATTGTCATCGCAGAAGTGCTCTTTCTCGGACAGCACACCTACAACAGCCGAATCAGAGATGACGGCTACACCATCGACGATGTCGTCGATCAGATAGTAAGTGCCATGGATGCTACGGCCGTTTTCATTCCAACGTCAAAGGCCGCTGCGATTCAGAACCATACCAAGCGGCCTGACCGCTATGGCAATCGCGTACAGGATATGGCCGTCTTCGAATGTACTGCGCGGCATCCTCGGCCAGAGTTGCTATCGGTAATCCCGAAGGGCGATAGGCCTCCAAACCCAAAGGCTGGTCAAACGCCAAAGGGCCGCTAGCGCTAGCGGCCCTTCGGTAAAGATTGAGCGATTCGCCCGGGTAACGAAATGAGTCCGGCGCACCAACCGCTCGTCTATAGTAT
>Ga0302316_10002243_pt1 | contig 14176 bp, 13 predicted proteins | sample III_Palsa_N3_2_FD_200456 | JGI IMG/M metagenome (GOLD analysis project Ga0302316, IMG submission 200456) | Peat permafrost microbial communities from Stordalen Mire near Abisko, Sweden - III_Palsa_N3_2 | ecosystem: Environmental > Terrestrial > Soil > Palsa > Peat permafrost | place: Sweden...
AGGGGCAGCGTCTTATGGGCGGCCGTCATGGCGTACATGTCGTAGGTCTCGCCGCTGGAGGTGCGCACTTGATGGAAGCCGGGGCCGTACCAGGATGCTACGCCGCGCTCCAGGTAGGCGACGCTGGAGGACAGCACGTAGTAGCGCTTGCCGAAGACCTCGTAATACGACGGATTACCGTAGCGCGAGAGCGGTTCGACCTTCGGGACGGCGTCGGGGATGGTCGGGGGCGTCGCGATGGGCGGCGGCGTGGTGGGACCTAAGGTCGGTTGGGGTGCGGTTTCGTTACGTGAGGTAAAACAGCCCGCCAACCCGAGGGCGGCGGTGAGACTTAAGCCGGCGCGAACTCGCGAGGTGTTCACCGTTGCGAGCTGAGCGGGGGCGCCTCAGCGGGGACCAGCACGGCGTCGTGCTGAAGAATGCGCTGCTTCACGGCCGCCGCCAATTCGAAGACGGCCATGGCGTAGAGCGCGCTATGGTTGTAGCGCGTGATGACATAGAAATTATTGTAGCCCACCCGCCAGTGAACCCCATCGGGCTCGTCGGCGGCAATCAGGATGGCCGGCGCGTCCGGCGGCAGCGAGCTGTCGAAATTCACGCCCTTGGCTTTTAGCGACTCGACGGTATCCGCCAGCGCCAATTTGCGGCCGTCGAGATCGGCCGTCTTGTCGGGACCCACCACCGCCTCGCTCAACACGGGTTCGCCGGCATTCCAGCCGAAGGCCTTGAGATAGTTGCCCACGCTGGCGCAGACGTCGGACCAATTGTTCCACAGGTCGATGCGTCCGTCGGCGTTCGCATCGACCGCGAACTTGCGATAGTTCGAGGGCATGAATTGCGGTGCGCCCATGGCGCCGGCGTAGGAGCCCTTGACTGTCAGAGGATCGAGATTGAGGTCGCGGCTCAAGAGAATGAATTGTTCCAATTCGTCGCGAAAGAATTTGGCGCGCGGCGGGTAGTCGAAGGCCAGGGTGGAGAGGGCATCCAACACCCGGTAGCCGCCCGTGAGCCGGCCGTAATAAGTCTCGACGCCGACAATGGCGGCGATGTATTCGGGGGCTACGCCTGAGCGCACGCTGGCCCGATCCAATTCTTGACGATGCGCCAGCCAAAAGTCGGTGCCTTCGTTGATGCGCTTCTCGGTCAAGAAGATGGGGCGATACTCGTACCAAGGCTTGGCCTTTTCGGCGGGACGATCCATGGCGGCGATGATGGCCGGCTGGCTCTTGGCAGCGTGCAGCAGCCTACGCAGTTTCCACTTGCTGATATCGTCCTTCGCGGCGACTTCGTCGATGAAGCTCTCGACCTCGGGGCGAAGGGTGTCGATGGCGTAGGCAGGCCGGGTGCCGGTGAACGCCAGGCTGAGGAGTATGAGTAGGTGCGGAACGGCGGCGCGCATTATGATCCGATGAGCTTGCGGTGCGAATGGAGTGACATGAGGATGCCGAAGCCCGCCAGCAGCGTGACCATGGAGGTGCCGCCGTAGCTGATCATGGGCAGCGGGACGCCGACCACCGGCAGGATGCCGCTCACCATCCCCGAATTGACGAATACGTAGACGAAGAAGCTGAGCGCGATGGCGCCGCCGGTCAAACGCGAGAAAGTGTCCTGCCCCTGGTTCGCAAGATACAGGGCGCGGCCGATGACTATCCCGTACAGAGCCAACAGCAACAGCTGACCGAGCAATCCGAACTCTTCGCCGATGACGGCGAAAATAAAGTCGGTGGAACGCTCAGGCAGAAATTCCAATTGCGCCTGGCTGCCGTTCATGTAGCCCTTGCCGAAGACGCCGCCGGAGCCGATGGCGATCTGGGACTGAATGATGTGATAGCCGGCGCCGAGAGGATCGTTCTCGGGATTCAGGAAGGTGAGAATGCGTTGGCGCTGATACTCGTGAATGACATGCCAGCCGGCCCAGGCAGTGATGGCCGCCGCGGGAATGGATATCAAAATGATTTGAATCTGCAACCCGGCCATGAGCGTGACGATGAGTCCGGAGGCCGCGATTAACAGCGCCGTGCCGAGGTCGGGCTGAACGACGATCATGCCGGTGGGAATGGCGATGATAATGCCCATGACCAGCAAATCCTTGAAGGACAGGGGCAACGGCCGCTCGTGCATATACCAGGCGCACAGCATGGGTACCGCGAGCTTCATGATCTCGGAGGGCTGAAAGCGGATGGGGCCGATGTCCAGCCAGCGTTGCGCGCCTTTGCCGATGTGGCCGGTCGCCATCACGATGACCAGCAGCAGCACGCCGATGCCGTAGGCGATGGGCGCGAACAGGCGCAGGTACTGTGGAGTCGCGAGCTTGGCGAGAGCCACCATGGCGGTCACCGCAATGGCAATGTTGGCGAGGTGATGCTCGACCATTTTGATGTTCTGTCCGGAGGCGCTGTACACCACCAGAATGCCCATGCAGACGATAATGGCGAGCACGCCGGTGAGCGGCCCGTCCAAGCCCAGCGCGCGCAGGATGCGGCTGCCGGCCGTGAGGGTGCGGCGTGTACGCGACGGTGAAAATTCGTCGAAAATCATGGGCGCATCCTCGAGTTCAACGGCCTCTGCTCCGTTTCAAGATTCCCGCCACCAGCGGCCAGAGGAGGCCGCCAATCACGGGCGCGAGCCAGCGGCTGTAGGCGACGACGGGATTGCCAGTGGCACCGTCCACCCAGAACAGCACGAACTGATAGCCGGTCAACATGGCAAAAATGGTGAGCGACTGGGACAGCATGGAAAAGACGCGCAGACGGAGACGTAGATTCGTCGCCCATGCCGCCATGAGGGTGAGCGCGAGTGCATGCTGGCCGAGCACCATGCCTTGGGTGACATCGAGAGCGAGACCGCCGAAGAAGGCGAGGCCCAGGCCGCCGGCGCGCGGCGCTTCGATCGACCAGTAAAACACCACCAGGGCCAAGAAATCGGGCCGCAGGGCATCGACCGCCGTGGGCAGCGGTACGACGGACAACGCCAAGGCCAGGAGAGCCGAGAGCAGCATGGGCAAGCGCCGAATGGGGTCGTCGCGCATCATTTCTTCGGTGCCCCCGTTTGGGCTGGAGCCGGCGGGGTGGTCGCTGCCGACTTGGTCGCGGCCGACTTGGATGCGGCAGGCGGTGTTGCGGGGGCCGCGGCTGCTGTCTTGGGCGCGGCGGCAGGCAAGGTTGTGGCAGGTGCGGCCTTGGGAGGCGCCACGGGGGCGTCCGGTCTCAGCCACACGAACATGAGTTCCCGTGAACGGTCGAGCGCGGCGGCCGGCCGGACTTCGACGTCGGCCAGAGACTGCGCAGGATCGCGTTTCACCTCGGAGACCGTGCCCACGGGGTAGCCCGCGGGGAAGCCGCCACCTAACCCGGAGGTAACCAGGAGATCACCCACCACCACGTCGGCGCTGGTGGACAGGTAGGGTAGCTTCAAGCGGCTGGTATCGCCGGTGCCCTGCGCAATGGTGCGCAGGCCGTTGCGGTTTACCTGGACGGGAATGGCATGCGCGGCATCGCTGACCAGAATCACCTCACTGGTCAATTCCTCGACGCGCGCGACCTGGCCAAAGACGCCGCCGGCGTCGAGCACTGCTTGGCCCATGAACACGCCGTCGCGAGCGCCCTTGTCCACCAGCACTCGTTCACGGAACGCGTCCATGTCCAAGTCCATGATGTTGCCGATAATGAAGCGATCGGTGACGCCGACGGTATTGTCGCGTAGGGCCCGTAGCCGCTGGCTCTCGGCCTCGAGGGCTTCGTAGCGCTGTAGACGGAAGTTCGCGAGCCGCAACTCGGCTTCGAGGCGCGCCTTATCGGCACGCAGCGACTCGCGCGAGGAGACGTTCTCGCGGAACCAATCCCAGCCCTCGAAGGGCGAAGCCACGGCCAGTTGAACCGGATACGCGGCCACCGACAAGACGCGCCGGATTTGCACCAGGTGGGCATAGCGCTTATCGAGAATAATGAGCCCTAACGCCAGCAGGGAATACAGGACGCAGCGAAGCAGCAGTCCCGTCGTTCGGCCCGAGGCGTCGTTATTACGAAATGCGACCATGGGCAGGGGCTTCCCTAGTCGCTTGCATTACTCCAGTCCGAAGATGCCTGGTCCATGTTCCTCGGTGAGCTCGAGGATCCGGCCGCCACCGCGTGCCACACAGGTCAGGGGATCGTCGGCCACCACCACCGGCAAGCCGGTTTCTTCCATGAGGAGTTTGTCCACGTCGCGTAGCAAGGCGCCGCCGCCGGTGAGCACGATGCCGCGCTCCGCCACGTCCGCGCCGAGTTCCGGAGGAGTCTGCTCCAGCGCTTGTTTGACCGCGCCGACGATACCTTGCAGCGGTTCCTGCAAGGCCTCGAGAATTTCATTGGAGTTCAAGGTGAAGCTGCGCGGCACGCCTTCGGACAGGTTGCGGCCCTTGACCGAAATTTCGCGGACTTGTTGCCCGGGATATGCGGAGCCGATTTCCAACTTGATGCGTTCGGCCGTGGCTTCGCCGATGAGGATGCCGTAGTTGCGGCGGACGTAGTTGGTAATGGCTTCGTCGAACTTGTCGCCGCCGATGCGCACGCTGGCGGCGTAGACGATGCCATTCAGCGAAATCACCGCGACCTCGGAGGTACCACCGCCGATGTCCAATACCATGGAGCCGCGTGCTTCTTGCACGGGCAGACCGGCGCCCACGGCCGCGGCCATGGGCTCGGGAACGATGTCGACGCTACGCGCGCCGGCGCCTTCGGCCGATTCCTTGATGGCCCGCCGCTCAACTTGAGTGGAGCCGAAGGGCACGCACACCAGTACGCGCGGGCTGGGGCTCAGGAAGCGGTTACCGTGCACCTTCTTGATGAAGTACTGCAGCATCTTTTCGGTGTAGGTGAAATCGGCAATAACGCCGTCTTTCATAGGCCGGACCGCGGTGATGTGTCCCGGGGTTCGCCCCAGCATGTTCTTGGCTTCGACCCCCACGGCGACAATGATCTTGCCGCCGCGAGTGGGCTCATCCTGCACCGCAACCACCGAGGGCTCATTGAGGACGATGCCCCGCTCACGCACATAGATCAGCGTATTCGCGGTTCCGAGATCGATCGAAAGGTCATTGGAGAAATAACCTCTAAGGCGTTTGAACATGGGCTATTTTTCTAGGGGGAAGGGGGTTAAAAAAGTTGCGCTAATGTAACAACCGATAAGACATATAACAAGGCAACGTGTATCATGGAATGCAGCTAAAATTGCGCACTCACACGCAGTTTTCACATCTATATGAACCTAACCCGCCAAGACGTCGAAAAGATTGCGAACCTTGCACGGTTGTCGATTACGGAGCAGGAGATGCCGGTCTACGTGACCAGCCTGTCCAGTATCGTCAATTTCGTGGACGAGCTGTCGCGTGCCGAAACCGGCACCGTGGAGCCCATGGCACATCCACTCGATGGGCAACGTCAGCGGCTACGCCCCGACGCGGTCGCCGAGACCGACCAGCATGTGAAGTACCAGAAGAATGCGCCCAGCGTACAAGCCGGCCTGTACGTGGTGCCGCGAGTTATTGAGTAGTCGGTCAAAGATTAGTGATGTTGCATAACCTTTCCATCGGCGAACTAGCCGAGCAGCTGGCTGCCAAGAAGATCTCGAGCGTGGAACTCGCGCGGCATTTCTTGGCCCGCATCGAGCGCTTCAATCCTGCGTTGAATGCCGTCATTACGCTGACCGCAGAGGCGGCGCTTGCCGCCGCGACCGCGGCCGACCGTCGACTGGCGGCGGGAGAGACGGGGCCGTTACTCGGCATCCCCCTCATTCATAAAGATATTTTCTGCACGGATGGAGTGAGGACCAGCGCAGGATCGCGCATGCTGGATAACTTCGTGGCGCCGTACGACGCCACCGTGGTGGCGCGCCTCAAAGCGGCGGGCGCCGTGATGTTGGGCAAGGCTAATATGGACGAGTTCGCCATGGGTTCTTCCAACGAAACCAGCTACTACGGGCCGGTGAAGAATCCCTGGGACACGGCGAAAGTGCCCGGGGGGTCTTCGGGTGGGTCGGCGGCCGCCATGGCGGCGCGGCTGGCTCCCTACACCACCGGCACCGATACGGGTGGATCCATCCGCCAGCCGGCTGCGTTGACGGGCATCACCGGCGTCAAGCCGACCTATGGCCGGGTGTCGCGCTACGGCATGATTGCGTTCGCCTCAAGCTTGGATCAGGCCGGCGTGTTCGCCCGCTCTGCGGCCGACGCGGCGCCGGTGCTGCAGGCCATATCGGGTTTCGATCCCTTGGACTCCACCAGCGTGGACGCTCCCGTGCCCGATTACTCGGCGATGTTGGGTGCGCCCTTGAAGGGCCTGAAAATCGGCTTGTTGCGGGAGTTCTTCGAGGGCTTGGAACCGCGCAACGCGGCGCTGATTCACGATGCGCTGAAGGTCTACACCTCGTTGGGGGCTACCACGGTGGAGGTGAGCCTGCCGCACCTGCCCATGTCGGTGCCGACTTATTACGTGGTGGCGCCCGCCGAGGCCTCCTCCAACCTGTCGCGCTTCGACGGCGTGCGCTTCGGTTACCGCTGCGAGGCTCCTAAGGATCTGGCGGATCTGTACAAGCGCTCACGAGGCGAAGGATTCGGTCCCGAGGTCAAGCGACGCATCATGACGGGCACCTATGTGCTGTCCGCCGGGTACTTCGACGCCTATTACTTGAAGGCGCAGAAAGTGCGCCGTCTCATCACCGACGAATTTCGCGCGGCGTTCGAGAAGGTGGATCTCCTCATCGGACCCACCACGCCGACGCCGGCCTTCGACATCGGCTCGAAAATAGATGACCCGGTTACCATGTATTTGAACGACATTTACACCATTGGCGCGAACCTGGCCGGCTTGCCCGGCCTGTCCATGCCCTGCGGTTATGTGGATAACCTGCCCATGGGGCTGCAGCTCATCGGGCCGCACTTCTCGGAAGGTAAGCTGCTGAATGCGGCTCACCAGTTTCAACAGTCGACGGAGTGGCACAAACACGCTCCGCGCGGGTACGAGTGATGAGCGACTGGGAAGTAGTCATCGGGCTCGAGATCCATGCGCAGCTCGCCACGCGCTCGAAGATTTTTTCGAGTGCGGCGACGGCGTACGGCGCGCCCCCCAATACCCAGGCGAGCTTGGTGGATCTGGCTTACCCCGGCACGCTGCCCGTGCTCAACGCCGAGGCGGTGCGTATGGCCGTGAAGTTCGGCCTCGCCGTCGGGGCCACCATCGCGCCACGCTCGGTGTTTGCGCGGAAGAATTATTTCTATCCGGATTTGCCCAAGGGCTACCAGATCAGTCAGTACGAACTGCCGGTGGTGGCGCGCGGCACCTTGAGCGTCATGCTGGATGACGGGGTCACCAAGACTATTGGGATTACGCGTGCGCACTTGGAAGAGGATGCGGGCAAGTCGCTGCACGAAGGGCTTGCCCATGCCAGCGGCATCGATTTGAATCGCGCGGGTACGCCGCTGCTCGAAATCGTGTCCGAGCCGGACATGCGATCCGCCAAGGAAGCGGTGGCGTACATGAAGAAGATCCACACGCTGGTGCGATACCTCGAGATTTGCGACGGCAACATGCAGGAAGGCTCGTTCCGCTGCGATGCCAATGTGTCGGTGCGGCCGCGGGGCCAGGAAAAATTGGGCACCCGAGCCGAGATCAAGAACCTCAATTCCTTTCGCTTCGTCGAAAAGGCGATCAACTTCGAAATCGCGCGTCAGATCGACGTGATCGACGGCGGCGGCAAAGTGGTGCAGGAAACGCGTCTGTACGATTCGGACAAGGATGAGACGCGCTCCATGCGGTCCAAGGAAGAGGCGAACGATTACCGCTACTTCCCGGACCCGGATTTGCTGCCGGTATACATCGATGAAGGATTCATCGCCACCGTGCGCTCGACGCTGCCGGAGTTGCCCGACGAGAAGGCGGCGCGTTTCGCGCGCGAGCTGGGATTGTCGGTGTACGACGCGGGCGTGCTCTCCGCCAGCCGCGAACTAGGCGCTTACTTCGAGGCTGTGGTCGCCGAATTAGGCGCTGCGAATGCCAAGCTCGCGGCCAACTGGGTCATGGGCGAATTGTCGAGCGCGCTGAATCGTGACAATGTCGAGATCACGGCCTCGCGGGTATCTCCGACGGCGTTGCGCGGGCTGCTTGCGCGTATCGTCGACGCCACGATTTCCGGGAAGATCGCCAAGGATGTGTTTGAGGCCATGTGGACCGAGGGCAAGGCGGCGGATGACATCATCGAAGCCAAGGGCCTGAAACAAATCACCGACTCCGGGGCCATCGAAGGCGTGATCGATGCCATCATGGCGGCCAATCCGAAGCAATTGGCGGATTATCGTTCCGGCAAGGACAAACTGTTCGGCTTCTTCGTAGGCCAGGTCATGAAGGCCACCGGCGGCAAGGCGAATCCCGGCCAGTTGAATGATCTTCTCAAGGCGAAGCTCGGAAGTTCTTCGTAGATGCACGATCGGGATTCGCTGCACCGTTTCCTGTTCGAGCAGTATCCGATTCGCGGGCATTTGGTTCACCTGGATGCTTCCTGGCATGCGTTGATCGAGCACCGGGACTATCCCGCCCACATACGCACGTTGTTGGGCGAGGCCGCGGTGGCGTCGTTGTTGCTCGCCGCCACCATCAAATTCGAGGGTGTGTTGTCGCTGCAATTGCAGGGCGACGGTCCGATGCATCTACTGCTGGCCCAGTGCACCAGCGGTCTGGGCGTTCGCGGCTTGGCTCGATATGGCGAGGACGCGGCGGCTACCGCGTTTCCCGATAACGCGGGCATTACCGACCTGATCGGGACCGGTAATTTGACGGTCACCGTGGAAACCGACGACAGCTCGCAGCGTTATCAGGGCATTGTCTCGATCACGGGTACGCGCCTGGCAGAATCGCTGCAAACCTATTTCGAGAACTCGGAGCAATTGCCGACGCGATTGTGGTTGTACGCCGATGAGCACGGAGCCTCCGGCATGCTTTTGCAGCGATTGCCCGGCGAGGGGGGTACTGCGGCAGTCGAGGATCCGCAAGCGGTCGACGATGCGTGGCGCCGGGTGCAGTTGATCGGCGAGACGCTTACCCCTGAAGAGTTGCGCACGCTGACCGATGCCGAGATCCTGCATCGACTGTTCAATGAAGATGATGTGCGACTGTACGAGCCTGCGCCAGTTTTCTTCAAGTGCCGCTGTTCGCGCGAGCGAGTGAGCGGGGTGCTGTTAGGATTGGGCGAGGCTGAATCGCGCTCGATACTTGCTGAGCGCGGCGAGGTCGAGGTTCGTTGCGATTTCTGCAATCGCGCTTATGTGTTCGACGCGGTGGATGTGGGGCAGTTGTTCAATCCCGGTGTGGCCGGCGATGCCGGTGGTTCGGTCCACTGATTCGGGCGTGACGGCCGGTGCCGCGGCTTAAGAATTGGCTGTGGATTTTCGCGGGGGCGAGTGGCCTCGTGTACTGGGCTGCGCAGGCGGGCGCGCCGGGTGAAAAGCCCTTCTACGCCAATGAGTTCAAGACTTCGCCGTCGGTTTCGGCAATGACGGCCTTGGGTCGTGTTTTGTTTCGCGATCCGTCGCTGTCTGGCTCGGGGCGGGTAGCCTGCGCCAGCTGCCACAGTCCGGACCATGACTTTGGACCGCCTAATAGTTTGCCGGTGCAACTTGGCGGAGTGAGCGGGCGCGAGCCGGGGGTGCGCGCGGTGCCCTCGCTCATGTACCAGCAGAACGTACCGGCATTCACAGAGCATTTTTTCGACGACGATGGCGATGACAGCTCGGATCAGGGGCCCGCCGGCGGACGCACCTGGGACGGCCGCTCGCAGTCCGCGCATGATCAGGCGCGCCTGCCGTTGTTTTCTTCCTTCGAGATGGCGAATACCGACCTCGAGTCGGTGGTAGCCAAGATCGAGCATGGGAGCCACGCCGCACAGTTTCGCGACACCTTCGGCGAGGGCGTGTTCGCGGACAAGGCGCTGGCATTCAAAGGGGTGTTGATGGCCCTGGAGACGTATCAGCAGGAGCCTGGGGAATTCTATCCCTATACCAGCAAGTACGATGCGTGGCTGCGGCATCAGGCGTCATTGAGTCCTGCGGAGGCGCGCGGACTGGCGGCGTTCAATGATGCGACCAAGGGCAATTGCGCTCGCTGCCATATCAGCGGTGTACGTGAGGGGGCGTTCCCGCAGTTCACGGACTTCGGGTACTCCGCCGTTGGCGCTCCGCGCAACGCCAAGATTCCCGCGAATGCCGTTCGGAGTTACTACGACCTGGGGCTGTGCGGACCTTTGCGAGCCGATTTGAAGGGTCGAGGTGAGTACTGTGGAATGTTCCGCGCGCCGACATTGCGTAATGTGGCGCGGCGGTCCGTGTTCCTACACAACGGTGTGTTTCAACGATTGGAGGACGTGGTGCGCTTTTACGCGCAACGCGATACAGCGCCGGAGAAGTGGTACCCGCGCGCGGCGCACGGTGCCGTGTTGAAATTCGATGACTTGCCCGCGAAGTATAGGGTCAATGTGGATAGGGAGGTGCCGTTCGATCGGCACGAGGGCGAGAAGCCGGCGTTGAGCGACGAAGACGTACGGGATATCGTGGCGTTCTTGAATACCCTGACGGATGGGTATAGCAATGCGCCACGGCTGTCCAAGGAGTAAAAATGCCACTCATCACCCTGACCGTTCGTAAACCGAAGCCCGCTGCGTTCAAGACCGGCGTGCTGGATGCCGTGCATGCGGCGCTGGTCTCCGCGGGGGTTCCGCAAGCCGATAAATTTCATCGCGTGCTCGAATTGACGGAAGAGGACTTTCGATTCGATGCGAACTACCCCGATCTTGGTTCGCCCAGAACCAACGATTTCGTACTGATTGAAATCCTGTGGTCCGTTGGGCGCAGCGTCAAAGTGAAAAAGAAGCTCCTGCAAGAGCTCATGGCCGCCCTTTCGGGGCAGGGGCTCGATCCAGAGAATGTCATGGTGGTTTTCAAGGAAACATCTTGGGAGAACTGGGCGTTTGGCGGAGGTCGGCTCATTCATACTTGAACCGAACGGTCTTGCTCGTTGTACTCACATTCTCCGGCAGATTGGCATAAGCCTATTTCCTGTGGCATGCCTGGAAAGCATGGAGGTGCGCCTACAAAGTCTTTTCCCTGCGGGCGCGATGCGCTTACATTGGCTTCCGGAGCGAAGCTTTAGACGCTAACTATCGGAAAGTATAGGAAATTTGTATTCCACGTCGTTCGTAAGATGCCTGGGATACGCACAGGAGAAGACAATGAGTAATTCAGTCGTATTGATCACCGGGGCCCTCACAGGCATAGGGCGGGCCGCCGCCTTGGCATTCGCCAAAGACGGCGCACGCTTGATCGTATCTGGGCGCAAAGAGCCCGAGGGCAAGGCTCTGGAGGCGGAACTGCGCAAGCTGGGCGCCGAGGCCGTGTTCGTCAAAGCGGACGTGCGGCGCGATGAGGAGGTTCGGCACCTCGTCGATACTGCAGTAGCGAAATTCGGCCGTCTGGATGTGGCGGTCAACAACGCGGGCACAGAAGGTACGCCGGGACCGGTCGTGGATCAGACCGAAGAGTCCTATAAGGATGTGTTCGATACCAACGTGCTCGGGGTGTTGTTGAGCACCAAGCACGAGCTGCGAGTCATGACTGCGCAGAAGAGCGGTAGCATTATCAATATCTCGTCACGCTACGGTCATGCTGGAGCCGCAGGTGCTTCGGTGTATGTGGCCAGCAAGCATGCGGTCGAAGGGATTTCGAAGTCTGCCGCGTTGGAGGTTGCAGGTTCGGGAGTGCGGGTCAACGTGGTGGCACCCGGAACGACCGAGACCGGCATGCTCGACCGATTTACCGGCAATGCCTCGAACAAGGCGGCGCTGGTCGGGTCGGTCCCGGTCGGACGAGTAGGCACGCCCGAGGAGATAGCGAGCACCATCGTTTATCTGGCATCCAAGACAGCGAGTTACATCACCGGCAGTGTGTTCGATGTGGATGGTGGATTGGCGGCTGGTTGAGGAACCTATTGGCCACGAGGAGAAGGGCATCCGGAGGGATGCCCTTATATTGATGTTCGATGGATAAGGATCGATCAGAGTGTGTGCCTGCCAGATATTGAGTGGTTCCGCGCCTGATGTTGGCGGTAGACTCAGGAATAGGGGGAATACCGCGATGAGGTGACCGTGCGAGACGTTTCGATTGGACAAGGCAGTTCCGAGGCAGTGTGTTCCGCAAGCTCCTGAACACCATCGGCCTGGGCGTCGCGCCGGCGGCGAGAGCTGCCATTCGTGGAAATCCACCGCATGCGCCATACGGCGGCGAAAGTTCGAACTCCATATACAACCTTCTGTTCTGCGACGACGTCGCGTCCTTCAAGCCGAAACTCGACGCAAAGGTCGCGCCCTGGCAGGCGACGTTGTTCGCGGAGCCAATGGATTTTTCTGCCTTCGAATCGATTGCCTCCGATGCGTCGCAAGACAGTCGAGCGCGGTACTTAGCCTATTCGTTGCTTCGAGGCGATGACAGGCCGGTCCGGGACAAGATTCTGCTCGGCGTCATCGTCGAGGTTGGGCTACCGGACGGGCTGGACGTGTTGGCTGCGTATTCGGATGGCGGCGTCCGGTACATCAATAAGACAGGCAAGCTCGCCATCCTCGAGAGCGTCACGGATATCAGGCCGTTAGTGCAGGAGGTGTTGGACGCGGCGCAGCCGGTTGTCGCACGGACGGGGCCGTGGCCGGGTGCAAGGCTGGCGCCACCCAGGGCGGGCAATACCCGAATCAGTTTCTTGGTTTCCGACGGCATCTATTTCGGCCAAGGGCCCACAGCACACATGCAGAAGGAGTCCATGGCCGCGCCGTTGATTCAGAAGGCGACAGCATTGCTACAGGCCGTTGTTGCACTGTCGATCGAGGTGCAAACTCCGTCGCGTCGGCTTTCATGAAGTTGGAGGGAAATCACCTTGAATAGCGGCATAAGGCCTCGCGCATTGATTGCAGCTGTTGCTTGCCTCTCCGTTCAAGCGACCATGGCTTACTGGCCTGGGAAGATATCCTCGCCTCTATGGTCCATCAGGTCCGATGAGGGCAAAATTCGTTGGATCGAGATTCATAACCTGCCTACGGCAGCTGCGGATGGGGTGTATCACCTGGAAGTGATGGAACGCATGCGTGCGGATCCTCCCTCGCAATTCAAACCACTCGCCCCACACATGGCTGTAACCGAGGCGGCCTTGAGAGCCAGTCTTGTCGAGCCTTTGGGAAAGGGGGCGGTGTACCCAGAAACCTACGACGATGGGTACAGACGATGGCGAACCGCGCAGGCGGAAAATCACGCCTTCGTTTGTAAAGTGTCGATCAATGATTGTTTGGCGCAATCGCCGCCGAACTAGAGCGAGTTCCTTCGGTGCCTAGACGGCGGCCCCAGCGAACAGCGGAGCTCGTCAGCAATCATAAGCAGTTGAATTGCGTTTTCGCCGTCCAGGTGGCTGTCGAATAGGGCATGGAAATATTTTGAGTAAAAGGTTCGGCGAACTCACCAGACCGGATCATTGTCGCTGTATAGAGTCCGGCGCCGCCTGACGCCCAGGCTACAATCACTGAAAAATGGTTACCTTCCATAACCCCGGCCAACGGTACCGGTCCGGATCCATTGTTAGCGGTTCCATCCAGTAGGGTGCCTCGTTGTCGAATATTGAACGTGATGAAAAACCCGTTCGACTGGGAGAATGCCCACGTGCCGCCGACGTTCCAGTGGCTGCATACGGGCAGTGGCATTGGCGGCGATGGCGGCTGGAGCGGTGGCCGCACCTCTTTCGACGTGCATCCAGCGGCGATGAGGGTGGCAAGAAGCAGAAAAGCAAGTTTCAATATAGGCTCCTTCCTGGAACGTGCAGAGTAAGCCAATATTAGTCGATTGTGCCCATTATCGGCGCCAGCGACGTAACGTCTAATTTGGGCATTGGAGCGACGACAACATGACCGGATATCAGCTGGCGCAACTCAACATCGGTGTCATCAAAGGACCCATGGATTCGCCTGTCATGGCGGATTTCGCCGCTAACCTCGATCGGATCAATGCGCTCGCGGAGTCCATGCCGGGCTTCGTCTGGCGTCTGCAGACGGAAGCGGGTGATGCCACCTCGATCCGGCCGTTCGAGAACGAGAATATGTTGGTCAACATGTCGGTGTGGCAGGA
>Ga0302316_10002247_pt1 | contig 14160 bp, 10 predicted proteins | sample III_Palsa_N3_2_FD_200456 | JGI IMG/M metagenome (GOLD analysis project Ga0302316, IMG submission 200456) | Peat permafrost microbial communities from Stordalen Mire near Abisko, Sweden - III_Palsa_N3_2 | ecosystem: Environmental > Terrestrial > Soil > Palsa > Peat permafrost | place: Sweden...
GGTACGCCCGTGTAAGGTTTGCGCGCGCCGTGCATGTTCCGCGCGGCGATAAATCCATGCTGCTGCGCGAGGCGCCAGTGTTCGATACGCACGGGTTCCTGATCCTCATATAACGGAAACGCCGCAATATCTCCGGCAGCGTAGAGGCCAGGCGCTGCCTGCATGCCAGCGTTGACCAGCACACTGCCGTCCTTTTGCAATGGCAGTCCTTTGACGAAACCGGTTGCGGGCGAAACCCCTGTGGCAAGCAGGACCACATCTGCAGCGATGCGCGTGCCGTTCTCGAGCACGACGTCCTGCACGCGCGTATCGCCGGTAAGCTCCGTCACCTTCTCGTTCAGTCTGAAGGTGACGCCATGGCTCTCGTGCAGGCGCTGAAACAGCGCGCCGAGGCGGGCGCCGAATTGACGCTCGAAGGGCACTTTCTCAGGGGACACGATGGTGACCTGAGTGCCACGCTCGCGCAGCGCTGACGCCACTTCAAGTGCGATAAAGCTGCTGCCGACGATGACGGCGTGCTGTGCCGATTTCAGCGTCTCGCACAACGCACTGGCGTCCTGCAGATTGCGCAGCAGGTGCACCGATTCTAGGTCGCAGCCCGGGATGGGGGGTGCCTTGGGCGTGCTTCCGGACGCCAGCAGCGCGGTGTCGTACGCCAGTTCGCGCCCGTCCTTGAGGCGAATCTGGCGCTTTGGAACATCGAGCTCGGCGATCGTCGCGGTGATCCGCTCGATTTGCTCGTTCTCCAGCCAGTGCTCGGGTAGCAGCGGCGGCACATCCTTGACGGCCATCTCCCCCGATGGCACGAATTTGCTCAGCGCGGTCCGGTCGTATGGCTCCTGAGATTCTTCTCCGATTAGCGTAATGCGCCCATTGAAGCCCCGCCTGCGTAGCTCGGAGCAGGCCGCCGCGCCTGCCGCGCCCGCGCCGATCACGACGAATTTCGGTGTGTCGGTGGGCGTTGTCGCGCGCGGTCTTTCCATCTTTTGCGGCGTAACCATCACTTCACCATCCCGCACTTCTGCCGGGTAACGGTCCAGCCCCATGAGTGCGGGCGGTTCGAGGACGTCTCCGCTGGTGGCGTCAAACGTTCCCTTGTGCCACGGGCAAACGATATGGCCGTTGCAAAGGGCGCCTTCTTCGAGTGGCCCGCCGGCATGGGGGCAGTCGGCACCGAAGGCTCGCACCGTGTCGCCGTCGCGTACAAGCAGGATCTTCTCGCCGTCAACCTCGACGCGTGTTGCGTGCTCTGTGGCTAGTTGCGTCAGGCTGATGACGCGCCGGGCATCTGTTGGCATGATGGCTTCCTCGAAGAACACGAATCAGGCAAGTTATGTGGGCTGCAGACGCACTGTTGCGACCCGTGCAATAGGTTGCGGCGGCGCGAGCGCCGCCGCTTCATGTAGCGCATCTCTGCGCCAGGTTACTGGCCGTTCTGCATCGTGCTGTTCGGCGCCATCTGGTTCGGGCTGGTGCTGTTGTTACCGGGGCTTGTAGCCGAGTTAGGCGATGCGCCCGAACCCGTACCCATGCCGCCGCCGGTTGCGGTCGTGCCGGGCGAACCATAGCCGCTGGTGTCGGCCGGGCTGTGCACGGTGCCCGCGCCGCTCGGCGCAACCGGCCCGCCTGCGCCAACCCCACCACCATTGCCGCTCGCTCCGCCTACACCGGCACTGCCTCCGGCTCCAGCACCTGCGCTACCCGCACCCGCACCAGAGCCGCCAGCGCTACCCGCCGCATACACACCACCAGACAGGGCCATGACGAGCGCCGAAGCAAGAATTTTCTTCGTTGTGCTGTTCATTTTCAGATCCTCCAGAAGGTAAGGTAGTCACGCAGACAGATAGCCATCTGCTCACTTTTATCGGCCGCAAGCAGCGTGCCTTACCTTGGGGCGGCATGCAGGCGCAGATTGCGACGACAGAAAGAGATGCTCAGGCGATTGATGCCTGCGCTGGGCGTGGATAACGCCTGTCTGGCGCTACGTGCTGGGGAATGGAAGATGTGCGAAACAACAATGCATGGATTGCCGGGGCAGTGTAAGAATCACTGCGCGATGCGGGCGGGGTGTTGCCAGTAGTTGGGACTGTGGTTGGACTGCGGACGCTCAATTGGGCGCGTAGCCCGCCAGTTTGACAAAACAAACGGTAAAACTGACGGGCTACGCGTTCCGCGGTGTCGCTATATGTGGGTTATATCTGCCCCATCACGACCAGAACGATCACGACGATGACGACAATGCCGATGGTGCCCGTCGGCGCATAACCCCATGAGCGGCTATGCGGCCATGCCGGAAAGGCGCCGATGAGCAGCAGGATCAGAACGATCAGAAGAATGGTTCCCAACATAACGCCTCCGGATAACTTGTGGTTGATCATGACAGGGGCGTGAGTCCCTGCGCTTGCAGGTACCTGCTGCAAGTGCCATGCCAGGGTCGAAGTATGCGGAAGCGAATCTGTTGTCAGCCGGCGGGATTGTCGTCGTCAAGTTGAACGGGCGTGCCTTCAGCAGGCGCGCCGATGATGCTGATCTGGAAGATGCGTGTGCCCGCGAGCGATTGCAGGCTCGAATCCTCGGGGATGTGCACGAGCAGCGGCAGGATCACCGAGCCGCCAATCACCGCGCGGCGGCTGTTGTCCGACGGTCGCAAGCCCCACACGTCCTGATAGACCACGGGCACCACTTGACTGTCGCGCGTGGCGTTGCCGAGATACAGCATGACGTGGCCGCCGATATAGATGAGTGTGCGCATCGGCACGCCGTGTTGGACGAGGTAAGCGAGGCGTTGCGCCGGCGTGTCGGCGGACAGATCGGTCATGCTCCCGGCGCTCATCTGCGTCGACGAGTGACGCGGCAGCCATACACCGAATGCGGCGAAGATGCTTTGCGTTTCGGACGAGCAATCGTTGTAGAAGTCGGCATTGCCCCAACCATACGGCCGGCCGATCAGCGCCTTGATCAGCATCGCCAGATGTCGCGGCGTGGCCGTGAGGGGCGCGGTGCTCACCTGAGCATCGCTTAGTTGTGCGATGCGTGCCACGGCGTGACCGTTCGCGTCGCGGGCGGGGACCATCACGCTGCGCTGGGTTGCGCTATCGTCGGGTGCGACCGGTAGCAAGGTGCCGGCGGGTGCATCGAAACGGAAGGTGCCCTGGTTGTCGCTCACCGGCGCCGATGCCACGATGACGGCGGCGAGTCCGTTGCGTTCCGCGCTGCGCCAGATGTCGATAAACGCGTCGTTCACGAGGCCGACCTCGTCACTGCGCACCCAGCCTTGCACGTCGGGCGTCTGCACGTAGTACCAACCGCCGTCGAGACTGCTGCCCAGCACATAGAGCGGCGTGCCGGGACGGGCTGCCGAGACTTGCAGATTGTCGAACGGATAGCCTTCGCCAGCGAGGCGGTGATCGTAGAACGACGGGTCGATGGTCGGCAGTTCACGCACCAGCGCATTACCGGTTGCAATGGCGCGGCGCGCAGAGGAATAGCCAGGCGCACGTTCGAATTGGCCGACGTCCATGTTCTGCTCGATGGCGTCGATCCAGGCCTTTGTGTGAGGCCGGAAATTCTGGCCGTAGCCGAGTTCGTCGGCGGCCTTGCCGGTGTTGTCGAACTCCGCAATACGGCGGCGCTGCAGGGCGGCGATGTCCGCTCCACCATCGCGGTAGACGCGTGTGTCGACGTAAGCGCGATTCCACGGCGAAGCATCGCCTTCTGCTGTGCCGAAGTAGCGGGCGCGCAACGCTTCGAAATGAGTGCGCTGGTCCGCAGCACTCAGGAACGGCTGATCGTAGCTAGCGCTGGCTGGGTCGATCCAGTGATCGACGTTCTGGTCGTAGGCGTCCATCGGGAACACGCTGACCGGATCGACGCGCGCCTGTATAGCGGGCGTAGACGGCGGCGTGACGCACGCCGCGAGTGCGAGGCACAGCGCGACGGTGGGCAGGCACAGCCACGTGCGGGTGCGAGCCCGCCACGAAGGTGGCGGGGCAACGCGAGGCGATAGCGGAGATGCGGATTCGATGCGGGGCGCTGCGGCAGACGGCATGGTGCTCGACGGTGGGTGGCCAAGGTGCAGATGATACGACGGTCTGCCTGCCGTCCACCAGCGCGAACCGCGCAGCGCGCTAGTCAGCGAGCCGCGCGCTTAACCACTCAGCCAGTCACGCAGCGGACTACTCAGCCAACCCCGGCGAGCGGATTACTGCGCCTGAGACGAGGCGTGCGGCACCTCGGCGCCTGCGTGCTCGCCGTGCGGCGCACGGTTGGCCTCGACGATATCCTCGGCGAGGCTGGTACGCAGCGTTGCGATGGCCTGATCCGGATTCGCCGGCTTCAGTTGTTCGCGCGCGAGAGACTCATAAACGAAGTGCCGCAACATCGGGTCTTGTGTCCTGGTGAGCACATCGTGATAGACCCCGATGATTTCGCTTTCGTGTCCAGTCATTGCGTAAAGCCTGCGCAACTGTTCCAGGTCGTTGATAACGGCGAAGCCCGGACCGCGGGGCGGCGGCATGCCTTCGCCGTGAGGGGGCTGCCCGTGACCCATCAGACCGTCCATCGGAGGTGGCGGCGAGGCGTCTTGCTGCGCGGTTGCAGAGAGCGTGGCGGTGGTGAGCAGCGCGGCCAACGCCGTGCTCAGAAAGGCCTTTTTCATATTATCGATTCCATCGGATCAGCGTCGGCGCGACAGTGCGCCGACCATGTAGACACGATAGTGGAGATAGCCGCTTGCAGGGTTACGGAAGTCCGTCTGCACCTTACACAACCTTGCAGCCGGGCACTAACATTGCGCGGCGAAGTCGCGAAGAGCTCAGGAATTCGCTGCTTCGGCCGTTGCGGCAGAAACCACGCGGTTGCGGCCGGCAGCCTTCGCGGTGTAAAGCGCAGCATCGGCGCGCCGCATGAATGCTTCAAGCGAGGCGTCGCTCGCCTGGTCTGCCGTGCCGCAACCGATGCTCACGGTAACGGCCGGAATGCGTCGCTGGCCGGCGGGGTCGTGGCACACCTCGACTTCGCGCCGGATCGCCTCGGCAACGTTGAGTGCGCCGCGCTCGCCTGTATTCGGCAATACCGCCACGAACTCTTCTCCGCCGTAACGCGCGACGGAGTCGCCGGGGCGCTCCAGGTGCTGTGCCAGCGCTGCTGCAATGCGCTTTAACGCGTAGTCGCCCACTGCATGACCGTGCTGGTCGTTGTACTTCTTGAAGTGGTCCGCGTCGATGAACAGCACCGACAGCTCGCGTCCGGTCCGCTTCATGCGAAGCCATTCGGTCAGCAGCGTTTTGTCGAGTGCACGGCGGTTGTCGAGTCCGGTCAACGAATCCGTCTGCGCCAGATGCTCGAGTTGCGACTGCATCGCGGAGCGGTCGCGCAATGCGAATGCCAGCAGCCACACGACGACGATAAACGTGGTACTGACAAACAGCGCCGGCGCGCCGACGATTTCGGAGCGCCGCCGCCACTCGCCGAGTACGTCCTGTTCGGCTGGCGCGACGACCGCAATCAGCGAAGTGCCTGGGATGTGCGCGAACGTGTAGTCACGGGTCATCCCGTCGATTGGCGAAACCCCGGGATACGATCCGCTCTGGTTGTCGAGCATCAGGTGAAAGGTCGGCGAGCGAAGCGTGAAGAAGTGCGTTTCGCCTTTGATCTCGGGACTGCGTGCGACGATCGTCCCATCGGTCCGGATAATGGCGGTGATGCCGTTCGGGCTGGCTCCCAGTTTGTCGAGCAGTTGCTGAAAGTACTCGAGGTTGACGGCGATCACGGCCACGCCGCCAAACGAGCCGTCCGCGTTATCGACCCGGCGGCTAAGCGCGATCGACCGTGCGCCGTTTCTCAGACGTGAGTGGTACGGCTTGGAGATGTACAGGCCGAGCCGCGGGTTCTGCGCCTGGAGGTAGAAGTAATCGCGATCTGCCATATTGGCGTTGGGCGGCGTAGTTCCTTCGAACTCGATCACATTGCCGTTCCGATCCAGCGCCGACACCGCGCTCACATACTCTGCCGTGATGGTCCGGTCGAACAGGACCTTGTGACGGATATCGGGGTCGAGCTTCATCACGAGCGGATCGCGCAAACCTCCAGCGACCGCCTGAAGCGAAATATCCGCAAGTTCAAGATGACGCTGGACGTCATTGCTCAATATGGATACCACGTTGCGCGAAGTCTCGCGCGCATGGTCGATTGCGTCCTCGCGTCCGTCGTACAGCGTGACCAGTGTGAGGCAACAGGCGCCCAGCGCCAGCAGCGTGCCGAGGGCACCGATAGTCAACGGGTGGCGTCCCGCGAGCACGGCACCCTGGCTGATGCGCGCCTCCAGATAAGCTTGCAGACGTCGGAGTCCGCGCATGGGCGGGGGTGCGGCTCTGTCGCTGGTTTGCATAAGATCTGATTGGCCGGCTCACGGCGAGCGCTTTTATTTTTACTGCTCGACGAGGGGGCTGAGACGCTGGTTAGCGAGAGCGTCGCGAGTATATCGGCCGAAGCTTACAGAATTTTCCGGCAGGCAGGTTTAATGAATCGTGAGGCCTTGGCCTGTCTTGAGAAGCCTCGGACGGTGCGCAATCTGTCGTGATCGGCGATCGCGCATCGCGGGTTGGGTCAAGCGTTAAAACGTCTCCCAGTTGTTCGAACCCGCCTCTGACAATGCAACGGCAGGTTGAGCGGTTGCGGCGAGCGGTTCGCGTTTGACTGCGGGACGCACGACGGGAGCGCGCTTTTTGGCGGGAGCGGCCACATCACGCTGCGCACGCGGCGCGGCGCCTGAATGGCTCTCGGTCACCCTGAACACGGAGACGGCCCGCTTTTGCTGCGCGGCCTGCTGTTCCAGCGACTGGGCGGCAGCCGATGCCTCTTCGACCAGTGCCGCGTTCTGTTGCGTCACTTCGTCCATCTGGCTCACGGCCTGGTTCACCTGTTCGATACCGCGGCTTTGCTCATCGGATGCGGCAGAGATTTCCGCGTTGATATCGGCGACCCGCTTGATGGCTTGCTGCACCTCAGTCATCGTACGGCCCACTTCTTCGGCCTGCGTCGAGCCGCTGCGAATCGTCGCGACCGAGCTCTGGATCAGGTCCTTGATTTCCTTCGCAGCACTTGACGAACGCTGCGCGAGACTGCGCACTTCGCCGGCCACGACCGCGAAGCCGCGCCCTTGTTCACCGGCACGCGCCGCTTCCACGGCGGCGTTCAGCGCAAGAATGTTGGTCTGGAACGCAATGCCTTCGATCAACGTGGTGATTTCGGCAATCTTCGACGAGCTCGCGGTGATATCGCCCATTGTCACCAGCATGCGCTCGACAACGGTGTTGCCCTTGTCCGCGATCTCCGATGCATTGCCGGCCAGCGTGGTGGCCTGGCGTGCGTTTTCGGAGTTCTGTTTGACGGTGGCAGTGAGCTGCTCCATGCTGGCAGCGGTTTCTTCCAGCGACGCGGCTTGCTCTTCGGTACGCGAAGACAGGTCCATGTTGCCGGCGGCAATTTCGCTCGAAGCCACCATGATCGATTCGCTCGAGCTCTTGATGCCGCGCACGATGCCGGCAAGCTGCGTGTCCATCTGCTTGAGTGCGCCGAGCAGGTGACCGAATTCGTCCTTCGAGTGAACGGTGAGCTCGTTTTCGAGTTGTCCTTCGGCGATGCGCTGCGCGACATTCAGTGCCGCTCGGAGCGGAATCATGATCGTCTTCAGCAGATACATGGATGCCGCGATGGCGACGATCAGACCGAGCACGATTGCGCCGATGGAGACCCACAGCAGCATGTGGAACGTGTCCACGCCCTGATCCGCGGTCTGCTTGACCTGGGTCGCGTTGATATCGATGTCCTGATCGATGGTATCGGACAGCGCGTTGCCCACGTCGCGCATTTTGTCGAGGGACGTATTGCTGGCGTCGAACGTACCGCCGTCGACAGCGGCGAGGACGGTGTCGACCTGCGCTTTGAAGTCGGCGGATTGTGCGGCGATCTGATCGGCGATCTTGCGTTCGTCATCGGCGGAGACCTTGCTCGGGTAGTAGTCGGTCCACGAGGCGTTGAGTTTTTTCTGCAATTCGCGAACCTGCGCGACTGCCTGTTTTTGTTCGTTCTGGTCGTGCATGGCCATCAGACGGCTCAGCATCAGGCGAATCTTCAGCGCATCGGCTTGCGTGGCAGCGAGGTCTTCGATCGGCACGGTGCTGCCCGTGTACATGGAGTTCATGTCGGAACTCATGGTCGAGAGCCCACGAACGCCCATCAAACCGATAGCGATCATCAGGACAATGCACGCGCCGAGCGCGAGAATGATCTTGAACCTGATGGTGTTGGTCAACTTGTTCATGCGGGGATACCTGTGAGGATGGTGTAATCAATCTTTACGGAGGGAATGCGTGCGCGTGTTTGTCTGGCCGGAATCCCCATCGCGCGCCGCTGGGTCGTACCCGTGTAAACGACCTGCGGGATGAGTTCTTGAGGTATGGCGCCGCAGAATTACACATCGCCTCGAAGATGACGCGACGCTAATTTCATTCTGTTTACGATCGCCTGAAAAATCGCCGACAATGCGCACAAGTGTGGTGAATGTGCGCTGGCCGAGTCAGCGTAGTAAGGGCCAGTAAGAATCGTGCAACGCGGACCGATCACGCACGGTTCTGTCCCTTAGCTGGCGCAATAACGGCAGAAGGCGCATGATTACGGCGTGTGTTCGCATGACATGTAACTATCTGCTCTGGAGGAAATAGCATGGAACGATTTGACGCCGCCAATCCGTTTGGCGAATTCACCAAAATGCTGGAGCAGTTCAAACTACCTGGCTTCGACGTGCCCGCCATCATGGAAGCGCGACGCAAGGACGTCGAGGCGCTGGTCACGGCGAATCAGGCTGCGCTGCAGGGTATGCAGTCGCTCGCGCAAAAGCAGGCCGACATGCTCCGTTCAACTCTGGGCGAGTTGCAGACCCTGGCGGGTCAGTTCTCCGCTACCGGAGGCGCACCCACGCAAACGGCCGAACTGGTCCAGCAAAGCTTGCATAAGGCCCTTGCCGATATGCAACAGCTCGCGCAGGCCGCGTATCAATCGCAGGCCGAGTCGTATGCGGTGATCGCAAAGCGCGTAGAAGAGAACGTGCAGGAACTCAAGACGCTTTTGCAACCGAAGCAGTAACAGACTGGCGGCTTGCCCTCGCCTCGCGAGCAGGCAGATGCGGTCGAACAGATGCCGGTGCTGACTGGAAGTACGCAGTCATCGCCGGCATTTTCATTTGTAGGCCGGAACGCGGGAGATTACGGTTAGCTTTCCGCTGCAGGTCCTCCTGAATTCACATGACACCGGTGCCGGGCTCCTCGAAGAAAATAAAGTTCGCAGAACGAAAAGTATGAGGAAAACCCGCTCGGGCAGCATTTATGTAGCGTCTATTTAATAAAGCGAGATCAAGCGTTGGCGCGCCATAACTTTTTTGCTGCAACTCTTGCCGGTGTGGATGCTGTTCGCTTAAAACGCGAACACTGGCTGAAATCGACGCGTATGCACCGCTGGTGTTAGCACCGATTCCATAAATCAAACGCCCCTCGTAGCCATACCGGTTTGGATTCCCCGCCAAACGATTGCGAGAGCGATTTTCCTTCACTAAAGTTTCGCTCCGCCACTCCGTAGACGCATTCACGCAACCTCTCCAGGCGTGATTGCAGCACCAGTGCCCGCCGGTCGAGAAGTGCGCCCCTAATTCGTCGTTCGCGGTCGCGATGGGGATCACGAGCGCTTTCACCTCGAAGGAATTCACTTGAAAACGATGCTTCATACAGGCATTGCTTGCGCAATGCTCGGGGCAATCTGTGCGCTTTCTTCGCCTGCACAAGCCGCGTTGGGTCAGAAAGTCAGCAGCATCAGTAGCGACCAGGCGGTGATGCATGCCATATCGCATAGCAGTACTTCGCAATCCGCGTATACGGTTCATCTGATTACGCTGCCCTCCGGAACGGTGGTGCGCGAGTACGTCGCACCCAATGGCACGGTGTTCGGCGTTGCATGGGAAGGGCCGACTCTGCCGGATCTGAAGACCACGCTGGGCGTGGCGTTCGACCAATACGTCGCAGCCACCGCGACGCGCCGTGCTACGCCGCTGGCCGTGTCGAACAGCGATCTCGTGGTGTTCTCGGGCGGTCATCTGCGTGCCTTCGCGGGACATGCGTACCTGCCGCAAGCGGTGCCCGCAGGCGTCGATGTCAACGTCATTCAATAACGGAGCGACCATGCGCCCTTCTGACTCGTTCCTTAAGTTGCTCGTCGTTGCAGTCTTCGCCTTGTTGCTCGCCGCGTGCGGTGGTGGAGGCGGCGGTGCGAGCACTAGCGCGTCGAGTGCGTCCACCTCGACGCAGACCGCCACCACGACGACGCCCGCCGCTCAGGTGCTGGCTGCCAACGTCGCGGCAGTGACCGTCGACTCCGGCGTGACGGGCGTGCCGAACATGCCCTTCGTCAGCGTGACGGTTTGTGCGCCCGGTTCGACACAGTGTCAAACCATCAATCACGTGCTGGTCGACACTGGCTCATGGGGTCTGCGGCTGTTCGCGTCGCAATTGCCGGCCTCGGTGGCGTTGCCGCAGGAGCAGGATGCTCTCGCCAATCCGCTGGCCGAATGCATGCAGTTCTTCGATGGCTATACGTGGGGTTCTGTGCGGATCGCCGATGTGCAGATTGGCGGTGAGAAGGCGGCTTCACTGCCGATCCAGGTGATCGATCCGAACTACAGCGCCGTGCCGTCGGACTGCAGCAGCGTCGGCGCGTCGCGCAACACGCCTACCGCGCTCGCCGCCAATGGCGTGCTCGGCATTGGCGTGTTCAAGCACGATTGCGGCTATAACTGCGTGCAGCAGGCTGTGCCCGCAACCTATTACGGTTGCCAGGGGACTACATGCACGTCGCTCGCCCTCGCGGAAGCGCTGCAGGTGGCCAATCCGATTCCTTATTTCAGCACCGACAATAACGGCTCTGTCCTTATGTTGCCCACCGCCGCCTCGAGCGGTGCGGCGTCGCTGGCCGGACAACTGGTGTTCGGGATCGGCACCGAGACCAACAACGGATTGGGCAGTGCGCAGGTGATCGGCGTCAATCCGAACAACGGCACCTTCTCGACCGTGCAAAACGGCACGACCTACACGAATAGCATCATGGATAGCGGTTCGACCGGCCTGTTCTTCCAAACCACTGGATTGCCGGTCTGCGCCAGCCCGAATAACGCGTACTACTGCCCAGCCTCGACTGAGCAGTTGAGCGCAGTGATCGAAGGCGTGAACGGCATCAACAGTGCGGTGTCGTTCGATGTAGGCAACGCCACGGCGCTAACGCAGGTTTCCAGCGGGGATGCGGTGATGCCGCTGCTGGCGGGGCCGGCGTTCGTGACCTCGGCTATTTTCGACTGGGGCCTGCCGTTCTTCTACGGCCGCAGCGTCTATGCAGCGGTCGAGCAGCAATCGACGCCGGGCGGCACCGGGCCGTATATCGCGTACTAGGCACACCAGGCCCGCCACATCTGCCGATACGCCGCCTCGACGGTGCGCGCGAAACGCGCGCCGTCCATCAGCGGCGATTGCTCCATGCGCGGCCGCAGGGTTTGCCGCAATGCGGCCAGACGCGGCCGGTCGGCGGCCAGTTCGACGGCGATGCGTACAAACGCATCGTCTGAGTACGCTGCCAGCTCGGTCAGTCCCAGATTCGCAAGTTGACTCAGCCCGCCACGTCCCACGGCAGTCTCACCGACTCGTGTCACAACCGGCACGCCCATCCACAGCGAGTCGAGGCTCGTGGTATGACCGTTGTACGGAAACGTGTCGAGGCCGAGGTCGATCTGGTGATACGTGCGCAGATAATCGGCGCGCGGCTGAAATGGCACGAAGCTGACGCGCTGCGTGTCGATGCCTTGCTGTTCCATGCGCTGTGCAAGATTGCGGTGCGCGTTGCCGGCTGGCGCCATCAGGAGCAAACGTGCGTCGGGCACTTCGCGCAGCACCGTGCTCCACATGGCAAGCGTGCGATCGGTCAGTTTGCAGGGATTGTTAAGGCATCCGAAGGTAATGTGGTTCGTCGTGAGCGCGGGCAAGGCGTTCGCGGCCGGCTCGTTCGTCAGCGGGTCGTAGCACCAGAAGGAGTCCGCGAGGCGCAGTGAGCGCTCGGTATAGTGGCTGTCGTTCGCGGCTGAGCCGTTTGAGTCGAGCGGGTCGAGATGAGGGTCGGTCAGGCGGTAGTCGATCGCCTCGATGCCAGTCGTGCCGGGATAGGCGAGCCACGCCACCTGCACTGGCGCCGGTTTGCGGGCAAACAGCAAAGGCCGGCCGTCGGCCATATGCATGGCCAGATCGACGAGGATGTCGATGCCATCCACGCGGATCTGTTGTGAGAGGCCTTCATCGTCCAGTTCACGCACATCGCGCCACACGTCGGCATAGCCGGCGAGACGTCGCGTCAGATCGTCAGGCCGCTCGACGCTCGCATAGCAGTAGATCTCGAACTGTTCATGATCGTGGTGCGAGAAAAACGGCACGGTGAAGAGCGATTGGCAGTGATCGCGGAAATCCGCCGCCACGTAGCCGATTTTCAGACGGCGGCCGGCCGTGCGGTCGTTCGTATGCGGCGCGCGCGCGACACGCAGCGGTGCTTCATGTTGCGCGGACCAGCGGCGGCATTCTTCGAGCACTGCTTCGCCATGCTCGGCCTGGAACGTCAGCGCATACGCGAGATTGCTATGCGCGACGACGTTGCCCGGATCGCATTCCACCGCACGCCGGTAGTGGACGATGCCTTCGTCGAGCGCGCCGCAGTCTTTCAGCACATTGCCAAGGTTGTTGTGCGAAGCCGAGTGATCCGGATCAAAGCCGAGTGCGGCTGTGAAGAGCGCCTCCGCATCGGCGGTGCGGCGCAGCGTGCGCATCAGATTGCCGGCATTGTTATACGCGGCGACAAACCCCGGACGCGCGCGGATTGCCGCGTCGAACGCGTCAGCGGCGGCTTTGTATTCGCCCAGTTCCTTGCTGACGTTGCCCAGATTGTTGTAGGCGTCCGCGTGGTGCGGGTCGAGCGCGATTGCGTTGCGGTACTGCGTCTGCGCATCGCGGCGCTGGCCGAGCGCATGCAGCGCGTTGCCAAGGTTATAGGCCGCTTTGGGAAAGCGCGGCTCGACTTCGAGCGTGCGCATGAGCAGTGCCGCCGCCTCGTCGAACTGGCGACGCTCGCACAAAGCTACGCCGAGATTGAGCAGGCACGACGGCGAATCGGGCGCGACGCGCAGCGCCTCGGTGAGCAGTTGGATTGCTGCGTCGATCTGGCCGTTCGCTTGCAGCAGGGTCCCGAGGTTGGTCAAGGCATTCGCGTGATCGCGCTGAACTGCAAGGGCGCGGCGATAGGCGTCTTGTGCGCGTTCAGGCGCGCCAAGTTGACGATGGCAGTTGCCCAGATTGTTCAACGCATCGACCTGCGCGGGGTCGAGCAAGGCTGCGGACTCGTAGGCCGCAGCGGCGGCGCGCAGGTCGCCGCCCGACTGCAGCGCGTTGGCGAGCGCGAACCAGAGATCGGCGGAGGTGGCATCGAAGGCGAGGAGGGCGCGGTAGGTGTCGATGGCGTCGTCGAAGCGTCCCATCGTCGAGAGCACCTGGCCACGCGCGAAATGATAGCGGGACTCCTGCGGCGCCAGCGCAATCGCGCGGTCGAGCCAGGCGAGGGCGTCATCGTAGGCGGCGCATTGCAGGCCGAGCACGCCCAGGCGAAACATCACGTCGGCATTGGCCGGCTCGTCGGCGAGGACGGTTTCGTAGAGCGTGCGTGCGCCGCTGAGATCGCCCGCGAGGTGACGCTCTTTGGCCAACGCGAGACACTGGTCGGTCCGCATCGATGTCCTGCCTTGTTCTGAGGGGCGGTTTGGGCGGAGTCAGCCGAGGCCGACAGCCTGTGCCACTCCGCCAGAACGGGCAGGATAGCGAGCGTTTCACTACCAAGGTTTACTATTGGTAACAATATATTACGGAGCGGTTGCGGGATTTGGCGTGGGCGCGTCTTGCGGCGCTCGCTGCGATTGCTCCGGTTGCGGCGCCGATGCCGTCGCCAGCGCTGGCGCAGGCTCCAGCGTTTGGCCTGCTTGGACCTCTGGCGCCGGTATGGTCGCTTCCGCCGGGTGGGCGGCTTGTGCGGGCT
>Ga0302316_10002253_pt1 | contig 14140 bp, 14 predicted proteins | sample III_Palsa_N3_2_FD_200456 | JGI IMG/M metagenome (GOLD analysis project Ga0302316, IMG submission 200456) | Peat permafrost microbial communities from Stordalen Mire near Abisko, Sweden - III_Palsa_N3_2 | ecosystem: Environmental > Terrestrial > Soil > Palsa > Peat permafrost | place: Sweden...
TCGCCGCGATGCTGGCCTACCCGATCAATGCCATCCGCAGATTGCGGCTGCTCGGCCGGATCCACCCCGCGATGCTGGACCGGATGGGCAAGGGCGACATGCCCGACGACGGGGATTTGCGCGTGATCGCTTCCGCGACGCCGGAGGAACAGGCCGCCGTCTGGAAAACCCACAAGCCTGGCAAAGGCGCCGACGTCAATTGGTGGCAAATCGCCCAGGCTCTGCGCAAGGACCGGATCCCCATCAGCATCGCCAAATTCGACGACGAACTGGCGCGGGCTTACAGCATCGTCTGGACCGAAGATCTGTTCGCGGAAGGCGGCAAGGACAGCCGAACCACCACGCAGGTCGAAGCGTTCTTGGGAGCGCAAGCAGAGTGGCTTGCCAACAACCTGCCCGAGAAAGGGGTCATCGTCCAACCGTCGCAGCACGGCGAGCCGAAGCTGCCGGCAGGTGCGCAACGCACCTACGGGGCGATCAAGAAAGGCCACGCCTCCGCTTGGTGGATCGTGCCGCGTACCGGCGAGGTGCAATCGTGTGGTTTCCTGCCGGCATCCACAGCGAAGAAGGCGAATAGCGCATCGGCGGGCGCCGGCACGGCTTCCGCTACAGCGACGAGTGTCGCCCGCGCTCCCATCACCCAGAAAGGTTTGGGCTTGACCGGCGCTTACCGCACCGATGCTCTACACCAGGCCATCCGGCAAAATCCGATCGACGACACTCAGCTGATCGGGCTGCTGGTGCTTGCCTTCACCGGGCTGAATGTTCACGTCGACAGCACAAGTTTTGGCCAAAGCGCCCGGCGCGAAATCGCCGGAAAAATCACCGAGGGAGGTGCGCTCACGCGGGATGCGGCGTTGTTGCGCGCGACGGCGCGCGATGTGCTGACCGCCATTCTCTCCCTGCAGCAGAACCGCACCAACAGCGGTGCGCCGGCGCTCTACGCCGGCTTCGCCATCGGCGCCGACGCCTATTTGCCGCAGATGGCGACCGCCGAGTTTCTCACCTGCCTGTCCAAGGATGCGATCAACCGTGCGGCGACTTCAGTCGGAGTTCTTCCCCGCGAACGCGCCAAGGACACGCGCGCGACTGTCATCGCGCATTTCAAGGACGGCGGCACCTTCGTACTTCCGTCTGCCCAGTTCGCGGCTGGGGTCGCGGAGGCCCAGGCTCTCGATGCGGGCCGCAGGGCTGGCGAGATCGATGCGAATGCCGCGAACGACGGCACCGAAAGCAGCGCGCAGACTCCCGACGGCCCAGCGGACGATTCGAACGAACCAGAGCCGCCGGAAGAAGAGTATGGCGAAGCCGCGTGATCGCGTCGTACACGACGGTTGGAAAGCAGGCCGTCTGCCTTCAGGCGGCGGCCGAGCGATAGAAGACATTCGCACCAGAATTCTGAATCGCTCCTGCCGTTGATATCAGTGGCATTGATTCGCGTTCCAAGTAGCTTGGTTTTTGCGTAGCCAACGGGAATCTAGACTGACAACTCTCCTGTGTGGCTGGTATAGACCGTTATGCCATTGCCGTCAGGATCGACCAACTGGAAATAGTCGTGACCAAAAATTTGGTCTTGGGCAATCGCATCTACCGACAAACTTTTTTCCATCAGAGTGGTCCTATACAGTTCCAGATCGCTCCTAGACTTTCCGTCAATCATCAAGTCAAGTCGTTCATTAAAAGATGCGCCGCTCTGGCCAAGATGGCTAGACTTTAGTGAAGATGGCAATTCATCATTTTTACTAAAAAACAAAATGTGTGTTCCACCTCGCAATTCGATGATCGCTAAGTCAGGAAATATCCCAAATGGACGCAAACCCAATTTTGTATAAAATTGATAGCTAATATCAATATCATCAACCTTCATGACAAAATGTCCGAAGGCTGCTGTGGGTAGATTGTCCTTCATATTTCTATTGCTCCTCTTAAAGGTATTGAGTTTTCTCTCTGAGAGACCAGCTTCCACGGCCCACACCGGCGTGGTAATCAGACTGATCAGTCGGAAATAGTTATGCGACTGATCAGTCGGAAAAGCAAGGGGGTCAGTTTGACGCGAAAAAAAGAAATCGATCGGGATAGAATCCTGGATGCCGCCGAGACAGTGATCCTCAGATCGGGAGGCCGAAATTTCACGCTCGACGCCGTCGCCGAGTGCGCCGGTATCAGCAAGGGCGGTCTCGTCTATACCTTCGCCACCAAGGATGGATTGGTGCGCGCAGCGCTAGAACGGGAAGTGGAACGTTTTCAGGAGGCGGTAGGCCGGCGGCTCGACGGAAGGCCGGTTGGGCCGGTCGAACTTGTCCTCGCCCATATCGAGGAAGCGCTCGACGAAGACGACGCCACGACGCGAAAGGCGGCTTTTCTCCTTACCGCGTTGGTGCACGCCCCTGACATGATGGAGCCAGCGCGGCGCTATTATCGCGGACTGCTCGATTCGCTTCGGTCGGAAGATGGCGACGCCCATGAGGTCCGTCACGCCTTGCTGGCTGTTGAAGGAATTTTCCTGCTCAGAGGACTTGGCTTTGTTGATGTCTCGGCAGAGGAGCACAGATCCGTCCTGCTCTACGCGCGCGATATCGTCGCTTCGGTGTTGGCCAAACGTTGAGCTCAGCCTAGTGGAGCTACAATCGGTCCAAAATATCTTGATTAATGCGCCATGCTGACCGTCCGCTTTCGAGACATCCCAAGTACCTAAGGAAAGGCAAAGATTTGGTCGGTTACGGACGTACCAATGCTTTACGTGATCGCCCCGACGAAGCAATCCTCGGTTGAGTTCATAACACCATTTAGGCGCGCACCTCGATCGCCACGGACAACAAGCCGATGTTATTCGTCCGGATCGTCGTCGCTCTCAGGGTCGGCATCGAGCGACCGCTGAGCCCGGCGGAGCGCGATCAGCCGGCCTTGGGTCTCCTTGTTCAAATTCTGTGAGGCGAGGGTGGAAATTTCCGCAGCCAATGCCCCACGGCCGTAGAGCAACCCGTAATGATACCACCAGCCTTGCTCAGCCTCGGCCGGCATCGCGTCAGTTCGGGCGCAAGCAGGCAGCTCCAGAGGATCGGCCGCGAAGACGCGCGCCAGGGCGTCCGACAAGCCGGCAGCCTGAAGTCGGGTGACCAGCGCCGTGCCGTCAGGCGTCTCTCCGTCCTGCATCGCGCGAAAAATTGCCTCGCGCAGCTCGGCCAGCCACGGGGGCAGTTCGGCGCGATGGAACGCCTCGTCCACGTCACGCCATAGCGCGGGGTGCCGCAGCAGAATTGCGGTCAGAATCCGGGCCCGTTCCAGGTTGGCGGTGATCGGCGATAGCACGGGACGCGACAGATTGCGCCCGGTCGGCGCCCCGCCCCAGCGCTTGGCAGCGCGCCCGGCGGATTGCAGCCCGAAAAACCGATCGAGCAGGTCGCGCCGATATTCCGAAGCGAGCTGCTTGTGTCGGATCCGCGCCGCCTCCGCCTCCAGCTTCGATCGTAGCCGGGCGCGCTGCTCCGGGGTCTCGACGCCAATCTGCCCTCGCAGCAGATTGAACAGCGCTTCGGTCGCCCCGATCGCGCTCTTAAGCTGCGCATGAAACCCTTCCGGTCCCATGGCCCGGATCAGGCTATCCGGATCATGTTCCGCCGGCAGCAGGATCAATCTGATCGTCCGCTCCGGCGTCATCTGCGGCAGCGCCAAGTCGAGTGCGCGTAGCGCCGCCCGAGAGCCGGCCGTATCGCCATCGAAGGACAAAATCGGCGCCGGCGACAGACGCCAGAGTTCCTCCAGCTGCTCACTGGTGAGCGCGGTGCCCAGCGGCGCCACGGCGCCTTTGAATCCCGCCTGATGCAGCGAGATCACGTCCATGTAGCCTTCCGCCACCAGCAGATCAGCGCCGCCTCGCACCGGCTCGCGCGCCCGATCCAGGCCGTACAGAGTAAGGCGTTTGGAATAGAGGTCGGTCTCCGGCCCATTGAGATATTTCGGCTGGCCGGGTCCCAGCGTTCGTCCGCCAAACGACACCAGCCGCCCGCGCCGGTCCCGGATCGGGAACATCACCCGGTTAAAGAACAACTCCCGCTTCTCGCCGCTTTCGGTCTCCCGCAGCAACCCGGCAGCCTCGATCGTGGCAGGCTCCGCTCCCTGCCGCTTCAGCTCTTCGATCAGCGCGCCGCGGCCCGCGCCCGACCACCCCAGCCCAAACTGCGCGATCGTATCTGTGCTCAACCCGCGGCCCACCAGATACTCCCGAGCCTCCCGCCCGGCCGGCCCATTCAATTGCCGCTGATAATAAACCCGTGCCGCCTCCAGTGCGGCACTGGCGCTCTGCCTGCGCTCTTCGGCCCGCGCAACCGCCGGGCTCGGTGCCGGCAGCTCCAATCCGGCCTCGGCTGAAAGCGCCGTCACGGCATCGATGAAATTGCTGCCCTGCGTCTGCATGACGAAGCTGATCGCATCGCCGTGCGCGCCGCAGCCGAAGCAGTGATAGCCGTCATCGTACACGTAGAAGCTCGGCGTCTTCTCGCCGTGGAACGGGCAGCAGCCCTTGAGCTGCCGTCCCGACCGCGTAAGCCGCACCCGCCGGCCCACCAACGAGGCCAGCGGCGTGCGGGTCCGCAATTCATCCAGGAATTCAGCCGGGATCGCCATAATCGGTTAAACACGCCCTTCATCAGCTTTGTGTACCCCAAAACATCGGGGCACTGGATCGTGCAGCCTCCTATCGAGGCCGATACCCCCGGCGCTGCTTTCGTTGCGCCAGCTTCGCCAGCGCGTTGATCGCCGCCCCCTGGTCCGCATAAGCGTCGAGACGCCTACGCCCCTCGGTGCCGATGCGGCCCCAGTGACGCACCAGCAACGCGCGGCCAAACAGATCGGGCCAAACCGCCAAGCGATAGTACCGCCATTCATTCTTTTCCGGGCGGATTCGCGCAAGTGATGCGCTCTCGGGAAAAAGCGGAGGCTGAAAGCTCTCAGCCACTGCTGAATTCCTGAGCGATGCGGGGTTGGTCCGACAAACAGCGTCCATCTACGATGACCTCGCTTTACGCAGCATTTTCCGTGATCAGCCCGCGGCCTGATGCACGCGCATCAGTTCTTCCATCACGTCGTTGGCGCTGGCCTCGGTCCAGTCTTTGCCTTCCGCAGTAAGGCGAATGGCGCGCAATGCACCGAGCGCCCGTTCGACCGCGATGTGCGCCCGGACCATCGCCTTGGCTCCCGCAAGAGTAAGTCTGGTGGCACGTTCCTGGAACACTCGCAGGTATGAGCCGCCGGCCATGCTCGCATCATGGAGTTTCTGGGCTGCTTCACCGGCCAGGTCGGAGGCTTGCGCGGCGTCGGCGCAGACCGCGACCGCCTCGCGCAGCAGTTCGCCTTTCAGTGCGGCCAAAGCGGCACCTCGCCTAGGATCGCCGTCGGAAAATTGCACGAGGTAACTGGCCATCTCTTTGCCGGCACGATCCTGAATTCCAAGTTCGAGCGGCTCAAGCTGGAATGCCTCCACGAACTGGCAGATCTCGCGAGGATCCGGGCTTATGTCGTGAAGCATCTCCTCGCTCGGCGCGAGGCGCCGTTCGATCGGAAAGCGGATCAGCCTCACATCGCCCGTCATGAATTGAATCCGCATCTCGCCTGCTCCCGCATGGTCGCAGCAGACTATCCGGACAGGAACAAATAGGCAACATCCAGCAGGCGCCGCCGAAAGATATGATCGGCGTCGTCCTCGCTAGTTTCGTTGAACTGTGAGCGCGTGACGGCACGTGCCGCCGATCCGGCCGCTCCCGCGCCCGGCTGCGCCGAGTGCTAGCGCAAATCATCGAACGTGCCGGCGGGAGGACCCCGCCAGACTCAAACAGGACACAAATGCCATGCATCGCGACGAGGATGAATTAGAGCGGCTGCGTACGGGCGTGAACTGCGCGGCGTTGCTGGAAAATATGTCGGCCGGCTGGACCCTGGACCGCCACGAGAGCACCAGGCGCTCCCTGAAATACCGCCGCAGGGGCGAAATCGTCATCATCAATCACGACGGGAAGGGTTGGTGGGACCCGCTCAGCGACGCCAAGGGCGACGTGTTCGGCTTAGTGCGACACTTCGACCGCGGGCTCAACTTCGGTCAGGTGCGCAAGCTGCTGCGGGGCTTCCTGGGTGTGAGCCCATCCTACCCCGCGTCGGCGCCCGCGGATCGGGACCAAGCCCATGATGCCGCGCCGGCTGGCCGATGGACCGCCGCGCGGTATTTGCGGCGCGGGTCGCGAACCTGGAACTACCTGGCGTGGACCCGCAGCCTTCCCGCGGAGGTGCTGATCGCCGCCGCTACCGCCGACGTGCTTCGCGAGGGGCCCTACGGCACTGCCTGGTTCGCCCATCGTAATCACGACGGCTTGATGACCGGCGTCGAGATGCGCGGTCCGGAGTTCCGCGGCTTCACTCCGGGCGGCCGGAAAACATTATTTCGATTTCCTGGCGGCGCGGGGCCCATCACCCGATTGGCCTTGTGTGAGGCGGCGATCGACGCTCTGAGCCTTGCCGGGCTCGAACGGATGCGTCCGGACACAAGCTACGTCTCGATGGCCGGCGGCATGGGGCCGGATACCGTTGTGGCGCTGGAACTGATGCTGCGGGACTTGGCCGAGCGATGCTATCCCATTGTCGCTGTCGGGACGGACTCTGATGAAGCGGGCGAGCGCTTCGCGGTTCGGCTGCATCAGATGGCGGGCGGAGTTGGGGTGCGGTCGGAACGCCTGCACCCGCCTCCCGGCTACAACGACTGGAACCAGTTTCTGAAAGCCAATCCCAAAGGGAGACTGCCATGACCCCCGCCCGCGCCTGGGTGCTCCTGAAATCCGGTCGCCGGATCAATTTGCTCGATCCGCAGCCGGATTCCTGGGACGATTCCGATCTGGCGATCGGCCTGTCCCGGACCTACCGATGGGGCGGTCATTCACAGTGGGAATTACCGCTTTCGGTCGCCCAACACAGCCTGCTCGTGCTCGCTCTTCGCCGGCAGATGCGGGCAGACCCGCTCACGCCCACGCAAGCCTTGCACGAACTGCTGCACGACGCCTCGGAAGGCTTGCTCGGCTTCGATTGCATTACCCCGCTCAAACCGCACCTCGGCACTGATTATGAGACCCTCGATGCCCGGTTGCAAAGTGCGATCCAGACCCGTTACCAGCTGCCGCCCTGGGACCACGCCGACTATGTCTTGCATAAGCAAGCCGATCGGCTTGCCGCTGCTTCTGAAGCGTCGCATGTGGTCGGCTGGTCGCGGCGGGAGATCCGCGACAGTCTGCTGATCACGATAGAGCCCCTCGAAACCGACCCGCTGCCCATAACGGCCGGAATGAAGCCCTGGGAGCCTTGGCCGCCACAACTCGCCGCCAACCTGTTCCTGGACGCTCTGCGGCAGCTGCTCCGCCGTTGACACACTTATTTTGACACCCGCGAAGGGCGCGCTACGAACACGCAAATCGCCGGAGGCGGACTGGTCGCTCCATGTCGCCGCTTGAATAGAACGAGAATTCAGCCGCATGCGCTCCATGGTTAAGTAACGACAATGGCCGAGCGTTCATTCCGCTTGGCAAATTAGAAATATTGACGGGCGGAATTGTCCCCGATCATTCATCAGAGCGTCTAATTAGCCAGGCGCTTTCCTGCGCCGGGCAGACGCCCTTGAGCCCGCCTGGCTGATACCAAAACGGCACTTACAAAGGCTTCGCCCTGCCGAGCGGCACAACATTGTCAGGTAGTGTCGGCACGGGCTCGCCGGTGAGTCGGGCGAAGAGGGCGGGGGACATGCCAAGATTCACAAGCAGGCGGTGCAGTACAATCCCATCGCGGTTGGAAAGCCAGCTGAGAGCGGCGCGCAGCAGTTCCGGCTCCTCGACCGCCACACGTTCGTCGTAGCGCTCCGCCTTTGCTTGTCCGGTCTTCACCAACTGAATGTTCGCGGTGCGATATTGCGCAGCGTCGATCAGCCCTAGGTCGAACGCGCGGCGGGCGATGGCACGCACCGAAACCTTCCAACGAAGCTTCATGGCAAACAGGGCATTCCAATCGAGAATACGCCGGCTTCGGGGAAACTCCCGCGCGAAGGCGGTGCGCGGGATCAGAAAGGCGCCGGCGAACCGGTGCGCTTCCCCCTCGGTGACACTGTCGCCTGTCACGATGCCTTGGTGCATGATGAGGTGAGCGGCCTCGTGCGCGAGATCGAAGCGCAAGCGGGCTCCCGCAACCTTCGCAGTTGATCGAACGATGATAGGTCGACGCCGAGCCATAGACAGCGCATCGATGCGGTCGGTGAGATCATCGAAGTGGACCACCACCGCACCAGCATTCTCCACAACACGCATCATGCTGGTGATCGGACCATCGAGGCCCAGCCCCCAGTGCTGTCGGGCATTCTCGGAGATCCGCTCAACTGACTCGGGCGAAGCGGGGCGCGCCTCCTCTGGAAAGTCGACGTTCGGCAGGCGCACTTGGCCCTCAAGCGCGTCCACAAGCGCTTCCAAAGCCGTCCCCCGTGCCACAGCTTGCGCGACCAGCCCGCGTGGGGCGCTCGCCAGCCGACGGAAGTGGCAGTCTTCCTCACGGACGGGATTTATTGCCGGCGCCGCGAAGAACGTAGGCGTCACAGCAAGCGCGGCTGCCAGAGCATCGCGCATCTCGTCGGTGGGTTCCTTGGCGCCCGTTTCGAGCTGATGAACAAACTGACGGCTGGCCGCAACGAGGCCGCCCAACTCATCAAGCGACATCCCCGCAAGCAGTCTCGCCAGCCGCAGTTTGTCGCCGTGAAAGAATCGCGCACGATCCACCGGGTCGTTGCCCGGTGGGCCTCCCCTCGTTGCCACGCTCAGGCCCCGTCGGAAGGAGAGCCGATCTCGCCGCCGAGCTCGTCCTCGTCGTCCCGATGATCGCCGACAGACGGTGGAGGAAGTTCAAGCCCCTCAGGCCGAGCGTCGTCGAGCAGGACGATCAGCGGCTCTGCCTCAGCGAGCGGCAACGGCCACACGAGCTCCGGCTGGTCGTTTCGCAGCACGACGAAACTGGCACCCAACAGCGCGCCGTCTACGTCGGTCGTCACGCCAATGCGAAAGAGCACACCTGCGGTTGAGACGCCCGGCTCCAGATCGAGCAGCAGCTGCTCGAACGATGTCGCGACCGAGATCTTTGCGGTCGGCTCGGCTGGATCACCGCGCCAGAATCGCATCGGAACGCCGCCAATACTGAACTGGAAATGCTTGCATGGATCAATTACGCCCAGCCACTCAAAGCCCGATGTTCCTGCAGCTCGGGAGATCTGGAAGCAGCCGTAATTGTAGGCGCAGACCCCCAAGGTCCAATTGTCGTCGCCGATTGTGGGATCGAAGCGATCGACCGCACTGCCACGGCCCAGCGCGAGCAGCTGCGCCACCTTGACCAGCCGTTCTTCCATCAATTCCAGGTGATAGTCCCAGGGTCGCATCATCATTCCCCTATCGGGCATTTCTATCACTCTGTCAACCAGATGGATCATTGTCAACCAGTTATGGTTCGGGTTCGGCATGTACTTAGCAACGTCGTAAACGCGTGGACCAAACTACTCGAAGAACGGCTGGTGTTGGCGTGGCAATCAGAAAGCCGAACCACGCCAATTGGGGCGCTAACTAGCCGTCGGGACAGATGCAGGCGCGTTCGCTTCCTGCCTCCTCGTGATCGTTAAGCACGATGTCCCGTAAATCCGCCCCCCTGAACGCTGCGGCCAAGCTGAATCCTAACTGCGCAACGTCCGTTCCCCAGAAATCCAAAAATGAAACCCCTGGGTGCCGCATCCGGGTGGTTCGCGCAAGGGTTCGTCGCCTAAGCGCTCCCGCGCGAAGTGCGCGCCCTTGCCCGCTCCACCCGGATGCGGCCGCGTGGGAGGTGTTGACCAAAATCTCAAAAGGAAAACACCACGATGAACATTACGGAATTCGGGGAGGTGCTGACGTCGATCCTCCAGCACAATCAAAATCTGCTCAAAGCCGGCGCGGCGGTCAAAAACTATCTCGTGCCGATGGTTTGGGGCGATCCTGGCCTGGGCAAGAGCGACATCGCTGAAGCCGTGGCCGGCGAACTTGGTCTGGATTTGATCTACGCCGATCTGGCAACGCGCGATCCCGCCGAACTCGCCGGCATACCATGGATGCAGGATGGCAAGACCATTCGCTGCCGCCCCGACTGGCTGCCGGAGGCCGGCAGCGGTATCTTGTTCCTCGATGAATTGCCGCAGGCGGGCATCGCCAACCTCAACATCGCGGCGACGCTGATCCGGGAGCACCGCATCGGCGAACACGCGCTCCCCGCGAGTTGGATGGTGGTCTGCGCCGGCAATCACCAGCACAACCGCGCCGGCACGACAACAATGCCGAGCCACGTCCGCAACCGGCTGCTGCATCTTGAGATCGAAGGGGACGCCAACGCCTGGGCGAAGTGGGCGAGCACGCAGCGTATCGATCCGATGCTGATCGCGTACAACAGGTATCGCGCGCAGGAGTTCCACCACAAATTTTCGCCGACCGATAACGCCTATCCGACGCCGCGCAGTTGGGTGGCGAGCCACCAGGCGCTGCAACTCGATCTGTCACCCCACCTGCAACGCCAGTGCATGGATGGTCTTGTCGGTGAGGCGGCGAGCGCCGATTTTGCTGGGTTCCGCGCCATCCTGGCTAGCCTGCCAAATGTTGAGGCGATCATCGCAGACCCCGATCGCGGCGTGATTCCAGGCGATCCGATGACGGCCTATGCGCTGATGGGTGCGCTCAGCTACCGCGCCAAGCCGGCGAACTTCCCCAGCATCGTCCGCTACCTCGATCGCCTGCCGGAGCAGGAATTCGCCGTCGTCTGTGTTGTTGATGCAACAGCGCGTGATCGAGATATCACACTCACCGCCGCTTATCAGCAATGGGCGGCCGCGCACGGCGAATTGCTCAGCGGGCACTAACCCCCGCCGGTCCGCCCGCGGCGCCGCACCGCTGGCTTCTGAGAAATATGCGGTCACTGCCCGAGAGGGCCCCTTCCAATAATCCCAACTGGAGATCCACCATGGATATTTCCGCACGCGCCCTGCTGGTCGACACGACCGTCCGGGTATGGACCGGCGAGAAACGCGATCGCGTCATCACCCGCGAAATCTGCGACATGAAGGGCGCGGAAAAAGACGCGGTCCGCGCCAACAAGAGCCTGCTCGGCGAACACATCCGGGGAGTGCAATCCGCCGAGCGCGCGGTGCGCCAGGCCGTGAACGATCGCACCTTGCCGTGGATGGACGACGGCACCAGGATCCTGAAGGGTGCGGTATTCATGGCCTTCACCGAAGCGATGGCACAGCCGATCCGGGATTTCGACAGGGCGGTCGACGCTTTCATCGCAAGCTACCCCGAGATCAAGTTCGAAGCACGCCGACGGCTGGGTGATGCCTTCGCTGACGGGGATTTCCCGGCCCAATCCCGGCTTCGCGAGCGCTTCGGGGTGAAGCTCACCTATCTGCCGGTGCCCAGCATCGATGACTTTCGTGTGTGCCTGTCGGACGAGGAGATCGCCGCGGTGCGGCGCAACGCTCAGGAGGCTCTGCGTGGCACCGTCAATGACGCGGTGCGTTCACTGCTCGATCGGCTGCACGAGCCGGTCGCCCGCATGGCGACCCGGCTGCGCCTGTTCCGCCGCACCTCGAACGGCAAGGTCGAGCATCCATTCCGCGACACCCTGGTCGAGAATGTCCGGGAGATCGTGAAGCTGGCGCCCGCACTCAATCTGATGGACGATCCCAAGATCTCAGCACTGTGCGCCGACATCGAGCGCCACCTCGCATCACAAAACCCCGACCAGCTCCGCAACTCGGCTCGCCTGCGTGCGACCGTCGCCGATGAAGCAGACGAGATCTTGCGGAAAATCCAGGGCGCCTTCGCGTGAGGACGCCATGAAAAACCTTCCCCCCACCATCACCAAGGCCCGCTCCCGGCTGCTCGTCCGGGCGCCCTTCTTCGGCTCGATCGCGCTCGGCCTGGCCTGGGTCGACGCGCCAGAAATCGGCACGATGGCCACAGACGGGCGCAGCATCTGGTTCAATTTGTCCTGGTGTGAGGAGCAAGGTGTCGAGAAGACCATGGGCGTGATCGCGCACGAAGTGCTGCATGTCGTGAACAAGCATCACCTCCGCCGCGGCGAGCGCGATCCTGAGATTTGGAATCGGGCGGCCGATCTGATGATCAATCGTGTGCTGGAGCAGGACGACTACTTGTTGCCGGTCGACGGTCTGTTCGATCGCGAAGGCCGCTTCGCGGGCCTTGCGACCGAAACCATCTACGCGCGCCTGATGGAGGAGAGCCCGAAACCGTCGACGCCACACCAGCAGACGCGGCAGGGGCAGGGAGACGACCCGCCGCAAAATTCCCCTGGCGGCAGCAGCCAACCAGGTGGCAGTCCGCCCCAGTCGTCCCCAACCGGGGGAAGCGGTTCCGGCCACGATCCGGCCGAGGACCACGACGACGGTCGCAAGCCGGTCGGCTCTGCCCGCAACTGGGGCGAGGTGCGTGACCTCAAATCCGAAAGCGGAGAGGCTCTTTCTCCAGCCGCCCGCAGCACTGCCGAACATGACCTCAACGTGATCATTCGCCAGGCAGCGGCGGCGGCAAAGCGCGCCGGGAAATTTCCCGGACGACTGGCAGAGATCGTTGCGGCCGTGACCGACCAGGTCGATTGGCGCGACAAATTCCGCATGAGCTTCGACGGCACGCTCAGGGGCGAGGTCAGTTGGGCGCGGCCGAACCGCCGTTTCATTCAGCACGGGATCTACCTGCCGGGCTGGCGGCGGAGCGGGGCAGGGCGGGTTGCCTTCGTGCTCGATACCTCCGGTTCGATCTCGGCGCGCGAACTCGCCGTCTACACCGCCGGCGTGCTGGGAATCCTGGAAGAGACCGGGCCCGAGCAGATCGCACTCATTCAGTGCGACACCGAAGTGCGCGACGTGAGCTACTTGCAGCCCGGCGAGAGCTTCGACAAGATCACCGTGAAGGGCAGGGGAGGCACCCGCTTCCAGCCCGCGTTCGATTGGATCGCGGAGTCCGGCTTCGATCCGAGCGCGATCGTCTATGCGACGGACCTGTTTTGCCGGGAAACACCGACCGATCCCGGAACACCGGTGATCTGGCTTACCCCGACGCGTGGCCTGGGCGTCCCGTTTGGCGAAATCATCAACATCACAATCTGAAATCCGCTCGCATCCGGCGCCAGCGATTGCCAGCGCGGCCTGCGCAACCCGGCCCCGCGGTGGCTTCGCCGCCACAGGGCAGGGCCGCTCGGTCGCATTGGCAATAGCCGTCGCCGGCTGCGGACGCTTGGGTCGATCTCGAAATCGAGACGAACCGGAAGGAATCCAGAACATGAAGACATTGGAAGGACTCAAAATCGCCGCCGGCGCCGTGCTGATGGCGGCGGTGATGTGGGTCTTCTTCGCGCTGCCGGGTATCCTGTCAGACCGCGATTCAACCGTGCCTGTGGGTGTCGAGGCAGGAAACCGGTGATGAACGACCTCACCAAATCCATGATCATCGTCTCCGGCGCGAACCTGGCCGAATTGTTTCCGTCAGCGTCCGACGGCGATTGGAAATGCCCCGCCGATTTGCGGGGCACCTGAGACCGACCCGCACCAGCCTTTCCATTTAATTTCACCCGAAAGCCCGGCCGTTGCGCCGGGCTTCTTTGTTTATGGAGCCATGCCATGACCGACACCGAACCGACACCAGATTCCACCCCCTGGGATGAGAAGAACCGCGAGCACGAGCGTCGGGCCGAGGAATTGCTCCCCGCGAACAAGGCTGCCTTGTTCGACGTTCTCGCCGCGGCCGGGATCACAATCCTCACCGTCACATTCGACGGCTATAGCGACAGTGGTCAGATCGAGAACATCGAGGCCAAAGCCGGTGACGAAATCACCGCACTTCCTGCTGGCCAGATCGAACTTGCATATCCTGTCTGGGACAGTTCCGATATCGAGCGCCGAACCCAATCGGTCGGCGAGGCCATTGAAACGCTCACCTACGCCCTTCTCAACCGCACCCACCAGGGTTGGGAGAACGACGACGGCGCGTGCGGCGATTTTACGTTCGATGTCGTCGCGCGAACGATCACGCTCGATTACAACGAG
>Ga0302316_10002266_pt1 | contig 14089 bp, 15 predicted proteins | sample III_Palsa_N3_2_FD_200456 | JGI IMG/M metagenome (GOLD analysis project Ga0302316, IMG submission 200456) | Peat permafrost microbial communities from Stordalen Mire near Abisko, Sweden - III_Palsa_N3_2 | ecosystem: Environmental > Terrestrial > Soil > Palsa > Peat permafrost | place: Sweden...
CCGCGAGACGCACAAGCAGGTCTAGACTGAACTGGCTAATCTTGCCGCGCTTGATGTCGGACACCCGCGCCTGAGTAACCCCGAGCACTTTCGCAGCCACGGCCTGCGTCATGCCGGAATCTGCAAGCCAGTGGCTAAGCCCCTGGAGAAGCAGAGAGCGCATCTCCATTTCGGCCGCCTGATCGTCAGGGTAGAGATCCCGAAACACGCTGGTAACCTTCTTCCTGGTTGCCATGGCTACCTCGCGATATCTTTCAGTCGTTTCCTAGATGCGAATCGGCGGACGTTTATTAAGCTAGGCGGCCTTCGGCTCGAAGCGCAGTCCGAGCGCGCGCAATTGCGCCAAGAGCGGCAGCCAGATATGACGCATCGTCAGAGGCTTCTTCCAGACAAGCTTCTAGGTAGGCGGCCATATCATTTTCGGTTCTTAAGTAGTCCGCGCTGTCATAGCGTGAGACAGCCACTTTGCTCTTTCGCTTCTCCATACTCTCACCTCGGAAGACTTACGCTACCTTCCTTTGTCTCGCGTTGCGTGCGCGCGGAATGTTGCTGCTGACAGCACTGAGTATTGCTGCCAGGTTATCCATACTCGGGTTCCCCTTCGGCGAGAGCATTCGATGCAGGCTCTTGCTAGGAACATCAGTCAATTTTTCGAGTTGCTCGAATCCCAGAGTTGCATTAACGAGATCGCGCAGGATCAACCGTGCAGTCTCGGCTTCTCCGCTAATAAGCAGCGTGGTCGCCTCGTCAAAAAGCGCCCGCGCAAAAGCAGGGTCACGCTCGACTCGAGCAACCACCGTTTCTTTGAAATCTCGGGTCAGTCCCATTTCAACTACCTCCTAGGTCCGTGGAGGGCCCGCGACAGACCCCCGGGCACGGCTTTATCCAGTATCGCTGACACAGAAGTGTCGAGCGAAAGGATACCGAAGGTCTGCTCGGCGGCGGCTAAGTATTCGGTAATTTACGGACAGTAAAGCCACAATTAGGGTAGAATACGGACATTCTTGGCTTTCCGAGCACCTGAATGGCCTCCATGGCGGACACGATGCCCGAACTCGTCCTAGTCGCCGAGACCGATGCGGCGGCGGCCCGACGGGCGCGACGACTCGCGGCACAGGGCGCGCTGCGGCGATTATACCCGAGCATCTACACCTCCAACGTAGACAGCCCGCCGGAAACGATCGTATTGCGGCACTGGCGTGCGATCGTTGGGCACCTCCTGCCCGATGGTGTGATCTCCCATCGTTCGGCATTTGACGGCCGCCCCCACGAGGGCACTCTGTCCATCACTCGCGGCAAGACACGCCGAGACTTGCAATTGCCGGGATTGACCGTCCACATCGTGGCGGGGCCCGGCCCTTACCTTGCACCTCCCGCGCCCGATACGCGCTTCGGTACGTTGTATCTCGCGAGTGATCCCCGGCGATTCTTGGAGAATCTCACGCGTGGACGTGGCTGGAGTCATCGAGTGCTGCCGCAGGAGGATGTGGAGGCGGCGCTCGACCGCATCCTGATGGTCGGCGGTCCGCGGCGCCTGAACCAATTGCGCGATCACGCGCGCGAGATCGCACCTTCCTTAGGATACGCAGTACAGTTCAAGCGCCTGAACAGCCTAATCGGCGCGTTGCTCGGCACTCACGAAGCAAGACTCTTGACTGCCAAGCAGGCCCTCGCACGCGCCGCGGGCCGTCCGTACGATCCCAATCGACTGGAAATCTTTGACTCGCTTTTTACAGCGCTGAATCAAGTGCCCTTGGAAAACATCGAAGATCCCGCGTCCACTGGAGTCGCCCGCGAGGATTTCGCGTTCTTCGAGGCGTATTTTTCCAACTACATCGAAGGTACGACGTTCGAAGTTGAGGAAGCCGAAGCGATTATCTTCGACGGCAAGATTATCGAAAACCGCAACGAGGACTCGCATGACATTGTGGGAACCTTTCAAGCAGCCACGACCGCACCCTGGCGGGACCGCCCTCCACTAAGCGCCGATGAATTTCTCACTTGGCTGCAAAACGTCAATGCACTCGTCATGCAACAGCGAGCGGACAAGAAACCGGGAGAATGGAAGGAAAAGGCCAACCAGACTGGCAGCACTTACTTCGTCGCTCCGGAACTCGTCGTCGGTAGTTTGCGGGAGGGATTCGAACGGATTCGTGCCCTGCGACATCCCTTGGCACAGGCCATCATGATCATGTTCGTAGTTGCCGAAGTGCACCCCTTCAGCGACGGAAACGGACGCACGGCACGGCTCGCCATGAATTGTGTGTTGAGCGCGCACGCTTTGAGCCGAATCATCATTCCAACGGTCTACAGAGAAGACTACCTGTTGCCCTTAAAGGCGTTGAGCCACAACAAGATTGCCGATCCGCTCATTAATGCCTTAACCCGAGTGCAGCGATGGTCCGCTGCCTTTGACTACTCATTGCCCCGACAGCAATTACGCGAATCGCTCGCTAGGTGCAATGCTTTTCAGGAGGATCTGCGCAGCTATAAACTACTGTTTCCGCCCGCAAAGCCGGCTTCCTAAGCAACGCCTAGAATGGCATCAGCTGGCCACCTGACCGGCTAGCGAGCCTGCCTCTTGCGCAATTTGTTGGCGGCGATCTTAGCGTTCAGCCGATCCTGAAAAGCGCGCCGCTGCTTTGTGATTTCATACAAAACAATTCCCGAAGAAGTCCCAAGATTTAGGCTCTCGATAAATCCAAACATCGGAATGTTCACGCAAAGTATTGATGGGACTTCCGGGCCACATGCGTATAACTCGCACCATGCAGGCGCTGGATTTGCGCGCGTCGGCGCTTACCCTGCGCTTACGGTACTTCGTGATCTCAACGATCGCGCCGCTATGTTTTTGATTCGATTGGTGGCTAGGGTGGGACTCGAACCCACGACCTCGGCATTATGAGTGCCACGCTCTAACCAGCTGAGCTACCTAGCCAAATCACCATCCCAAACCGGAGGGCGGATTCTCCGGATGGACCTGCCGGGAGTCAAGAAACACTCCACACAGCTCCAATAACAAGCCGCCGCTAGACATTGAATCGGAAGTGCATGACATCGCCCTCGTGGACGATGTATTCCTTGCCCTCCAGGCGCAGCTTCCCGGCCTCCTTGGCCCCAGCCTCGCCTTTGCCGCGAATGAAATCCTCGAAGGCGATCACTTCAGCCCGGATGAAGCCGCGTTCAAAATCGGTATGGATGACGCCAGCCGCCTGCGGCGCGGTACTGCCCGCCTTCACCGTCCAGGCCCGGACTTCCTTCGGTCCCGCCGTGAAGTAAGTCTGCAGCCCCAGCAGCTGGTAGGCGCCTCGAATGACGCGGTTCAGACCCGGCTCTTCAAGCCCCAGATCCTTGAGGAACTCAGTGCGTTCGGCTTCCTCGAGCTGAGCAATCTCGGCTTCAATGGCGGCGCACACCGGGACGACGACCGCCGCTTCCTCCTTGGCGCGCTGCTGCAGCGCCCGCAGGTGATCGTTACCCGAGAGCAGCCCCGCCTCATCGACGTTGGCCACATACATCATCGGCTTGGCCGTGAGCAGCTGCAGTTCGCGAACCTCGCGCCGCTCCTCCTCGCTCATTGGGACCGCGCGCGCAGGCGTGCCCTGATCAATCGCTTTGCGCACGCGCTCAAAGAGCTCGCGCCGGCGCACCGCTTCCTTGTCGCCGCTCTTGGCGGCTTTCGCTGCCCGATCCACGGCCTTGTCGATTGCCGTCAAGTCAGCTAGCCCAAGCTCAGTGTTGATCGTACCAAGATCTGAAAGCGGATCGACCTTCCCGGCCACGTGCACGATGTCCTCATGCTCAAAGCAGCGCACCACATGCGCGATCGCGTCGGTCTCGCGAATGTGGGCCAGAAACTGATTGCCCAGCCCCTCCCCCTGCGATGCCCCCGCCACGAGACCTGCGATGTCGACGAACTCCACCGTGGTCGGCAGGATCTTTTCGGGATGGGCAATCGCGGCCAGCGCCGCGAGTCGCGGATCAGGAACCGGCACCACGCCGACATTCGGATCGATCGTGCAGAAGGGATAATTTTCCGCCGGGATCTGTGCGCGCGTCAGCGCGTTGAAGAGCGTCGACTTGCCCACATTCGGCAAACCGACGATGCCACACTTGATACTCATCTTGTCCGTCCGTTAGTCGCAGTCTGCTGAACCCTCAGGACGGGTCAGTTTCGTTCTTGGTATGCAATCGGTGCATGCATTTTTGCGCGCCGTCACGCAGCAGTTCCGGCAGCGCCGCCAGCGCGCGCTCGAGTGCCGCATCGATCAGCGCCTGCTCCGCAGCACTGGCACGCGCCAGCACATAATCTATGACTTCATCACCGTCAGCTGGCCGGCCCACACCGAGCCGCAGGCGCCAGAATTCGGCGCCCAGGTGCTCGATGACGTCGCGCAGGCCATTGTGGCCACCGTGCCCACCACCCTGCTTTAGCCGCACGGTGCCTGCCGGAAGATCAATCTCATCGTGAACAACCAGGATCTCGGCCGGCGTAATACGGTAGAACGTGGCCACGGCTTGCACCGCAAGACCACTGCGATTCATGAAGGTCAGTGGTTTTTCAAGCCACAGCTCTTCGTCTGCCACGCGCACGCGTGCAAGTTCAGCCTGGTAACGGGATTCTCGTCGCCATTGCCCACCGGCACTACGCCCCAGCGCATCGACGTACCAGAAGCCGGCGTTGTGGCGCGTCCGCGCATATTCCGCGCCTGGATTGCCGAGTCCGACAACAAGCTTGATCTGTGAATCCGCCACGTGCTGCCCCGCAGGCCTCCGACCCGAAAAGCGCAGGCCACCGCTCGGGTGGCCTGCGCGCATCGCTCGGACGGCAGATTACTTCTTGCCGGCGTCCTTCTTCGGAGCCGCTTCCTTCTTGCCTTCGTCCTTCTTGGCATCGCCCTTCTTGGCATCCCCGGCCGGCGCCGCTGCTGCACCTTCGACCGGTGCCACTGCTGCCCCTTCTGCGACCGTTGCTGCGGCCTCTGCGACCGGCTCCGGCTCTGCCGCGCGTGGGCTGTGGACCGAGACGACCGGCGGGTTCTTGCCGTGCGCAAGTGCCGCAAGCGTCACGCCCGAGGGAACCTTGATCTCCGCCAGACGCATGGTCTCGTTAAGGTTCATGTGCGACATGTCCACTTCAAGGAACTCGGGCAGATCCTTGGGCAGGCAGCTCACTTCGACATCCGCCATCAGATGCGAGACGACGCCACCCTGGGTCTTTACACCCGGGGCCGCTGCCTCACCGCGGAAGTGGATCGGCACGTGCAGCCGGATCTTCTCGGTCTCGACGATGCGCTGCAGGTCCACGTGGACCACGGCGTTGCGCGCCGGGTGCATCTGCACGTCCTTGACGATCGCCGGCTGCTTCTCGTTGCCGACATTGACGCTGATAATGGTGGAATAGAATTTCTCGTCCGCGACCAGGCCCAGCAGGCGGCGATGATCGAGGGCGAGGGACCGCGGCGCACCGTGTGCGCCGTAAAGTACTGCGGGAACTTTGCCGCTATGACGCAGGCGGCGGCTCGCACCTTTGCCCTGGTCATCGCGCGGTTCCGCGCTCAACTCGAATGAAATACGCATGTCTCATGCTCCTAGATGTTGAACAACCGGACCGAACCCGCGACCAGAGTCAGTCCACCCAAAAAACCTGTATTTGCCGTCAGTCGATGTAGAGCGAGCTGACCGATTCCTCGTCCCGGATGCGCCGGATCGTCTCGGCCAGCAGTGCCGCTACCGACAGTTGCCGTATGCGGGTACATTCGCGCGCCGCATCCGATAGCGGAATGGTATCGGTGACCACCAGCTCATCGAGCGCTGACTTGGTGATGCGCTGCACGGCGCTGCCCGAGAGCACCGCGTGCGTGATATAGGCCACAACCTTGGTGGCACCCTCATCCTTGAGCGCCTGGGCCGCAAGGCACAGCGTGCCAGCGGTGTCGACCATGTCATCGATCAGCACGCAGGTGCGCCCTTCGATATCGCCGATGATATTCATCACCTTCGATTCATTGGCACGCGGTCGCCGCTTGTCGATGATGGCCAGCTCCGCATCATCGAGCTGTTTGGCGAGCGCCCGGGCGCGTACCACGCCGCCGACGTCCGGTGATACCACGATCAGGTTCGGATAGCGCTGGCGCCACACCTCGCCCAGCAGCACCGGTGAGCCATAGACGTTGTCGACCGGAATATTGAAGAATCCCTGGATCTGCTCCGAATGCAGATCGAGAGTCAGCAGGCGATTCACGCCCGCGATCGCGATCAGATCGGCCACGAGTTTCGCGGTGATGGCCGAGCGCGTTGCACGTGGACGCCGATCCTGACGGGCATAGCCAAAGTACGGTACTACCGCAGTGATGCGCGCGGCCGAGGCCCGGCGGCAGGCATCGGCCATCACCAGCAGTTCCATCAGGTGATCGTTGGCCGGCGGGGACGTGGGCTGAACGATGAAGACATCGCGGCCGCGCACGTTTTCCATGATCTCGACATTCACTTCGCCATCGCTGAAGCGGCCCACGGTGCTGCGGCCCATGGGCAGCATCAAGTGCCGGGCAATATCGTGGGCCAACGCAGGATTTGCGTTACCCGAAAACAATGCGATCGACTGCGAATCCACCGTCGTTACGACCTGTTTAAAGAGCTGACCAAAAACAAAACCACACTTGTCGAATCAATCCTGGCTGGGGTGGAAGGATTCGAACCTCCGAATGGCGGGATCAAAACCCGCTGCCTTACCACTTGGCGACACCCCATCAAATCTGCCGCCCGATCCGGGCACGCCTGCTACAGAAGCGCGTGCAGGGGCGAGCGGTTCACGCCGCGGGCGACGAAGCTGCGCCACGCATCCGGGACGCGTGCGGCGACGCGCTCAGCATCCGCCGGATTCGCAAACGCGGCATACACACACGAACCGCTCCCCGTCAGCCGTGCTGGCGCGAAGTGCCCCAGCCAGTCAAGCGCTGCCGCCACTTCCGGGTAGCGGGCGCACACCACTGGCTCGAAGTCGTTCCGGGTCCCACCTTGGAAAAAGGCGCGTATTGTGATGAGGGGAGAATTTCGTGTCAATTCAGGGGCCTGGAAAATTTCTGCGGTGCTCACCGCCACCCCGGGATAGACCATAACAAACCATTGCTCCGGAAGCTCCAGCGGCTCGAGCTGCTCGCCCCGCCCTTGCGCCCAAGCTGATGAACCACGTACAAAAACTGGCACATCGGAGCCCAGTCCCGCGCCCAGCTCGGCCAGTTCATCCAGCATAAGCCTGCTCTCCCACAGGCGGTTCATGGCCAAGAGGACCGTCGCCGCGTCCGAACTGCCCCCGCCAAGGCCTGCACCGGTGGGGATGCACTTTTTAAGATGGATCCGGACCCCTGCGGCCCCTGGACAGCGTGCTCGCAGGGCCCGGGCCGCGCGCACGCCCAGGTCGCTTTCCGGATCAATGTCCGGGGGCCCCTCAAGCCGCTGAATCTCCCCGGCAGGCGCGACTTCGAGACCCACGCGGTCGCCCCAGTCGAGCAGCTGAAACACCGTCTGCAACTCATGAAAACCGTCGCTCCGGCGGCCAGTGACGTGCAAAAACAGGTTCAGTTTGGCCGGGGCGGGCCACCAGGAAATCATCAGGGCACCTGCCAGTTATTCACCACCAGCTTGAGGCGCACGGTGCCCGACTGCAGCGTGATTCTGCCCGGGAGCCAGCGGCCGCTGGACTGAACATAATCCGAATAGTCGACACGCCAGCCGCTTTGAACCAGGTGAATCAGCCGCTGTTGGTCATCCAGATGCTCATCAGCCACGCTCGCCGGATCGCTGACACCGAGCAACCAGTAATGGAAACTCGCCAGTGGCGGCTCCATCCCGAACTCGCGCTCCAGCTCCGCGGACGCCGCGTCCCCGGACAACTGCGCCTGCGAGGTATGGACGGTGAGCGTGCCGGCGTTGTACTCGATCGAGCCTGCACTCAGGCCGAGTGGGGCACGCAGCTGCAGCTGGCTGTCGCTCTCGTGCTGTATCCAGTCAAGTCCGGCGCTGAAGCCATCGCTCCCGGTGGCCACGGCTAGGCGACCGCTTAGATGAAAATCGCTGATCGCCTGCAGCTGCCCGCGCCGCTCGGTCCACGCGGCCGGGGCCGTGGGCTGCAGCGTCGCGCAGCCGGCCAGCAGCAGGCTGATGAGCGCGGCCCATCCGGGCTGCACGCGTGCGTCCGGCGCAGGCCTGGTCACATGCATTACCTTCTGGAGGCGCCCTAGATCGCCGTGCCGCTCTGCGAGGCAGGACGGCCTTCGACCGGCGGCACCAGATCCGGCGCATGGTTGCGCACCGACGCCAGCGTGAGGGCATTGTCTGGATCAGCCGCGAGTGCGCGGGCCCAGACACTGCGTGCCTCGCGATGGTTACCCGCGGCCCACAGCACCTCGCCCCAGTGCGCACCGATGTCACCATCATGGAACAGGCGGAAGGCTCGTTCGAGTAGCGGCAATGCCTTCTGCAACTGGCCCTGCCGGTACATTACCCAGCCCAGGCTGTCGAGCACGGCTGGATTATCCGGCGCACTTTGCAGCGCCGAGCGAATCAGCTGCTCGGCGCGCGCCAGATCGTGCTTGTGATCGGCCAGTGTGTAGCCCAGGGCATTGGTGACGCCGCTGTCCTCGGGCCGATCCTTGTGCAGGGTCTCGAGCGATGCCAGCGCCGCCTCGCTGTGACCGGCCTGCTCCTGCAGCACGGCGCGCTGATAGGTCAGTTCGGGATGGCCCGGATAGTGATGCAGCGCCGTTTCAATGCGCGCGGCCGCCTCGCTCGGCGCGCCCTCGTGCGCGAGCAGCTCCGCGATCGCCAGCTCCGCCTCGAGCTGCTGCAGGATTGAAGCGCCGGCCGGTACGACCAGCACCTGCAGCGCCGAATCCCGATCGCCGTTGTGATACAGAAGTTCCGCGAGCCGCTGCCTCGCCAGCACTTCAAAGTCGGTGCCGCCCAGCGAGGAGTAGCCGCGCACCGCAGCCTCATCATCGCCATCGCGCGCCGCGATCGCCGAGAGGTAGTACACCGCGAGCGCCAGTGACTCGGGCTCCTTCAGCAACTCACGCAAGCGCTGCTTGGCGAGCTCGAAGTTGCCCTGTGTGTAGGCGAGCAGCGCGAGTCGACGCCGGGCCGCAGCACCGACCTGGGTTTCGGTGCGACGTGCGAGCAGTTCCTTTTCCGCCTCAGCGTCGCGCCCGAGCATCAGCAGCGCCTCGGCGAGCGCCAGGTGTTGCTTCGGGCCGCTGGCAACCGCGCGGTGCGCGGCCGCGAGTGCTTCATCGGCCTGCCCGAGTCCTGCATGCGCGCGCGCTTCCAGCGCCGCGATGGCACCCTCATCAGCACCCGCGCTGCGCGCAGCCTCCGCGTAGCGTAGCGTCCGCTCGAAATCCCAGCCCTCGAAGGCCAGTTCCGCCAGCGCTTCCTGGGCCGCAGCGGATCCGAGCTTGCTGATCGGCTGGTCGCGGATCATATCGAGCGTCGGTGCAGCGCCAGCCTGCTGCGCGAGACTCGCTACGGCGCTGACGGTATCTTCATCCGAGCGCGAGGGCTTCGCGCCCAGCCACAAACGAAACTGAGCACGCGCTGCCTCGATGCGATAGCGGCCCAGTTCAGCACGCACGGCGGCATAGAGGGGTTCATCAGCTTGCGGACTGAGCGCGCGCCAGTGCTCGGTCACCTGCAGGGCCTGTTGGTACTGACCGCAATCAAGGGCCACTTCGGTCGCCTGGGCCGCGAGCTTGGCATCGCTCACCTGCGCCGACGCCTCGACATAACGGCGCGTGGCGCTGCTGCACTCGCCATGCTGCAGATCCGTTTCGGCCGCTATGATGTCGGCGTTGGCCGATTCAACGGGGGCCGTGGCAGCAAAGCCGCGTGTGACCAAGAGGGCCAGGAGCAGGCCGGCGACCCTCATCAGGTCGGCGGCAGGGGGATGGCTTGCGGACATGATCATGCGACTATAACTGAGATGAAAGCTTCAATTCGCCAAAAACTGGATCGTGCTGTGGAGCGCCATGAAGAGGTGGGCCAGCTGCTGGCTGACCCCCAGGTACTGGGCAACTCCGACCAGTTTCGGGAACTCTCAATGGAATATGCCCGGCTGCAACCGATGGCCGAAGCGCTGGCGGCCTACCGGCGCATTGAAGCTGACATTGCCGCAGCACGGGAGTTGCTGGCCGATCCGGATCCGGGCATGCAGGCCATGGGCACTGAGGAACTGGCGCGCACAGAGCAGCTACTGGCCGAGCGCGAAGCGCTGCTGCACCAGTTGCTGATCCCGCGCGACCCGCTCGATGAACGCAACATATTCCTCGAGATCCGCGCCGGAACCGGCGGGGATGAGGCGGCGATATTTGCCGGCGACCTGTTGCGCATGTACAGCCGCTACGCCGAGCGTCAGAGCTGGCAGGTCGAGACCGTGAGCGAAAATCAGGGCGAGCATGGTGGTTATCGCGAAGTCATCTGCCGTGTGGTCGGTCGCGGCGTCTACTCGCGCCTGAAATTCGAGTCCGGGACGCATCGGGTGCAGCGTGTCCCGCAGACCGAAGCCCAGGGCCGCATTCACACTTCGGCCTGCACGGTGGCGATCCTGCCGGAGATGGAAGCGATCGATAAGATCGAGATCAATCCGGCGGACCTGCGCACCGATACCTATCGCTCATCCGGTGCCGGCGGGCAGCACGTGAACAAGACCGATTCGGCCGTGCGCATCACGCACATCCCCACCGGCATCGTGGTCGAGTGCCAGGATGAGCGCTCGCAGCACAAGAACCGGGCGCGGGCGATGTCGCTGCTGCAGGCACGATTACTGGCCTCGGCGCAGGAGAAGCAGGCCTCGGCGCAGGCCCGTACGCGCAAGCTCCAGATCGGCAGCGGGGATCGCTCGGAGCGGATTCGCACCTATAATTTTCCGCAGGGCCGCGTGACCGACCATCGCATCAATCTGACGCTCTACCGCCTCGCCGATGTGATGGAAGGAGACTTAAGCGAACTGCTCGATGCACTGGCGCGCGAATATCAGGCCGAGGAACTCGCCGAAGTGTAAAGGATCAGCGAGATCGCGCTCAGGAACGTCCACATGATGCCCGAGAAAGCGATCACCAGCGCCTGTTCGATGGCCAGCGTGATGTTGTTGCCCGCCACGCTTTCGAGCGCGATACCCACCAATCCGGCGGCGAAGGCGACGCACACTCCGCCGATCAGGAAGCCGATGACGTACACGGCAAAATTCTTCACCCATTGGCGGCTCATCAGCACCAGGCTGCGCTTGAGTGCACCGGCCACGGTGTGATCCTCGAACATGACCACCGCCGGCAGCACCGACAGGCACACGATCAGGTAGATGCCAGGCGCGACCAGCAGCGCGATGCCCAGCGTATAGGCGGCCAGGGCCAGCAATAAGGCGGGCATCAGCAGCGGCAGACGCACGAGCAGGCGCGCAAATTCCTCGCGCAAGTCCGGCTCGACACCCCGCATCAGAGAGCGCATGCGCATGATCACCAGCGTGAACAGCAGCATGTCGACTACGATTGCAAAGCCATATTCGATCCAGAAGTTGGAATCGGTCGGAAGTTCAAACAGCTTGAGCTGATGACCGTGCACCTGAAGCATCAGCGCCGGCGCCTGGCCGAGCAGTGAAGCGATCATCGCGAACGGCAGGCACTTGGGCAGCGCCAGACGAAACAGCCGTCCGCCGGCCCCGAGCAGATCGCTGACGCCGGCATTGGCACTGGGCACCGGCAGGGGGCTCGGCATGAGAAACTCCGATCTCTTCAGGCTCCTGGGGGGGGCGCAAGCCTAGCAGACCGGCATGGAAACCACTGGCTCGTCACTGACGATCGGCACTGCCCTTGATCAGGGACGCGCTTCGCTGGCAGCACTGAAATCGGCCCGGCTCGATGCCGAGCTGCTGCTAGCGCACGTGCTGCGCTGTACACGCAGCGCGCTGCTGCGGGATGCGCACGGCGCTCTGGGCAGTGCGCTGCAGGCTCAGTACGTCGCGCTGATTGCGCGGCGCGCGCACGGCGAGCCGCTCGCCTACCTGACCGGCGAGCGCGAATTCTGGTCGCTACCCCTGCGCGTCACGCCCGCTGTCCTGGTACCGCGCCCGGAGACCGAGCTGGTCGTCGAGCGGACGCTGGCGTTGTTGGGCCCTGAGCCGGCGCGCATCGCCGATCTGGGTACCGGTTCTGGCGCCATTGCGCTGGCGCTCGCCCAGGAACGCCCACGCTGGCAGGTCACTGCGACCGATCAATCCGTTGCGGCGCTCGAGGTGGCGACTCAAAACGCGCGCGCACTCGGTCTGGGCAGCGTCCGCTTCCTGCGGGGTGACTGGTTCGCGCCACTTCGTGGCGAGCGCTTCGATCTGATTGCCAGCAACCCGCCCTACATCGCCGAGGGCGATCCGGCCTTGCAGGATGCTGCGCTGCAGTATGAGCCCCAGAGCGCGCTGATCAGCGGTCCGCGCGGGCTCACGGCCCTGGCACAGATCGTTCGCGAGGCGGGCACCTACCTGCTGCCCGGCGGCTATCTGGTCCTTGAGCACGGTGCTGATCAGGCCGCGGCAGTCCGTGCGGCGCTTGTGGATGCGGGCTTCGCTAACGTACGCTCGCACCGGGATCTGGCCGGACACGAGCGGGTGAGTGAAGCGCGTGCAGCGGGTCTGTAGAACATCGATAATCAAGCCCCATCAAGCTGAGGCAGCGCAATGATTCGTTTTGAGACCACGCACGGCAATTTCACCGTGGAACTATTCGACAAGGATGCGCCGCTGACGGTGGCCAATTTCTACGCCTACGTGGATAGCGGCTTCTTCGATGGCACTATCTTCCACCGCATCGTGCCTGGCTTTGTCATCCAGGGCGGCGGCCTCGGGGCAGAATTCGATCAGAAGCAGACCAAGCCGCCGGTAAAAAACGAGGGCGATAACGGGCTGCGCAATGAGCGCGGTACGCTTTCGATGGCACGCACGGATGCGCCACACAGCGCCACCTCGCAGTTTTTCGTAAATCTGGCCGACAATGAGTTTCTCGATCACAAACCCGGCCGCCATGGCTACGCGGTGTTTGGGCGCGTCGTGGATGGGATCGAGGTCATCGACAAGATCGCGGCGGTCAAGACCGGCCGGCGCAAGGGCTACACGGATGCGCCGCTGGAGGATGTGATCATCACCTCGGCGCGTCGCACTGCCGCCAAGGCCGACTGACCTACTGATGGCGAAGGCCGGCGTCCTCCGGCGCCTCGGCAGCTTCCTGCTGCTGACGCTGCTGCTGCTGTTGGTAATGGCCGTGTTGCTGGTCATCACCCTGCGCCGCTTCAATCCGCCAACCTGCGCCTTCATGCTGACGGCGCGCATCGAAGCATTCCTGGAGGGTGACCATAACTACACCACGCACTACCAGTGGGTTGATCTCGAGCACATTTCCCCGCAGGCCGCGGTGGCCGTGATCGCCTCGGAAGATCAGCAGTTCCCCTTCCATGCCGGCTTTGATTTCAAGTCGATCCGCGCCGCGGTACGCAGCAATGCCGAAGGGCACAAGGTGCGCGGCGCGAGCACGATTTCGCAACAGGTGGCCAAGAATCTGTTCCTGTGGTCCGGCCGCAGCTACTTTCGCAAGGGACTCGAGGCCGGCTTCACGCTGCTGATCGAGTGGTGCTGGCCCAAGGAGCGGATCCTCGAGATGTACCTCAACATCGCGCAGTTCGGTCCCGGTATCTACGGCGTGCAGGCGGCCGCCCAGCAGTATTTTCACAAGGATGCACGGCGCTTGAATCGCGAGGAGAGCGCCGAGCTTGCAGCCGTGCTCCCGAGCCCGCTGCGGATGCATCCGAATGCGCCATCGCGCTATCTGCTGGAGCGCCGCGACTGGATTCTCGGGCAGATGAGCGCCTTGGGCGGTCCTGCTTACCTTGATGAGCTCGATGCCGCCAATCGCTGAGCCAGCCTCGGCTTCGTATTTTGGAATTCGCGGCTGACGCTACCCACAGGCGGTCCATGCGCTTGTGGGTAGCTGCGACGATTCACGGTTCCCCCTGGCGCACCGGAGCGGGCTTGCCCGTTCCTGAACCTCGCCAGTCCCCG
>Ga0302316_10002270_pt1 | contig 14077 bp, 10 predicted proteins | sample III_Palsa_N3_2_FD_200456 | JGI IMG/M metagenome (GOLD analysis project Ga0302316, IMG submission 200456) | Peat permafrost microbial communities from Stordalen Mire near Abisko, Sweden - III_Palsa_N3_2 | ecosystem: Environmental > Terrestrial > Soil > Palsa > Peat permafrost | place: Sweden...
TGGGATTACGGGGTCGGGGAAGACGGCGGTTTATGTGGCGGCGATGCAGCGGGCGTTGGCGGCGGGGGGTGGGGTGTTGCTGCTGGTGCCGGAGATTGGGTTGACGCCGGGGGTGGCGGCGCAGATGGTGGCGGCGTTTGGGAGCGAGGTGGCGCTGATGCACTCTCAGTTGACGCCGGATGAGAGAGCGGAGCAGTGGCACAGGATTCGGAGGGGTGAGGCATGGGTGGTGGGGGGGCCGCGGTCGGCGGTGTTTGCGCCGATTCCGAACCTGAGGCTGATTGTGGTGGATGAGGAGCATGACTCGAGCTACAAGCAGGAGGAGACTCCGCGATATCACGGGCGGGATGTGGCGGTGATGCGGGCGAAGCTGTTGGGGTGTGCTGTGGTGCTGGGGTCGGCTACGCCTTCGTTGGAGAGTTGGAACAATGCGGAGCGCGGGCGGTATGCGCGGGTGGAGTTGCTAAGGCGTGTGGAGGAGCGGCCGCTGCCGAAGGTCGAGATGGTGGATATGCGGGAGGAGTTTCGCGAGACCGGGCAGGAACAGATGTTTTCGCGACGGCTGATTGTGGAGACCGAAGCTGCGTTAGGCCGCGGGGAGCAGGTGATGATTCTGCTGAACCGGCGTGGGTACAGCTTTGTGGTGATGTGCCGGAGTTGTGGGGAGAAAATTGAGTGCGTGAATTGCGCGATCTCGCTGACGTATCACAAGAGCGGGAAGGATGATGAGAACAATGGCGAGGCTCGCGTGGGGCAGCGGTTGGAGTGCCATTATTGCGGGTATAAGCGGGGGGTTCCGAAGGCTTGTGAGAAGTGTGGGAGTGAGCACTTGTACTACATGGGTGCGGGGTCGCAGCAGGGTGAGGAGCGGTTGCAGGAGCTGTTTCCCGGGGCTCGGATTGGGCGGATGGATCGCGATACCGTGAGGACGCGGGGCGATATGGAGCGGCTGTTGAACCGGCTGCATTTGGGGGAGATCAACCTGCTGGTAGGGACGCAGATGATCGCGAAGGGGCATGACATTCATGGAGTGACGCTGGTGGGCGTGGTGGGTGCGGACTTTGCGCTGGGGTTGCCGGATTTTCGGGCGGCGGAGCGGGTGTTTCAGTTGATTACGCAGGTGAGTGGGCGGGCTGGTAGAGGCGAACTGCCGGGAAAGGTTTTGGTGCAGACGTATCAGCCGGACCACTATGTGAACAAGTTTGCGCGGGAGCATGACTATACGGGGTTTGCGGCGCGGGAGATGTTCTTTCGGCGGGCGATGCGGTATCCGCCGCTAAGTGTGCTGGCGAATGTGATTGTGCAGAGCGAGAAGCTGGAGGAGGCGCTGGATTGGTCTTCGCGGCTGGGACGATGGTTTGAGGGCAGGAAGCTGGATGGGGTTCGGGTGCTGGGGCCGGCGGCGGCTCCGCTGTCTCGGCTGAAGAGGATTTATCGGTTCCACTTTGTGCTGAAGGCCGAGCGGCGGGATGTGCTGGGAGCGGCGCTACGGGAGATGCTGGCGGTGGTGGCGAGGCAGGAGATTCCGCGACGGGCTGTGGTGGTGGATGTGGACGCCGTGCATTTGATGTAGCGGCGGGTTTGGCGTTTGGCGTTAGTGGCGGGTTTTGGCGATTAGGTCGAGCAAGCTGAATTTAGTGAAAGGCTCAGGCATGGCGGCGAGGATCAGAATGATGAGCGCCAAGGGGGCCAGCAGCAGGAGTTTCCTGGGTAAGGGGCGGGTGTCGTTGACGGTTGGATGACGCATGCCGGGGAGGCATAGGAAGCCAGCCCAGACGAGCCAGCCCGTCCAGTGCTCGATGCCGAGGTAGACGAGTGCGGCGATGACGGCGTAGGTGGCGATGCGGTGGATACGCGGTGAGATCGCGTAGAGGATGTGGCCGCCGTCTAGCTGGCCCGCCGGAAGCAGGTTGAGAGAGGTGAGGAGAATCCCAATCCAACTGGCGATGAGGATCGGATGCCAGAGGAGTGGGCGGTCCAGCGAAACGTGGAGGAGCGGGGCGAGGAGTTTGAAGATCAGCGGGGACTGGAAGTCGACGAGCTTCTGGGGTTCGACTGCGACGGGTTTGGAGAGAATGAGCCCGACGCTGGTGGTGAGGACGGCGACGAGGAATCCGGCGATGGGGCCGATTGCACCGATGGTGATGAGGGCAGCGCGGGATGTGACCGGGGATTTGAGACGGATGATGGCGCCGGCTGTTCCGCCGAGCGATGGGGCGGGCAGAAAATAGGGGATGGTGGCGTGGATGCCGTATCTGCGGCAGGAGAAGTAGTGGCCGAACTCATGGGTGATCAGAATGCCGATCAGGGTGAGAGAGAAGGGCAGGCCGAGGCCGAAGTGAGGGAGATTGGCAAATATCCAGGGAAAGGGGATGACGTCGGACTGGGACGCAATGGGGAATCGTCCATGCTGAAAGTTGACCATGTAGCGCATGCCATAGCGGGTGGCTGAGAGCAGAGCGAGAAGGAGCAGGGTGGCCTGAATCCAGTGACGGTCCGGCTCGGCTTCTTGAGTCGGTATTGCGACGGACTGGGGATCGTCTTGCAGGATTGCAGGGGTGGGCATGGCGGAAGCGGGCCTTGTATGTCTGGAGATTAGTTCTTATGTCGGATTAAGAACTATCAGACAGGATCGGCACGGCACTAGCAAGTAGATTTTCTGACAGGGGGGAACCCAGCAGGGCGCATGTTGGCCTGTATTGGGAATTTAGTGGCTGGGAGAGCCATTCGTTAGAAGAGAGATATGAGGGGACGCCGGGTTAACAGGCTTCACACCGAAGCCGGAGGGGTCGTGAGGTTTCGCGATGCAGAATAAGCGAGAGTGCTAGTCGAGGAGGTGCAGCTCTTTGCCGGGCTTGAAGCGCACGGCTTTACCGGGGGCGATGCTGACTTCAGCACCGGTGCGGGGGTTGCGGCCGACGCCCGTCTTGCGGGGCTTGACGGTGAAGACGCCGAAGCCGCGCAACTCAATGCGGTCGCCTTCGCCAAGGGCGGTCTTCATGGCCTGAAAGATGACATCCACGGCAGCCTCTGCCTTGGTCCGTGGCAGACCTGTGCGCTCGACTACCCGTTGAATCAAATCCTGCTTGATCATGGTGTATTCTTCACCCTTCCCGAGTTCAGCCTTTACTTCCGACGTTCCGGCTTGCAGTTATGCCTGCTACCGATGGTATGAAGGCTGATTTCGGTTGTCAAACTTGTACTTCATTGGTTTCAAGCTGTTACCTAGTTGGTTTCACGGTTCCATGGGAGTGGTTTCATGGTTGACCAAGCCGTTCACAGCACTTTTTACGATAGGCTCTATGCAACGCAACCTACAGAGCAATGAGCTAAGACTAGCATCTGTAGAAACTTCGCGTTGTATGTACGAGAGGCATGATGGCGATTAAGAGCGATAAGTGGATTCGGCGGCAGGCGACCGAAAACAAGATGATCGAACCGTTCAGTGAGAAGCAGGTTCGCGAAGGCGTGATCTCTTACGGGCTTTCTTCGTATGGCTACGACCTGCGGGTGTCGGATGAGTTCAAGATTTTCACGAACGTGAACAGCGCGATCATTGACCCGAAGAACTTCGATGAGCGGTCTTTTGTGAGCGTGCAGGCGCCGAGCATTATTGTTCCGCCGAACTCGTTTGCGCTGGCGCGGTCGGTGGAGTATTTCCGGATTCCACGCGATGTGTTGACGATCTGTGTGGGCAAGAGCACGTATGCGCGCTGCGGGATTATTGTGAATGTGACGCCGTTCGAGCCGGAGTGGGAGGGCTTTGTGACGCTGGAGATCTCCAACACGACACCTCTGCCTGCCCGCATCTATGCCAATGAAGGGTTGTGCCAGATTTTATTTTTCCAGAGTGATGAGGTTTGCGAGGTTAGCTATGCCGATCGCAAGGGGAAGTATCAGAACCAACAAGGGATCGTTCTGCCGAAACTTTAGCCGATAGAACAACGTTATCGGGCAGACCTGCTGAGTTTATCTGCCCCATAAAGATCGAGCTAACGGGCCCTTGGAACGGCCTGCAACGAATTGAGAGGCGCAGGCCACTCTGAACGAACGTTTGCGGAGCTTGAATGAAGAGTGATAGCAGGTTGCGGGTAGGCGTGGTTGCGGGTGATCCGCTGCGCCAGCTTGGGCTGGAGACGATTCTGCAGGAGTCGGCGGGGCTTAAAGCGGTGGGGATGGAACTGGAAGAGGTTGCCGGTGACAAGAAGCTGGCGGCGTTGCTGGTTGATGTTCGGTCGTGTGGCGGGGCGTTGACTGAGATTATTGCGCGGCTTCGAGCTGACCGGCCAGAGTTGAGGGTGGTGGTGGTGGGCGAATCGCTGGACCATGACCTGATCCAGGCAGTGATTGGAGCGGGCGCGAAGGGCTTTCTGACGGAGACCTCTGACGAGCGCGAGATCAGCATGGCGATGGCGGTGGTGCTGGATGGATCGGTGTGGGCTCCGAGGAAGGTGCTGGCAAGGCTGATCGATGCGTCGGGCAATGGAGGGGCCTCCCATGCGGGTACTGGGGAGGCGATTGCTGAAAAGATGACTCCGCGGGAGCAGAAGGTGCTGGAGTTGCTGATGGATGGCGGGTCGAACCGGCAGATTGCGAAGTCGATGGGGATCGACGAGGTTACTGTTAAGGCGCATCTTGGGAGGATGCTGCGGAAGACGGGATCCAGCAACCGAATTGAATTAACCCTGCGGGCAATGGAAGAAAGAGGAACTTCTAAGGAGGGTTAGTTGAGCGCTTTCGCCAGAGGTATACATTCTTCGGTACCCATTTTTAGGGGTTCGGCGAAACTCTAGCCAAAGGTATACATCCCTCTGTACTCTTGCGGGATTTGCGGGTCTGCTGCACAGTGAAGAGGTATCACAGACCTGGGAGAAGCGGGGTTGTGAGAAGTGGCTGGAGACAGCGACCTCTTGCAACCCCCATTTTTTATTCTGCTCCCCCTGCAACCATTGACAGTGTCCTTTCCATCTGACCTCCTGTAGCGGCGATTGAACTAGCTACGCCGCAAGTCAGATTTGAAAGGTAAAACAATGAAAAAAGTTATTGGAGCTCTTTGTGCTGTGGCGATGTCTGCCGGAATGATGCCCGTGCATGCCCAGGATGCAAAGCTCGGCGATCGTTTGGAGAATGCTGCTGTTGTTCTCCAAGAGGTAATGGCAACCCCCGATAAGGGCATTCCGCAGTCGATTCTGGCTGGTGCTGCCTGCGTTGTTGTTGTTCCGAAGTATAAGAAGGGCGCGTTTATCGTTGGAGCACAGTATGGTCAAGGTGTTGCGACCTGCCGTACGCATGAAGGTTGGTCGGCTCCTGTATTCGTTCAATTGACCGGTGGCAGCTTTGGCTGGCAGATTGGTGGTCAGTCCACGGATCTGGTACTCATTGCGATGAACCACGATGGCCTGGAGTCGATGTTGCGCTCGAAGGTGAAGCTTGGTGCTGATGCTTCTGTCGCCGCGGGCCCTGTTGGGCGCGATGCTGCAGCCGCTACGGATGTTGCGATGCATGCGGAGTTTTTGACCTACTCTCGCACTCGCGGTGTGTTTGCCGGGCTGAGCCTTGACGGTACGGTGCTCTCGCAGAATGCGGATGATACGCGCAGTGAGTATGGCGCGAACGTTCCTTACGAGGACGTGCTGCACGGTCGTGTTCCGGCGCCTGAGAATGGGCGTCACTTCGTACACACGGTAGCCAAGTACTTTGTGATCTCGTCCGTGAATCACTAAACTCAGTTGGTCGATCGGTGAAGGGCGGCCTTTGGCCGCCCTTCTGCTCGTTTGGAGCATGCGGACAGAGAACTGGCTTGCGTACACTGGTCTCTTGAAGGATTCGACGCAAAGTTCGACGATGGCAGTTGAGGTGCGGCAAGAGACTGCCCGGGAGACCCTGGAGTATTGGGCCGTGCGCGGCCTGGTGGGCCTGGTGGGCTCGTTGCCGCGTACGGTGGCTCGTGCGGTTGGTGCGGCCATTGGAGGCGTGTGCTGGTGGACTCTGGGCGGTTTGCGACGGACAGGGCTGCGGAACCTGGCGCTGGCGCTGCCCGAGAAGACGGAGGCGGAGCGCAAGGGCATTCTGCGACGGCTTTATACGATGCTGGGCTGGCAGATTGCGGAGTTCTGCAAGATGGGCGGCTACTCGCTGGAGGAGGCGTCGCGGTTTGTGCGGTATGAGGGGCTGGAGAACTATTTAGCGGCTCGGGATAAGGGGAAGGGGGTGCTGGTGTTGACCGGGCATTTGGGGGCGTGGGAGCTTTCTAGCTTCTATCATTCGCTGCGGGGGTATCCGATGTCGTTGGTGATCCGCAGACTGGATAACGCGCGGGTGGATGCGTTTGTGAATGGAATCCGGTGTTTGCATGGGAATCGCGTGATTCATAAGGATGATTTCGCGCGGGGATTGCTGACAGCGATGCACAATGGGGAAACTGTTGGGATTCTTATGGATACGAATATGACGCCGCCTCAGGGGGTGTTTGTGCCGTTTTTTGGGGTGGATGCTTGTACGGCTTCGGGGTTGGCGCGGGTTGCGGGGAGGACGGGCGCGGCGGTTTTGCCTGGGTTTCTGCTTTGGGAAGAGAGTGAGAGGCGGTATGTGCTGCGGTTTGGGGAGGAGTTGCAACTGCAGAAAACAGGGGACTTGCAGGCGGATATGATGGCGAATACGGCGCTGTTTGCGGCGACTACGGAGGCTTATATTCGGAGATATCCGGAGCAGTGGTTGTGGGTCCATCGGCGGTGGAAGACGCGGCCGGAGGGTGAGGAGAAGATCTATTGAGGAAGTCTGCTAGCGAAATTGCTGCATTACTCGCGGTGAAGACCACGGCTACGGCTACGGTGAGCGCGGTCACTTCTACGGAGAGCGCGGACGAAAGTTCAGTGGTTTTTGCCGTGGACGGTGCGACGGTGAAAAAGGCGCTGGAATCGAAGGCTGGGTTGATCCTGGCGAGGCTGGATTCGGAGACGGATGATCCGAGGGTGCTGAAGGTTCGTGATCCGAAGTTTGCGTTTGCTGTCGTCGCGGAGGCGCTGGCTGATCCGGTGGTGGGAGAGCTTGTGCATGCGTCGGCGAGTGTCGATGAGACGGCGAGGCTGGGAGTGGGGACGCGGGTGGGTGCGGGGGCTGTGATTGAGGCGGGGGTTTCGATTGGGGATGGGTGCTCGATTGGGAGCCGGGTGACGATTTGTGCCGGGGCTACGCTGGGGGATCGCGTGGTGGTGCAGGCTGGGGCGGTGCTGGGGTCTACGGGGTTTGGGTATGTGAGGAGTTCGGAGACGGGGGAGTATCGGCTATTTCCGCAGCAGGGTCGACTGGTGATTGAGAACGATGTGGAGATTGGGGCGAATACTACGATCGATCGCGGGGCGTTGGGGGAGACTCGGATTGGGCGGGGGACGAAGATCGATAACCTGGTGCATATCGCGCACAACTGCGTGATTGGGAAGAATGTGGTGATTGCGGCGCAGGTTGGGATCTCGGGGTCGTGCGTGATTGAGGATGGGGTGGTGATGGCCGGGCAGGTGGGGCTGGGGGATCATGTGACGATTGGGCCGGGAGTGATTCTGGGTGGGGCTTCGGGGGTGTTTCCGCATAAGCGGCTGGAGGGGCCGGGGGAGATGTTTATGGGTGTGCCGGCGGAGCCGGTGAAGGAGTATTTGAAGTCGTTGGCGAGGGTGCGGAGGTTGAAGTAGAGAGGGTTTTTGGGGGTGGGACTGCGCCGGCGGTTGTGGTGGTGCGAGCGCTTGCTAATACGGGGATCTCTCCACAGTGCAGAATGATGAAGCCATTCTGCTTCGGTCGAGATGACAGGGTTGTGGGGGTGGAGGAGAGCGGTCGAGCGGAACTCGATACCCTACCCTTTGCAAAGTGCGCAAAGGGTAGGGTACCCAGATTTGTGCGGGTTTATTTGAAGCCGTTGGGGCCGGCGTTCATGCCGTTGGTATAGAAGATGCCCTTGGCTGGGCTGACTGCTGTCGTCCCGTTGACCGCGCCGCCGCCGGTAACGATGTTCAGTACCTGGGTGGTGTTGCGGGCGAAGGCGATGGCGTTGGTTGCATCGCAGTTGACTATTTTGGATGAGGTATAGCCGGTCATTCCAGCAAGGGTGACAGCGACCGGCGACGGTCCGAGATCGTCTGGGTTGGTGTCGTTGATTGGAACGGTGGTGCTACCCAGGAGCCCAGCCTTCGAGAGCGCCGCGCGCAGGTTGGAGATGGAGACCGCGGTCGAGACGGTGCCGGTTATGTTGGGGTCGGTGGAGGTACTGATCGTGGTGCGGACCAGGCCTGCGTGATAGGCTTCCACGCCGAGGATGCCGGCTGCCGCGCTCAAATTGCCCGAGACGGTCAGCAGGGATGCCGCACCGTGGTACGCCGTGACGCCGACATCTTCAAACACGTAGGCACCTAGCAGGAAGGCCGCATAGCTGCTGTAAGGCGAGAAGGTTGGAGCTGCGGGGGTGAGCGCGCCACCCAACATCTGCCAAGCCGTCGTGAGGTTGATGAGCGGTTGAGCGACAGCGGCTGAGCTGAGCGCGCCCTGAAGGAACAGAACATGTTTGCCTTCTTCGATTGCTGTCTCCGTCGCGTAAGCGCCGATTGCAGTCTGTCCGGTGAAGTTCACCATGTTCGCGCCCGTCATCGAGACCGGACCGCCCGGCGTTCCGACGAAGGTGGAACTGGAGATAGGAATACCGCCGGTGGGTGCGCCGGCTGCGATTGCCGCCGCGTTGGGAGTGTCGATGGTGCAACCGAACGCTGCGATGTAGTAGTAGTTGGCCTCGAGGTATTCGAGGTTGAGGGCGAAGTTGAGAATGTCAGCATCGGTGTAGGCTGTGGCGGCTTTTGCTTCTTTCGTGCCGCCAAGCACGAGACCCGCGAGGGCCGCACTACCAAGGGTCAGCAGCTTGCGGCGGCCCTTGACGATGATTTCATCCAGTACTTGAGTTTCCAGGTTTGCCATTGGAGTAATCCGTCCTTTGCCGCTTAGGCTGTTGTGGTGGAGAAGATGCTGTTGGTTCCGTTGGGGAAGAAGCCGCCCTTGGCGACGCCGACTGTTGGCGAGCCGTAAACGATGTGATGAACCTGGTTGACGTTACGGGCGAACCCGATAGCGTGAACCGAATCGGCAGCAACGATTGCGCTGGCCTGGGTTGGGCTTTGCGGCACGTTGAGCGCAACCTCGACCGAACCGCTGGAGCCTGCCGCGCCGGTGTTGCCGGTGTTGCCGCTGCCGGGTGCGCCGGAGTTGCCGACCGTGAGCGATGCGCGGAGCGCTTCGACCTGGTTGGCGATGCCGACATACGGGTACACGCTGGAGGTGGGGCTGGTTGCACCCATGGAAATCGCTCGGGCGGTGAGAGCCGTGCGGATATAGGCAGCGTGGTACGCCTCGACTGCGAGAATGCCGGCTGCGTAGTTGAGGAATCCAGAGGTGACGCCTGCGGCGGAGATCAGCGGAGCAGCCCCGGCATAAGCCGTGACGCCTACGTCTTCAAAGATGAAGGCGCCGATGAGGAACGCATCGAAGCTGGCGTAAGGATTGAAGCTGGCGACCGCGGGTGTGAGTGCGAGCGCAAGCGGACCGAAGAAGGAGAGATCAATCGACGGCATCGGAACCGCGGCTGCGCCGAGAGCACTGCGGAGGAACTGTACGTGGTTCTGCTCTTCTGCTGCGATTTCGTTGATGATCTGCTGTTGTGCGGTTGTGGTGCCTGCCACCATGGCGGAGTTGCCGGGGGTAACCGTACCCATAGTGTAGGTGCCGGTATAGCCGGTGGGCGCCATGGTATTGGCGGCAGTAAGACCCTTGCCAGTGGCGGCATAGAGATAGAACTGGGCTTCGAGATATTCGAGGTTGAGCGCGAAGTTGAGGATGTCCAGATCGGTGTATGCGCCTGTGCCGCCGCCACCACCACCACCGCCGCCAGTTGTGGTGCCATCGTTGGAGCAGCCGGCCATGAGGCCTACGGCAGCTACGCTTCCCGCACCGGCGAGGAAGGTTCGCCGGGAGAGTGCCTTGTCGATAAATGGTTTGAGTCTAGAGTCCACGATACGTCTCCTGGTGTGCGGGTTAGTCTTCGGGCGTGCGGGGTCGTTGGCTTCGAAGGTACGAAGCCGTTGCTTGCGATCGATTGTGCGTGGTCTTACAGCGTGCGAAAGGCCATGATGTTGGCGTGCTGGAAGCGAGCCTGCTTCCCTTACGTTGGAGATACGAAGACGCGTGAGAGTTGGATTGGCGACGTTAGGAAGAATTTATTTGACAGGCTTGGCCAGGGGTTGCCTCTAAAAAGTAAAAGACTTAGGCAGAGTGTGCAGAGGGCTAAGGACGAGTTTCGCGAAGTGACGGGTGGGTGAGTGTGCGTTAAAGAAGAACGCCACCCAGGGATGTGGGTGGCGTTTCGATTCTTCTTCGTTCCGATTGTGGAGGGTTTAGTCGGCGCTGTTGGATTCGGCGTCGATGTAGGCCATGTCGAGCACGGTGCCCTGAACGGTGATGAGATAGTTGTCCAGCTCAGAGCCGTCGGATGTGTAGAAGGCGTGAACTTGCCCGCCGTACCCGGTATAGACCTTCCCGTAGTTCTGCACCCAGGCGATGCCATTGACGTTGCCGTAGTAGTAGGGGTCCTGGTTGGTGTTGATGTAGGGAACCGTGATGTTGGTGTTGGTGGTGTTGTTTGGCGTGACGCTGGGGATGATCTGTACCGGGGTGACGGCACCGAGGTTGACCCAGACAACGCTGCCGTCGGTAGTTGATGTCTGGCCGTTGATGTTGGTGGTCCAGGAAGGCATGCTGGCGCCGGAGGTACCGCCAGTGAGGACGATCTCTACGTTGGTGCCGTCGGTGACCCTCTGACCCGGGATGTAAGCGGTTTTGGCTGCCCAGGAGGAAAGTATGGGATTGGAGCCGGTGACGAAGCGGGTGAGGCAGTTGTAGTTGGCCGCCTGGGTGGTCAGGCCGTTGGCGGCGTTGGCGGCACGCTGGCCGTTGGCGCACTGCTGGGAGCCGATCCAGAGGGTAGCGTTGTCGGCGAGGCGCATTACGGTGTGGTTGCCGTCGGCGATGGAGTAAGTGTTGGTGAGGGTGTAGGGGGTGTTGGTCGCGATGGTGGAGTTCGGAAGAGCCAGCAGCGAGAGGTTCCCAGCGAAGAGGCCGGTCGATCCCAGCTGCTGACCGGCGATGTACAGATAGTTGCTATCGGGCGTAGCTACAGTAGCGCCGCCGGGGACAGGGATCGGATTGGCTACCGCGAGTGTTGCCAGCGGTGAGGGAGCAGGAACTGGGCAGGCAGGATGATTGGGTTGGCCGTCCTGGCCCTGTTGGCCGCAGAGAGGATCAAAGGTGGGGATGCTGGTGATGAGTAGCGGCGCTGTTTGAAGGACAGTGATGCTGGAGGTGGTTCCAGCGCACTCGGGTCCGCAGTTGACGATGTAGACGGAGCTGCCATCGCCGGAGAAGATGGCGTTGACGGGATGGTCGTAGGCCGCGCCTACAGTAGCGGGCGCGCCATTGGCGGCGAGGCTGGTGTTGCCGACCGGGACGACGCAATAGACGGGGAGCAGCAGGGGCTCGCAGTCGATGTAGCCGGGTGGGTAGACAGGGTTGGAGGTCGCGGGCATCTTTACGACGCGGTAGAGCTGGCTGGAGTTGCGCACCATCGCAAGGACGATGGTGGCGGCGGGGTTGACGACCACCTTATCCACGTTGGGAAGGTTGAGCGAGACGCTGCCATAGATGCCGGCAACGCCGAGGACTCCCGCGCTTTCAGCCGCGCCGGCGAAGAGAACGCCGCCGGGGGCAGCCGCGATGGAAGGAGGCTGGGCGCCAAAGCCGGCTACGTTTCCCCCACCGGCTTCGGTGCTGTAGTTGACGCTGTTTACTGTGCCATCGGTGAAGGAGAGGACGTACCCGGTAGTCTGCTCGGGGAAGTTAATGATGGTGGTGGGCTCAGCGATGGAGAGTCCCTTGATGAAGAAGGAGGGGATCGTGTTTTGCACGTTGCTGCGGATGTCACGCAGGCCGTCGAGGATCTCGAGGCCGCCCTGTGAACCATTGGCGGTGTAAGCAACCATGACGCGTTGCAGCAGGCCGCTGGGGGGGATGGGGCGTCCGGCGTAGTTGGCTGCCGGTTCTCTGTAAATAATGTTGGAGCAAGCGGTCAGCGACAACGCTGCCGCGGCCAAGAGCACGCCCGCAAAAAGCTGGGCAGGGAGACTTCTATTCTTCAACGTGAACCACTCCAGTAGCGTCCGCAACCGCAGCAAAAATGCTGCAATTATCAGTCCTGAGTATAGCAAAGCGAAGGGTGCATCCCGGGATAGGGGCGGGATGGGAGGTTGTGCCCGGGGGGATGCGATGCGATATACGATAGAAGACCAGAACAAGGGAAGTGGGAGAAAAGATGACGGTTGCGATCGACAGGCTCTTTGGCGGCAGCACGATTTTGTGCGATGGCGCGATGGGAACCATGCTGTATAGCAATGGCGTGTTTATCAACCGGTGCTATGACGAGCTGAATGTGTCGCAGCCGGAGACGGTGCGGGCTGTACACCAGGAGTATCTGCAGGCCGGCGCGGAAGTGATTGAGACCAATACGTTTGGGGCGAATGCTTTCCGTCTGGAGCACCACGGGCTGCGGGACAAGGTTCGGGAGTTCAACCTGGCGGGGGCGGCGATCGCTCGGCAGACGGTGGAGGCGATGCGAGAGAAACAGGGCTCGGAGGCGTTTGTGGCCGGGGCTGTGGGGTCCCTGGGCGTGAGGCTGGAGCCTGTGGGAAAGGTGACGCTGGCGGAGGCTCGGGCTGCGTTTGCGGAACAGATGGCGGCGCTGGCTGAGGGCGGCGTGGATTTGTTAATCGCGGAGACGCTGATGTCGGTGGATGAGGCGGAGCAGGCAGTGCTGGCGGCGAGGGAGGCGGCTCCGCAGTTGAAGATTGCCGTGATGATGACGGTGAATGAGGATGGAAACTGCCTGGATGGGAACACGCCGGAGGATGCGGCGAAGCGGCTGACGGATATTGGGGCGGATGCGATCGGGTGCAACTGCAGCTCTGGGCCGACGATTGTGCTGAGTGTGATTGAGCGGATGCGGAAGGTGACAAAGCTGCCGTTGGTGGCGATGCCGAATGCAGGGCTGCCGACGAGCGTGGAAGGGCGGCATATTTATTTGACGTCGCCGGAGTATATGGCGAGCTTTACGCGGAAGGCGGTGCGCGCGGGAGCGAACTGGGTGGGTGGATGCTGCGGTACGACACCGGCACATACTCGCGCGATGCGTGGGGCGCTGCGGGCTCTGGATGCGCAGAGGACGGCGGAGGCTACTGCGAAGGTGGCAGCGCCGGTTGTGGAGATTGTGAGCGAGCATCGCGTGGAACCGAAACCGCTGCGGGAGCGGTCGAGCATTGGGCGGATGATCGCCGATGGCGAGTTTGTGACGATGGTGGAGATTGTGCCGCCGAAGGGGTTCGACTGCTCGAAGGAGCTGGCGGGTGCGGCGCTGCTGAAGAAGTATGGTGTGCGGGCGATTAATATTCCGGACTCGCCGCGGGCCAGTGCTCGGATGAGCAACCAGAGCTTGTGTGTGCAGGTGGAGCAGCAGGTTGGGATTGAGACGATTCTGCATTACACGTGCCGCGATAGAAATATTTTGAGCATGCAGAGCGATCTGCTGGGAGCGGCGTCGATTGGACTGAAAAATATTTTGTGCCTGACGGGCGATCCGCCGAAGATGGGGAACTATCCTAACGCGACGGCGGTGTTCGATGTGGATGCGATTGGGTTGACGAAGATTGTGCAGGGGCTGAATCACGGGGTTGATATTGGGCAGAATCCGATTGGCGGATCGACGGGATTTACGATCTCGGTGGCGGCGAATCCGGGTGTGCCGGACATCGACAACGAGGTGCGGCGGTTTGAGTACAAAGTCGCGGCGGGGGCAGAGTTCTGCATTACGCAGCCGGTGTTCGACCAGCGGCTGCTGGAGCAGTTTCTACGGCGGATTGAGGGCTTCAGGATTCCGGTGATTGCGGGTATCTGGCCGCTGACCAGCCTGCGCAACGCGGAGTTTATGAAGAACGATCTGAAG
>Ga0302316_10002272_pt1 | contig 14071 bp, 10 predicted proteins | sample III_Palsa_N3_2_FD_200456 | JGI IMG/M metagenome (GOLD analysis project Ga0302316, IMG submission 200456) | Peat permafrost microbial communities from Stordalen Mire near Abisko, Sweden - III_Palsa_N3_2 | ecosystem: Environmental > Terrestrial > Soil > Palsa > Peat permafrost | place: Sweden...
AACTGCCTGGCGAACCAGCGAGATTTTCTCACTCCCATGGCAGCTTTTGAAGATCGCGACGCGACGGGCACGCTCTACGTCAAATGGGGAGGAGCGTTGTGGCAAACGGAGGTGGTTCATTCGCCTTTAGATGTCGTCGCATGGCATGGCAATTACGTACCGTACAAATACGACCTGCGCCGTTTCTCGCCTGTTGGTCCGGTTCTTTTCGATCATGCAGATCCAAGCATCTTCACCGTGCTTACCTCACCATCGGAAACTCCGGGGACTGCGAATGTTGACTTCGTCATCTTTCCTGATCGGTGGCTGGTTGCGGAAAACACGTTCCGTCCGCCTTGGTATCACATGAACGTGATGAGTGAATTCATGGGGCTCATCTATGGCCAATACGACGCCAAAATAGGTGGTGGCTTCGAGCCCGGTGGATTCAGCCTTCACAACACGATGCTGCCACATGGGCCGGACGCGACGTCGTTTGCGGCTGCGAGTTCGGTTGAACTAAAACCACATAAGCTGCAGGATTCGCTGGCCTTCATGTTCGAAACGCGTTTCCTTCAACGAGTGACGGCCTATGCCGCGGCTATACCTGAATTGCAAGCCGACTACGCATCCTATGGGCAGAAGCTACGGAAGCAGTTCGATCCGGCGAAGCGATGAAACACATAAACGACATGATCGACGAAACACATGATCCTGTTCTTCGCTCATGGGTGCGCTCGGCGAATGGCCATGCGGATTTCCCGATCCAGAACCTGCCTTTCGGGATCTTTCGACCTTCGGGTGGGGCGCCACGTGGGGGAATCGCGATAGGCGATTCGATTCTCGATCTCGATTCTGTTTACAAGTCAGGGTTACTGACAGGTGAGTCTCAAGCAGCATGCGCAGCTTGCCTGGGAGGAACACTTAATACGTTCCTCGACCTTGGTTCGCAAGCGCGACGAGTGCTGCGCAGGGACGTGAGCCGCTTGTTGAGCGAAGGAGCGCAGCCGAGCGAAGACCTCTTGCATCGCGCGTCCGATTGCACGATGCAAATGCCCGTACACGTGGGGGACTATACAGATTTTTATGCTGGTATTCATCATGCGCGCAGCGTGGGCAAGTTGTTCCGGCCCGATAACTCCCTGCTGCCGAACTATAAATGGGTGCCTATCGGATATCACGGCCGCGCTTCTTCAATTCGTGTGTCTGGGCATAATGTGCGCCGTCCCAACGGTCAGTCAAAGTCCCCCGATCAAATGGAACCAAGTTTTGGGCCCTCGAAGCGGCTCGATTATGAACTCGAGTTGGGGTTATGGATCGGCCCTGGAAATGAATTAGGCGAGCCGATCCCGATCAGCGATGCGGCTGAGAGCATCGCCGGTTTCTGTCTTCTGAACGATTGGTCGGCGCGCGATTTTCAGGTGTGGGAGTATCAACCTCTCGGCCCGTTCCTAGCGAAGAACTTTCATACCACCGTGTCTGCCTGGATTGTCACGCCGGAGGCACTCGCGCCGTTTCGTGCCGCTCAGCCAAGCCGTCCAGAGAGCGATCCCCGGCCGTTACCTTACCTTTTCGACCGCGCTGATCAAGAACACGGTGCGCTCGATTTGAATTTAGAAGTGTTCCTAAGCACGGCGTCGATGCGCAGCCAAGGGCTGGCTCCTCTGAGTGTGTCCAGTGGAAACGCAATCCATCTGTACTGGACTCCCGCGCAACTGATCGCGCATCAGACCTCCAACGGCTGCAATCTCAATGCTGGGGATTTGATAGGCACAGGCACGATATCTTCGCCGTCACCGAGTGGCCACGGCTCGATTTTGGAGATCACAGAAGGCGGACTCAAACAGATCGAGCTGCCTTCCGGCGAAACTCGCACCTTTCTTGAAGACGGTGATGAAGTTAGTCTCCGCGCGCGAGCTGTGCGGCCGGGCTTCGTTTCCATTGGTTTCGGTGAATGCAAAGCTACCGTCTTGCCGGCAAGTCGAGAAAGATTTCCCACTCGACGTCCCAACGAGGAAAATCCTTGAGCGAATCGCCCATATGCTTTCACAATCTATATTTCTATTTCTGCACGACGAATATTGCGTCACAACCTATAAGGATATAAACCATGTCTACTTCAGTAATGACACCCGCAACTGCTCCAGTCGTCGAAGATTTTCTGCCGCTCAAAGGTACGGACCATGTGGAGTTTTTCGTAGGCAACGCCCGGCAAGCGGCCCATTTCTACCGCATGGCTTTCGGCATGAAGCTCGTTGCTTACGCCGGTCCTGAGACAGGTCTTCGCGACCGTAGCAGTTATGTCTTGCAGCAGGGGAAAGTGCGCTTCGTTCTGACGACAGCGCTTCGTTCCGATTCGGAGATCGCGCGCCATGTGAACGTCCACGGTGATGGCGTGCGCTCGATTGCGCTATGGGTTGACGATGCGCGCCAAGCGTGGCTTGCCACGACATCGCGTGGGGCAATCTCGGCTCAAGAACCTATTCAGACCGAAGACGGGTCCGGTAGCGTCGTTACATCTTCCATCCACGCATATGGCGATACACTGCACACATTCGTGGAGCGCACCGGCTACAACGGCGCGTTTATGCCTGGTTTCAAGGCGATGCCCGAAGACAATCTTGCTAACCCCGTGGGTTTATTGCACATTGACCACTGCGTAGGAAACGTGGGTTGGAATGCGATGAACGAGTGGGTGGATTTTTATTCCAAGGTGATGGGATTCGGCCTCTATCAGCACTTCGATGATGCGGATATTTCCACCGAGTATTCGGCACTGATGTCCAAGGTGATGGCGAACGGAAACGGTTATGTGAAGTTCCCAATCAATGAGCCAGCCGAAGGACGGCGCAAGAGCCAGATCGAAGAGTACCTCGATTTCTATGGTGGCCCAGGAGTGCAACACATTGCGCTGGCTACCAATGACATCCTATCGACGGTGGCGAGTATGCGCTCACGAGGCATTGAGTTTCTCACTGTGCCGCACAGCTATTACACAGAGCTACAAGCACGCGTCGGCAAGATCGATGAGCCTGTAGACGAGCTGGAAAAGCTTGGCATCCTCGTAGATCGCGACAACGAAGGCTATATGTTGCAAATTTTTACGCGCCCGGTCGAGGACCGTCCGACCCTTTTCTATGAAATTATTCAGCGCAAGGGATCGCGGTCTTTTGGGAAAGGAAATTTCAAAGCTCTTTTTGAAGCAATCGAACGGGAACAGGCACTCCGCGGGAATCTTTAGGCGCCGTGAAGATCAAAAAGTGTAGGCGCTTAATCAGTTGTGCAATTGCCGCACTTTTCAATTAGGCTTTCTGCTAAATGGCATTGCCTTCACGCCCGGGTTTTCCCCGGAATCTGAACACCGTCGCTGTCCTGATTCCTGCATGGGAACCGGATGGTTCGATTGCCTCGCTGATCCAATCGCTTATCTCGCTTGGGTTCGGAGCCGTCGTGTTAGTGGACGATGGCAGCAGCAGCAGCGCTTGCGCTGTGCTATTCGAACATCTCGCGACATGGCCTGGAGTACACCTGGTCCGCCATGCTGTGAACTTGGGCAAAGGCCGCGCTCTCAAGACCGGCTTTAATTATTGTCTGTTACGGCTGCCCGAGTTCGAAGCTGTGGTGACGGCCGACGCGGATGGTCAGCACAAGCCGTCTGACATCGTTCGGGTCGCCGAGTCGGTCGTCCCTGCCGAAGGACGCATTGTTCTCGGTTCTCGGACCTTTTCCAGGGAAGTTCCGCTGCGCAGCAAGCTTGGCAATACGCTGACACGGTACATTTTCGGCTTCGTGACCGGAACGAAGTTGCGGGACACGCAGACCGGTCTGCGCGCTTTCCCCTGTGCCATGCTGCCTGAACTCATGGGGCTTGAGGGTGAGCGCTACGAGTATGAAATGACGGTGCTGGCCCATGTATGCCGCACTGGGAAACCCCCTCTCGAGGTGCCCATTGAGACGGTTTATATCGATGGCAACAAATCATCCCACTTTGATCCCATTCGCGACTCGATGCGCATTTACTTTGTGTTGGCGCGCTTCTTTCTCTCGTCGATTGTCGCCTCAGGTATTGATTTCGCCGGTTTTTCCATTGCCTTTGCCGCAACGCATAGTGTCCTGATCAGTGTGATTGTCGGGCGGCTGAGTTCGCTCGTGAACTTTGCACTCAACAGGAAGTTTGTCTTTCACAATCGCGGCTCGGTGACAGGTGCACTCTGGCGTTATTATCTTCTGGTCGCCGTCATTGCCGCTTTGAGTTATGCCCTGATCTGGACCCTTGCCAATCGTGCGCATTGGAACGTTTTTGCCGCCAAAGTCACGGTTGATGTGCTGCTCAGCCTCGTAAGCTTCTCTGTGCAGCGCACCTTTGTCTTCCGCAAGGCTGAAGTATGATGACCCGGGCAAGCGCAGCAAAAATCGTTTGGGCCATTACAGCGCTATGGATGATGGTGATGCTGCTGTCGCTCAAATACGGCTGGCTGGGCGGCTTCTTCTTCGATTCGCGCCACGCGCGTGTGCAGGGAATCGACTTCTTTCCGATTGAGCGTGCGTTCCTCAATCTCTCTGCTGGCCGAAGTGAATTCGACACCTTCGCCATCTCGTATGGCCCCTACGCAACATGGTTCCTCTATCATCCAGCGCTCGCGCTTGTTATAGGCCCGTTGCTTGCAGCGTTCGCACCCTGGACAGCCTATGCCATTTGGACTGCCGTCGCAGTTGCCCTTATGGGCGCTTCTGCCTGGATCATCATGCGTCGCAGCAACGATCCATTGCGCCGTTCGCTTGCAGGCCTGTTTCTGCTGGGTGGATTTCCGGTCTATATCATGCTTTATGTAGGCAACGTACAGGCACTGCTTGTGTTGTCGATCGCGTTGGTGCTGGCCTCGGTAGACGCCATGCGCGAAGAAGACGGGACCCGTCTTAATCGGGGCCTGTTGCTTGCTGGTTTACTGATCAGCCTGTTTTCAAAGCCTGCGGCGCTGGCTCTGGTCCCGCTTCTGTTGATGCTGAAGCAAACTCGCCGCACCACACTAAAGGCAGTCGGCATCTACGCCATTGTCTCGTTCATTTTTCTCGTAGTTCCAGGCTTAAATCCTGTCCCGATTAGCTGGACGGAGCGTGTTCAACTCGCTACGCATCCCGAAGTTATACAGCAGACGATGAACGTCTACACCAACGGCTTCAACGTCACGCCTGCGATGAAGGACAACAGCGTGCACTGGCTCGCCATGCTCGGCCTCTCCGATTTCCGGCTGCAGCATGTAGATGTCTATTCGCTTCCCGCGTTTCTCGATGGCCTGCTGCACACCCGCACCAGCGATGCACTCTATCGCATCCCAACTATCGTCATCCTTGAAATGTCGCTGTTGGTTTGGTTCGTTCGCTCTCGCCCACAACGTCTCGAAGCGGCACTGATGGTCATAATGGCCGCCTGGTTGCTGGTCTTTCTCAGCTATGGGCTTGTATGGGAATATCACTACACGGGCGTACTTCCAATCGTGGCGCTGCTGTTGATGCGTAAGCACCGAGACACGATCGAATGGATCATCATTGCTCTTGGCATCGTGGTCTGGTTGCCAAGCCTCTACTTTGTTGTGAGCACGCAGGACTTATCGCAGCTTTGGGTGCAAACGATCATCCGCATCGACCGTGTGGTCCCTGTGTTTGCGATCTTCTGCCTGTTACTCGTTCGTGCCTGGAGATTGGCGCGTCAAGGCGGCCTGCAATCGCGGCCAGTTTTATATGACTAAGGCTGCGGCCTCCGCATCTACCCCGCAGAGCGAAGGTTGCAATGGTGTGCTTCAGCCGCACGTAGTTAAACACGATTCTGACAGGTTGCGTTCGCCTAGATGAAGCCTTTCCCGTAGACGTCCGGTATTGCTCCGCCCAGCATCGTTGTGATGTCCGCCGGAGCTTGCGGATTCGATGCAGCGACCGGCGGTGTGTCGCTTGCCGTTCGAGGTGCGGGAGGAAAGCTCCCAGCTGCCAACAGTGCGTTGAACTCAGTACTATTGCCGAGATAGAACGCTAGGCTTTTCCAGAACAGATCTGGTGTGACTGCCGGTTTTCTTAATAGCGCGATGACTTCCGGCGTTGTCGGCAACCCGGCCAGAGATGCTATGTTCACGATTGTGTCGACATAGCCCACTGCTTCCTGATAGCCCTTGCCGACGATCTCGCCACTTGTCCCAATCAGGTTTACCGCTGCCTCTACATACCGTGCGCCTTGCGAGTACCACAACGCTTGCGCGCTCTCGCTCAAGTGCTGCAATGTGAAGTTACGGTAGCGTTCCGGGACCACGCCCTCCAGCAGTGCAAACGTCCCTCCGTGAGGAACCCATGTTTCCACGTTGTGGTATATCGCCGGGTTCGGCGAACTTTCCGTCTTTGCCCAGTCTTCGATGATCAAAGTGCCCGAGACATTGAACGTCGTGCCGTACGCGTCCATATATTTACCTGAAACGGGGACTGTCATCGGTGAAGGTGCTGGCCCGCTGCCCGGTTGGTTCACCCACTTCAGGCTGTTGGGATCATGAATCGAGTTCAACGTCAGACCGCCGCCATTGTCGAGATTCAGTGCGAAGAAATCCCAGCCAACCGGGGACGATGCCTTCAAATTCTGGACTGCCTGCATCACGGGAAAACGCGGAGCGCCTCCGGGTGTCAGTCCGAGCCCCCACTGATGGTCCATCCAAAATGTCCCCTCTGCCAGTTCTGCCTGCTGGCCGCCGAGCGATACTTTGCTAGCTGCTGCATCCATTACCAGACCTGGAATTGAGTAATAACGAGTACCCATTCCCGCAACCAGGGGCATTGCACCGTCCAACCCCTGCGGCATATAGCCGGTACCGGAGGTGAAGGTGAAGTCGACCTCGATCTCAGTCGGCTTATCGCCGGAAAGATCCACGCCCTTCGCGCGAACGCGTATCGGATATAACTTGCCCTCTTGCACCGATGTTACCGAGCACGAGTCCGCCTCCAGATGCAGTGCTTTTGAGGTCTTGACTTTGCCTGTTGTTCCCGCTGTCACGATTGGGTTGGCCTGATAGAAGCCGCCGCCTTTGACCGTCACCGCGAGTTGCATATCAATGATTTGGTTTTGCACGTTATTGAGCCCGAATTTCGCTGCCATCGGAGGAGGCAGCAAGGTGTTACCGAACAGCATGCACAATACACCGTATGTTTTCCCGTCTTTTGTCGTGCAATGTCCGGCGAAATAATACCAGCCGCACTGTGCGGTATCCTGCCAGGCGTTAACTTCGGGAAACCGCAGCTCTGCCGTATTTGGCATGTCCGGATAAAAACGCGAGCTATCCGCACCCAACAGCATGGACATTGCATATGCCTGTTGAGGCGTCAGCGTCGCGCTGTGCGCCAGCATCATGTTGTAGCGCGCTTCGTAAGAAGGAAGCAGTGGCGAGGGATCGGCGAGAAGAGTTGTCAGCCGATAACGCATGCGTTCTGCAAAGGCAGCGTCGCTATTAGGGTCGGTAGCATTGATTTTTACTTCAGGAAGCGAGTCGTGGTTGCTCATAAATCTCCTTGTTTCCGGTATCTGCTCTGGTGATTCGTTCCTCGCTAACGCGGGACGAAACACATATACACATCAAGGCGACGGCCTCCCAATTCCGCAAAGGAGCCGCACTTTTGGTTTCGGGGAGTTAAAGGGCCGACTACGTCGTCAGCTTGAGCTGATCTCGAGGAGTGTGCAGACTTTACATCTTGTTTGTTACAAAACACAATCAGACTCTTCGCTTTGTTTCCGCCGCTATATTCCGAAATGAAAAACCAACCCTGCTCCCAGGTGAAGGGTGTTCTGTACGTTATCGGCGGCGTTGGGTAGAGTCGTACGAAGATATCCAATGTCGAGCGCACGGACGGCGAAGCGAGATGAGAGGCGATAGTCCAGACCCCCGTTTAGTTGCAAGGCGAAGCTGCTTGCCGTGGAAACCGAACCTGAAGCCGCAGGGAACGTGCTGTCAGATCCATTGGCGTAGCCAAAGAGGGTTTCGCCATAAACGGAGACCTTCTTTTTTGCATGCCAGCGATAGCGAGGCCCGAAGGCTATGACAGACAGGGTTAGCGACACACCGCTCGACCCAATGGAGCTGGTGTATGTGCCAGTGTAGTCGGCGGCGAGCCCCAGCCCATGCCTTATGTTGAAGCCAACTTCAGCCGATCCGCCCTCCATCCAGAAGTTCTGGCTAGTATCTGCTTTCAGAGAGCGCTGGCCGATGAATGTCGCGGCGAGATCGCCTGAGGATCCATGCGCCGCTCGAGTCTGCGCCAGGCCTGCGCTTGTAAGCAGCACTATGCTGAGGGCGATGCGGGTTGAGGTTGGCAGATGCATCTGTCTCCAAAATTTAAGACTGAACTGTATGCAGGCCCACGATGCTACTCCAGCGTCAGCGTGACCGATCCGGCATTCGGCAGCACGACATTACTCGTTCCGCTTACGGTGCCCACAATGTTTACGGTGTAGCTCTGCTGGCCTTGACCGAAGAAGCCGCTGCCTGTACCGCAGCCCGTGATACCGCTGATGGCCGCAAGGCTAAGGAGCAGGGCGATGCACAGCGACAGCGGCCGCATGCGTCCAGCGCCACGGCGAAAGCGGCGAGAGAACGGCAGTAAGAGCAGGCCAAGCGCGATCGTGCCGCCATCGAACAAGCCCCGGCGGTTGAGAATGGCCGTAGGTTTGGCTGTCTGGATCGTCATGGTGAAGGTAGTCCCACTGGTGCCCAGTGTGATCGGGTTTGGGGAGAAAGACACCGTTGCACCGGGTGGCAGGCCTGTGGCTGAAAGAACTATTGGGAAGGGGAACGCGACGCTAAGCGGGGCGATACTGAAGCTGAAGGTCGCAGCCTGACCGGGTGCAATTGTCTGGGTAGAGCTGCCACCACCGGGGCTGGTCGGGCTGACGGTGAGGATGATATCCAATACAGTCTCGACCTGGATGGCCGAGGTGCTGGTGAGGTAGTTTGCGTCGCCACTGTAGACCGCGGTGATGTTGTGCGCACCGGCGGTGAGCGTCGTGGTGGTGAATGTCGCCGTGGTCGAGCCTGCGGGGAGGGTTTGGGTGCCCAGAAGCGTGGCGCTGTCAAAGAACGATATAGCCCCGGTCGGCGCTCCAGCGCCTGTGGGAGCGACGACAGCGGTGAAAGTGACGGGCAATCCGACAAAGGTGGGGGTTAGGCTGGTGGTCAGCGTGACCGTGGTTGCAGCCTGGACGGCCGTACCGGCGAGCAGGATGGTCTGCGGTATCACTCCGGTGCCCGCGAAGACGATCGAGCCGCTGTCTGCGCCTGCTGCAACGGGAAGAAAGGCGATGTTCTCGGTGCATGCCGCGTTGGCTGCTAATGCGATGGGGAGTGCAGAGCAGCTTCCGCCGGAGGCAGTAGTGAAAGGTCCGGTGATGGTGATGGTCGCGACGGAGATCAAAGCCGTGCCTGTATTGGTCAGCGTGACGCTCTGTGCAGGGCTGAGGATGCCGACGCCGTTGTTGGCATAGGTAAGCGTAGGCAACGCGGCTGCGCGGATGCGCTCGTTGAGGTCGTCGGAGACGGCGAGATTGCCGAGAGCGTCTGGAGCAACTGCTTTCGGGCTGTTGAGATTGATGGTGGAAGGCGTTGTGCCGTCTCCTCCGTAACCTTGCTGGCCGGAACCGGCAATCGTGGCGATGGCGCCACCACCTAGCTCTCGGATGCGCTCGTTGTCCGTGTCAGCAATGTAGATGTTGCCGTTGGCGTCTACCGACACGCCGCTCGGTTTGGCCAGCGTAGCGCTGGTGGCCGTCGCGCCGTCACCGGAGAAACCGCCGCTGAAGCTAGCTGTGCCCGAGCCAGCAATGGTGGAGATGGTTGTGCCAGAGATCATGCGGACGCGTTGGTTATGGCGGTCGGCGATATAGACGTTGCCGGCTTTGTCTACTGCGACGCCGGTGGGCGAGTCAAGGACAGCTGCGGTTGCTGCGCCGCCATCGCCGCTGAAGAATTCTTCGCCGTCTCCAGCGATGGTGGAGATGGTTGTGCCAGAGATCTTGCGGATGCGTTGATTGTTGGTGTCGGCGATATAGACAATACCGCTGCTATCGACGGCGACTGCGGAGGGAAGTGCAAGCTGTGCTGCGGTTGCTGCAGCGCCGTCGCCAGAGTAGCCCAAAACTCCAGTTCCGGCGATAGTCGTGATTGTGCCGGAACTGACTTCGCGAATGCGCTGGTTATGCGAGTCGGCGATAAAAATATTTCCGTTGGCGTCTACGGCTACGCCGGTCGGGGTGTCGAGGTAGGCGGAGGTGGCTGGGCCATTGTCGCCGCCGAAGCCTTCCTGATCCTCGATACCGGCGATCGTTGTGATGACGCCGGTCTTTGAGACCTCGCGGATGACATGGTTCTCCGCGTCGGCAAGGTACAGGTTACCGTTAGCATCGAAGGCTACCGCGCTCGGGTTGGCGAGCGTGGCGCTTGCTGCCTGTCCGCCGTCGCCGGAGTCACCGACCGTTCCGGTTCCGGCATCGGTTGTGACTGCCGGGCTCGGTGTGACGGTCAGAATGCCTTGTGCCTGCAGAGTTGTTGCGAAGGCGAAAGACAGTATCGCAGTGAGCAGAACTCCGAGTCGGGATGCAGACTTGTGTGGGGGCCGGGTTGTGGATGTCGTCTGCAGCGGCATGGAAGCTTTCACGGATCAGTTTTGCCGGAAGATCATCATGGTGGATTCAGCTCCGCGAGGGATAGATGCCCTGGAGTGCAATGATGAAATTCAATACTGTATAGGGCGGGGATAGGTTGATTGGAGTGCTGTTGCCGGTAGAATTGAACGACAGCGCCGGCGTCACAGTACCGCAGGACGCCGAGACACCACCGATTGCGCCAAGCGTAGTGTCGTTTGACGTAACTACCTCCAAGCCCGGAGAAAGAGCAGGGCTTACGGAGAGATAGGCCTCGTAGGGGGTCTGATTCTGGGTACCCTGGCTGTTATGGATCTGAACTGAGAGGGACGCTGTCGGGGTCACTCCGGATGTCGACCTAAAAGTAGCGGTGTGGGTATGCGCCGGCACATGGGTTGAGTTCAAAGTTACGGAAGTAGCACCTCCTTTCTGACCGAGTTGAGGCCCGTTGACCCCGAAGGAAATCGGGATCCGGCTACGCAAGTCAGGCAGAGCAAAGGTGGTCCTACCGTCGCCGCCGTATGTTGTGCCGAGAATAGAAAAGAGCGCCTGGTTCTGGTTGAGAGGCAGCAGCTGACCATTGCATTGCGCCCATCCACGCGGTGCAAAACCGAAGGACACTGCGCGAATTTCTCCAATAAACGGCTCCATCGTAAAATTCCTTTCTCTACTGGGTATTCGAAGTCTGCGTCACAGGACAGGTATTACTGCGACGGGTAAATGCCTGCGGTTGCAATGATGAACGTGATGACCAAATAAGGTGGAATTGTGGCGAGTGGAATGCTGTTGCCCGCGGGCGTCACCGTGATCGTGGCCTGTCCCATTGGATCTCCGGCGGTAAGTTGCGCGGACACCCCAGCTATGTTTTGCGGTGCTATCTGTTGGTTGCTATAGATGTCTGTACCACCGGTTGCCGTCGAGCCGGCGATATAGGGCGTTGTGCGGCCGCCTGGATTACCTTGAGCACTGCTGCCCATCACCTGGGCAGTTGCGGTAGGTTGCACCACGTTGCTTGGAGTGAAGGTGGTCGTGTGATTGTGGGACGGAAGATTTCCCTGCGTAATCGTTGTATTTGCGTTGCCACCAGTCTGGCCCAGGATAAAGAAAGGCAAACTTGAGCCTTGTCCCATGTGAATGGGAAGACGTCCGCGAAGGTCCGGCAATCCGAACGTACTCTGACCGTCGCCGCCGTAGGTTGTCCCTATCAGGGTATACAGCGTGTCGTATTGGGAGATAGGCTGCAGGCTGCCATCGCAGAAGAGCCAACCTACCGGGGCGAAGGTCCCGCCCCACATTCTGATTTCTCCGATAAAGGGTTGTGCCATCGTGTTGTCACTCCTCTTTTCTCTGTTTACGAAACCCATTCCACCAGGGTGGTGTCGATGTTTCCCGCGCTTAAGGTCTTTGAGGGAATATCCCCCCTGTTATGCAGATGATGAAATTCAGAGCCAGATATGGTGGCTGAATGTTGAATGAAGCGGGCGTAGGAACTCCCGAAGGGTTGAATGCAATGGTGGCTGAGCCCACGGAACCGGGTGTGATCGCGGCAGTAGTTCCACTGAGCATAGGTCCGGCCGCCAAGCTGCCCTGGGGGGTAAACATACTGTGAAGGCCTTTGGGGCCGTCGGTAAGGTAATTTCCCGCCGGATTGGGCGTAGCCCCCGCGGACGCGACGGCTGAATTCGCGGCTACCGTAACGGTGATTGGAAAAGTCTGGCTGCCGTATGGCTGGTAGTTTGCGGTATGTCCATGTGCTGCCATCGTAGTTATGTTGAGGCTTGCAGTGGTGGCTCCGCCCGAGTCGCCTGGAATGTACGAACCCTGGGCTCCCCCAACTCCCTGACCCTGTCCCATCGGAGCGTTAGCTACCAGGTTGGGCAGGGCGAAGGTGGTGGTTCCATTGCCGCCATAGGCGATGCCGAGCAAGGAGAACAATGCGGTATATTGCTGGATCGAGACGATAGCCCCATTGCAGAAGGCCCAGTTGACGGGCGCGAAGTTGCCGGCGAAGATCCGAATTTCACCCAGGTATGCGTCCATGATGCTTCCTTTCGCTGGTGCTGCTATATTTCGCTGCGAACAACAACTCCGATAAGAACCTGATACTTATGCTGCGGATGGAGCCGATACGCCGGCGAATTGACCGGCATATTCGGGCATAGCAATGCCTATGGCACGATGATCGTGGCTGGATTGGCAACGACCGTAGTAAATGCTTGTCCGCTCGAGCCAGCCGCGGCAGATTGGCTAAAGCTGACAGCGCTACCCGCCCCTCCGTTGCCCCCCATGGCGCCCCCGCCATAGGCGTCACCCACAGCTGCTCCCGTGCCAACAGCACCCGCAGCGCCTCCGGTATATGTGTAGTTGGTGGTGATAGTCCCCAGGGTATTGGAGGGTGAAAGGAGATGGATGATGCCACCGCCACCGCCACCGCCTGCTTCGCAGCCATCGGTGTTGTTGTTCACGATGGCAGCGGCTCCGGCGCCGCCGTTGACGACAAGGCCCGGGGCACCGGTATTGCTGATTGATGTGGAGGAAGCCAAGATGATAATGCCTCCGGCACCACCGCCGCCACAATATGCATCGAGAGAGGTGCTGCCTGCGAATTCTTCTCCTGGTCCACCATTCGCAGTGATTGAGCCGCTAATGCTGATGGCTCCAGCGGCGTAAATCGAGATGCTGCCACCACCCACACCCGTGTTCGCGTTAATGAAGCTGTTGCCCGATCCAACGAACCCGCCGTTGCCACCGCCGAAAGTGCCCGGATTGACAATCTTTTTCAGGGAGTAGACAGGAAGAGCTACTCCGCCAGCCGCAGTTGTGGAAGGGCCATACTCCGCCGGCTGCAAATAGAGGCCCTGCGATCCGCCAGCCACCACCACGATGTGGCCCGAGATGGTCGCTGTACCGGTGGCGCGAATGATCGTGCCGCTGGGGACGGTGAGCGTGACGGAGGAGGCCACGGAGAAGTTGGTGCATTGCACGTCGCCGGTATTGGTGGGCGTCGTCGTTGCCCAATTGGCGTTGGCGGCTATAGCGCAGACGGTGGAGCTGGTTGCGTCGGTGCTGTCGCCGTAGATGTTAGGCACGTTGGGGAAGTTGGCGTTGATGGTAGGAGTCGTGGTGGAATTGCTGACGGTGAGTGAGCCGGTACTGCCACCTGTGGTGATGGTGCCGGGAGTGACAGATGTGACGCCGCCGGAGCTGGTTGGGAAGGTGACGTTGAGAGTTGGATTGGTCGCAGTACCGCCCAAGGTGACCGTGCCTGTTGAGCCAGTGTTGGCGATGGTACCGAGCGCGAAGGTCGCGACGCCTCCACCGGTTGCGCCCGTACTGCCTTGCGCACCGTTTGCGCCGGCCGCAGCGATCTCCTGCCAGGTCGGTGTGCCGCCGGTGTCGTTTGTGGGTGGATCAACATTGGTTGCGGAGCTG
>Ga0302316_10002273_pt1 | contig 14069 bp, 17 predicted proteins | sample III_Palsa_N3_2_FD_200456 | JGI IMG/M metagenome (GOLD analysis project Ga0302316, IMG submission 200456) | Peat permafrost microbial communities from Stordalen Mire near Abisko, Sweden - III_Palsa_N3_2 | ecosystem: Environmental > Terrestrial > Soil > Palsa > Peat permafrost | place: Sweden...
GTATCTGCGGATAGTTCGCCTTCGTTATCTCGTCACTGGCATTCTTGATCTGCGTCTGCGGATTGAACCCCTTCATCGGGATCTCCATGTTCGATTGCCCTGATGCGACCCACACATCACCCACCAGCACATCGCTCAACGTGATCGTGTTCTTGCCCGCAACCGTAATCGTGTACGGCCCACCCGCAGGTCTCACCGGCAACTTGACGCTCCATACCCCGATCTTGTCCGCCGTCGCGCTCGCCTTGTCGTTCTCCAGGGTCACGGTCACCGCTTCGCCGGGATCGGCCCATCCCCACAAATGGATCGGTACACCACGCTGCAACACCACGTGATCGCTCAGCACTTCGGGAAGCTTAACATCGGCGCGGGCCTGCACAGCCAGCACCAACACCACTGCGGCGAAACCAACCTTCAGAGTCTTCATCGTTTTTTATCGGGGAAGAATTTTATCGGGGAAGAAAATGGTAGGCACGTCCGGATTCGAACCGGAGACCTCTACCGTGTCAAGGTAGCGCTCTAACCAACTGAGCTACGCGCCTGTACTGCGTCATTACAGCTTATCGCAACACCTCTTCAGCCGCAATCGACCTTCAGCTCGATGCCGCAACCTGCGGCGGCCCCTGCATCCGCTTCAGCACAATCCACGCATACTCCGCCGCCGACACCGGCGCCAGCAGCGCAATCGTCCACAGCAGCAGCGCCTTCAGCTCCTCCAGCCCCGACCGTGGAATCACCTGGCACGTCATCACCGTCAACACGCCAAGGATCTGCACCACCGTATTGATCTTTCCCAACAGGCTCGGCCGGAAGTCGCGCAGCGTATGGGTCGCAAACAACAGCGTCGCAATCAGTAAAATCCCCAGGTCGCGGCTGAACACCAACACCGTGACATAGCGCGGAATCAGCCCCACATGCATCAGCACCAGGAACATCGTGCTCAGCAGCAGCTTGTCGGCGATCGGGTCGAGATACAGCCCCAGCGTCGTCTTCTGATGCAGCTTCCGCGCCAGCAGTCCGTCGAAACCGTCGCTCACCCCGGCCAGCCAAAGCAACGCGAACGCCAGCCGCCAGCGCCCATCCAGAATGGTAATCACCAAAAACGGCAGCACAAACAGCCGCGCCATCGTCAGCAGGTTCGGCACAGCGCGAAATTGTCGAAAGGCAGTCATGACATTTAGCGGATACCGAATCTTAGCCCATCCGCCTTTCCTAATCCCTAACCCCTAATCCCTAATCCCTGTCTCTCCAATCTCCGACCACATCGGTCTTGCTTCGAATCTATTCCCGCCGTAAACTGAGAATGGCCGAAATCTGCGCTCTCATAGCGTCAGACCGCCCCGACACCCATGCTCAGGCTCACCAAAAAAGCGGACTACGGACTGATGGCGCTAAAGTACCTCGCCGAACAGCCGACTCCTCACGCCCAGTCCGCCAAAGACATCGCCGAGGCTTACCACATACCTCCGCAGCTCCTCGCCAAGATCCTCCAGACCCTCGCCCGCGCCGGCCTCCTCGTCTCCCACGCCGGCACCAACGGCGGCTACTCCCTCGCCCGTTCCGCCCGCGAGATCACCGCTTTTGAAGTCATCCGCGCCATCGACGGCCCACTCTTCATCACCAGTTGCATCACAATCCACGGGACCTGCGACCTGCACGGCACCTGCACCATCAAAGAACCGCTGCGCAAGGTCAACGACAGCATCAAGGACCTGCTCAGCGGCATCAGCATCGCCGACCTCATCGACCCAGCCGAAGCCACCCACGCCGCAGCCCTGGCCGGCGGCTTAGTCAGCATCGGCTTATGAGCCTCAAACCTCAAGCCTGAACCCCTCAAGCCTCTACAAGAAACGCATCTCGCACCACCAAGTTTAGGAGCAACCACAATGGCAGAAACCATCGGAATCAACGTCACCAACTCCAACGAGCCTCTCCCAGCAGGCGTCAAGCTGCCCATCTACATGGACAACCACGCCACCACGCCGCTCGACCCCCGCGTGCTCGAAGCCATGATGCCCTACCTCACCGGCATCTTCGGCAACGCGGCTTCGCGTAATCATTCGTTTGGCTGGGAGGCCGAAGCCGGCGTCGAGAAGGCGCGCGAGCAGATCGCCAAGCTCATCGGCTGCACCGCCAAGGAGATTATCTTCACCTCCGGCGCCACCGAGTCCAACAACCTCGCCATCAAGGGCATCGCCGAGATGTACCGCGAGCGCGGCAACCACATCATCACCCAGGTCACCGAGCACAAGGCCGTCCTCGACACCTGCAAGAAGCTGGAGAAGCAGGGCTTCCGCGTCACCTACCTGCCCGTCCAGGCCGACGGCCTCGTAGACATCGAAGACCTCAAGCGCGCCATCGACGACCAGACCATCCTCGTCTCCATCATGTATGCCAACAATGAGATCGGCGTCATCCAGCCCATCGCCGAGATCGGCGCACTCTGCCACGAGAAGAAGGTCCTCTTCCACACCGACGCCGTACAGGCCGTCGGCAAGGTCCCCGTCAACGTCATCACCGACAACATCGACGTGCTCTCGCTCAGCGGCCACAAGCTCTACGGGCCAAAAGGTGTTGGCGCACTCTACGTCCGTCGCCGCAACCCCCGCGTCCAGATCTCCGAGCAGCAGAACGGCGGCGGCCACGAGCGCGGCATGAGGAGCGGCACCCTCAACGTCCCTGGCATCGTCGGCCTCGGCGCAGCCTGCGAGATCGCCGGCGCCGAGATGGCCGCCGAAGCCGCCCGCCAGATCGAACTCCGCGAGTACCTGAAGACCAAGCTCGAAAACGCCCTCGACTACACTCAGGTCAACGGCAACATGGAGCACCACCTCCCCGGCAACCTCAACATGAGCTTCGTCTACGTCGAAGGCGAATCGCTCCTCATGGGCATCAACGACATCGCGGTCAGTTCCGGCTCCGCCTGCACCTCGGCCACGCTCGAACCCAGCTATGTCTTGAAGGCCCTCGGCCTCGGCGACGACGTAGCCCACAGCTCCATCCGCTTCGGCCTCGGCCGCTTCAACACCAAGGCCGAAGTCGACTACGTGAGCGATAAGCTCATCGACGTCGTCCTCCACCTCCGCGAACTCTCGCCGCTCTACGAGATGGTCAAGGAAGGCATCGACCTGAGCAAGATCGAGTGGGCCGCCCACTAATATTTTTATTTCAAAGAATAGTCGGCGGATTCCGTGATTGTGAGTATTTACATGTATGAAGAATACAAATGACCACTCACACTCGGCTTCAACGCAAGTCCCTTTGCATCGACAGTGCCAGTCCTGCGACCAGCTCTACACAGAAATTGTGGACGGGTGGAAGCTTTGCCATGACCATCTGCACGTTTGGCTAAAAATCAAGCGTGAGTAAACCACCAGCCGGGTGCCCTATTCACCGCGTTCTTTGCGGTGAATGGGGTTCACATCTAAATCCCCTGCCGACGCGCCAACCGATGCCTATGTAAAATTCGAGCGATCAACACATCATCCTGTTTGATCGAATAGAAGATCACATGGCTGCCGTGTTCCACCCGCCGAACACCCGACCGGCGACCTCGGTGCAAACGGGCTCTCAGCGGATTACGCGCAATCTCCACGCACTCTTGCTCCATGCCCAGTAGATACAACTCCGTCTGGTCGGCACCAAACCGCTTCAAAGACCATTCAGAGATATCGTCAAGGTCGGACTCGGCAAGCGGCGAGTAACGAAAAGTCATACCTGCAAGCTGCGCCTGGCTGACAACCCAGCCCGGGCACGCACACGCGCAAACACATCACCCTCCGCTACACCGCTCGAAAACCCCGCCTCCAACGCCTGCTCCAGCCACTCCTCCTTGGCCTCTTCGTCGCACTCTTCGCGCTCCAGCGCATCGATCGCCGCCTCAAGCACCTCGCTTGGGCTGTTGTATCGTCCGCTAGCCACCAATCGCTGAGCCAACTCGTCGAACCGCTTTGAAGGAGTTGCAACCGTTCCACCAGCCATAGCGCACCTCACCTTCAGCCTAAACCCGCTTACGCCCTTTGCCAACACGATTCCGCATCAATCATGGTCTAACCATCGAAAGGCTTCCCATGAAATCCAAACCTCGCTGGCCTCTCTTCCTCACCTGGCTCATCTTCTACACCGCCCTCGATTACCTGCTCTCCTACATCCTCCACGGGGCCTTCCTCCGCTCCGACCTTCGCGACAACTTCGAGGGCGCCCTCTTTGGAGCTACCGTCACCTGGCTCTTCGCCTTCTACCGCTGGCACAAAGCGGACGCAGGCCTCTGACCCTCGCCGCCGCCAGCCATTCCCGCATCCAATCCTCCATGAGCGATCCCCTCACTCCCCTCGAAAACAAGAGCGATCTGAACGAAAAGATCATCAAGAAGAAGTCCATCCCCGCCCAGATCGTCTTCTGGCTCTTCGTCGTAGTCGCGCTTTATGCCTTCTATCTGGCCTTCTCCGGACACTTCAGCCATTAGCGGGAGCCAAAATCCCACTTCCCGCATCCCCGCCGCACGGAGTATCATCTAAACAAGCGAGGAAACACACCATGGCATACAGCGAAAAGGTAGTTGACCACTACGAACACCCCCGCAACGTCGGCACGCTCGACAAGAGCAGCTCCGAAGTTGGCACCGGCCTGGTCGGCGCACCCGAGTGCGGCGACGTCATGCGCCTCCAGATCCGCGTCAACCCCGAAACCCAGGTCATCGAAGACGCCAAGTTCAAGACCTTCGGCTGCGGCTCGGCCATCGCCTCCAGCTCCCTCGCCACCGAGTGGGTCAAGGGCAAGACCGTCGCCGAAGCCATGACCATCTCCAACACCGACATCGTCAAGGAGCTCGCGCTTCCTCCGGTCAAGATTCACTGCTCGGTGCTGGCGGAAGACGCCATCCGCGCAGCCATCGGTGACTGGAAGAAGAAGAACGGCGTTGCCGAAGAAGCCGACGTAGCCGTCGCCGCCCACTAAGTTCGTAACACCCGGGTGCCCCATCCTCGACGCGGCTTTATCGCGGCAGGGTGGGGTGCTTTCTTACATCCACCCACAGTGCTGTCATCTCGACCGAAGCGCAGCGTAGTGGAGAGAACCCTGTATTTGTTTGCCGGGGCAACCAGCAAGAAGAAACGACCATGTCCACCGTCTCCATCTCGACCACCACTTCGCAGTCCATGAGCGCCCCACCGCCGGACACGAACAAAGACCCCCTAGCCGGCATGACCCTCCTCACGGCCGAGGGCCAGCAACCCCGCGCCAAGGCCGCCATCGAAATCACCAAAAACGCCCTCAAGCGCATCCGCGTGGCGATGGCCAAAGAAGGCGTCTCGCCCGACCAGGGCGGTCTCCGCGTCGGCATCCAGGGCGGCGGCTGCTCCGGCCTCAGCTACAACATCCGTTTCGACACCCAGCCCCGCGAGCGCGACCGCACCTTCACCTTCGGCGCCGGCATCGAAACCCCCAACGACCCCTCCGGCGCCAAACCCGTCCGCCTCTTCGTCGACCCCAAGAGCTTCCTCTACCTCGCCGGCATGGTCCTCGACTTCGAAGAGACCCTCATGCGCCAGGGCTTCAACTTCATCAACCCCAACTCCACCAAAAGCTGCGGCTGCGGCTCATCTTTCTCCGCCTGACGAGCCGTACTCAAGCCTTAGTACACATAACTCTAGAGCCTCTCCCATAGTGTCGATCGAGAGGTGAAGATGAAATATCGCGAAATCACAAAACTTGTCGAACAAGCTGGCTGGTATCTCAAGGAACAGAACGGCAGCCACCGGCAATACAAGCACCCTGACAAGCCTGGTCGTGTCACCATCGCGGGGCACCCCCGGAAAAGACGTGCCTCCAGACACGCGAAAGAGTATTCTGAAACAAGCTGGTCTAAAGGATTAGTTCATGCACGAATATTTGGTGATCTTCGAGCAGGCAAACGACGGCGGTTGGGGGGCGTACGCTCCAGATCTCCCCGGTCTCGGCGTTGTAGGCGATACACGCGCGGAAGCCGAGCAGTTCATCCGCAAGGGCATTGCCATGCACATCGCCGGCCTTCGCGAAGACGGCCTACCTATTCCCGCTCCCACCACGACAGCCGAGCGCATCGCCGTAGCAGCCGCCTAGCCCTTCACCCCATGCGGCCTCACCGCATACTCCACCAGCCACAGCGCCCACCGAATCGCCCCCATATAAATCCCCTGCACCCGCACATCATCCCAGTTCGCATCGGGATGCCCAAACGTCGACCAAAACACATTCCCTTTCCCATACGTCTTCGCCCAAGCCACCGGAAAATCCAAATCCGCCCTTAGCCCCTTCTTCGTCAAGTCCATCTTCGAAGCATCCAGCCTCGCAATCACATCCACCTTGCTCCGCGAATAAGGCTTCATCTGCGTCATATAAAACTCATCTTTAATCGGGAACGTTGCCGGTAACGAAGCCCACCCTGGAAACGAAGGCTCCTCCACGATCACCGTCCCCTCCGCCACACCCCACGGATGGTTGTCGAAGTACCCACCCACCATCTCGCCATACTCCGGCCAGCTATAGAACGCGTCGATGGCCGTATGCGCCCCCACAAATCCTTTCCCATCATCGTGCACAAACGAAAGTAAATCGGCCTTCTGCGACTCACTCAGCGTCCCCTCACCCAACCCATAAAAGAAAATCGCATCGAAGTCATTTAAATTCTTCGCATTCGTCCTGTTCGTCCCCACCGGCGGAGCCGCATACTTGCCCGTTCCATACACCTTGCCCTTAGTAATTAGTTGCGAGTCGGTCCGGATCGTCGTCGTAAACTCTCCACTCGCGCGCCCCAGCCGCTCCATCGTCGCCAGCGCATGACTCACCGAGTCATGCTGATACCCCGTCTGATCGTCCCCAATCGCCAACACCCGCTTCATCGGCTTGGCAGGCGGAGCCGTTGCAGGAGTCCCCATATCTTTCTGCGCGCGCAGCGGCTTCGCTGAAAACGCTCCAGCCACCCCCATAGCCGCCACTCCACCCAGCACATCCCGCCGCGTCATCTTCATGCCACACCTCGCGAGAGAAGTTTATACGCCGCACCGTAGAATCTCACTCATGACGTACTTCGAACTCTTCGGCCTCCCGCCGCATCTCCACCTCGATCTCGCCGCGCTCGAGAAGGCCTTCTACGCCCAATCCCGCAAGCTCCACCCCGACCGCTTCGCCTCCAAACCGCAAGCCGAGCAAGACGCCGCGTTAGCCGCATCGTCCCAACTCAACGACGCCTACCGCACCCTCCGCTCCCCCATCGCCCGCACCGAGTACCTGCTCTCCCTCGAAGGCATCCAGCTTGAAGAGCAATCCCGCGCGGCCACCGACCTCGCAAAGTCCACCGGCACGCAGAAGAAGCAAGTCGCCCCACCCGACCTCCTTGAAGAGGCCTTCGAACTCAACATGGCCCTCGAAGAAATGAAGATGGGTGAAGATGATCCCAACACCCGCCGCGACCTCATCGCCGCCCGCGAAAAATTCACCGCCATGCTCGCCGAATCACAGCAGCAACTCGAAACCCTCTGGACCGCGTGGGATCACGCTGTCGACGCCAACGATCCCCTCGCAAAGACCTCTGCCGTCGAAGCGATGGTCGCCCTCCTCAACCGCCGCAGCTACATCCGCAACCTCGTCCGCGACGTCAACGCAGCGCTGGAGTAGAACGATGCGATCATGGAACCCTCATTCTGAACACAGCGAAGAATCTCTGTATTCCGCTCGCGCAACAACTAGTCTCGTGACGGAATATTCGGGCGCAGCGGTGCGTTCGTCCAAACCCCTGTTTTAACTCGCTCTTTGGGCCAACCGGTCCGAGCAAGGATTGCGTACACAAGATCAACCCTCACTCTTGGCGCGGTTGGTGCCAAATCAAGCGTGACGGAAGTGATGGGCGAAGGATTGGCATCGTTGTAACATCCGCCGTGAAGAGTTTGCTCCAGGACCTTCGCACTCCGACGAAGCGCAGGCATATTTATCGCGTTCAAATCGTAGATCGAACCATCTGCCGCAACACCTATAACGAGTGGACAAGCATCTGCTTCGGCTTGCGCAGTGCATGAGCAGGCAAGGGCGAGCATTGAGAAAACTACAGTCCTTAAAGTCATTGCGCCTCCAGCCTCATCAGATGATGCCGGTCATGCCCGGCCATCGTCTCCACCACCGTCCACAGCACCATCTCTCCACGCTCCGGATGAAAAGTCTTCAACTGTTTATCCGCCTCGCTCAACCCGCCCACGAACGCCACATTCCACGCCCGCAACGCTGTAAACGTTGCCAGCGCAGCGTCAGCCGAGTACACCCCATATGCCCGCGCCCAGACATCCTGGTCGAACGGCTGCAACTGGCTCTGCCCGCTATACGCCTGCCTTAGCCGAAACCCAAACGCAATCTCGCAATCCGCAAGATGAGCCAACACCTCACGCACACTCCACTTCCCCGGCGCCGGCACAGCCTCAATCTCCTCCGCCGACATCCCCGCAAAAATCTCCGCCAACCGCACCGGCGTCTCCGCCATCACCATCCGCGGATCACGCCCACCCAACGCCCCCGCATAAGGATTCACACTCATCCCAATCTCCCTTCTCTACGCTCTATCCTCTATCCTCTATCCTCTATCCTCTATCCTCTGCTTTCCCACGGATCATACTCACCTACCGACCACCGATATCCCTCCGGGTCGCGCACCGCAAACGCCTTCCCTCCATACTCCATCGTCCTGAGTTCCATCACCACATGGGCACCCGCAGCCTTCGCGCTCGCATACACCGGCTCGCAATCGGGCGCAACCAGGTAAAGCGCAGACGTCACACGTCCGCCGATCTCGTCGGGCGTCGCATAAAACTGCGCCTCCGGGCTTTGATTGGTCGACGATCCCAACATGACCATTCCGCTGCCGCCGAAACTAAGCTGCGCATGAGCAACCGTCCCATCCGGCCCGTCGATCACCAGATTGCGCTCCAGGCCAAACGCCTTCTCCAACCACGCAATCGCCGCATGAGCATCCTTGTACCGCAAACTCGGAATCAACATCGACCCTTTCATCCTCACACCTCGCTTTGGTCTATCCTCTACCCTCTATCCTCTACACTCTTAACCATGAATGCCGCCTTAGTCCAGTCCTTCGACGCCCCACCCACCTGCACCACCTTCGCCGACCCCGTCCCACAAGACGGCGAAGTCCTCGTCACCGTCACCGCCGCCGCGCTGCACCAGATCGTCCGCTCCATCGCCAACGGCACGCACTACATGAGCAAGGGCGAGCTGCCGTTCATCCCCGGCGTCGACGGCGCAGGGCGCCTCCAGGCCGCCGTCGGACAACTTCCAGCCGGCACGCGCGTCTACTTCGGCGGCGCGCGCTTCCCCTACGGCACCCTATGCGAGCAGACCGTCATCAACCCCGCAATGATCGTCCCTCTGCCCGACGCCATCGGCGACACCCTCGCCGCCGGCATCGCCAACCCCGCCATGTCCTCCTGGGTCGCGCTCGATCGCGGCCGCTTCACCCCCGGCGAATCCGTTCTCATTCTCGGCGCCACGGGCACCGCCGGCCAGCTAGCCGTACAGATCGCCAAGTCCCGCGGCGCCCGCCACATCATCGCCGCCGGACGCAACCCCGAAGCCCTCGAAAAGCTCAAGTCCCTCGGCGCGAACACCGTCATCTCCCTCACGCAGGACAACGACGCCCTCATAGCCGCCCTCCGCAGCGAGTTCGCCGCCAACGGCCTGGATATCGTCCTCGACTATCTCTGGGGCCCTCCCACCGAATCCGTCCTCGCCGCCATCGCGCAGAAGGGCGCCATCAAATCCGGCAGCCGCGTGCGCTACGTTCAGATCGGCAACCTCGCCGGCGCAACCATCGCCCTCGGGGCCCATACCCTGCGCAGCGCCAACCTCGAACTGCTCGGCTCCGGCTTCGGCAGCGCCTCACTCCCCGACATCCTGAGAGCCATCGCCGAGTTCTTCACTCTCGCCGCAAAATCCCCCTTCGACTTCACCTACAAGACCGTCCCCTTAAGCGACGTCACCTCCGCTTGGAACGAAAAAAGCGACGCCACCCGCATCGTCTTCACACCCTAGCGACAATTCGGGTGGCCCATCCTCACGACGGCATCATCGTCGTTAGGGTGGGGTATCGAGCGAAGCTCGACCGCCTTCTGCCCATCCCCGCCGCACCGATAACTCACGCCACGCATCCCATCTGTACGACAATAGGAGATGGCGCATTTCCCACGATCCGCGCCCCCGAAAGAAGGAACTTTGGCTGATTCACAAACACGCGTCGTCGGTATAGACCTCGGCACCACCAACTCCCTCATCGCCTTCATGCAGGGCGATTCGCCCGTGGTCATCCCCGGCGAAGACGGCTCGCCCATCGTCCCCTCGGTCGTCGCCTTCGACCAGGACACGGCGGAAGGTTTTGCCGTAGGCAACGCAGCACGCAATGTCCTCCTCACCAACTCCGCCAACGCCGTCTACTCGGTCAAGCGCCTAATGGGCCGCGACCTCACCGACGTCGAACCCGAGCTCAAACTCTTCCCCTTCCATCTCGCCGATGGCCTCCAACCCGGCGAAGTGTTGAAGCTCAACGTCGGCGGCCTCACTCTCACGCCGCCCGAGATCTCCGCCTACATCCTGCTCCAGCTCAAGCGCAACGCCGAGCGCTTCTTCGGCGCCGAAGTCACCAAGGCCGTCATCACCGTCCCCGCCTACTTCAACGACGCGCAGCGTCAGGCCACCAAAGACGCCGGAAGAATCGCCGGCCTCGAAGTCCTCCGCCTCGTCAACGAACCCACCGCCGCTGCGCTAGCCTACGGCCTCGACAAGCAACGCGACGGAATCATCGCCGTCTACGACTTCGGCGGCGGCACCTTCGATATCTCCATCCTCAAGCTCCACGAAGGCATCTTCGAGGTCGTCAGTACTGGCGGCGACACGCACCTAGGAGGAGACGACATCGACAACCTCCTCACCGCCGTCGCCCTCGACGACATCCGCGGCGACCTCGGCCTCGATGTCACCAAGAATCCCGAAGTCATCCAGCAACTCCGCAAAGCCGTCATCGAAGCCAAGATCGCCCTCAGCTCCAGCGAATCAACCCGCCTCATCCTCGATCTCCCCAACGGAGAAAAATATCTCCGCGAGATCACCCGCGCCCAATTCAACCAACTCATCGCCCCAGTCATCGAGCGCACCGCTGCCCCCGTCAAGCAGGCCCTGCGCGACGCCGGACTCTCGGCGTCCGATATAGCCGAAGTCGTGATGGTCGGCGGCTCCACCCGCATTCCCGCCGTCCGCACGCTCGTCACAAGCCTCTTCGATCTCGACGCCCGCAACAAAAAGCTCCACACCGAACTCAACCCCGACGAAGTCGTCGCCCTCGGCGCAGCCGTCCAAGCCCAAATCCTCTCCGGCGAAGCCAACGCTGCCACCAACGACCTCCTGCTCCTCGACGTCACCCCGCTTTCATTGGGGATCGAGGCTCTAGGCGGAGTGGTAGCCAAGATCATTCAACGCAACTCCACCATCCCCGCCTCCGCCACCGAGCACTTCACGACAGGCGTCGACGGCCAGACCAACGTCGCCATCCATGTCCTGCAAGGCGAGCGTGAACTCGCCAAAGACTGCCGTTCGTTAGCCCGCTTTGACCTGAAGGGTATTCCACCCATGGTCGCCGGCCTGCCGCGCATCGAGGTCAAATTCCTCATCGACGCCAACGGCATCCTCCACGTCAGCGCCCGCGAACAGCGCTCGGGCCAAGAGGCGCAAGTCGAAGTCAAACCTACCTATGGTTTGACTGACGAGCAGGTCGAAACCATGATCCTCGACTCCTTCGACCACGCCGAAGACGACATCACCGCCCGTCAGCTCATCGAAGCGCAGAACGAAGCCAACACCATCCTTGAAGCCGTCGAAAAAGGTAAAACAGACAAGGGCGAAGACTCACCCGCATGGCTGCAACTCACCTCGGACGAACACGCCGACATCCAAGCCGCCACGCTCAACCTCAAGTCCACGCTCACCGCCAGCGACTACAAACTCATCCGCGCCGCCATCGAGCAACTCGACAAAGCCACCCGCCGCTTCGCCGAGATCATGATGGACACCGCCGTCACTGGCGCCCTAGGCGGCAAGACCATGCAAACCGCCTCCGACGACCTCTCCAAATCCGGCGCAGCGCCCACCGCCCCCCACGCCTTCGCCAAAGCCGAAGTCAGCGAAGACTAACGGTCTTCCTTCGCGAAACTTTGCGCTTTTACTTTGCGAACTTTGCGTCAAGGCTTTTGCCCTTCGGCCCGCACCGCCACCACACTCGACTAAACTAGAAAAGACATGTCCGATCACACTCCACTCCCCGAAGTCGACCTCACCAAGCCCCCCGCGCCCAACATCGTCCGCGTCACCTTCCAGCCTGAGAACAAGACCGTCGAGTTCCCCTTCGGCACGCTTCCCTACGACGGCCACGGCCAGCCCATGAGCTTCCTCGACGTCGCCGAGAACTACGGCGTCTTCCTCGACCACGCCTGCGGAGGCGTCTCCGCCTGCACCACCTGCCATATTCACCTGAAGGAAGGCGCAAGCGGCGTCTCCGAAGCCGAAGACCTCGAGCTCGACCGCCTCGAACTCTCGCCAGGCCTGCAGCTCAACAGCCGCCTCGGCTGCCAATGCGTCATCGAAAAACCCGGCGCCTACGTCGCCGAGATCCCCGCCTGGAACAAGAACTACGTCCAGGAAGGCAAACCCGCCACCGTAAAGAAGTAGCTCTTATCGAGAGCGCCCTGTATTGTGACACCTCAAAAACCGTCACAATTCAGGCTTTCTGACACAAATGAACCAAGTAGCGTGACTCCAGCAGCTCATATCCAGCAGCGGAGGCTAGTCATGTTACGTCGTCTCATCCAGCTGTTCTTCCTCGGTGTGGCCATCGGTTTCGCGACGGCCGCGACCGCTCAATCCGCGATCGCTCAATCAACGTCCGTACCGCCAGCACAAAAGTCAGCACAAAAGCCAGTTCCGTGGCCAAGCAACAACTATCTGCACAAGGTAGACCTTGTCACTGTGTCCCAACCCGGCATCGTCCGTCACTGCCGCGTCCACGCGATCACAGACGACGCGATCACCTGCGGCAACGGCATGGGCCGCAAGCCCGTTGTGTACCAGCGCGACGATGTCGCAGCGCTGCTCGCTCCTCGCCGTCACCCTCGGCGCGACGGTATCGTTACTGCTGCGGAGATCGCTGGTGGTTCCGCGGGTGTGGCCTTCGCGGGACCGGTTGCCGTGGTTATCGTCATGTCCGGTTGCCTTGGAGTGTTGTTGCTGGCGAGTGGCATGGTGCACCTATGACCATCGCTCGGGCACTTCATGCCGGGTATAAATCCTCGACGCGCGCTTCTGAACTTGCCGAAGGATGTAGGTACCCCATGGCTTCAGCCTTGAGTCTCATAGGCCAGAGAGAATGTGGGGCTTCTGCCCCAGGGTTGCCTGCATACGCACATCCAATACCTCTCCGGGCAGCCCTTTGTGACACCTCAAAAAGTGTCACAACCCGACTCCCACCTCCCCGCCGCGAACCATAACGTAACTCCAGCAGCGAAACAATCCTGCTGCGGAGGAGCGCAATGATTCGCCCAACACTCTTTGTCTTCATCCTTTTCGCAGCCTGCACCGCCCACGCGCAGGCCACCATTTACCCGCAAGCGCAGCCCTCGCCCAGCGACATCGCAGCCATGCGCTCTGTCCTGCAATATGCAAGGGGTTCGCTCGACATCATCACTCTCGCCGAGCCGCGCAAGCGTCTCTCCTGCCGTTTCGGCAACCTCACCAACGACACACTCGTCTGCAAACGCGGCCTAACTCACAAAGAGCAAAGCATCGCCCTGAACGACATCGTCGCCATCATCGAGCCGCCCCACTCGAAGGGCGGCCCGGTCGCAAAGAGCTTCTTCGTCGCCGGACTCGCGCTGGGCATTACCGTGCTGTTCATCGATCCTATCGTTGCTTTTGTTGGCGTAGCGATCGTTGGACCTATCATCCTCATTCATTCACTCGGCCCGCCGGCCCCGCCACGCTATGACAGCCAC
>Ga0302316_10002281_pt1 | contig 14017 bp, 8 predicted proteins | sample III_Palsa_N3_2_FD_200456 | JGI IMG/M metagenome (GOLD analysis project Ga0302316, IMG submission 200456) | Peat permafrost microbial communities from Stordalen Mire near Abisko, Sweden - III_Palsa_N3_2 | ecosystem: Environmental > Terrestrial > Soil > Palsa > Peat permafrost | place: Sweden...
AACAAGCCCCGCTCCTACGTGCGAAAGCTGTGGAAAAAGCTGTGCGGCAGTAGTGTCTGGCCCAATAGGGATGCGCCTTTCCAGCAGCATATCCCCCGTATCGAGTCCCACATCCAGGTGCATCGTCGTCACGCCTGTTTCAATCTCGCCATTTGCCACAGCCCACTGAATTGGCGCCGCCCCGCGATACTTCGGCAACAACGACCCATGCAAATTGATGTTCCCAAACCGCGGTAAGTCCAGCATCCACGCGGGAATAATCCGCCCATACGCCACCACCAGGATCGCATCCGGCTGGATATCCTCTAGCCTTCCTCGCAATTCCTCGTTTGCCTTAATTCGTTCTGGCTGAATCACTTCCAGCCCATACCTCAAGGCAGATTGCTTCACAGGAGGAACCAGCAATTCCATCTTTCGCCCTGCCGGCCGGTCAGGTTGCGTGAGCACAAGAGCTACCTCGTGACCCGCTGAAAGCACGGCTTCAAGCGTTGGGACAGCGAACTCCGGTGTTCCACAGAAGACCAGTTTCATGCCTGCCCCCCTAGCTGTTGGCTTTACCATTCGCCATTCTTCTGTAGCTTCTTGATTCGCCGCTTTACCAGGTCGCGCTTCAGACGGCTCAGATGATCGATGAAGAGGATTCCGTGGAGATGATCGATCTCATGCTGCAGTGCCCGGGACAGGAGTTCTTCCCCTTCGACCTCGAAAAACTCGCCTTTCACGTTCTGGGCGCGCACTTTTACCCATTCGGCGCGGCTCACCTTCTCGCGGATGTCGGGGAGGCTCAGGCAGCCTTCTTCTTCTACTTGCTTGCCTTCACGGTCGATGATCTCGGGGTTGATTAGCGTTAAACGATCTTCGGGTCGTTCTTTGAAGCTTACGTCTATCACTGTGATTTGTTTGGAGATAGCAATTTGTGGTGCCGCCAATCCGATGCCTTGGGCGGCGTACATCGTCTCGAACATCTCTTCGACGAACTCGGCAAGTTCGGGGGTGAACTCGGTCACCTTCCCGGCGGGGATGGTCAGAACGCTGTCGGGATACTTTACGACTTCGTGGATCTTGTGCGGCGTGATCGCCGCCTTCGTCTTGGCTTCTTTAGTGCTCATAAACTCAATAGGCTCTTATCTGTTCACAGTAGCTGGTGAAGTTCCGCTGCAACTCCCGCAGGCTGTCGCCGCCGAACTTTTCCACAACCAACCGCGCGACAGTGAGCGCGACCATGGCTTCGCCAGCTACTCCTGCTGCTGGGACTACACAGACGTCGGAGCGTTCGTAGGCTGCTTTGGTAACTTCCCTAGTTTCAAAGGATACGGAGGCCAAGGGGCGGCGGAGGGTGGAGATGGGCTTGAGGTAGCCGCGGACTACGAGGTCTTCGCCGTTGGAGATGCCGCCTTCGATGCCGCCGGCGTTGTTGTGTTCGCGACTGAAGCGGGTGAACTTGCCTTCGGCGTCGGGTTCGCCTTCGTAAGCGATGGCGTCGTGGACGAGCGATCCTGGGGACTGGGCTGCTGTGACGCCGCGGCCTAGCTCTACGGCTTTTACTGCCTGGAGGCTCATAACTGCCTGAGCCAGAAGGCCGTCGAGACGTTCGTCCCAGTTGACGTGGGTTCCTACGCCGGGGGGCAGGCCGTGGACGACTACCTCGAAGATGCCGCCGATGGTGTCGCCGGTGCGCAGGGCTATGTCTACTTCGGCCTTCATGCGGGCTTCGGATTCGGGGTCTACGCAGGCTAGGAGGACTTCTTCCCGGCTGGCGAGGGCGGCGATCTCAGCGAAGGTGGCTTCGCGGGAGAGTTCGGCTGTGCCGACGCGGACTACGTGGCTGGCGACCTCGATGCCTAGCGAGCGGAGGAGCATTTTGGCTACGGCTCCGCAGGCTACGCGGGCGGCCGATTCGCGGGCGGAGGCGCGTTCGAGGACGTAGCGGGCGTCTTTGAAATCGTATTTCAGGGCGCCGGCTAGGTCGGCGTGGCCGGGTCTGGGGCTTTTTACGGCTTTGTGCTTTTCGGCGTCGCCTTCGGCTACAGGGAGGATCTCTTCCCAGTTCTTCCAGTCCTTATTGGCGAGCGTCATCGCGATGGGTGAGCCGATGGTCTTGCCGTGGCGGACGCCGGAGAGGATGTGGGCGGTGTCGCGCTCGATGCGCATGCGTCCGCCGCGGCCGTAGCCTTGCTGGCGGCGCCACAGTTCGTGGTCTAAGAACTCCTGGTCGACGGGAACGCCCGCCGGAAGTCCGCTAATGAGGGCAACGAGGGATTCGCCGTGGCTTTCGCCGGCTGTAGAGAAACGAAGCATGGAATCTTGATTATACCGAGCTATAACTCTTGACCGTACGGACCGTGTGGGGCGGTGGTTTTCTGGAGAGGGATGAGGGTTGGAGGATTGAGGGAGGAGGGTTGGAGGGGTGAAATGGGTGGTTTGGACCGGGAAATTGCGGGAACGGCAAATTGTTCCACGTGGAACAATTTGAAATGGGCAATAAAGACGAGGGTTTTGGCTGTTTTTTTGCGGTGAAAAAGACGGTGGCGACGGTCGTTTTTTACGGTGCTACGGACGGTGATTTACGGTGGGGTTTTACCGTGACGGCAGCGGGAAAAGCCTTCTGTTGCTAGTTTATTAGTTGGTGGAGGAGCAATAGCAGGATCTGCGGTTGAAAGGTTCGAGCGATTGTGTCGGGACTGGCGGTATGGCAGGTCCTTCGACTGCGCTGCGCTCCGCTCAGGATGACAGATTTGTGGGGGGTGGTGGAGAACCAATACGGGGGTTTCTCCACTTTCCCTTCGGCTTCGCTCAGGGTCCGGTGGAAATGACAGTGTTCGGTTGTCTAATCTTTGTCGGCGAGGAAGGCGCGGGAGTTGAAGAGGGGGCGGTCCATGGAGCGGACCCATTCGGTGGTTTCGTCGGAGGACTTGCCGGAGGACTTGGCGGCGGCGAACTCGTTGCGCATGGCCTGGAATTTTGCTTCGAGGTCGTCGAGGGCGCTGAGGAGCATCGCCTCCGGGGTCATGGGGAGCTTGGGAGAGCCGAACTCGAGCTTGCCGTGGTGGGAGAGGATCATGTGCTCGATGAGAAGGCGCAAACGGTCCGGGAAGTCCTGCGCGGACGGCGGGAGTTCTGTTGTGGCTGGGAGGGACGCCCTGGTTTCGGCTGCGGCGGCGTTGAGAGTGGCGATTTTTTCGTGGAGCATGCCCTGCACGATGGAGATGTGGCCGATGAGTTGGCCTTCGAGGGTGTAGTTGAAGCTGGACTTCCAGGAGAGTTCGCGGATCTTACCGACGTCGTGGAGGATGGCGCCGGTGACCAGCAGGTCGGGGTCGACCTCGGGGTAGAACGGGGCCGTGGCGAGGCAGACGCGGACCAGAGTGAGGACGTGCTCCAGCAGGCCGCCGATCCAGGCGTGGTGGAGGCGCTTGGCGGCCGGGGCGGTGATAAAGGCCGGGCCGATGGCTGGGTCGTCGAGGAAGGAGAGGACGAGCTTCCGGAGGGGTTCGCTGGAGAAGGCGGCGACGTAGCCGCGGAGCTCGGCGTCCATCTCGGCGATGTCGAACTGGGTGGTGGGGATGAAGTCGGCGGTGTCAAACTCGCTTGCGGCGGCGAGGCGCATCTTGAGGACGATGAACTGGTACTTGCCCTGATATTTTTCGAGCTTCCCCTGGACCTTGATGTAGGAGCCTTCTTTGCAGGTGTCGACGATGCCGTCGAGGTCGTCCCACATGCGACCGTCGAACTGGCCGGTCTTATCGGCGAGGGTGAGGGCGAGATACTGCTTGCCGGTTTTGCCGTCGCGGGCGGAGATGGAGGTGAGCAGGAAGAAGCTGGTTACGGGTTGGCCTTCAAAGCTGGCGGCGTCGGCGATGTAGAAGTCTTTCATGGTGTTTGATCAGGATACAGGGAGTAGGGAGTAGGGAGTAGGGAGTAGGGAGTAGGGAGTAGGGAGTAGATTGATGACCCTTGCCGATCCGGTAGAACAAACAACAGCAACGGCAAAAGCCAATACAGTGGTCCTTCGCTGCGCTCAAGGATGACGAGTGTAAGGGTGGTGCGAGCTTCGGTAAGAACAAACAACAGCAACAACAACTGCAGATTCCTCCGCTGCGCTGCGGAATGACAAACAATAGGCGGCTTCAATGGGGCCATAGACAGCTTCAGGGGGTCGCTTAAAAAGAACAGAGATCAACCTTTGGCTGATCTCTGTTTTCTAATCCCTGTTCCCTAATCCCTGCTTTAGTGCGGTGCGGGGGTGGTTACTGGAGCGTTGGGTTCGGTGCCAGTGGTTGCGGGCAGCGGCTGGCCCTGGGGTGGTGCGCCGGGGGCGGGAGTGTCTGCCGGGGGCAGTACCGTTTGGTCGGATGACGGTGCGGGCTTTGCAGGTGTTTCGGCGTGCTGCAGGCCTGTTGGCGTCGATACCAGAGCGGGGTTCGCTGTGGGTGCGATGGCGGGCGTCGTATCCACCGGCTTGGTGGGCTGCGTCTGCATGCGCTCCTTGGGCTGACCCTTTACGTGGGCGGGCTTCTTTTTCTTCTTTTCCGTGTCGCCGTTCAAGCCAAGGGGAGCAGCCTGCACTTTCTCCGACGCAGTCGCCTGCTGATCGGCCTTCACAGGACGAATTTCGGCTTTGACCTCGGCCTTGTTTAGCTTGGCCTGAAGGTGGGTCGCGTTCTCTTCGTCCTGCCGTGCGCCGATGCGGGACTTACGCTGCGGGCCAGTCTTCGGGGTCAACGGATTGTCGTCCGTATCGACGCCTGTGCCGGTGGAGATGGTGGTCGTGGAGGCGGTCATCGCCATGGCTGCGCCGGGGGCCTGACCGGCAAGCGCGCCGTTGTTCACAGTCGCGGTTTCCATGGGGGCGGACGGAAGCGAGTTGCGAGGAGCCTGCCCGTAACGAATCTTCTCCTTGTGGATCTTCTTCGGCTTGGTCGACTTGGAGACGTTCTTTGCGTTGGGATTCTGTGCCGAAGTTGCCGCGGCTTTTTCCGCGTTCTTTTCAGCAACCTTGGCGCGTGCGGCGGCCAGTTCCACCTGCGCTGCGGTGGCCTTTTGCTGCTCCATGCGCTCGTGCTTTACGGTCTTCTTCTTGAGTGCGGGAGCCTTATAGGCCGTGAACTGATCGGTGTTCTTCTTGGCGACTGCGCCGGAATCGACAAAGCCCGGAGCGATATCAACATAGAGCTCCTGACGCGCCTTGGTGAGGTACTGGCGGAGAGCAGGCTGTAGCTGCTCCATGTATACGCCTTCCTGTACCTGTGCCTCGACGGTATCGAGAGGCGGAGTGCCGGCTGCCTGGTGGGTATCCACGCGGAGGATGACGAAGCCCTGGCGTGTGCGGATGGGTTCGGTGAACTTTCCGGCGGCGAGGGGGAAGGTTGCATTCTCCAGCACCGCGCCGAGCGTTCCACGCTTGAAGTCGCCGAGATCGCCGCCGGCCGAGGCCGTGGGGCCGCCGGAGGAGCTCTTGGCGAGATCTGCGAAGTTGGCGCCGGCTACGAGCTGGGCTTCGATGGCGTCAGCCTTGGCCTTCGCATCGGCGAGCTGGGCTTCGGTGGCGTTCTCCGGGGTGGGAGTAAGAATTTCGCTGAGGTGAACCTGTTCGGGGACTTCAAAGTCCTTGAGGTTGGCGTTGTAAAAGGCCAGCTCATCCGCGTGGGTCATGTTGATGTGGCGGCCGACCTCATCGCGCACCACCTGCTGGGTGATGGCGTTGTTGCGAATTCCCTGCTTGAAGTCCTCAAAGGAGACGCCCTGCGTGGCGGCGGCCTTTTCGAGGGCTTCCATGGAGTCGAGGTGGTTCTGCTTGCGGATGTCGTCGAGGCGGTGCATCATCTCGGCGTCGCCGGAGATGCCGAGCTCCTTGCCCTTGGAGAGCAGGATCTGCTGGTCGATCATGTCGCGGAGCAGGTTCTTGCGCTGGTCGTCGAAGTCAGCCTGGTTCGCGTTCTGCCGCTTGGCTTCCTGCAACAACGACTGCAGGGCCTGTTCGTACTCGCTGCGGGTGATGATCTGGTCGTTGACGCGGGCGACAACATCTTCCACGACTGCGCCGTTGGGCGTGATGGGTGTGGATGACGGAAGTGTGGGAAGCTGCAGCTGCGTGGGTGCGCCGAAGAGGCCGGGGACCTGGTAGTTGGGCTGCTGCGGCTGGGTCTGCGCGGAGAGCGCGCCGGCGAAGCTGAACGTGGCGACAGCAAGAACGGCGGGGATCAGCGCGCCGGAGAACAACTTATGGGTGGTGTCTTTGCTAATGTGCTTCTCGATCATCCGTTCCTTTACAGACTGCCGCTGTAGTTATGCCCTGCCGCGATCGGGCTTTCTTGATTGTGTCCCAACGCCCGCAACCCTGAAGTCGAGCGGGATCGGCAGTGAGTTTCTTATGTTTGACCACGCCGCGAAACAGAGGTCAACTGGCCTCCCTATTCTAACGGAATTACGGGCGGCTGGTTTTGCGGGGTTTTGGGGGTGGACGTGGCGGGCGACGACGGCAATCGCCCGGGAGCTGGCTGGCTATTGTCCAAGGGGCTGGCTGGCTATTGTCCAACGGGCTGGCTAACGCCGCGGTGATATACTCCGTCCAACCCGTAAGGCGGGGTTTGGCGCAGGATTTCTGTGTCTTTACCGCTGCTTTTCTGCATTGAGGTCCTTCCAATCTTTATGGCTAATCGCACCCGTCGCGCTCTGTTTTCGGCAACTATATTTTTAGCAGTCTGCGGTGTCGCAGGCTCGGTCTTCGGTGGGGTTTCGGCCCAGTCGGCGAGCGACGAGTCCAACCTGCGCGATTCGATGAAGTCGTTTACGAATGTCTATGCGCTGGTTGAGCAGAACTATGCCGACAAGATGGACAGCGACAAGGCCGACAAAGCGATCTACGACGGTGCGATCCCGGGGATGCTGCACGTTCTGGACCCGCACTCGAACTTTTTTGATCCGAAGGCGTTTGCGCAGATGCGCGAAGACCAGCACGGCAAATACTACGGCGTGGGCATGCAGATTCAGCCACAGGGCGACAAGATTGTGGTGCTGGCGCCGTTTGAAGGGACGCCTTCTTATAAGGCTGGGATTCGGCCGGGCGACGTGATTCTGGCCGTCGATGGGAAGACGACCGAGCACATGGACTCGGCTGCTGTGGCTTCGATGCTGAAGGGGCCGCGGGGGACGAATGTTTCGGTGACGATGGGCCGGGAGGGCTCGCCGAAGCCGCTGGTGTTCAACCTGGTGCGCGATGAGATTCCACGGTACTCGGTGGATATTGCGTTTGAGATCAAGCCGGGTATTGGGTACATCCACGTAACGAACTTTATGGAGACGACCTCGCACGAGGTGCAGGAGGCGCTGGATAAGTTTGGGCCGAACCTGCATGGGTTGCTGATCGACCTGCGCGGCAACCCCGGCGGGCTGCTGAATGAGGCCGTGAATATGTCGGACAAGTTCCTGCAGAAGGGCCAGATCGTGGTTTCGCAGCGGGGACGGGCGTTCCCGGATCAGGTGTATCGCGCGCCGAAGGGGTCGGATGGGAAGTATCCGATTGTGATCCTGGTGAACCGCAATACGGCTTCGGCGGCGGAGATTGTTTCTGGCGCGCTGCAGGACCATGATCGCGCGCTGATCGTCGGCGAGACGACGTTTGGCAAGGGGCTGGTGCAGACGGTGATTCCGCTGGCAGAGAATACTGGCCTCGCGCTGACGACGTTCCACTACTACACGCCGTCGGGACGGTTGATCCAGCGGAACTATGAGGGGCTTTCGCTCTACGACTACTACTACGGGCGCGAGGGCGCGCTGCCGGCGAACAACTCGAATAAGGAAGTGAAGCTGACGGACTCGGGACGGACGGTCTATGGCGGCGGCGGCATTACGCCGGATGAGAAGATCGCTGAGCTGAAGTCCAACCACTTCCAGGATGTGCTGCTGCAGAACTACTCGTACTTCAACTTCTCGAAGCATTACCTCTCGGACCATACGGTGAGCAAGGAGTTCGTGGTGGACGATGCGATTCTGAAGCAGTTTGAGGACTTCCTGAAGACGCAGAAGATCGACTTCACGGAGAAGGATGTCGCAGACAATATCGACTGGGTGAAGTCGAGCATCAAGGCTGAGCTGTTTACGTCGCAGTTTGGGCAGGCGCTGGGTATGCAGGTGCGGGCTGAGTGGGATCCGCAGATTGCCAAGGCGCTGACGTTTATGCCCGAGGCTACCGCGCTGGAAGATCACACGCTGGGTACACAGCCGAAGACACAGACGGCTAGCCGGTAAGGTTCGCTGTAACGACAAGGGCCGCGCTTGATGCGCGGCCCTTGTCGTTTGTGGTGTCAGAGATTTGGAGCGGGAGACGGGGATCGAACCCGCAACCAACGGCTTGGGAAGCCGCTACTCTACCATTGAGCTACTCCCGCTCGCTTGTGAAATTATACCGCCTTACTTGCTGAGGTTTCGATTGGGACTCAAAGGGCCTTGGCGCCTTCGAAGTATTCTTCGATCTGTTCGAGGGTTTTGCCTTTGGTCTCGGGGAGGAAGAATGCGGCAACGATGAAGTAGACCACTGTGCAGGCGGCCCAGAAGAGGAACATCGCGTAGTAGCCGTAGGCTCCTACGACGGGCAAGAAGAGGGCGGCGATGACGGTGGAGACTAACTGGTTCAGTAGCAGCGCGATTCCCATGCCGGTCGAGCGGATGCGGGTGGGCATGAGCTCGGAGAGGGCGATCCAGACGACTACGCCGGGGCCGACAGAAAAAGATGCGATGAAGAGCGCGATGCAGGCGGTGATCCACCATCCGGTAGCCTCGGTGGGGACTGGGCCGTAGAAGGCTCGCTGGATGGTCAGGTGCGCGTGGGGCTTTGCGGCGTCGGGAGAGAGGTTGAGGCTGGAGTCCGTGTCGCTGCTTAGGACTGTGGTGGACTTATCGCCATCTCCGTAGCTGTACATCACGGTGAGGGCGACGGGTTGCTTGCTGGGGAGCTTGGCGAAGAACTGGTCGCCGGAGAGATGAAGAGCGTTGCCGGTGGTGAGCGACTGCATCTGCTGCTTTACGTCGACGCGTTTGGACTCGAAGCTGTGAAAGATGAAGGCGCCGGCGAGAAGCGCGATGATGATGCCGCCGGTGCCGATCTCGAGGAGGAACTTGCGGCCTTTTTTGTCGACGAGGGCTACGGCTACGATCGTCATGACGCAGTTCAGGACTTTGACGGCGACGTCGCCTTGTGTGGCGTGGCTTGGGGTCATTCCCGCCTGCTTCAGCATGATGACCAGGAAGCCGAGGACGGAGTTGATGCCCGTGGCCTGATTGCAGGCGAGGATGATGCAGGCGATTACGAAAGGCACCACATACTTGCGGCGTAGCAGTGAGCCTGTCGCGTGGGCCTCTTCTTTGCGTTGATTTTCGCGGGCCAGCGCCTCCATCTCGTTCATCTGGAGTTGGGCTTCGGCCTCTGGTGAGGTGCGGCGCAGCGAGGCGAGGGCTTCCTCTTTTCTTCCCTTGCGGAAGAGCCAGCGCGGGGTCTCGCTTAGGAAGAAGGAGCCGGCGAAGAACAGCACGCCGGGATAGATCACTGACAGAAACATGCCGCGCCATGCGTGGTTTTCGGCTGCCAGAATTAGCGTGGCGTTGCCGGCTGCGGCTTTGATTGCCGCTTCAGCCTGACGGGTATAGAAGAAGCCCGCCAGCGATGCGATGACGATGCCGAAGGTGAGCATGAACTGGAAGATTGCCGTGCCACGGCCGCGATGCTCTGCGCTTAGGCACTCTGCGAGATAGAGCGGCACAACTACGGCGATGATGCCGCCGCTGATGCCCTGCAGCAGGCGTCCGGCGAAGAGCAGGACGAAGCTTTGTGAGATGACGATGAGTCCGACGCTGGCGACGAAGATGAGACCACTGAGGATCATCATCTTCTTGCGGCCCAGCCAGTCGGCGAGAAAGCCGGCTACGAGCGACGAGCACATCCCGCCGGCAAGGACTGCGGCTACGATGATGGAGGTCTGCTCCGTGGTTAGATTGACCGTCTTTCCCAGGTACAACAGGGCCGCGGCAATGATGCCTACATCGATGCCATAGAGAAGTCCGCCAAGCCCTGAGACGCAGAGCAGCCATCGGCCATATTGAGTTGTGCTTGAGGTGTTTGCCTTCATGAGACGACGGGTACTCCAGAAGAAGAAGCCTGAGATGGAATCAAGGTAGCATAACCCCTGATGGCTGGCTCGGGGGCGGCCATGAGCGATGCTGGAAAGAAAGATCACTATCTTCCTAACGAAAACTCATGGTCTCTGTCTCATTCTTTAGTCCTGAACTTATTTCTGGAATAAACTGGCGAGACTACCGATGCCCCGCAAATCAATCATTCCGCCTAAGCCCACGCGCCCCGTAAGCCTGAAGATGCTGGCCGAGCATCTGGAGTTGAGTGCGGCTACGGTCTCTTTTGTGCTGAACGACGCGCCTAACCGGTCGATTCCGGAGAAGACGCGGCAGCGGGTTCGCGATGCGGCGAAGGAGTTTGGCTACCAACCCAGCCATGTTGCCCGTTCGCTTCAGGGCAAGCGTACGCATACGATCGGCGTGATGCTGCCGGAGCTTGGCGCGGGGTATCACTCGCAGGTACTGAGCGGCGCCGCGGACGTGCTGATGAAGGAGGGGTTCTTCTTCTTCACGGCGCATCATCGGCACAGGGTTGATCTGGTGGCGGAGTACCCGGGGCTGCTGCATGCTCGCGGCGTGGAGGGCCTGCTGGCGATCGATACGCATCTGGAGACGCCGCCGCCGTGCCCGACGGTCTCCGTCGCCGGACATACGGTTGTTCCCGGGGTCGCGAATGTGGTGCTCGACCATGAGCGCGCGGCGGAGTTGGCGCTTGGGCATCTGTATCGTCTTGGCCATCGCAAGATCGCTTACATGCGCGGCCAGCTCTTCAGCTCGGACTCGCGCAGCCGCTGGCGTTCTACGCTGCACGTTGCGCGTTCGCTGGGATTGCAGGTATCGCCTGAACTGGTCATTCACCTCGATAAAGACAGCCACTCGTCGGACCTGGGTTACGTTGGCATTCAGGGTTTGTTGATGCGTCGTAAGGACTTTACCGCGGTGCTTTGCTTCAACGACGTGGCCGCCATCGGCACGGTGCGTGGATTGCATGACGCTGGGCTGCGAGTGCCGGCTGATGTTTCAGTGATGGGCTTCGACGATATTCCGGCGGCGGAGTTCTACACGCCGCGACTGACTACCATTCGCCAGCCGCTGCAGCAGATGGGCAATGTGGCGGCGTCGCTGCTGCTCAAGAAGATCGCCGGCGCTAAGGTGCCGGAGCTATCGCGGATTGAGCCGGAGCTGGTTGTGCGCGAATCAACAGCGCGGGCGAACCCGGCAAGGTAGAAGGCCTAGCTTCATCGCGGAGCATTGGCGTTTATGGCGTCGGACGGCCCGTGTGGCTCCCTCAATTCTGCCGGGTGTTCCAAAGAGCAGCGACGTAAGTGTCTTGATGGGCAAAAAAGTCGAGGCGAACGGCCCGCCTAGGCGCGTTGTATCCGCGCCTAGGCAAACCGTTCGCCTCGTGCAAGTTCTCTCCTATCCTATGGCTGGTACTTCCATAGGTCGTTGAGATACCCCTCCGCACCGGTAGAGTCGTAGCCATTGCCTCCGAAGAGCCAAAGACTGCCCGACGCATCGATCCAACCCACGGATCCGAACCGACCTCCCGGAGTGCCGGTCCCGGTCACGCCCAGGATGCCGTAGGATCCCGGTTGGCCCTGGCTGATTCCGACTGTGCTGCTGCCGCCCATCCAGGCCCATTGGCCCACGCTCCCGGTCGCGCCCGGTGTGTACTCCCACAGGTCGTTAAGGTAGCCGGAGGTATCGGCCGAGTCGTAGCCATCTCCGCCGGAGAGCCAGACATTGCCTGACGCGTCGGTCCAGGTCAGGGCGCCAAAGCGTCCTCCGGGAGTGTTTGCGGGAGCTGCTGTTCCCTGTGCCCCGTAGATTCCGGGTTGGCCTTCAGAGGTCGTGGGTGCTGTGCTGCTGCCACCCATCCACGCCCACCCGCCCGTTGCGTACAGCGTCGGGTCGTACTTCCACAGGTCGTTTTCGTAGGCGAAGTTTCCGTTCGCATCCGCGCCTATTCCGCCGAAGAGCCAGAGATTACCCGACGCATCGGTCCAGGCCACCCCATCCTCTCGTCCACCGGGGATGTTGCTGGGGAATGGCGTCCCTTGGGTGCCGTAGACTCCGGATTGACCCTGAGAACCTGTAGTAAGAGGATCGCCTCCCATCCAGGTCCACTGGCCCGTGCTCGGAGTGAACTTCCACATGTCGTTGAGATATCCCTGCGCTCCGCTTATGTCGACGCCCGATCCGCCGAAGAGCCAGAAGTTACCCGACGCATCCTTCCAGGTTATGGAGCCGTATCGACCGCCAGGAATGTTGGTCGAGGCTGGAGTACCCGGCGTCCCGTAGACCCCGGTCTGGCCGCCAAATGGGACGCCGACGGTGTTGTTTCCACCCATCCACGTCCACTCGCCCGCTGTGCCCTGGGTCGGGTCAAACTTCCACATGTCGTTGAGATACCCAGTGAGGCCATACGCATCGATGCCCTCGCCTCCGAACATCCAGAGAACGCCGGACGCATCGACCCAGCTCGCGGCGTCCGTGCGTGCCCCGGGATCGTTTGAGGGCACGGCTATTCCGAGCGTCCCATAGGTTCCGGGTTCGCCGGATGTACCGGAGCTCGTGCTGGGCGGCGCTACGTTGCTTCCACCCATCCACGTCCACTCGCCGGTTGTGCCGAGTGTCGGGTCGAACTGCCACAGGTCGTTGAGCACACCGAAGGAAGACCCTGTCGAATCCTGACCCTGGCCACCGAAGAGCCATGCCTTACCCGATTTATCGATCCAGGTCACACCGCGCTCGCGGCCGCCGGGAACGTTGGCAGCAGCGGGCGTTCCCAAGGTGCCATACACTCCGGGTTGGCCACCATAGCCGCCGCCTGATTTGCTGCCGCCCATCCATGTCCACTCGCCGAGGCAGACAACACTTACATTCGTCACATCGGCGGTGGGGGTTCCGGTGCCATTGGAGACCGCGCAGAACCGGCCCGTGGGTTGTGTCAACACCGATACGTTATAGCTGCCGCCTACGGCAATCGGATCCAGGAAGCTGAAGGTGCCGTTCGCGCTTACAGGTAAGAGGTCATCGTCGTTGATGCCAGCTTGATCCTGCAGCATCACCCCTGAAGTCTTGAGTCCTTTAATCGTGCCGCTGATCGTGAAGGAACCCGATGGGACAGCCGAGCAGGAGACATTCGCATTCGTGACATTCGCCGTCGCCGTGCCGGCGGGGTTGGCGACCGTGCATTCCTGTCCCGCGGGATCGGAGGAGACTGTCACGCTGTAAGGCGCACCGCCGCTTGGAATTGCACCGGGGAAGACGAACGCATAGCTCGGGGAACCCGCGCTGACGGTCACTTTGTTGCCACCGTTATCTTCCAACGACAAACCTGCGCCGCTGAGTCCGAAGACCGACCCGCCGATGCTGTAGGCCTGAATACAGGCAATGCTCACACTGGTGACGTTGGCGCTGGCCGTGCCGCTGCCGCTCGTCACCGCGCAGTTAAAGCCTGTGGGCTCTGCGAACACCGAAACACTGTATGCGCCGCCACTGGTGATCGCCGTGGCGAAAGTAAAGCTGGTGGCGTTCGCGCTCACCGTAAAGTTATCGCCACCGTTATCCTGCAAGACCAACCCCGCCGCGGTAATCCCCGAAATCGTACCGCCGATCGTGTAGGTAGGGGTTGGCGGGGGTGTTTGTGGAGTTGAATTACTCGAACAACCAACCACGCAGATCGTCGCCATGGCGAATAACATAAAGACACCTAATCTGTTCCAGCTTCTCATCTCGGTCTAGCCTCCTATAAGTGAAATGGCACGAAGTTTGCTTACGATGGGGTTGCGGTTGCCGATGCAGCTTAGACATCGGAGTGTCGATACCTAGCGCAAGGGTTCATGGATCGCCAGAAACCTGCGTGCGCTTGATGGAATACCGAAGG
>Ga0302316_10002286_pt1 | contig 13987 bp, 11 predicted proteins | sample III_Palsa_N3_2_FD_200456 | JGI IMG/M metagenome (GOLD analysis project Ga0302316, IMG submission 200456) | Peat permafrost microbial communities from Stordalen Mire near Abisko, Sweden - III_Palsa_N3_2 | ecosystem: Environmental > Terrestrial > Soil > Palsa > Peat permafrost | place: Sweden...
AATGCGGTCGGTGAGGTTTACCTGATAGGTGGCCCCGGCAGCGATGTGATTCTTGATCTGGTAGACCTTTTGGGCGAAGCGTTCGGGGGTAAGGGTGAGAGCTATGTCTTCGGGTGAAAAGGCTTGTTGAAGTGCTTGGGGTGGTTGCGGCAGCGCGGGGAGCGATGGGCCGGTGAAGGTGTCGAGTGGGTGGTCGAAAACAGTGGGCTCCGTAAAGACGCCGAACCAAGCGAGTGGTGTGTTGGATGATGTGTTGGGGCTGTAGGGGAGATTCTGAAGCACGTAGCCGGCTTCGTAGGAAAGGAAACCGGCTACGAAGAGGTTTTTGGCGAGAGCTTCTTCGATCTGCTGGAAGAGGTTGGGGAGCTCGGCTGGTGAGTTTGCAGTAAGGATGTGGAGCGGGTTCAGGAATAGATAGCTATTGCGGTTTTCAGCATCGAAACGTGAGGTTTCAAGAAGCACAGAGCCGGGGCTCTCGGCTACAAGAGCGTAGACAGCTTCCGGTAGTGGAATCGATGGCTTCATGAGGAGCCTGCCATTACGGCGAGATCAGGCTGTATAAACCTCGTGATCGAGCACTCGCGCATAAGCGGGAACTGTCAGGAAGTCCTGGAATTTCGGAGTCTTGATAAGCTCGCGGGTCAGGAATGCGGCGTGTTCATAGGCTTCATAACGTGCCGGCGGATAGGCTTCTTTGGCACGCGCCAGTTCGGCATCAATGTACTCATCGCAAAGTTCGGCGGTGACAGCGCGGCCATCTTCAAGCCTGGCGTGGTGATGCACCCACTGCCAGAGTTGGCTGCGCGAAATCTCAGCAGTGGCGGCATCTTCCATCATGTTAAACAGTGGCACGCAGCCGATGCCGCGCAACCAGGCTTCAAGATAGCCAAGGCCGACAGCGACATTCTGTTTGAGCCCGGCTTCGGTGATGGTGCCGGTAGGAACTTCGAGCAGATCGGCAGCGGTGACGTGGAAGTCGGGAAGCTGTTTGGAAATCTGATTGGGCTGCGGCATGATGCGGTCGAAGACTTCCATGGCGACCGGGACAAGCCCAGGGTGCGCGACCCAGGTGCCATCGTGTCCGTTGGTGGCTTCGCGTTCTTTGTCTGCGCGGACACCGGCGATAGCCTTTTCGTTGGCGACCGGGTCGGATTTGATAGGGATCAGCGCGCTCATGCCGCCCATCGCAGAGACATTGCGGCGATGGCACGTTTTGATGCAGAGCTTCGAGTAGCTGCTCATGAAGTGCGTAGTCATGGTGACCTGGCCACGGTCGGGCAGCAGCATGGTTTCGTCTGCAGCAAGCTTCTTGATGAAGCTGAAGATGTAGTCCCAGCGACCGCAGTTCAGTCCAGCGGAGTGCTCGCGAAGCTCGTAGAGGATTTCGTCCATCTCAAAGGTCGCGAGGATGGTCTCAATGAGACAGGTAGCCTTGATCGTGCCTTGCGGCAGGCCGACCAGCTCTTGTGCGCGTACGAAGATGTCATTCCACAGGCGTGCTTCGAGGTGGGACTCCATCTTGGGCAGATAGAAGTATGGGCCGGAGCCGTCAGCGATCAACTCCTTGGCGTTGTGGAAGAAGTAGAGCGCGAAGTCGAAGATGCCGCCGGACATGTATTCGCCGTCAACAAGGACGTGGCGCTCTTCGAGATGCCAGCCGCGTGCGCGGACGAAGAGGACGGCGGGATTTTCTTTGAGCACATATTGCTTGCCCGTGGTGGGATCGGAAAAGGTAATCGTGCGGCGGACGGCGTCGCGCAGGTTGAGTTGGCCGTCGAGGACGTTTTCCCAGGTGGGGGTGGTGGAGTCTTCGAAGTCGGCCATGAAGACCTTCGCGCCGGAGTTCAGGGCGTTGATGATCATCTTGCGGTCGACGGGGCCGGTGATCTCGACGCGGCGGTCGAGCAGGTCGGCAGGGAGTGGGGCGACCGTCCAGTTGTCCTCGCGGATGGCGATGGTTTCGGGCAGGAAGTCGGGGCGTTCGCCGGCATCGAGGCGGGCCTGGCGGGCGATGCGGGCAGCGAGAAGCTCAAGGCGTTTCGTGTTGAACTCACGATGCAGTGTGGCGGCGAAGGTGAGGGCTTCGGTGGTGAGGATAGCGTCGTATTTGTCGGCGGTGGTGGCGTGGAGTTCGACGCCGGTTGGCAGAGTTGGCATGTTGGTCCTTCGTGCGTGGTGCTGGTCTTTCGCGATGCTCAGGATGACAATTTTGTTGTTAGGCGAAGCGAAGGCTTACATCGCCAACGGTGGAGAACGTGACATCTACGACGGAGGTGGCCGAGGCCGGGGTGTAGCCCGTCCACGAGCCAGTGGTAATCCACTGGCCTTTGCGGAGGCCGCCGGTGCGTGCCGCGCCTTCGTTGGCCAGCCAGGGCAGAAGCTTTACGAGGTCGCCGGAGGTGTTTGAACCGGTGCGCTCGACGCGGACTACGCCGTCGACCGAGAGTGTGACTTTTTCGGTGTTGAAGTCGACGGATTTCCAATCGGCGTAGGCGGGGCCGTACACGAAGCCGCCGTGTATCTGGAGATCGGCGAGCATAGAGTTCTTTGGGGCCGTCATGGGGTCGGCGTAGGCCGTTTCCAGGACTTCGATGACGGGGTGGCAGGAGGCCATTGCGGCGACGGCTTCTTCGCGGGTGTAGGGGGTGGCGCGGGGTGGGAGATCCTGGCCGACGAGGAAGGCGATCTCGGCTTCGAGGCCGCGGAAGCGGTTGCCGGTGAGGGTGCTGCCGGAAGGGGCCATCCAGGCTTTGGGCATGGGGGCGAACAGGGGAGTGGCTTCGGCGTTGGGCGCACCGATCTTCCAGCCGCCGATCTCGCCAAACGCTGCAGCGACGGTATTTTGGACGAAGTAGACTTCGGCGATATCGGTGGGCTGCAGTTCAGCAGGCAGATCGGTGAGGGTTTGGCCGGTGCGGCGTGCGTTCAGCAGCGCGTCGGCGGCTGCCATCAATTGTTGTTCTCTTGCTCCGGTCATGTTCTCTCCTGGGGATGCTCAGTGGCCCTTTGACATCGTATCGCGTGGGTGGGTGATGCATACCCCTCCGCCCCCGAAATTGCGGCAAAGTCTTCAAAAAATTAGGGTTAAGTCCGGACTTCGGGTTTGGGTGAGGCGTTAAAAGTTGATGCCCGGCGGTGGCCGGGCGGGGTGTTTGCTCTGGGTTAATTGTATCGCGGGTGTCAAGAGGTGGTTGAAAGCTACCGACGGTGTGCGGGGTGTGGGCCTGGTGGCGGGTTCTTCGACTGCGCCTCTCGCAAAGTGCGCGAGAGGCTTCGCTCAGGATGACAGATTCGGTGAGGGTTGGTGGAAAGCGGTCGACCCCGTTCGCTGCGCTCAGGGTTCGGTATTCCGCCCTGTCTCGCGAGCCCCACCTGCAACTTTAGTTGTAGCTGGATTGCAAAACAGGCGGTTCCGGGCGTGGCATTCTATTCTTCATAGGGAATCGTGTTACTTACGTTCCGTTCTTAGGTTACTTTTGGTTCTATGGGCGTACAGTAGCGGGGTTCCAAGCCATGTTCCATTTTGCGAAAGATCGAGTCAAGAATGCGTTGAACGCGAAGATGCGATTTGCGGCTGTTTCGATTGCGTTTCAACCAATCGTGGATGCAGCTTTGGGGCGTGTTTGGGGTTATGAAGCCCTGTCGCGCGGAGTGGACGGGCAGACCTACCCGGAGATGGTTGCGGGGATGGATGACCGCGGCAGAATGGCGTTCGACAAGTTAACGACCGCGAAGGCACTGCGTGAAGCTTCGCGGCTGGGGCTGGCGCAGAGTGGGGCCAGGATTACGTTGAATATAAGGCCCACGGTGAACATGGCGGCGGTGGATGCGGCATTTGTGGCCCGTGCGGCGAAACATTACGATGTGCCGCTGGCGGCAATTGTGCTCGAACTTACCGAAGATGCCAAGCTGACCTGCGAAGATTTTCACAACGTGACCATGCTGCATCAGTCACTGGGAATTAAGACAGGTATCGACGATTTTGGTTCGGGCTACTCGGGTTTGAATGTGCTGGCGACGTGCGGTGCGGACATGGTGAAGCTCGACCGCCAGCTGATACGCGGGATCGATACCGACCCGAAGCGGCAGATCATCGTGGAGTCGTTTACGCAGCTTTGCGGCAAGCTGGGTTCGGTGGTGGTGGCTGAAGGCGTGGAAACGCAGGCTGAAGCCGAGGTGCTGCGGCGGCAGGGGATCGATCTGATGCAGGGGTATTATTTTGGCCGTCCCACGGTTGGGGCGCCTGCCATTTTGCGGCTGGAGATCGGTGAAGAGGAGCGGCAACAGAACTGGGTGGTGCCGTTCGAGACGTGGGAGATGCCCGACAGGTTGAGCGGTATGAACCGCCAGGCTATTCGCCGAGCATAATTCGCTGGATGCGGTGAGCACGACCGGTAGCGCCGTCGCACTCGATCAATGTGGCGCACATTTTGGGGTTTCCTTTAGCGGGCTCGAACTTGCCGGGCATGCCGGTGAGGAATCGCTTGAGGACGAGCTCTGTTTCGACACCGATGACGGAGTCGTAGGGGCCGGACATGCCTACGTCGGTCTGGTAGGCCGTGCCTTGCGGGAGAATGCGCTCATCCGCGGTGGGAATGTGGGTGTGAGTGCCGAGCACTGCGGTGATGCGGCCGTCGAGATACCAGCCCATGGCTACCTTTTCCGATGTGGCTTCGCCGTGAAGGTCTAACAAGATCACTTTGGCACCGGACTCACGCTGGATCTGATCCAGAAGCTCATCGGCTTTGCGGAAAGGGTCGTCGCAAGAGGACATGAAGACGCGGCACTGAAGATTGAAGACGGCATAGGCCTGCCCGGTGGGGAGCGTGCCCTGGTAGAGCCCGAAGCCGGGGGTGTTGACGGCGTAGTTAGCGGGGCGGATGACGCGGCGGCCGCGCTCGTCGGATTCTTCGGGCACGGTCATGTACTCGAAGATCTCTTTCTTGTCCCAGATGTGGTTTCCGGTGGTGATGACGTGCGCGCCGAGATCGAAGAGTTCTTCGGCGATGGAGGGCGTAATGCCAAAGCCTCCAGCGGAGTTTTCGCCGTTGATGACGAGGAGATCTACGGCGTGCGTTTCAATGACGTGGGGGAGATGTTCGCGGACGATGTGGCGGCCGGGCGAGCCGAAGACATCGCCGACGAAAAGAATGTTCACTGAAAGAGTTTAGCTGAGAGAAGAGAGTGAATAGTGAGTAGTGAATAGTGAATAAAGCAAAAGCAATGGCGATGATGTAGCGGATAAACTGTTGGGATGATCGATCTGGTATGGAATTTTCCTTTGTTTCCGGGGCAGGGCGCGGAGTGGCAGGGATATCTCCGGCGCGCTGTGGATGGGCTGCATGTTGAGGATGCGCGGGAGCTGCGACCGTCGTTTCGCGGCGCCGATGCGGAGTTGCGTGTGCGTGCGGCGAAGTGGCTGGGTGTGGAGGCGGAGCGTGCGTGGCTGACGTGCGGCGGGCATCATGGGACGCTGGTGAGCTTGCTGGCGGCAGAGCTTGGCGGTAAGACGATTGCCGTGGAGGAGATTACGTACACGGCGATGCTGGAGCAGGGAAAGATGCTTGGCGCGAAGCTGGTGGGTTGCGCGTATGACGGCGAGGGGATGAAGTCCGAAGCGCTGCGTGCGGTTTGCGAGCGGGAGCGCGTGGCGGCGGTCTTCCTGATGCCGACCGTGCATAATCCGCTGGGAATTGTCGCGGGGTTGGAGCGGCGGAAGGCGATTGTGGAGGCGGCTCGGGAGTTCGATCTTGTGATCATCGAGGACGATGCTTACGGGTTTATGGAACCGGATGCCCCGCCGAGCTATGCGGTGCTGGCTCCGGAGCGGACGTTTTATGTGCGTGGGTTGAGCAAGAACTATGCGCCGGCGACGCGGACCGGCTTTTTGATTGCGCCGGAGAAGTATGTGGGCGTGATGGAAAACGTGATCAAGAACACGACCACGGGGACGGCGCTGGTGCACAACGTGGCTGCGCTGGCGCTGATTGAGGATGGGACGCTGGATCGTGTGATGGCTGCCAAACTCGTCGAAGGCGCGAAGCGGAATGCGCTGGGGCGTGCGGTGCTTGGTGAGGCGGCTGCACCGGGGGCGCGGTATGCGTGGCATCTGTGGGTGTCGTTGCCCGAGGGGCTGACGGCTGCGGAGGCGCAGAAAGTTTGTCTGGAGCGCGGAGTGATGGTGAGTGGCGCGGGAGGGTTTACGGCGCCGGGGGTGGGGGTGCCTCGTGCGCTGCGCGTGGGGATGGGTGGGGAGGTGGAGTTGGAGAAGATTGAGGAAGGGTTGGGGATTGTGGCGGGGGTTTTGCGGGGTAAGCAATGAGGCTTTGGAAGAAAGTCGTGGTGGGCGCGCTGGCGGTGGTTGTTGGGGTGCCTGTGCTGTTTGTAGCGACGATCAATGCGAGTGCGTGGTACTACCGCGGTCGCGCCATTAAGCTGCTGGCCGTGCTGAAGAATGTGAGGCCTGGAGTGACTACGGAGGCAGAGTATCTCCGGGCTGTCGCGCCGTTGGATACTCACATGGCTGCGGCTCTGAGTGCCGAGCCTAAAGATGCAGTTGTTCCTGGTGAAATTGACATCGGAAACTGGCCTACGTGGATGTGGAAGCGGCTGTACTTATGCTACCCAGCTGTTACTTGGTTGACTGAGCATCGGATTGTGCCCGATCCTGCAGAGTTCTTTGTTGTTCCGGAGTTCAGCGGTGGCCTGGTCTCTCGGTTGATGGTGCACGAATGGCAGGGTAATGGTCGCCCATTCGGTGGGAGCGTGAGAATCATGGCAATTGGGTTTGAACGTGCGAATGATCTCACGGTTGCTCCTCCCTTTGCTGGATATTCGGTGCGTCAAAGGCATTTGGAAGGCGGAACGTTATGGTATTCGTTTGTGGGACTTGATGAGCGAGCCACAACGGAGGAGCGGTCGCGTGCGCTTGATTTTAGTTTTCGCTGCTTTACGGATTTAGGAAGTTGCGGGGATGGCGGGAAGATGTTGCAGCCTGCGCCGAACAGGCCGGGGTTTGATCCCAATCCTTAGGCGGGTGCTTCGCGTGGCTGGCGGGCTTTGTTCATTCCCACCCATGCAAAGTGCGCATGGATGGGGCACCCGAGCGCGCGAGGCCGACACAGTATTTAGGTCGGGCCTTCAGGCCTCTGAACTTTGTTGGCTGTGAACTTAGGCCTCCGGCCTAGGCTAGGATGGGACGCGCCTTTGGCGCTTGGTGTGGTGGCGACGTAGGCGGTAGAAGCTATTCGGCGGATTCGCCGTGGGGTTCGTCGAGGGCTTCGGGCGTGGGTTTGTGGGGGCGCATGAGGGGGAAGAGGATTACGTCGCGGATGCTGCGGGAGCCGGTGAGGATCATGGTGAGGCGGTCGATGCCGATGCCTTCGCCGGCTGTTGGGGGAAGGCCGATGCCCAGGGCGCGGACGTAGTCTTCGTCTACTTCGGCCATGGCTTCGTCGTCGCCGCGCTTGCGGTCTTCGAGCTGGGACTCGAAGCGGCGGAGCTGGTCGTCGGGGTCGTTGAGCTCGGAGAAGGCGTTGCCGACTTCGAAGCCGCCGATGTAGAACTCGAAGCGCTCGACCCAGTCGGGTTCGTCGGGCTTGATCTTGGAGAGTGGGCTTACGGCTAGGGGGAAGTCGTAGATGATGGTGGGCTGGATGAGGTGTTCTTCGGCGAGTGCCTCGAAGAGTTCTGCGATGAGCTTGCCTAGAGGCGCTCCGTTCGCTAGGTCAAAAAGTATGTCGCCGAGAAATTCAGCGACCTCTTCGTGGATGTCCTGTACTATCGTCAAACTCGGACTGTGGTTCCGCTTTTCCTTATGCTGCTGTAGAGCGAACTGTTGAGCGTTTTCAATCCAATATTCGAAGGTGCTCTGACTCAGAAACATGTCATAGGAGGGTGTCGACCCGAGTCTGGCTTGCGGCCAGAACTTGATGATGGCTTCGCGCATGGAGAGTTTGGTCCATTTGCTTAGGTCGATTTCTGTGCCGTTGAAGGTGGTGAGGGTGGTGCCGTTGACTTCGTTGGCCACGAAGGTGATGAGTTCTTGTGTGAGGTCGATGAGGTCGTGGTAGTTGGCGTAGGCCTGGTAGAACTCGAGCATGGTGAACTCGGGGTTGTGTTGGGTGCTTACGCCTTCGTTGCGGAAGTTACGGTTGATCTCGTAGACGCGGTCGAAGCCGCCGACGACCAGGCGCTTGAGGTAGAGCTCGGGGGCGATGCGGAGGTTGAGGGGGATGTCGAGCGCGTTGTGGTGCGTGGTGAAGGGGCGTGCCGCGGCGCCGCCGGCGATGGTGTGGAGCATCGGGGTTTCGACTTCGAGGTAGCCGCGGGTGTCGAAGAAGTTGCGGATCGAGCGGAGGATTGCGGCGCGTTTGACGAAGGTTTCGCGGACGTTGATGGGGGTGGGTTCAGACTCGGTGGTTGAAATGGTCTCGGCGGTTGAGGTGGGCGAGCTTTGTGGCAGGTCCTTCGGCTGCGCGCTCTGCGCTTCGCTCAGGATGACGGAATTTTGGGGGGTGTCGGAAGGGGGAACGGAAATGGTGGGTGCGGCGGCGGTGATTGCGGGCACTGCGGCGTCGACGATGGCGGCTGTCTGCGCCAGCGTGGGCACGGGCTCGCGGGTGCCCGAGTTCATGATGAGGTCGACGTAGCGCTGACGGTAGCGGAGTTCGACGTCCTCGAGACCGTGGTACTTGTCGGGAAGGGCGAGCATCGACTTGGTGAGGAAGGTGATGCTGCTGACGTGCAGCGTGAGTTCGCCGGTGCGGGTGCGCATGAGGTAGCCGCGGACGCCGATGTGGTCGCCGAGGTCGAGCAGTTTGTAGAGGGCGAAGGTGGGTTCGCCGACGTCGTCCTTGCGGACGTAGAGCTGCAGGCGCTGGCCGCCTTGCTGGAGCTGCGCGAAGCCGGCTTTGCCCTGGACGCGGATGGCCATGATGCGGCCGGCGATGGAGGCTTCGACGTGCTGCGCGGCTAGGGTTTCGGTGTCGAGTGGGTCGCCGAGGGCGCGCAGCTGGGGGATGGTGTGGGTGAAGGCGAAGCTGTTCGGGTACTTGGCGGCGATGTCGGTGGTGGCGGGGTTCTGCGCGCGGACGATATCGGCGATCTGCTGGAGCTTCTCGCGGCGAAGCTGGTAGAGGTTTTCTTCGAACTGGCTATCAAACTGGGGCAAAATGAGGCTCGCTTTGTGGATGAACTTGACGGTTAAGTATAGCGAGGGGATTGGGTGGCGGGGATGGGGGCAGATCCCCTGGGGGATGAGGGATGGAAAGGCAAGGGCAAAAGCAAGGGCAAAGGATCTGACGCAGAGGGCGCCAAGGGAGCGGAGTTTCGCAAAGTAGGGCGCGTGGTGGTAGGTTTGGGCTGTGGCGGATGATGGGAACAACGCGAAAAAGGGCGGTGGGGCGCTCGGGGATTTGGTGAAAGCTGAGTCGATGGTGCAGCTTGCGATTATGCTGCCGGCGGCCTGTTTGATTGGGTGGGCGATCGGGGCGGGGCTGGATAAGCACTTTCATACGACGTGGATGGAGATTGTGGGCGTGCTGCTGGGAGCGGTGGCCGGATTTACGCAGATCATCCGGACGGCTTCGCGATTTATCAATCGGAGTGGACGCTGATGCCGGAGCTGGCAGGGTATAGCGACGAGGATTTCAAGCAGACAATGCTGCGGGCGCTGCGCGTGGAGGCGATTGTGACGCTGGTGGCCATGCCTCTGGTCTGGTGGAAGATGGGCTGGCAGAGCGCGGCGTTGTTGGCGATTGGGGCGCTGATTTCGGGGTCGGGATTGTGGGAGTGGCTGCGGTTGATGACCGTAGTGATGGCGAGGATGGATGGCGGTGGGAAACCGGCGGCGATGGGGGCTGTGCTGACGGGTTTCTTCCTCAGGCTGGGGCTGGCTTTCGGGGTTGCCTATGGTAGTCTTAAGTTTCTGGATGGTTCAGTTTACGCACTTGCCGTGGGCCTTGGACTGGGCGTTTTCGCGCTCTCGTTCGAAGGGTTGAGACTGGTGAAGACGTGGACGGTTTAGGGTTCTGAATGGGCCTGATTGAACCTCTCCAGCGAACAAATTATGGAACCTCAGCTACTTTTCACTAGACTTTTGAACCATTATCTTGCCGGGCCGGTGGATGCGCTTTTGCGTGCCGTTGATGTGACGCCGGCGTATGCGCGCGCGCCGATTACGAATGCGGTTTCGATGGAGCTGTTGGTGTTTGCGGCGTTGATCGTTTACTTCATCATCGTGCGGCTTTCGCTGAGCGTGGAGACGCCGAATGGCGTGCAGCATCTGGCCGAGATTACGTATGGCTTCGTGTCGGATCAGAGCGAGCAGATTATCGGGCATGGGTTTGAGCAGTTCACCGGCTACCTGACGGCGCTGGGATTGTTCATCCTGCTGTCGAATTTGATGGGGCTGATTCCGGGGCTGGAGTCGCCGACGGCCAATGTCGTGGTGCCGCTGGGTTTTGCGCTGGTGACGTTTGTTTACTACCACTATCACGGGTTCAAATCGAATGGGCTGCAGTACTACAAGCAGTTCGTTGGGCCGGTTTGGTGGATGAGCTGGTTGCTGCTGCCGGTGGAGTTGATTTCGCACTGCGCGCGCGTGCTTTCACTGACGGTTCGTTTGTATGCCAATATGTTTGCGGGCGATCTGTTGACACTGGTGTTCTTTTCGCTGGTGCCGGTAGGCGTTCCACTGGTGTTCCTGGGGTTGCACCTTGGTGTGGCCGTGATCCAGGCTTATGTGTTTATGCTGTTGGCGGCAATTTATCTTTCGCTGGCGGTCGCGCACGAGCATTAGAGTGCAGTGAGTAATGGTCAGTGAGTAGTGAACAAAGCGGGTTGGTTTATTCACGATTCACTCTCTCACTATTCACTTTCCTCAACAAGATCCTGCGGAGGGGTGCTCCCTCTTCGCGGTGTGTACTTCCGCTGTTCAGCGTGAGGGGGCCAGCTTGGTGAGCCTCAACCACCCACTGATAGCGAGACTAATGGGGGCATGGAGTAAGAATGAAGAATGCATTGGGTACGATGAAGTACGTTTTTATGTCTCTGGCTGCGATGCTGCTCGCGTCGCCGGCTTTTGCGCAGGCGGCTGGTGCGCCGGCTGAGAATCAGTGGGTTCCGCTGGCTGCAGGTCTGGGCATGGCGTTGGCTGCCGGACTTTGCGGTATTGGTCAGGGTAAGGCGACGGCTTCGTCGGCTGAGGCACTGGCTCGCAACCCGGGCGCGCGTCCTGGTATCTTCCTGTTCCTGATTCTGGGTCTGGCGTTTATTGAATCGCTCGCGCTGTTTACGTTCCTGATCATCATCATCAAGGTGAAGTAAAAGCAGGAAGTAGGAAATAGGAAGTAGGAAATAGAGAAGGCCTCCGCTGCGGCGGAGGCCTTCTGTTTGTGGTTACTTGTTTAACCTGGAAGCGGAAATTTTTGAGGGCGACGGTATATAGTAGTTTCCGTTGGAATTCTGCAATCAACATTCACGAAAGACTTCGAATTGGCGCACGGTGTCCACTACGATGAGGTTTTGCCGCGCGCATATCTTCAACGCTCAGCTATTTGAGAGGAGAGAACTGTGCCGTTTTACACCGACATACCTACCAAGACCCAATGGAAACGAGATTTGGGACTTGCTACCGTCTTCGGGAATTACAAAAGCCCATTTCCTGCAATGGAACGGCTCGGCAGATTGATTGCGGCTTACCACGAGGTCCCAGGTAATGGGTATACAAAACAGCTTAATCAGTTGTATCTGATTCACCTGATGTACCGCCAATGCGAATACGTAATTCGGAACAACGGCAAGGGCTCTACCTATTCCAAGGCGAAAATGGGAGGCCATTTGAGCGATAAGCAACTGGAAGCGGTGGGCGGTCTTCATCTATATCTGGCGAAGTACCTCGAGGAATTTCTGGAGTGCCACCGGCCAGAACTAAACTTTCGATTGGCAGAGTCTTTTGGCCGGGATGTCACTGACCACGCCCGGGCAGAAGACGCGCGGATTGTAGCTCTAGGTGGTATGGACTGGTATCAGTCGGACGCCGCGCGCCAAGTGTACAAGTTGAGCTTTCGAAACGGCCTTGCCTGCAAATGGGACTATATGGGCGGAGGCAAAGGCAATCTCGGCCTCTACGACACAGACGCTTTCGGAGATGCACTTGAATATCATGGCTCGCTATTCGTTTTGGATCGGCGTGGCAGGATTTACACCTCGGGCCAGGCTCAGATGGACCTGAAGCACTCTTCTTTTATGGCAGGCGAGGCGACGCAATGTGCCGGCACAATGCGTGTCGAACAGGGGAAAGTCGTCTGGGTTAGCGGCAAGAGCGGACACTATCAACCTACCGTGATGCAAATGGTGAACTTGCTGGAACGGTTAAGTAGCTACCAGGTGGATTTGAAGAATGTGACAGTCTACCGCGAGAACTACACCCAAATTTTCACCGGCGGTCCAACCGCGCATTTTGAGGGTTGTGAGGCGACCGTCCTGTTGGTTCAGCGAGCCTGGCCGACAGGGGTCCAGCCTACGAGCATGCGAATTCACGGAGCATACGCGTAAATTCGCGACGATACCCCATCACGTCATTCGAATGAAACGGTGCTAGGGGGTTGGTGGAGGCGGCTGGAGCGTTGAAGCGGTTGGGACGGAGACGTAGGCCGGCAGGGTTTGCGGCGTGGCGCTCTGGACCAAGTGGAGGATGCAGTTGGGGGCGATGCCGAGGGCCAGCGTAGCGAGTGCGGCGGCGGTGACGGCGATGGCTGCCGGGAAGCTGAGTTTGCCGGTGCGGACTGAGATTGCGGGTTCGGTGACCGGGCGGCTGTAAAGGGCAACCATCAGGCGCAGGTAGTAGAAGCAGGCAACGCCGGAGTTGGCGAGGCCGAAGATGGCGAGGCCGATGTAGCCGTTATGGATTGCGCCCGAGAAGGCGTAGAACTTGCCGAAGAAGCCGCCGGTGAAGGGGATTCCGATGAGAGAGAGCAGGAAGAAGCTGAGGAGCGCGGCGAGGAACGGGCGCTTGAGGGCGATGCCGGTGAAATCGTCGATGGTGCGGAGAGGCTCGTTGAAGCCGGAGAGCTGGGCGAGGACGAGGAATGCGCCGACGTTCATGGCGGCATAGGCGGCAGTATAGAAAAGTGCGCCAGAGATAGCGTCGTGCTGCACGCCGGTGAAAGCGACGAGCAGGTAGCCCGCGTGGGCGATCGAGGAGTAGGCGAGCAGGCGCTTGACGTCGCGTTGCAGCAGAGCGCCGAGGTTGCCGATCGTCATAGAGAGGATGGCGAGGATTTCTACCATCAGGATCCAGTGGCCGCGGAGCTGTGGTGTGCCGTTGAAGAGGAAGCGGAGCAGGACGGCGAAGGCAGCGGCTTTGGGCCCGGTAGACATCATGGCGACGACCGGTGCGGGCGCGCCCTGGTATACATCGGGTGTCCAGACATGGAAAGGTGCGGCGGAGACCTTGAAGCCGAGGCCGATAAGAACCATCGCAACCGCGAGAATGGCGAGCATTGGGGTTGCGGTGGTGTTGAGGCCGGTGGCAATGGCACCGATGCTGGTTGAGCCGGTTGCGCCGAAGCAGAGAGCGATGCCGTAGAGGAAGAAAGCTGTCGCGAAGCTGCCGAGGAGGAAGTATTTGAGGGATGACTCAGATGCGCTGGCCTGGCCCTTGCGGAAGCCGGCAAGGATGTAGGTGGAGATCGAAGAGATTTCGAGGCCGACGAAGACCATCAGGAGCTCGACGGAGCAGGTCATGAACATCATGCCTGTTGCGCCGAAGCAGACGAGGGCAAAGTACTCGCCTGCGTGGGTGATGGGGGAAGCAAAGTAGTCGAGCGAGGCGAGAAGAGTGATGAGGACAATCGATGCGATGAGGAGGTGGAAGAAGATCGAGAACGTGTCGATCTGGACGGTCGCGTAGAAGCCGGTGAAGGTGCCAGCGGTGTTGAGGATGTGCTTCTGGTAGCAGGTGGCAGCGATGGAAGCGGCGGTG
>Ga0302316_10002288_pt1 | contig 13979 bp, 8 predicted proteins | sample III_Palsa_N3_2_FD_200456 | JGI IMG/M metagenome (GOLD analysis project Ga0302316, IMG submission 200456) | Peat permafrost microbial communities from Stordalen Mire near Abisko, Sweden - III_Palsa_N3_2 | ecosystem: Environmental > Terrestrial > Soil > Palsa > Peat permafrost | place: Sweden...
CGCTCGCTCAAGCGGTGGCTGACCTCGATGGTTTGACCATTGGCCTCACAAAAGTACTCGTAGGTAGGCATATGGGGCATTTTATCGGAAGCTCAACCCCGGGTGGGGGAGCGGGCAGCTTATAATCCCGCGGACCATGCACACCGCCCCCGATCTGCGTTCCGGCACCCCCCCGACCCCTTTAAGGACCCCGGCACCGTTCCTGCCCATGTCGCGCCTGGAGATGGCGGCGCTCGGCTGGGATTGCTGCGATGTCATCATCGTCACCGGCGATGCCTATATCGATCATCCGAGCTTTGGCATGGCGATCGTTGGCAGGGCACTGGAAGCCCAGGGCCTGCGGGTCGGCATCCTCGCCCAGCCAGACTGGCACAGCCCGGACGCCTTCCGGGAGCTCGGCCGACCGCGCCTGTTCTTTGGCATCACGGCCGGGAACATGGACTCGATGGTCAATCGCTACACCTCGGACAAGCGGATACGAAGCGATGATGCCTACACGCCGGATGGCGAGGCGGCTCGTCGCCCGGATCGCTCGGTCATTGTCTACGCGCAGCGCGCCCGTGAGGCCTACCGCGACGTGCCGATCATTATCGGCGGCATTGAAGCCTCGCTCCGTCGCATCGCGCACTTTGATTACTGGTCGGAGAAGGTGCGTCGCTCGGTACTGCTCGATGCCAAAGCGGATCTGCTGGTGTTCGGCAACGGCGAGCGCCAGATCATGGAAATTGCCGCCCGGCTGCAAGCCGGTGAGCCCATCAGTGCGCTGACCGATATTCGCGGTACAGCCTTCGTGCAGCGCACGCCGCCGGCTGATCAGGTCGAGATCGACTCGACGCACCTGGATGCCCCCGGGCCGCTTAACCCGCCGCTCGATCCCTATGCGATGACGCCAACGGCCGGCGCCGTGCGCAGGCCAGGCACGGCCGCCGCTGCCGAGCGAGCTGCGGGCACCGCGGGCGCTGCGGTGGCCGAGCCCTCGGAGAAGGTGGTTCGTTTTGCGCGCCGTGTACCCAATGCGGCACGCGATCACAGTGTGATTCGCTTGCCCGCCTATGAGCAGGTGGCAGCCGATCCGGTGCTTTATGCGCACGCCTCGCGGATCCTGCACATGGAATCCAACCCCGGCAACGCGCGCGCACTGGTGCAGCGCCACGGCGCGCAGGATGTGTGGCTCAATCCGCCGCCGATTCCGCTGACCACCGCCGAGATGGACTGGGTTTACGATCTGCCCTACCAGCGCCGCCCGCATCCGCTCTACGGCAAGCGCAACATTCCCGCCTACAAGATGATCCGCTTCTCGGTGGCCATCCAGCGCGGCTGCTTTGGCGGCTGCACGTTCTGCTCGATCACCGAGCATGAGGGCCGCATCATCCAGAGTCGCTCGGAGGACTCGGTGATTCGCGAAGTGGAGGCGATCCGCGACTCGGTGCCGGGCTTCACCGGCGTGATCTCGGACTTGGGCGGTCCCACCGCCAACATGTATCGCCTTGCGTGCAAGAGCACGGAGATCGAGAGCGCCTGCCGCCGCCCCTCGTGTGTATTTCCCGGCATCTGTCCGAACCTGAATACCGACCATAGTGCGCTGATCGCCCTGTATCGGCGCGCACGTACGCTACCGGGCATCAAGAAGGTGCTGATTGCCTCGGGCGTGCGCTACGACCTCGCGGTTGAATCGCCCGAGTACGTCAAGGAACTGGCCCAGCACCATGTGGGCGGCTACCTGAAGATTGCGCCCGAGCACGTGCGCGAAGGGCCGCTCGCGATGATGATGAAGCCTGGGGTCGGCTCCTACGAGCGCTTCAAGGAACTCTTTGACCGCTACTCGCGCGAGGCGGGCAAGGAGCAGTACCTGATCCCCTACTTCATCGCTGCGCACCCGGGTACGACTGATCTGGACATGCTCGAACTGGCGCTGTGGCTCAAGCGCAATGGTTTCAGGGCCGATCAGGTCCAGGCTTTCCTGCCTTCGCCGATGGCGACCGCGACGGCGATGTATCACAGCGGCCGCAATCCGCTAAAGCGCATCACGCGCAACAGCGCGCCGGTGACGATCCCCAAGGGACTGCGCGTGCGCCGACTGCACAAGGCATTCCTGCGCTACCACGATGCGAACAACTGGCCGGAGCTGCGCGAAGCGCTGCGGCGCATGGGACGCGCAGACCTCATCGGCAGCGGCCGCCACCAGTTGATTCCGGCCTACCAGCCGGCCGGTACCGGTCAGAACCGGGAAGGTGCACGCCGCCCGCGTGGCACGCGACCCATCCGCACGCAACACACGGGATTGCCAAGCGTCCCGCGCAGACCGGGGCCGCGCCGGGGCCGTCCCTGATGCCGGTGGCGGCGCGGCGCCTGATCGCGTTGGCCGCGCTATTGCTGGCAACAGCGACGCTCGTCGGTGCGCTGAGCGCCCATGTGCTGCGTGAGCAGCTCGCCCCTGATCGCTTCGCGATCCTGCAGACTGCGGTCCACTATCAGTTTTTCCACAGCCTGGGTCTGCTGGCGGTCGGAGTGCTGGCGCTCACGCACGGCAGCCGGCTGCTGCACGTGGCCGGCGCACTGCTTGGAACCGGCATTGTGCTCTTCTGCGGCAGCCTCTACCTGCTGCTCGCCGGTGTTCCGCGTGTCTTCGGCCTGCTGACACCCATCGGCGGCCTGTGCCTGATCGCAGCGTGGCTGCTGGTGGCAGCCGTGGCGCTGCGCAAGCGCGCGGCGGCGAGATCATGAAGTTCTTCGGCCGCGACGATTTTCAGGCCCTGTGGCACCGCTGGATTTTGCCGGCGCTGTCAATCCTGGTGTTTGTGGGCGTTGCCTGGGTTATCCGCCGCCAGCTGGAGCACTTTCGCTTCTCCAGCATCCTGCACCATCTGCGCGCAATTCCGGACAGTGCGATCGCTGGCGCGGTGCTGCTGACGATCCTCAGTTACTGGCTGCTCGGCTTCTACGATGTGCTCGCCTTGCGCTACGTGGGCCGCGCGATACCGTACGCGAAGGCGGCCTTCACCTCGTTCATCGCCTACGCCTTTGGCCACAACCTCGGGGTTGCCACCTTTACCTCTGGGGCGGTTCGATACCGCCTGTACTCAGCTTCGGGTCTGAGCGGTGCAGAGGTGGCGAGCGTCTCGATGTTCTGCGCTGTGACAACGGCGATCGGTCTGGCGATGCTTGCCGGCATCGCCTTTGTGACGGGGCCGCAGCAGGCCGCCCTGGCGCTGCATATCACGCCGGACTTGGTGCTGCTGATCGGCGGCTCGCTGCTGATCGGCGTGCTGGCCTACGCGTTGTGGTGCGGATTGCAGCGCGCACCGGTGGAACTGTTCGGCTATGCAGTGCGTCCGCCCAGGCTCGCGATCGCGTTGCCACAGATCGTGCTGGCAGCGGTTGACCTGGCCTGTTCGGCGGCCGTGCTGTGGCTGTTGTTGCCGATGAGCTCGCAACTCGATCTGGGGCTGTTCATCGGCGTCTATGCCACGGCCATCACCGCCAGCGTGATCAGTCATGTCCCCGGGGGCTTAGGCGTATTCGAGTCCGTTATCGTGGTGGCGCTGCCCGGCGTGCCAGCCGATCAGCTGCTGGGCACGCTGCTCGCCTGGCGCGCGGTGTACTTCCTGTTGCCGCTGCTGATCGCGGCCTTGATGTTTGCCGGGCAGGAAGTGCTCGCACAGCGCAAACGCCTGACGCACTTCGAGCAGGTGGTCGCGGTCTACGTCACGCCGGTCATTCCGCAGGTCTCCGGCACGCTGGTTTTTCTGGCCGGATTCCTGCTGCTGGTCTCGGGTGCGACACCGGTCATTGATACGCGCCTGGCGCTGATTCACGACGTGCTGCCGCTTGCGGTGCTGGAAATTTCCCATCTGGCAGCGAGCGTCATCGGGCTTGGCCTGATGGTCCTGGCGCGGGCGCTGTTCCGACGGGTGGCTGCGGCCTATCAGATGACGCGCTGGCTGCTCGTGGCCGGCATCTTTGCCTCGCTCCTGAAGGGACTCGAGTTCGAGCAGGCCATCGCGCTCTCAATCGTGCTGCTGATTCTGTGGCTGGGCCGGCGCGGTTTCTATCGGCCCTCGACTGTGATGGCCGAGCGCTTCACGCCAGCCTGGATTGCGAGCCTGATCATCGTGATCACCGCGGCGGTGTGGATCGGCTTCTTTGCCCACCGCCACGTGGAGTACTCGCACTCGCTGTGGTGGACCTTCGCCCTCGAAGGGGATGCGCCACGGATGCTGCGCGCTTCGCTGGCCGTGGTGCTGCTGGCCGCGGCCTTCCTGGCCATGAACCTGTTGCGACCGGCGCAGCCGGAACCGGAGCGGGCTGGGACCGAAGATCTCGAACGCGCGCGCCGCATTCTGGCGGGCAGTTCCCAGGCACTGGCCAACGCTGCGCTGATTGGCGACAAGCGGCTGCTCTTCAGTCAGGACGAACGAGCGTTTGTGATGTATCAGATCAGCGGCCGCAGCTGGGTGACCCTCGGTGACCCGGTGGGCGATGCGACGCGCCACGAGGAACTGCTCTGGCAGCTGCGCGGCCTCACCGACCGGCACGCCGGCTGGTCGGTGTTCTATCAGGTCAGTGCCGAGAAACTGCCGCTGTATGTAGACCTTGGCCTGGCGATCCTCAAGCTCGGAGAGGAAGCGCGCATTCCGCTGCCGGATTTTTCACTCGAGGGCAGCCGGCGCGCCGAGCTTCGCACGCAGCGGCGCCGAGCCGAGCGCGATGGCGCCACGTTCGAGGTCATCAGCCCGGGGCAGCTGGCACCGCTGCTGCCGGCGCTGCAGGCGATTTCCGACAGCTGGCTGCAGGATAAGGCTGCGGCGGAGAAGGGCTTCTCGGTGGGCGCATTCTCGACGGACTATGTGAGCCAGTTTCCGGTGGCGATCGTGCGTTGCGAGGGCAACCCGGTGGCATTCGCAAGCCTGTGGGCCGCCGCGAATGGTGAGGAAATCGCAGTGGATCTGATGCGCTTCGGGCCCGACGCGCCGCGCGGCGCAATGGATTATTTATTCGTCGAGCTGTTGCTGTGGGCGCGTGCCCAGGGCTTCCAGTGGCTTAATCTGGGGATGGCGCCACTGGCGGGCCTGGAAAAACATCCGCTGGCCCCGGCGTGGCATCGCGTGGGCAATTTCATCTTCCGCCATGGCGAGCATTTCTTTAACTTCGATGGTCTGCGCCGCTACAAGAGCAAGTTTGATCCGGTCTGGGTATCCAAGTACCTGGCTTCTCCCGGTGGCCTGGCACTGCCGCGCGTCTTGCTGGATGTTTCGGTGCTGATCTCCGGCGGCGTCAAGGAGTTGTTCGTCAAATGAGAAGCCTGCTTGCACTGCTGCTGTTTTCCGTGCCGCTCGCCGTGTCAGCGGAGATTGCCGAGCGCACGCTCCCATACGGGGCGCCCTTTGGTGAGGTTGCCATCTACACGCCCGAGGGGCCGCCGCACAGTCTGGTGCTGTTCCTCTCCGGCGATGGGGGCTGGAATTTGGGCGTCATCAGCATGGCCCGGCATCTGGCCGATGAGGGGGCCATCGTGGCCGGGCTCGATGTGCGCCATTACCTGGCTGACATTGCCGATCATCCGGGAACCTGCCGGTATATGGCGGCGGACTTTGAGGATCTGAGCCACCGCCTGCAGCGCGAGCTGAAGATCGATACCTATCTAGTACCGCTCCTCTACGGCTACTCCTCGGGTGCCACGATCGTGTACGCCACGCTGGTGCAGTCCCCGCCAGGTACCTTTGGCGGTGCGGTCAGCATGGGCTTCTGCCCAGATCAGAAATTCGGCGGCGTGCCGCTGTGTCCGGGCTCCGGTGGCGGCCTGCACTACGAGCCCGGCGAGAAGGGCGCCGTGGTGTTTGCCCCTTCCGCGAACTTGAGCGATCGCTGGATCGCTTTTCAGGGCGAGATCGATCAGGTGTGCGGCGCAGCCGCGGTGCGCGATTTTGTCGCCAAGACCAATCATGCCGAGCTCATCGCGCTTCCTCATGTCGGGCACGGGTATGGCGTCGAGCGCAATTGGCTGCCGCAATACCAGCAGGTTTATCACGAGCTCGTGGCGCAGGCGGCACCGGCGCCGATCAAGTCGGCCGAAGTTTCCGATCTGCCCTTGACGGAGTTGCCACTCAGCAATGCCGCTGCCGATGCGCCGCTGGTGCTGATGCTGACCGGTGACGGGGGCTGGGCGGGCCTGGATCGCGGCATGGCGGATGCCTTCAACGCACGCGGCCTGCCGGTAGTCGGCTTGTCGACACTCAAGTACTTCTGGCACGAACGGCAACCCGACGAGGCCGCACGGGATGTGGCGCGCATCCTGCAGCACTACTTGGTGGCCTGGCATCGCGAGCGGGTGCTGCTCGTGGGTTACTCCTTCGGCGCCGATGTCCTGCCGTTTATCGTCAATCGCCTGCCGGCCGAATTGCGCGAGCGGGTGCAGAGCGTCAGCATGCTCGGCCTGGAGGCGCAGGCCTCATTTGAAATCAAAGTCGGTGGCTGGGTTCCAGGATCGAGCCTGAGCGGCCAGCCGGTGGCGCCCGAGATCAGCCGCATGCAGGGCATGAAGGCACTGTGCCTGTACGGCGCTGGCGAGGCCGATGATCCGTGCCCGCAGATGAGCGGTCCGGCGCTGACGGCGCGCACCGTCGGGAGCGGGCACCACTTCAGTGGCGACTACGCCGCGCTGGCCTCGGCCGTGCTCGAGTTCTCGGGCCTCCCCTCGGCGCCGGTTGCGCCAGCTCGGTGAGTTCTGCGGCTGCCTCGCCGGCACCATCGCTCAGCGAGCAGGTGCGTGCAGCCTTCGCCACTCATCACGATTGCATACTTCAGGCAGCCCCGGGGGCGGGCAAGAGCACCATCCTGCCCCTCGCGCTGCTCTCCGAACCGTGGGTCGGCCCTCGCAAGCTGCTGATGCTCGAACCGCGACGCCTCGCCGCACGGGCCGTGGCGCGCCGCATGGCCCAGACGCTCGGCGAAGAGGTTGGCGCCACCATCGGCTATCGCATGCGGCTCGACACGCGGGTGTCAGCAGCCACGCGCATCGAAGTGATCACAGAAGGGGTGCTCGGGCGCCTGTTGCAGGCTGATCCTGCCCTCGAGGATGTCGCCTGCGTCATCTTCGATGAGTATCACGAACGGAGCCTGAACGCGGATGTGGGTCTGGCGCTGTGCCTGAACGCGCGCCGTGAGCTCGCCGCCAATTTTCGGCTGCTGGTGATGTCGGCGACGCTGGAGGCCGAGCGGCTCAGCGGCTTCTTGCAGCAGGCCGCATGCCTGAGCATTCCAGGGCGCAGTTTTCCGGTTCAGATCTGCTATCTCGGGCGTGGCGCGCCGCTGCTGCCGGGCGGAGCTGAATCGCCCGAGCGGCTGATCGTGCCGGCCATCGAGCGCGCGCTCGGCGAGCGCGATGGTCATGTGCTGGTGTTTCTGCCCGGTGCTGGCGAGATCCGGCGTGCCCAGTCAAACCTTGCGCAGCAGCCGTGGGCCGCTGGCTTGCGCGTGCTGCCGCTCTATGGGGATCTGTCGGCCGCGGAGCAAGACCAGGTGCTCGCAGTCGATGACCGGCAGATTCGAAAAATCGTACTGGCGACCAACATTGCCGAGACCAGCCTGACCATTCCGGGCGTGGGCGCGGTCGTGGATTCCGGCCTCGCGCGCCGCTCGCGCTTTGATCCGAACTCGGGCATGAGCCGCCTCGAGCTCATGCGCATCTCCAGAGCTTCGGCGGATCAGCGCGCTGGCCGCGCCGGGCGTACCGGACCTGGCATGTGCTATCGACTGTGGAGCCAGGGCGCGCAGGATTCACTGGCAGCGCAGACGCCACCGGAGATCAGCGAGGCGGATCTGGCAGATCTCGCATTGGAGCTCGCCGACTGGGGCGTTGCCGATGCCACGCAGCTGGATTGGCTCGATCCGCCGCCGGCAGCGATGCTGGCTCAGGCGCGCGCATTGCTGCAACGCCTCGGGGCACTCGATACCGACGAGCGCATTACACCAGCTGGGCGAGAGATGGCGCGCCTGCCGACCCATCCGCGACTCGCCCATATGTTGCTCGCCGCTCGCAGCAGCGGAGCGCTCGGGCTCGCCGCAGAACTTGCGGCGATGCTCTCGGAGCGGGATCTGCTGCGGCGCACGGGCCGCGATCATGATCCGGACTTGCGCACCCGGCTCGAAATCCTCAGGCGCGAATCCCACGAGGCGGTCGTTGATCGCGGTGCGCGCCAGCGGGTGCAGCGCACCGCCGAACAGCTGGCACGTCTGGCCGGTGATCGGCGCGCAGTCGCTGCCCGAGGCAGCGACACAAGCCCCGGTGTGCTCCTGGCGCAAGCCTTTCCCGATCGGATTGGGCAGCGTCGCGAGGGAGACAGTGGCCGGTTTCTGCTCAGCAACGGCCGCGGTGCGGTGTTCTCCGGGGCGCAGGCTTTGGCACGTGCCGAGTTTATTGTTGCCGTAGAGCTCGATGATCGCGAGCGCGAGGCGCGCATTGATCTGGCTTGCCCGCTGAGCCGCGAGGAACTGCTCGCGACGATGTCGGCGCAGCTGAAAGAAACTCGCACCGTGAACTGGGATCCGCGCAGCGAATCTGTCATTGCCCGGCAGCGGCTCGAGCTCGGGGCGCTGATCCTGGAAGATCGCCCACTGCAGCAGGTGGCGGCCGAGACTACGATCGCGGCGATGCTCGAGGGTGTGCGCCAAATGGGTCTCGCATCGCTCCCATGGGATCCGGCTGCCAGCAATTATCGCGCGCGGCTTGAATTCGTTCGACGCCTGGGTCGTGCCAACCTTGAAGGTTGGCCGGCAAGTGATGATGAAGCGCTCTTCGCGCAGCTCGATTTGTGGCTGCCGATGTGGTTAGGCGGAATCACGCGACGCGATCAGCTTGAGCGTCTCCCGCTGCAGCAGGCATTGCGGGAGCGGCTCAGCCACGCGCAACGCCGTGAGCTTGAACAGCTCGCACCCGTCGATCTGGTCGTACCCTCGGGCTCACATGTGACGATCGATTATCTGGATGAGAGCGCCCCTTGCGTGTCGGTGCGATTGCAGGAGGTCTTTGGGTTGGCGACGACACCGCGTGTCGGCGGCGGTGCGGTGCCGATTACCTTCAAGCTGCTCTCACCGGCGCGCCGCCCAGTGCAGGTCACGCGCGATCTGGCCGGATTCTGGGGCAGCAGCTACGCGCAGGTGCGCAAGGAAATGCGCGGACGCTATCCCAGACACAACTGGCCAGAGAATCCGCTTGAGGCCGCGCCCAGTCGCGGCCTCAAGCGTCGCTGATTGCGCTCAGCGTTTGCTGGATCAGGCCGCGGGCTTCAGCAGTCCTTCGGCGCTGAGTGCTGACTGCACGGCGGGGCGCGCCTTGACGCGCTCGATGAAGCTGCGCAGGTTCGGCCACGGCGCCAGATCGATCTGTAGCCGGCCCGCCCAGTTCAGGACGGTAAACAGATAGCTGTCGGCGACGGTGAATTCCTCGCCGGTCAGGTAGCTCTTGCCCTTGAGCGCCTGGTCGACGTAACCGAGGCGACGGGCCAGAAGTTCGCGCTGGAACTGGATCGTGGCCTCCGGCGTGCCGGGACGAAACAGCGGGCCACATTGCTTGTGCAGCTCCGAGCTGATGTAGCCGAGCCACTCGCGTACGCGCATGTTGCCGGCCGTGCCCGCCTTCGGAATCAGCTTGGCCTTCGAGTCGAGCTCGCCGATGTAGCCGAGCAGTGCGGTGTTCTCAGTCAGCAGTTCACCGTTATCGAGCACTAGGGCCGGAACGTAACCCTTAGGGTTGATGGCATTGAAGTCCTTGCCAGTCTCGGTCGTCTTGTCCTTCAGGTTGACCTTGACGATTCCAAAGCTGGCGCCAGCCTCGGCGAGCGCAATGTGTGAAGCCAACGAGCAGGCGCCGGGAGAGTAGTAAAGCTGCATGGGACGGTCTCCGGGAGAATTGGGGCGGTCATGCTAGCGCGTGTGGCGCCAAGCGCAAGGGGCTGGCTGAATTATGCGGGCGCACCAGGGCCATGGTCGCCAGACGCGGTCTGTTAGAATCGTGGCACCGGTAGCGGCGGGCCTGTAGCACAGCGGTTAGTGCAGGGGACTCATAATCCCTTGGTCCTTGGTTCGAATCCAAGCAGGCCCAAATTGCTTAGCAACACTGATCGTCGTTCAGAAGATCTCACTCACTCATGAAGCGCGAGCGGTTCGGCCACCCTCGCGGACTGTTTGTACTGGCTGGCACAGAGTGCTGGGAACGCATTTCGTTCAACGGAATGCAGGCCTTGCTCGTGCTCTACATGGTTGGTCAGGTGCTGCTTCCAGGTCACGTTGAGCATGTAGCCGGATTCCAGAGCTTTCGATCAATCATTGAGCGCTTCACCGGGCCGCTGTCCGCGCAGGCGCTTGCACTGCAAGTTTTCGGCCTCTACATCGGTCTGGTGTCCTTCACGCCGGTGTTTGGCGGTCTGCTCGGGGATCGGCTGCTGGGGCGGCGCTTCGCCGTGGCGCTCGGTGCGCTGCTGATGACGGCCGGCCACTTCTGCATGGCGTTCGAGCGCTCATTTCTATGGGCGCTCCTGCTGTTGATAATTGGCGCCGGTTGCCTGCGCGGGAACCTGGCTTCGCAGATGGGTGAGCTCTACGGCCCGGGCGATCATCGCCGTGCCACAGCGTTTCAGGTGTATTACGTCGTCATCAATTGCGCCTCATTCGTTGCGCCGCTGATTACCGGTGCACTCTGGAAGGCCTGGGGCTGGCAGTACGGATTCGGCTTTGCCGGCGTCGGCATGCTGTTCGGGCTGTTGATCTATCTTACGGGCCAGCGCGATCTGCCGCCCAATCGCGCTCGCTCAGTGCTGGCACGCAAGCGGCTTGAGGGCCGCGAGTGGCGCGTTGTGTGCGTGCTCGCCCTTATGGTGCCGTTGCTGGCACTGTTCTGGATCGCACAGGCGCAGGTATGGAATACCTACAATCTGTGGGCGCGCGATCAGGTCAATATGCTGATACTGGGTTGGGCGGTGCCGGTTCCATGGCTACGCGCGTTTGATAACCTCGCCGCTGTGTTGCTGGTACCGCCAATCTTGCTGTTGTGGCGTCGTCAGGCACGACGCGGGCATGAACCGGATGAAATCCGCAAGCTAGCCACCGGATGTCTGATATTCGCACTGTCCATGACCTGGCTTGCGGCGGGCTGTGCAATGAGTGGCTCGAGCAACAAGGTCACGCTGCTGTGGGTGTTGGTGTTTCACGTGTGCGCGAATATCGGCTGGGTCTACTTCGCCCCCAGCGCCGTCACACTGTTCACCCGCGCTGCACCCACCGTGGTGAACTCGACAATGGTCGGTGTGTGCTATCTGTCGATATTTGTCGGCAGCACGATCAGCGGGCGGCTGGGGGCGCTCTACGAGCACTACACTGCGACCAATTTCTGGCTGATCCACGCCGCGATTGTGGGCGCCGGCGGGTTGCTGCTGATGCTACTCACACCGTGGTTGCGGCGCGAACTGCCTTTGCAGGCCGCTAACGTCGCGTCCTAGCTGACTCGCCGAGCGTCGCACCTCCAACGAGTACTTGCCACCATACTTCCCTCTGCCCCGGGCAATCGCGCGCTACGAGGCCATCAGCGTACTTAGCAGCCCGTAGATGCCAATACCTAACGCTGCAATCGCATCACCGGCAATGAAGCCACCGCCCACTAGGGAGGTGACACTCATGTCCGAGGGCAACGCGCCTTGGGCGCCTCTGCGGGCGCGCTTGAGCAGCCCCTCTGTGGCTTCGGAGATCACGCTTCCCACTGCGAACCAGGCGGAGGTGGAAAGGTTGACAAATCCGCCAAAAGACGAAGCGTACGGAGAGGGCAAGAGCACGCCGAAGATCGTGAAATCTACGGCATGCGCAAGTGTTCCGGATTTTATGTATTCGCGGTAGCGGCGACTGGCCGCGATTAATTTGCGCACCAGTTCCGTTGTGAAGCCAATCGCCATGCCTACGACGATGGCGGTACGCTGATACGGCTTGTCGTCCGTGAGACTGCGCAGCGCGCCCACAAACTTGTAGGTCATCGCCGAACTCCAGGCGGCCGGCTGCTGTGCAGCGCTCATGACGGTCTGATCCTGCTGCAATATCGGGTAGGCCGTCATAAACAGCTTGGCGAAGCCGACGCCGGTAATGGCGCCCACTACAATGCCCGCCACCTGATAGCGGAATTGGTAGGTGCGATTTGTTCCGAGCCGATAGCCGGTAGAGCGGTCTTGCTGCATATCGCTGCCGACGTTAATGGCGATCAGCAGCGCGGTGCCGGCCACTAAGCCAACCACCGGGTCCTTCAGGCCCAGCTCAGCCATCAGCACGACCGTGACGACAAAGGCTGAGGAGATCGGATTCCAGTCGGTGAGGCCCTGCGATATGCCATTCACCATTGCGAACACGAACACGAGGAGGAGCGCAAAGACAAGATAGAAGGCCGGCTGGCCCAGTAGCTGCGTGCCCACGATCACCACAGCGATGCCCCAGCAGATCACCCACATCACCAGGCGCGAGAGCTGCGTCTTCTTCCAGGGTTCGATCTCTTCTGCGGGCTCCTGGTTAATCGCGCGCGCGCGTTTCAAGGCACCCCAAAAAATCAACGTCAGATCGATGATAGAAGCACCCATCACCATGCCAAGCGCGATCAGGAACGAGATCTTTCGGAACGGCTCGCCTTCGTGCAGCCAGCCGATCGAGATGAAGTAGGGTATCAATGCCTTGAAAACCAGGCCGCCAACGAGCGCCGGTATGCCGACCCGCGCGCCGACGATCATGCCGGCGCCGAGCGTGGACATTGAAATGCCGGTCGCGCCAATCCACGCAAACTGGGCTGCCCCGACACCTCCGAGCAGGCCCGCCAGGATGCCACCACCAAGCCGCGAAACCGAGCGTCTGAGCAGCACCGGGTCGGTCAGAGCGCGAAGGATGTTGGCGACCGCGAGCCCGCTAGGGTAGGGCAGCTTGAGTCGATCCACGAGGATCGGTGTGTATAGCATCCCGACGCCGGCACCGTACATGCCGATGCACATCATATAGAGCACCAGATAGGCCACCGGCGGCTGGCGCATGCCCATCCAGACCATAGCCTGAATCACTACGCCCATCGCACCCAACCCGGCGACCGATGCCGCCGTGGTCTGTATGTAATTTGCGCCGTGCTTGCCTTCGGGTCCGTAGCCGAAGGTGATGGTTGAGCCAAGAATTCCGGCCAGTACCTGCCCGCCGACAAAGAATCCCAGCGAAAAATTCATGTAGGAGGCGGTTACGCCGCCCAGCGGGCCCAGTATCAGGATGCCAACGGCACCAAGCAGCAGGTGATATTTCCAGGTGTCGACGGCGGGCAGCCACTTCCAGCGTGGGGCTTTAACCGACTCGGTCATGGTTTCTTTCTCATAAGTTGTGAGAGCCCGGATCTAGATTGTGCAGGCGTGCAGAGTTACCACACTCGCTATTGTGTTTCCAAGGGGCAGCGAGCGCGAACGCGGATTTGCCGCGCAGGAATTTGCGCCTCGTCTGCTAATGCTTCTGTGGCTGCCTGGGAGCTGGCGGTAGAGCGCTGCGCGCAGTGAAGGGATTAAATTGGCGCTCGGCCAGGGCGGCCCAGGCGCTGGCACCGAGGTGCGAGAGATGCAGATAGCGCCGCGGCAGACTCGGATCACTGGCCAGAGCAAATCCTGTTGGGCTGCTTGCATCGCGCGTCGCAAAGTAGCCTCCATCCGCAGTGCGTTCGGCGATAACAGCGGCGTGCAAGGATTCGGCCGTGCTCTGCTGGCCGAGCAATGCGTAGAGCAGCTGCATCTGAGCGGTGCCCTCGGTCCAAAGGCCAGTGCCGGCCTCGCTGTAGGCGAAGCCGTCAGCGGCGGCGAGTCGCTTCACCACGGTTCCGATGGCGCTGCTGTAGCGAGCTACTGCGCCGGGAATAGCCAGCAGGGGCCAGATCTGCGCATCCAGGGCCAGCAGGTCATTTTTACTGACACCGTCGGAACCGGTGCCGGCTG
>Ga0302316_10002291_pt1 | contig 13959 bp, 16 predicted proteins | sample III_Palsa_N3_2_FD_200456 | JGI IMG/M metagenome (GOLD analysis project Ga0302316, IMG submission 200456) | Peat permafrost microbial communities from Stordalen Mire near Abisko, Sweden - III_Palsa_N3_2 | ecosystem: Environmental > Terrestrial > Soil > Palsa > Peat permafrost | place: Sweden...
TATTCGTTAGCGCCGGTGTGGCCCGACGCAGCCGTGGACGGCTGTCCGAAATATCTGAAAGTCCCGCCCGGACATGGCCAGGCGAAACGATGGCAGGCGACTCGAAGGTCGCCTGCCGACACGATCAGACGTCGTGGTTGTCGGTGTATGGCAGCAGCGAGAGGAAGCGCGCGCGCTTGATCGCCGTGGCCAGCTGACGCTGATAGCGCGCCTTGGTTCCGGTGATGCGGCTGGGCACGATCTTGCCATTCTCCGTCACGTACTGACGCAGCGTATTGAGATCCTTGTAGTCGATCTCTTTGACGTCTTCGGCAGTGAAGCGGCAGAACTTGCGGCGGCGGAAAAACTTGGACATGGTCTTGAGCTCCTATCAGTCGTCGCTGTCGCGATCGTTGTCGCGGTCGAGACCGCCATCGTCGTCATCGCGGCGACGCGAGGACTTGGCATCATCTTTCTCTTTGCTCTTGATGATGAAGGACGGCTCGATATCGGCTTCGTCGCGACGCACAACGAGGTGGCGCAGCACGGCGTCGTTGAAGCGGAAACCCGACTCCAGCTCGTTCAGCGCGTTCTGGCTCACTTCGATGTTGAGCATCACGTAATGGGCCTTGGCCAGATTCGCGATCGGATAGGCCAACTGACGGCGGCCCCAGTCTTCCAGGCGGTGCAGCTTGCCACCGTCGGTCTCGACCAGCGCCTTGTAGCGCTCGATCATCGCCGGAACCTGCTCGCTCTGATCAGGGTGGACCAGAAACACGATTTCGTAATGACGCAGGGTCATTGGGGTTTGACTCCTTATGGATGCGGCCTAATGGCCTTGCAGCCTCCCGCCGTTGCGGTGAGGCAAGTGCCCGCACGGACGTGTGAGGTCCGGACAGAAGCGGAATTGTACGATGTCGGCGGGAGATCGCGCAAGTTGTTGGTGCGCAAGGGCTTAGTTTAGGGGAGAGGAAGGTCGAGTAGCGAGGGCGCAGAAACTGGAATGGCGGGACGACTACCGGTGTCACGGCCATGCTCGCCCCTCGTCTTTCGCCCCTGTCCTGTTTATCCCACCGTAAAACTTTCGCCGCAGCCGCATTCCCCGGTGGCATTGGGGTTGTGGAACACGAAGCTTGCATTCAGGCCCTGGCGCTGGAAATCGATAACCGTTCCTTCCACCAGCGCAAGGCTCTTGTCGTTGACGATCAGCGGTAGCCCGTCCACGTCGACCGTCTTGTCGCCCTCATCCAGGGTCTCGGCCAGATCGACCACATAGGCAAAGCCAGAGCAGCCGGTCCGCTTGACGCCAAAACGCACGCCCGCCGCGGTCGGCGTGCTCGCCAGGAAATGGCGCATGCGGTCGCTGGCGGCAGGAGTGATCGTGATAGTCATGGCGGCAGGGGCAACCTCAAACGGTAATGCGGAACAGGAGTGCGAAACGGACGCGATACGCATATCGGATAGCCAAGGCTGCTGCAAAGTCGCGGCATCCGTGAAAGCTACATTATCATGGTGGTTCAACTTGCACGCCCGACGCGCGGCGTGCGCTTTCATTATCGGCGCTTTCCAATACATAAGGCGTCCAAGCAGGAGTTTCAATTCATGGCAGTGGTCAGCCCGACGGTGTGCAGCGTGAAACAGGCCCTATCCGGTGCCATCGAGGCCGGCAGCAGCGTCACCGTGCGTGGCTGGGTGCGGACGCGGCGCGATTCCAAGGCGGGCCTGTCCTTCGTCAATGTCACCGACGGCTCGTGCTTCGATCCGATCCAGGCCGTGGTGCCGGCCACGCTGGCCAACTACGACACCGAAGTGAAGCACCTCACGGCCGGTGCGGGCGTCATCGTCAGCGGCACGCTGGTGCCCTCACAGGGCAAGGGCCAAAGCTTCGAGCTCCAGGCCGCCTCGGTCGAAGTGACTGGCTTGGTCGATGATCCGGAAACCTATCCGATCCAGCCCAAGCAGCACTCGATGGAGTTCCTGCGCGAAGTCGCCCACTTGCGCCCACGCACCAATCTGTTTGGCGCGGTGACCCGCGTGCGCCACACGATGATGATGGCGATCCATCGCCATCTCACCGAGCGCGGCTACTTCTGGATCAATACGCCGATCATCACCACCTCCGACGCCGAGGGCGCCGGCGACATGTTCCGCCTGTCCACGCTGGATCTGGCCAATCTGCCGCGCGACGACACCGGCAAGATCGACTTCCGCAAGGATTTCTTCGGTCGCGAGGCGTTTCTGACCGTCTCGGGCCAGCTCAACGTCGAGTCGTACTGTATGGCGATGAGCAAGGTCTATACCTTTGGGCCGACGTTCCGCGCGGAAAACTCCAACACGCCGCGGCATCTGGCCGAGTTCTGGATGGTGGAGCCGGAAATCGCTTTCGCCGATCTCAGCGTCAACGCGGACGAGGCCGAAGCGTTGCTCAAGGCCATCTTCAAGACCATTCTCGACGAGCGCGCCGACGACATGGCGTTTTTCACCGAGCGCGTACAGAGTGACGCAATCAGCCGTCTAGAAGCTTTTATTGCCAAACCGTTTGAACGCATTGATTACACCGATGCCATTACCATCCTGCAGAAGTCAGGCCAGAAGTTCGACTACCCCGTGGCCTGGGGTATCGACCTGCAGACCGAGCACGAGCGTTATCTGGCCGAGAAACATATCGGCCGGCCAGTGGTCGTTATGAACTACCCCGAGGCGATCAAGGCCTTCTACATGCGCTTGAACGATGACGAAAAGACGGTGGCCGCGATGGACGTATTGGCGCCCGGCATCGGTGAAATTATCGGCGGTGCGCAACGCGAGGAGCGGCTCGACTATCTGGACCGCCGGATGACCCAGTTCGGTCTCGATACGGCCACTTACGGCTGGTACCGTGATCTGCGCCGTTATGGCACGGTGCCGCACGCGGGCTTCGGTTTGGGCTTTGAGCGTCTGCTGGTGTACGTGTGCGGGCTGTCGAACATCCGCGATGCCATCCCCTTCCCTCGCGCCGCCGGCACGGCCGAATTCTGAGTAACGCCAAGGCAATGACGTATCGATTACCCGCACTGTTCGTCGCACTGATATCCATTGCCGTGCTGGGCGGCTGCCACACCGCCAAGAACTTGCTGCCGGACACGCTGATTCCACCCAACCTCAGGCCACCGGCCGAGAACAGCGGCGACGCGCTGAAGCTGGCCCAGAAAAAGCTTAAGGACGCCTCGCCGTGCTGCAGCAGCTTTGCCGATTTCTCCTACCAGACCATCCTGCCGTGGCAGCCGCAGAAGTTTGTGCTCGGTAGCGACGCCATGGTCGCCAACTTGAACGGCGCGCACAGCTACTTCCTTGCCTTTCGCCTGCCTACCGGCATGAAACTGCCCTATCGCGTGGCGATAAAGTCGGAATTGAACGGCCGCTGGTTGAGCTCGAGCTATCTGTTCGCGCCCACCGTCGTCACGCTCGATGACGGCTTTCAGCCACTCGGCACCAGCGACATCACTCTGTGCGAGCACGTGGGCTGGGGCAGCGAAACCACCGGCGCCTTTGGCGCCGTCTCGATCAAGGACGAAAAGGCGCGCTACCTGCTGGTGTACAGTTCGGCGGCGCAGCAATCAGGCAAAACGTACTGGGAGCAGTCTCCTGCGGCAGCAACCACGAACACCACGGGTTCTGTGCCTTCGGTAAACATGAATGCCAGCGGCACGTTCAGCGTGCCGCACGGTCCCGACGGCACGCTTTGGATCGGCATGATGGACAAGACCTATGCCAAGGCCGTGGATAACGCGATCTGCAAGAAGCCGCCACCCGGAAGCGGCGTACTCAATACCCTGCGCGCCGACCTGCCGATTCCATGGATCAATGGCAGCAAGGACGATACGGACAGCAGCAACAAGTCCGACGACAGCAAGAGCACGCAATGATCACTCTCTATCTGGCGTTGCTGATCGTTGGCGTCGTAGCGTTCGTGCTCTCGTACGTCGCCCAGTTCAGGCTTGCCAGCCTTATGCGGCAGCGCCACCCGCAGCAGTGGAAAATCATCGCCGAGCCGGAGTCCGGCAAACCCTCTGGCTTGCGTACCTGGGTTCGCATGCAGCATGCGATGCGTTCGCCCGCCATCGCCGTGCTGGAAGACGCGGCGATCAACCGTTGGCTGCGCGTGTGGCGAACCAGCCCGTGGCTTGGCTGGGCCTGTTGGCTGGCCGCGCTGGCCATGCGTGTGCTGCACTGACGCAAAAAGGAGCGCACTGTGAAACTGGATCTGACGGGACGACATGCGCTGGTCTGCGGCGCGTCGCAAGGCATCGGCCGCGCTAGCGCCATCGAGCTGGCCGAACTCGGTGCCGACGTCACGCTGCTGGCGCGTTCGGGCGAAGCGCTGAAGTCCGTTGCCGAAAGCCTGCCGCGCGTTCACGACACGCAGTGGCACAGCTGGTATGCCGTCGATATGCAGGACACCGCCGCTCTGCAGACTCAAGCCGCCGACATCGTCGCAAAGGCACCCGTGCACATACTGATCAACAACACCGGCGGCCCACCCGGAGGCCCTATCCAAAACGCAAAACCGGCCGAATTCGAGAACGCCTTTCGTCAACAGCTGCTCGCCGGCCAGGTGCTGCTGCAGGCCGTGTTGCCAGGGATGCGGGCCAGTGGTTACGGGCGCGTGGTCAACGTGATCTCCACCTCGGTCAAGGAGCCTATTGCTGGCCTTGGCGTATCCAATACCGTGCGCGCCGCCGTGGCGGCTTGGGCCAAAACGCTGGCAGGCGAGCTGGCGGCCGACGGCATCACCGTCAACAGCGTGCTTCCGGGATACACCCGCACCCAGCGGCTGGACGGCCTGCTCGCGGCGCAGGCGAAATCTAGCGGGCGCAGCGAACACGATGTCGCGACAAGTATGCTTGCCACCGTGCCGGCGCGCCGCTTCGGCGAGGCCAGCGAAGTGGCCGCCGTTATCGCCTTTTTGTGTACGCCGGCCGCGGCCTACGTCAACGGCGTCAGCATCGCCGTCGACGGTGGCCGCACCCGCTCGCTGAGCTGATCGGCGATGCCCGAAGGTCCTGAAATCCGCCGAGCGGCCGATGCACTGGCCGCCGCCGTGGTCGGGCAGCCACTGCGCACCGTCTGGTTTGCCTATGCCGAACTCAAGCCGTACGAAAAGAAGTTGCAAGGTCGGCGCATCGAAGCGATCACGCCGCAGGGCAAGGCCCTGCTCACCCGTTTCGACAACGGCCTGACCCTGTACAGCCACAACCAGCTTTACGGCGTATGGCGCGTCGCGAAGGCTGGCCAGCGCCCGGCGACCAGTCGCGTGCTGCGCGTGGCGCTCGAAACCGCCGAGCACGCCATTCTTCTGTACAGCGCCTCCGATATCTCGATCTGGCCAACCGAGCGCGTGCACGAGCATCCGTTTCTTCAGCGCATCGGACCGGACGTGCTTGACGAGACGCTTGATGAAATCGGGGTCGAAGCACAATTGAGCGATCGCCGATTTGCGCGGCGCCAGCTGGGCGCGCTGCTGCTCGACCAGGCGTTCCTTGCCGGGCTGGGAAATTATCTGCGGGTGGAAATTCTCTGGCAGGCGCAGCTGCTGCCGACGCGTCGGCCGGCGGATTTGGACGATACCGAACGGTATGCGCTGACGCACGCGTTGCTCGACCTGCCGCGACGCTCCTACCAAACCCGCGGCCGCCGAGGCGCCGGCCACCTGCAGGACACGCCGTTCAAATTCCGCGCGTACGAGCGCGAAGGCCAACCGTGCCCGCGCTGCAAAACCATTCTGCAGAAAAGCATGGTGGTCAGCCGACCCTTCTATTTCTGCCCCGGTTGTCAGCACTGAGCTCGCGTTATGCTGGTGCGTCGGAGGCCATCCGATCGCCCTAACGGAGACTCTCGCGTTGACCAATCCCCTGCACGACCTGATCGAAGGCAACCGGCGCTGGTCTTCCGCGATGCATGATGCCGATCCGCATTTCTTCAAAAACCTCGCCGAGCAGCAGTCACCGAAATACCTGTGGATCGGCTGCTCCGACTCCCGTGTGCCGGCCACGCAGATTGTCGATCTGCCGCCCGGCGAAATCTTCGTGCAGCGCAACGTTGCCAACGTGGTGGCGCACACCGATCTCAACTGCCTCAGCGCGATCCAGTTCGCCGTCGACGTGCTGAAGGTCGAGCACATCATCGTGGTTGGTCACTACGGCTGCGGCGGCATTCAGGCGGTGCTCGACCGCCGCCGGCTGGGTCTGGTGGACAACTGGCTGCGCCATGTCGGCGATGTTGCGCAAAAACACGATCATTTGCTGTCCGCGCTGGACACGATGAAGCTTCGCAATATGCGTTTGTGCGAACTCAATGCGATCGAACAGGCGGTCAACGTGTGCCATACCACCACGGTGATGGATGCGTGGGAGCGCGGCCAGAACCTTTCCATACACGCGTGGTGCTACAGCCTCGACAACGGCCACATGAACGACCTGGATCTGCACGTCAACGGACGCGACGCGGTCATTCCCGCGTATGCGTACGCGCTCGGTCGCCTGGGGATGCCGGGCGAATTGCCGTCCCGCTGAGGCGACTCACCGGTACGCATACGCCATCACACGTGGGCAGCCCTCGCAGCGCAAGTGCTGGCTCGAGCCAAACCGTCGTCCAAAAAAGAACCCCGCCGGCCGTGCCAGCAGGGTTTGTGTTTTGCAGCGGGGGCGAGGAATCAGCGCCTGGCTATCAACCGGCGGTGGAGGCGGATGCCGGAGCCGTCTTCTTGGCAGCCTTCTTGTGCGTCTTGTGCTTGGTGGTGCTGGTGCTGTGAGTGGCCTTGGTGCTGGGAGAAGAAGCTGCAGGGGCGGAGCTCGCTGCCTGGGCGAACACTGAGCCGGACAGAGCCACGCCAGCCACTAGCAGGGAAGCGATCGCAAGTTTACGCATCATGATGTTGGGCCTCGAAATTAGTGTCGCGAGCCCGGCCGGAACCCGGCGTCTCGGGAGGCGCGACGAAACGACCTTAACAGGGGCGGGGGGATACCGACGCTGAACAAAACACGGGAAATTCACGACGTTTCAAACGTAAAATCTTGACTTTACAAAGGCTTAATCTGAAGCGAAACAACTTACGCTAGGCCAGCGACGCCTCCAGTAGCTCGGCAATCAGCGCCTGTACCAAGGCGGCTTTTTCCGCATCGTAGGTATAGCTTTCCTCGTCCATATAGTTGACCTGGGCCAGCTCCAGCTGGACCGCCTGTACGCCCGCTGCCGGGTTTCCGTAATGCCGCGTGATATAGCCGCCCTTGAAGCGTCCGTTGACGTCGACACTGAAGCGGGACTGCTGCTCCAGCCGCTGCTGGAGCTTGCGTTGCAGCGGCTCGGCGCAGCTGGCACCGCCTGCGGTTCCCAGATTGAAATCGGGCAGCCGCCCGTCGAACAGCATCGGCACGTGGCTTCGAATCGAATGGCCCTCCCATAGCACCACGCGGCCGTGCTGATCGCGCAATCGCGCAATTTCCTGCGCCAGCGCCTGATGGTAGGGCCGCCAGAATTCGTTTACGCGCTGTTGCACTTCAGCACTGTCCGGCTCGCAAGCGTCGAGATAAAGCGCTTCACCGTCGAAACCAATGGTCGAGACCAGGCCGGTTTCGCGCTGCCCCGGATAAAGCGCGTGACCGTCCGCCGGCCGATTCAAATCGATCACATAGCGCGAGGCATGGGGCGTCAGTACGCTGGCACCGAGCTGCAGCGCCAGCGGCTCATACAAACGACCGACGTGCCAGTCGGTATCCGGCGAACGACGCGCCGCCGGCTGCATGCGTGCGGAAATGCCGTCGGGAATAAAGCTGCCATCGTGCGGCAGGCTGATCAATAACGGCACACTGCCGCGCTGGAGAGTGAAGTTTTCCATACCGGTATTCTAGTGCCGGCTCGCGACGAAAGCCGCGAGCATCGGTGGCATGGTCAGCCCATCGCCAGCAGCTCTTCGGCCACCGTCGGATGAATCGCCACGGCCACTTCCAGATCGCGCTTGTGCAGGCCGAGTTTCAGCGCAACGGAAAATCCCTGCAGCATCTCGTCGGTGCCCGGACCGAGCAGATGGATGCCGACCACGCGCTCGTCCTCACCCAGGCAAACCAGCTTCATCAGGCTCGATTCTTTGCGCTCGACCAGCATGAACTGCATCGGGACGAAATGACTGCGGTAAATAGTGACCGCGTCGCCGTGCTGTTTTCGCGCCTGCTCTTCGCTCAGACCCACACTGCCCAACGGCGGATCGGAAAAAACCACGCTGGGGATAGCCTCGCCATCGATGCGGCTGTCGCTTTGATCACCGAACAGACGATCGGCCAAGCGTCGTCCGTTCGCGACGGCGACCGGCGTCAGCGCCTTGTCCGGGGTGATATCGCCCACGGCGTAAACGCCAGGAACGCTGGTGTTTTGCTGCGCGTCGACCTGCACGTGGCCGAATTTGTCGGTTTTCACGCCGATCACCTCCAGCCCCAAGCTTTCGCTATTGGGTACGCGGCCCACGGCCCAAAGCACGGCGTCGTAAGGGCCGCGCGGTCCGGCCTTGGCATCGTCCAGAATGATGCCTTCGGCTGCGCGACGGGCACTTTTTATCGCACTCTTGGTATCGATAAAAATACCTTGCGCCTGCATTTTTTCTCGCAGCGCATCGACCATCTCGACATCAAAATTTTTCAGCAGCCGCTCGACTGCCAGCACCTCGACTTCGGCGCCAAGGGCTTTGAGGAGGCCAGCAAATTCCAACGCGATATAGCCGCCGCCGACGACCGCCACGCGGCGCGGCATGGCCTCCAGCGAAAACATGTCGTCCGACAGCAGTCCAAGCTCGAAACCGGGCAGATCCAGCGTTCGTGGTCGCGCACCGGTGGCGATCACGATGTGCGCCGCCTGCAGCCTCTTGCCGTCGCCCAGTTCAATGGTATCGGCGGCGGCGAAGCGAGCCATCTGATACACCACGTCGATGTGCTTCTCTTTCAGCCGCTTGGCATAGCGTTCGTTGATACCCGCGATGTAACGATCGCGCTGATGACGAAAGTGCGCCCAGTCCAGCGCACCGGGTTTGGAATCAAAACCGAATTCCACCGCCAAACGCTGCGCCTGCGCCAGCTGCGCGGATAACCAGAGACTTTTCTTGGGCACGCAGCCCCGGTTGACGCAGGTACCACCCAGTGCCAGCGCAGGATCGACCAACGCCACGCGAGCGCCGTTACGCGCCGCGCGAAATGCCACGGACAATCCGCCCGAGCCCGCGCCCAGTACGATCACGTCATAAGTTGCAGTCATGGGTGCGCTCATTAGATTTGTGTTTTGCACTCTAGCCTGCGGCGCGCGAAGCCGATGTCAGATTGAAAACCTTTATCCGCCAAATGATCGACGATCCTTCAGAGTCCAAATCGCGCCGGCGCGTAGGGCAACGCGTCGACCGGCGAATTCGCTGCGCCAAGCATGGATGCCACCAGCTCGGCCGTACCCGTCGACATGCTGACACCGAGCATGCCGTGACCTGTTGCCAACAAGAGATTGGACCAGCGCGCGCTGCGGCCAATGATCGGCAGCTCGTCCACGCTCATAGGCCGCCAGCCCCACCATTCCTCCAGCAACGCCGGACCTTCCGGCTCCCGCAGTCCCGCCGCCGCGCCGCGCCGCAACGCATCGACGCGCGTGCGGTTGATACCTTCGGCGTAACCGGAGAACTCCATCGTGCTGCCAAGCCGATAGCCGCTGTTCCAGGTCGTGGCGCAAACCGACGCCTCGCGGAGCACCAGCGAATGGCGCGGGGCTATGGCGGGCCTCGAATAGGTCAGCGAATAACCCTTCCCCGGCTGCATCGGCAGCCGCAAACCGAGCTTCTTCGACAGCAGCGGTGACCACGCGCCGAGCGCGAGCAGCACGCTGTCGCCTTGGAATGCTCCCCTGCTCGTCATGACCTGCCGAACGCGGCCTTCTTGAGTCGTGAAGTCGTCGACCCGCGCACTCGTTTCGATGACGCCGCCCAGTTCGATCACGCGGCGCACCAGCTCCGTCGCGTATTGATCCGGCCGCAGCCGCGCGTCGCCAGGATGAAACAGGCCGCCAACAACGCCCGGCTTCAGGGCTGGCTCCAGCGCCTCGACCTCGCTGCCGCGCAGCCGCTGCACCTCGATGCCCAGACGATCAAGCACCACTGCATGATGGCGCTCATCGGCCGCCTGCTTCGCCTTCGTGCGGTAGGCGTAGAGCAAGCCGCCCTCGGCAAATTCGCACTCGAGTTTTTCATCGCGCACCAGCTCGGCCAGCAGCTGGCGCGAGCGCTGCAGGATGGTAAGGCGAGCGGACGCGGCATGATGGAAATCGCGCCAGTTGCAGCGCCTCGCAAAGCCCAACAGCCAGCGCAATCGTGGTCCGTCTAGGCGCGGATTGAGATACAGCGGCGCGTCGGCTTTGAGCATGGAGCGCAGCGCCACGCCGATCATTCCCGGCATCGCCAGCGGTGGTGCGTGGCTCGGCGTGATCGTGCCGCAGTTGCCGTACGAGCTGCCGCAGCCCGGCGTGCCCTGCTCCAGCACGCGGACGCTCGCGCCGGCTTTCAGCAGATACAGCGCACACGCCAACCCGATGACGCCGCCGCCAAGAATCAGTACATCGCTACGACGAGTTTCTATTGGGCTACTCCCATCTTGCGTAACCAGCATTTCGCGCGCAGGCTGGCGTCAAATCGTCCATTCGGGCTCCCAGTATGACGGCTAAAATTCTCCTTACCGGAGTTTATCTTGCCGGATTGCTGACGCCGACGACAGCAATCCCTCAGTCGTATGACCACGCCGAACTCGTGCTTTTTCAGGACATAGCGCGGCAGCGCAGCGACTGGGCCCGTTTCCTTTATTTGAAACAAGCGGTGCCGCATCTTTCCGCCGCCGAGCAAATTCTTGGCCAACAACTGCTCTCGTCATCTGAAAGTGAACTCGGCCTCTACGACCAGGCCATTCTTGGATTCCCACTCCGAAGTGAGATCATTCCAAACCTGCCTCTTCCGACGACCGCCAACTGGCGCGCAACAGATGCAGCTGACGCCATCACGGAGCTCAGTAGCACCCACCGTATCGTTCTCATCAACGAAGCACATCACGACGCCAACACTCGCGTGCTGACGCTGGCGCTGCTGCCTCGTTTGCGGGCGCTCGGGTTCAACTATTTCGCAGCGGAAGCTTTAAGCGACAAGGATCGCGAGCTGATGCGGCGTGGTTATCCCGTTGAGCAAAGCGGCACCGAATATCTGCACGAGCCGCTTTACGGCGACATGGTGCGTGAAGCGATCCGACTGGGTTTCATCATTGTTCCGTACGATTCCGATGCAAACGGCAAGGCGCGCGAAACCGAACAGGAAAATAATCTTTACCAACGAGTCTTTGCCAAAGACCCCGGCGCTCGGCTATTTGTGCACTGTGGCTACGCCCATATTGATAAAGCCGAGGGACGACTCGGTGATATCAAGCCGATGGCTATGGGCCTGAAACGACTGACCGGCTTTGACCCACTGTCAATTGACCAGACTCAATTTCTCGAGGTTTGGGCGGATAGAAATGACGCCTACCACCAGCTGATTGCCAGCTTTCATCCCACGAACCCGGTGATTCTGGTCAACCGGGTAAGTGGCAATGCATGGAGCGCGGCGCCGACACTGTATGACGTCACCGTCGTCCTGCCTCTTTCCGTAAGCCTGAAGTCGTTTGGTCTGGTCAGTGAAGACAAACACGATGGAGACTCATCTCATCTCTCGCGTGATTTGATGAGCTCACGGGACATGCACCGGCCAAATTGGCTGACGCTTTCCGGCGATCGTTCCGGCATCGCCATCAGTGCCGATCTTTGTAGAAAACATTTTCCTTGCGTCCTCGAAGCTCGTTACGCCGATGAATCGAACGACGCGATAGCCGCTGACAGGTATGTATTTTTTGAGCCGCTTACCGATAGCAGGTTGTATCTACGCCCAGGTCGCTATCGGCTACGTGTGATGGATAGTAATAGCAAAGTTCTTTCCGAGCAGACCATTCAGGCGTCGAAGTAAGAGCTCGCCAGGGCACATCGCAAGCGCTTCGCTGATTGCGCTTAAAAGCCACTTGCATTCATGAATTACGCATGTAATAGTTAAATTGATTACATACGTAATCTTATCGAGACCCAACATGCCAGATAGGTCGATTGTCATCAGCGAGGCTGAAAGCAGGGTCATGGAGGTGCTGTGGCAGGCTGCGCCGCTTTCCTCCGAAGATATCGTCGTAGCGTTGCTTGAACCCACGGGATGGCACGAAAAGACCATCAAGACCCTGCTCAATCGTCTGCTGGGCAAGGGCGCCATCAGCGCCGAGAAAGACGGACGGCGTTACCTGTATTCGCCGCTGTTGCGGCGGGAGGACTGGCAGCAGCGCGAAAGCCGCAGCCTGCTCGACCGCGTGTTCGGTGGCAAGGTCGCTCCGCTGCTCGCGCATTTCAGTCAACACGAAAAGCTTACGGCGAAGGATGTCGCCGAGCTGCGTAAGCTGATCGACGCCATCGACAGGAAAGGGCACCGGCCATGATTGATATGCTGCTGTATGTCAGCATGGGTTTGCTGCTAGCGCTGGTCTGCCGCAAGCCCGCACGACGGTTGTTTGGTGCGGGCCCGGCCTTTACTTTGTGGCTGTTGCCTCTTCTGATGGCAACGCTACCGTATTGGCCTGCTGTGCCAGCGACCTGGGCAGTAACCTCGACGACCCTGGTAATGCCTGCGGCGCGAAGCCTGATGGCGCAGTCGGCGCCCTCGTTATTTGCGACGCACTGGGCCGTCATGCTTTGGGCAGCGGGCGCATCGCTCTGCGTCATCCGTCTGATCGTTCATCACCGGCGACTGACGCGCCAAATCAAACCTCTTACCGAGGACATGGCACGAGCGCTGCCATCCAGTGGGGTCGATATCGACCCTGGTCGGCTCCGCCTGCATCCGAACGGCCCGGCGGTTCTCTGGGCGCCGCGCAGTCTGCTGTTGCTACCGCCGGATTTTTTCGATCGCTTCGACCGCGCCGAACAGCGTCTCGTGCTGCGGCACGAACAGGCGCATCTGCGGCGCGGCGATACCTGGTGGAACCTGTTTGCGGAACTCGCCTTCGCCCTGCTCTGGTTTCATCCGCTGGCCTGGCTGGCCCTGCCGCGCTTTCGGCTGGATCAGGAGCTCGCCTGCGACGAACGCGTTCTAAGCCACTCGCCAAAGGACGAAATCGCCTACGCGAAAACCCTGCTACATAGCGTCGGCATGGCATCCACGCCAGCCCTTATTCCCTGGCTCGCCGAGCCCCAACTGAAGGAGCGACTGACCATGATTCAACGACTTCGCCCCGGCGCGCTGCGCCGGCGTGTGGGCTTTATCGGCCTGACTTCGCTAATGCTTGGAAGTGTGATCGTGGCACAGGCGGCAGGGAGTAATAGCGTAGACAAAAGCACCGACGCCAACCTCAGCTACAACGCGACTGTCCAGCCGCAATACCCGACCGATTCGGTAAAGCATCACGAGCAGGGAACCGTGATTCTGACTGTGCTTGTAGGCACCGACGGCAAGGTGCATACCGTCAAAGTCGATCCGACGACGCAGGCCGCGACTGCCCTGATCAAAGCTGCAAGCGATGCCGTCAGTCAGTGGCACTTCAATCCAGCCATGAAAAACGGCAAGCCGGTCGCTGCTTATGCCCGGGTGCCAGTGAACTTTGCCATGACCAACTCGCCATCTGAGGCATCAACGTCCATGCCGCCTCCGCCGCCTCCGCCGCCTCCGCCGCCGCCCGCACCGCCACTTCCACCCCCACCGCCACCGCCACCGGCCCCGTCACATGCCTCGCCCAGTCTCTGAGAACTTCCTTATAAGCTATTGATTTGATAACCTCGGCGCGTCACTCGCCGAGGTTTTTTATGCGCCAGGATCCTGCCATCCGTTTTGCGCATGCGCTGCCGTCATGGCGGACTGCCCCTCGCCTGATTCTG
>Ga0302316_10002292_pt1 | contig 13954 bp, 10 predicted proteins | sample III_Palsa_N3_2_FD_200456 | JGI IMG/M metagenome (GOLD analysis project Ga0302316, IMG submission 200456) | Peat permafrost microbial communities from Stordalen Mire near Abisko, Sweden - III_Palsa_N3_2 | ecosystem: Environmental > Terrestrial > Soil > Palsa > Peat permafrost | place: Sweden...
CTTCAACTGCAAAGGCAAGGCTCTCATGCGCGCCGAAATCACCTCTTTTCTCAATGACCGGCTCGACTGGAACCTGCTGCACACCTATCTCGTAATCATGCAGGAACGCAGTGTGAGCCGCGCGGCGGCACGGCTGCACGTCACGCAACCGGCCGTGAGCCAGGCCCTGAAACGCCTCGAAGTCACGCTGGAGCGCAAGCTGATTGAACGGCGCGGCCCGCACTTCGTACCTACCCAGGCGGGCGAAGAGGTCTACCGGATCGCGAGCGATATCTACGGCAATATTTCCCGGCTGGAAACCGAACTCGACGATCGCACCGCAGACATTACCGGCGCGATCCGCCTGTTGAGCGTGAGCCGGATCGATTCGCCGGTCTACGACGAATTTCTCGCCGAGTTTCATCGCACCTATCCGCGCATCGATCTGCAGATCGAAGTGATGCGTTCGTCGGACATCATCTCGTCGCTATTGCAAAAGACGGCGACCGCAGGCCTCAGCCTGTGCCGCACACCGGTCGACAAACTGGAAATGCGCTGTTTTCTGCGGCAACGCTATGCGATTTTCTGCGGACGGCACCACCGGCTGTTCGGCAAGTCGCAACTGACGATGGACGACTTGCTGGCGGAGAACTTTGTCTCGTTCACGAGCGATCAGATCGGCGACAGCCTCTCGCCGCTCACGGTGTTTCGAGATCAGAAGGGCTTCACAGGACGCATCGTGGCATCGTCACCGAGTCTCGACGAAGTGCGGCGGCTGATTTTCGCGGGCTATGGCGTCGGCTGCCTGCCGGAGCACATCGTGCGCGACGACCTCGCGCAACAGCGGCTCTGGCGCTTGCCGCCGGACGAGGGACTCGCGGATGTCGACGTCCATCTGCTCTGGCATCGCGACCGCAAGATGAACACAGCGGATCATGCCTTTCTCGACAGCATGGAGCGGTGTATGCAGCGCTATTCGCTGGCGGAACGGCTTGTGGGTCCGGCGAGTCAGACGGTGGCACGGATATGAATTGAAAAACGCCGCTTAGCTAAACTGCACTCCGCAAAGCTGGACAGCTTTGGGGTGCAGTTCAGAGCAGCGGCGTTTCGTCAAAACGTGATGCGGCGCGCGATGCTTCGCCTAGACAGCGCCCGACAACACAGAAACACCGATTGTCACGACGCCCAGCACCAGATTGACGACCACCAGGCGCCGCACCGTTCCGACTGCGCGCGCGCCATCCGGCCAGTTCTGCGCCTGCACGGCGCGGCGAATACGCGGAAACACGGCGAAGCGGATGTGCCCGAAGATCAGCATCATCACGATGCCGAGACCCGCCATGGCATGCAGTTGCCACGACGCATGCGCGCCGCCGAACTGCGTCAGCATGAATCCGCCCGACAGCAAGATGATGATCACCGAAGCGGCGACCCAGTTGAAGAACCGCCCGAACACCGATTCCCACAGTGGCAAGCGCAGTTGAGGCGAGAGATCAGCGAGAGCCGGACGCAGGCAAAAATGCGCGAAGACCATACCGCCGACCCACACGGCCACACCCAGCAAATGCAAAAAGAGCGCGAGCTCGACGGCTTTGGTCATGTTGTTTTCCTCTCTCTCGATGATGGGCGTACCGCTTTTCGGCGGACAGGCTGGAGCCTTGAACGACGCTGTCCACAGCCTTGTCCGACGCGGCTAATGACCGCATTCGACCGCACGCTGTGCGTGCAGTTCCGCAGTTCATCGTTTTCGCCATCGTTTTATTTGTTGTGCCGACGCGCCGTGTAGCGTGCCGATCCCCGATTTTTTGCTACCTGCTACTCGCGGCGTGCGTAGCCTGTGGTCGAAGGCTGCGCACGCGGTTACTGCGACTTCACCTCGTCAAGCCCGCAGCGCCGGCCGCATGCCCAACAGCTTCAGCTTGCTGTCCGGCGCGCGGCCCTTGCGGGCGCGTTTGCCGATGTGCGGTGCGAGCGCCGCGCCGCTCAGCGTTTCTTCATACGCTTTGCCGCCACGGCCCGTGCCGAGCAGCACGACCCCGGCCTTGCCGATTGCCAGCGCCTGCGTGAGCGTCTCCTTCTCGTCGAGCGCCATCAGCGTGACACCGCGGCCACCGCCCGAAAGCGTCTTCATCTCGTCGAGGCCAAAGGCCAGCAAACGGCCGCCGCCCGACAAACAGGCGATATGAGTCGCATCCGGCAGCATAGGCATCGGCACGAGCGGCGTCGCGCCTTCGTCGATGGTCATGAAGGACTTGCCGGCCTTCACGCGGCTCACCATGTCGCCGACCTTGGCGATAAAACCGAAGCCGTTGCTCGATGCCAGCAACAACGCCTGATCTGCCGGCGCCGCGTAGTAGTGCATAAGATGGCTGCCCGACTCGAGTTCGATCAGCGAGGTGACCGGCACGCCATCACCACGGCCGCCCGGCAGCAGCGCCACCGCGACCGAATAGACGCGCCCGTTGCTACCCCATGCGATCAACGTATCGGGCGTGCGGCACTGGAACGCGGCATAGAGCGCGTCGCCGGCCTTGAAGGTGAAGCTAGCCGGATCGAGCCCGTGGCCCTTCAGTGCCCGTACCCAGCCCCGCTGCGACATCACCACCGTCACCGGCTCGTCGACCACGCGGGCTTCGAAGATCGCGCGCTTTTCCTGCTGGATCAGCGTGCGGCGCTCGTCGCCGTATTGCTTCGCGTCGCCCTCGATTTCCTTGATGAGCAGGCGCTTCATCGCCGATTCGCTGCCGAGCAGTTCTTCGAGCTTGGCCTTTTCGTCGCGCAGTTCGGACAGTTCCTTCTCGATCTTGATCTTTTCCAGTCGCGCCAACTGACGCAGACGGATTTCAAGGATGTCTTCAGCTTGCCGGTCGGACAGCCCGAATGCCTTGATCAGCGCCGGCTTCGGTTCGTCCGACTCACGAATGATGCGAATGACTTCGTCGATATTCAAAAAGACGATCATCCGGCCTTCGAGGATGTGAATCCGGTCGTCGACCTTGCTCAGACGGTAGCGCGTGCGGCGCGTAACGGTAGCAAAGCGGAAGCCGATCCATTCCTGCAGGATTTCGGAGATGCCCTTCTGGCGCGGTCGGCCGTCCGCGCCGACCATCACCAGATTCAGCGAGGCGTTGGATTCGAGGCTCGTATGCGCGAGCAGGATATTGACGAACTCGGTCTGGTCGATGCGGCTCGACTTCGGCTCGAACACGAGACGCACGGGCGCGTCCTTGCCCGACTCGTCGCGCACGGCATCGAGCAGCGCGAGCATGGTCTGCTTGGTCTGCAACTGCTCGGGCGTCAGCGTCTTCTTGCCGAGCTTGATCTTCGGATTGGTCTGCTCTTCGATTTCTTCGAGCACTTTCTGCGTAGCCGTATTCGGCGGCAGTTCGGTGATCACGAGTTGCCACTGTCCGCGTGCGAGTTCTTCGATTTTCCAGCGCGCGCGCACCTTCAGACTGCCGCGCCCCGCCTCATATGCCGCCGAGATTTCGGCTTCGCTCGAAATGAGCTGGCCACCGCCAGGGAAGTCCGGCCCAGGGATGAGCTGCATCAATTCCGCGTGCGAGAGCTTCGGATTGCGGATCATCGCGACCGCCGCGGCGGCCACTTCGCGCAGGTTGTGCGACGGGATTTCCGTGGCCAGACCCACCGCAATCCCCGAGGCGCCATTGAGCAGCACGAACGGCAGGCGTCCGGGCAAGAGGCGCGGCTCGTCGAATTCGCCGTCGTAGTTCTTCATGAAATCGACCGTGCCCTGGTGGATTTCATCAAGCAGCAGCTTGGCGATTGGCGTGAGGCGCGCTTCCGTATAGCGCATCGCCGCTGCGCCGTCGCCATCGCGCGAGCCGAAGTTGCCCTGGCCGTCAATCAACGGATAGCGCATCGAGAAGTCTTGCGCGAGACGCACCAATGCGTCGTACGCCGACTGGTCGCCGTGCGGGTGATACTTGCCGAGCACGTCGCCTACCACGCGCGCCGATTTGACCGGCTTCGCGTTGTCGGAGAGGCCCATCTCGTTCATCGAGAACAGGATGCGCCGCTGCACAGGCTTCTGGCCGTCGCAAACATCGGGCAGCGCACGGCCCTTGACGACGCTCACGGCGTAATCGAGGTACGCGCGTTCGGCATAGTTGCCGAGCGTCAGAGAGTCGCCGGGCGCCGGCGCCACCGTGAAAAGATCAGGCGTGTTGTCGTCCATCTAGATTCCGTATCCGTATGTAGCGTGAAGTTTCGCTGCGCGAGCAAGCCTGCGTCAGGCGCTCAGCTCAGATATCCGCTTCCACTTCGTTACCCTTTTCTTCGAGCCAGCTGCGCCGCGACGCTGCTTCACCTTTGCCCATCAGCATGGTCATACGCGCGACGGTGGCGTCGTAGTCGAGTTCGCCGAGCGCAACCGGCGACAGACGCCGCGTGTCCGGGTTCATCGTGGTGTCCCACAACTGCTCAGCGCTCATTTCGCCGAGGCCTTTAAAGCGGCTGATGGACCATTGGGTCTCGCGCACGCCGTCCTTGCGCAGCTTGTCGAGAATCGCTTCGAGCTCGCCGTCGTCCAGCGCGTACAGCTTCTGCGCGGGCTTCTTGCCGCGGGCGGGTGCATCCACACGGAACAGCGGCGGACGCGCCACGCACACGTGACCACGTTCGATCAGTTGCGGGAAGTGCTTGAAGAACAGCGTCAGCAGCAATACCTGGATGTGCGAGCCGTCCACGTCCGCGTCCGACAGGATGCAGATCTTGCCGTAGCGCAGATTGGACAGATCGATGTGGTCGTCAGGGCTGTGCGGATCGACGCCGATCGCCACCGAAATGTCGTGCACTTCGTTGTTGGCAAAGAGCCGGTCGCGCTCGGTTTCCCACGTGTTCAGCACCTTGCCGCGCAGCGGCAGGATGGCCTGATATTCCTTGTCGCGGCCCATCTTGGCCGAACCGCCGGCCGAATCGCCTTCGACCAGGAACAGTTCGTTGCGCGAGATATCGGTGGATTCGCAGTCAGTCAGTTTGCCCGGCAGCACGGCCACGCCCGAGCTTTTGCGTTTCTCGACCTTCTGGCCGGCACGCGTGCGAGCCTGCGCCTGCTTGATGACGAGATCCGCGAGCTTCTTGCCGTGCTCGACGTGCTGGTTCAGCCACAACTCAAGCGCCGGCCGCGCGAACGACGACACCAGCTTCACTGCGTCACGGCTATTCAGACGCTCCTTGATCTGCCCTTGGAACTGCGGATCGAGCACCTTCGCCGACAGCACAAACGAGACGCGCGCAAACACGTCTTCCGCGAGCAGCTTGACGCCCTTCGGCTGCAGATTGTGCAGCTCGACGAAACTCTTGACCGCCTGAAACAGACCGTCGCGCAGACCCGATTCGTGCGTGCCGCCTGCGGGCGTCGGAATCAGGTTGACGTAGGACTCGCGCGTGAGCGTGCCTTCTTCACTCCAGGCCACCACCCACGCCGCGCCCTCGCCTTCCGCAAAGGTTTCTTCGTTCGAACGTGAACTCTCGGCATAACGTTCGCCTTCGAAGAGCGGAATCAGCAGATCGCTGCCGTTCATGCCTTCGAGCAGATAGCCGCGCAGACCGTCTTCGTACTTCCAGGTCTGGCGCTCGCCGGTTTTCTCGTTGACGAGCGTGACTTCGACGCCCGGCAACAGCACCGCTTTCGAGCGCAAGAGACGCTGCAGTTCGCCGAACGGCAGGTTTGGCGAATCGAAGTACTTCGGATTGGCCCACGCGGTGACGCGTGTGCCGGATTTCTTCTCGCCTCTCGCAGCCGGACGTATTTGCAGCTGTTTGGCCACATCGCCGTTGGCAAAGCCCAGTTCGGCGACCTTGCCGTCGCGCCAGACGGTGACGTCAAGGCGCGTGGACAGCGCGTTGGTGACCGAGACGCCCACGCCGTGCAGACCGCCTGAGAACGTGTAGGCGCCGCCCGCGGCCTTGTCGAACTTGCCGCCTGCGTGCAGGCGCGTGAATACGATTTCGACAACCGGCACGCCCTCTTCGGGGTGCATGCCGAACGGGATACCGCGGCCGTCGTCGTCGACGGACACCGACTGGTCCGCGTGCAGCGTGACCGTGATCTGCCGGCCGTAGCCGCCGAGGGCTTCGTCCGACGCGTTGTCGATGACTTCCTGAATGATGTGCAGCGGATTTTCGGTGCGGGTGTACATGCCGGGTCGTTGCTTGACCGGCTCCAGGCCCTTCAACACCTTGATCGACGCTTCGCTATACGCGGCGTTTGGCTTTTTCGTAGACATGGTTGACTCGGGTCCGTCGGTTCATCGTTGTCCACAGGTCCTGTGGACAGGTCCGTGGACAATGCGTTGAGTTTTCAAAAAAAGCGAAACGAAACAACGGGGTGGGTGGGGTGCCCGCACGGCGGGCAAACTGTTTTATCGCCGGACTCTCCCCCGCGCCGCGCTAACGCGGCGCGGCCGGCGCGAGCGCCCGGAGGAAGCCTGTTCGCGGGGTATTTTACTGATTTCGATACGGGGAGCAATTTGCCGGATGGTTGATTGGCCGTTTGGGGTGGGGGGCGCCCACCGCTCACTTGCGCCGGCTCTCCAGCTCCTCCCACCGTTCCATCGCCGCCAGCAGCTCATCGTCGATCGCCGCATAGCGCGCCGTCAGCCGCGTGCCTTCTGCCGCATCTCTCGTGAAGATCGAACCGTCTTCGAGCTGCGCGCCAATCGTCTTCTGCTCGGCCTCCAGCCCTGCGATCTGCGCCGGCAACGCCTCCAGCTCACGCTGCTCCTTAAACGACAGCTTCGCGGCACGCTGCTGGGTGTTGCGGCTCGCGGCCGCCCCGCCGTCCTTCGACGCTTCCTTGGCGACTTCCTTTTGCGCTTCCTGCGCCATCTGCTGCGAGCGGTCGCGCTGGATCTGCCAGTCGGTAAAGCCGCCGACGTACTCGCGCCACTTGCCGGCCCCTTCTGAGGCGATCACCGAAGTCGCGACGTTATCCAGAAACGCGCGATCGTGGCTGACCAGCAGCACGGTGCCGTCGTATTCCGTGAGCAGTTCTTCGAGCAGTTCCAAGGTGGGGATATCGAGGTCGTTGGTCGGTTCGTCGAGCACCAGCACGTTAGCCGGCCGCGCGAACAGACGCGCCAGCAGCAGACGGTTGCGCTCGCCGCCTGACAGCGACTTGACCGGCGACCGCGCCCGTTCTGGCGCGAAGAGGAAGTCGCCGAGATAGCTCATCACGTGCTTTTTCTGGCCGTTGACCTCAACCCACTCGCTGCCCGGACTGATGGTGTCCGAGAGACTCTTGTCCAGATCGAGTTGGGCGCGCATCTGGTCGAAATAGGCAACTTGCAGATTGGTGCCCACACGCACCGTGCCTTCGTCCGCCGGCAACTCGCCGAGGATCAGCTTCAGCAGCGTGGTTTTGCCAGCGCCGTTCGGGCCGACGAAGCCGATCTTGTCGCCGCGCATGACCGTGGCCGTGAAGTTGTCCACGACCGTGCGCGAACCGTAGCGCTTGGTCACATCGGTCAGTTCGGCGACAATCTTGCCGGACTTCTCGCCCTGCCCCACGTCCAGCTTGACGTTTCCCAGCACGTTGCGGCGTTCGGCGCGCTCCGTACGCATCTGCTCGAGCCGCGCAATCCGGCCGACGCTACGCGTGCGGCGCGCTTCGACACCCTTGCGGATCCATACTTCTTCCTGGGCGAGCAGCTTGTCGAACTTGGCCGATTCCACTTGCTCGACTTCAAGCTGCTGCGCCTTCCGGGTCTGGTAGGCGGTGAAATTGCCCGGATACGACAGCAGACGGCCGCGATCCAGCTCGACGATGCGCGTAGCGACCCGGTCGAGAAACGCGCGATCGTGGGTAATGAACAGCAGGCCGGCGCGCAACGAAACCAGCAGGTCTTCGAGCCAGCGAATGCCTTCGAAGTCGAGGTGGTTGGTCGGTTCGTCCAGCAACAGTACGTCCGGCTGCACAACCAGCGCCCGCGCCAGCGCCACGCGCTTTTGCATGCCGCCCGACAGCGAGCCGACCCGCGCCTCTCCGTTCAGACCGATCTGCTGCAGCGTGGTGGAAACGCGCGTGCTCCAGTTCCAGGCGTCGGCATGGTCTAGCGCCGATTGCAGCGTGTTCATGCGCGACATGAGCGAGTCGTGCTCCTGGCCTTCGGGCTCGTCGGCGAGCCCGTTGGCGACCGCGTCGTATTCATCCAGCAGCGCACGGGCGTGGGTGAGGCCGGCGGCGACCGCGTCGAACACCGTGTCGTCCGTATCGAACTCCGGCTCCTGCGGCACGTAGACCGAAGTCAGGCCCTGCTGACGCGTGACGAGGCCGTCATCCGGCTTGGAGAGATCTGCGACGATCTTCAGCAGCGACGACTTGCCCGCCCCGTTGCGACCGATCAGCCCGACGCGTTCGCCCGCTTCGAGAGAGAAATCCGCGTGATCGAGCAACGCGACGTGACCGAACGCCAGTTGCGCCCCGGTAATGGTGTAAAGCGACATGGAGATTTGGCAGAAGACAGCAATGAGCAGGAACCGCTCATTGTACCGGTCGCGCGGGCGGATGCCTGGATGCCGGAAGACATAGGCGTTCTTACCGCACCGCGGCGGCGGTTCAACGGCGACAAATCAGCGCTTTGTCAAATTCCGGTAATATTGCGCGTCGCCGCGCGCCCCCAAAAGGGGCAGAGTGCGCGGATCATTGCATTGAACTGAAGAAAGAGTACGTCGTGAGCGAAGTCATTGTTGAGTACAAAAGCTGGGTCTGCCTGATTTGCGGCTGGATCTACAACGAAGAAGAAGGTCTGCCGGAGGATGGTATCGCCGCGGGCACGCGCTTCGCCGATATCCCCGAAGATTGGCGCTGCCCGCTGTGCGATGTGGGTAAGGCGGAGTTTGCGGTTGTGGAGTTTTGAGGTGGTTATATTGCTGTAGGTGCACGGCTTGAACGCTGATGCGCGCGGCAACATGGACGGCCCGGCCGGGTTGGCGCCCGTCGGGCTGTTGTGTTTTTGGGGTGATGGATCGGATGAATGCCGCCGCCATCCGCAGGCGCAGATGGCTTTGCTATACTCTGGCCCCTGCGGCGCAATTCATCCAGACGCGTGCCGGCGGGTCATGCGATGCCTGACAGCGCCCGCTACGCCGACGTTAGAATTGAACGTGTTTCCGCGCTACGGCGGGTCGACTTAGGAACGTAGCGGTTTAGCGGAACAGATACGCTAGCGGTCCTCTCCCCGTAGTTCAATGGATAGAACAAGTGCCTCCTAAGCGCTAGATACAGGTTCGATTCCTGTCGGGGGGACCAAAGTCGGTCCTGCAGTACCTCTCCCAGATCCCGAAGACGTTCCATCGCTCGCCCGGCACAAGGCCGCGTGCTTTCGCCGTCACACCACATCACCCCCAATCTTTCACCCCCTTCGCCCACCCCAGCCCGCGCCCTTCCCCATGCTAAGTTCCGCCCCGACCTCAACCAGGTCTAGTTGAAACAGGCAGACGGACGGGCATACAGATGGAGCAGTTTTTCATGAGACGCGGCAGCGCCGTCACGTACTTACTGGCGCGTCGTCGCGCGTGGTTCGCCACGATCGCGGACGCACCCAGCGGCAACATCGAAATGGAATCAAGCGAAATCGAACGAATCGAGCGTCTGATACTCGATGTCCGCGCAGGCCGGGTCCGTGCCTTCGAGTTGACCCGGCCAAAACGCGTTGCGGTCTTTGTCACAGATTAGCGGGCAACGAGGTTCGCCTTAAGCCACTCCGCTATCTCACCCAAAGTCTGCACACTCTGCGGAAAGCGGACGACCTGGCTCGGCGACACCGGAAAGTTATGCCCCATATCGGGCGCATGCAGATGCGTCACCGCCACACCCGCTGCCTTCAGTTTCTCCGCATACGCGATACCCTCATCCCGCAGCACATCGTATTGCGCTGTCGTCACCAGCGTCGGGGGCAGCACCGGGACATCACGCAATTGCAGCGGCGCCACGCTCGTATCATCCGCCGAAACACCCGGCGCATACAGTTCCCAGAACCAGCGCATCGTATTCGCCTCGAGCCCGTAGCCAGTCGCATTCTCCGGGTAGGACGGATGATCCGCACTCGGGTGATCCGTGGCGGGATACAGCAATAGCTGGGCACGCAGCGCATGCGCCCTCGATTCACCGCAAAGCCGATTGGCAGTCACCGCCGCCAGATTCGCCCCGGCGCTGTCCCCGCCCAAAGCCAGCCGCGACGCATCCCCGCCCCACTCATGCGCATGTGCAGCCACCCAGTCAAACGCCGCAAGCGTGTCCTCCAACGCCGCCGGATAGGGATGCTCCGGAGCAAGCCGATACTCCACCGAGACGATGATCACCCCTGCCGCCTCGCTCAACAACCGGCAAAACGGATCGACCGTCGCCACGGCTCCAATGACCCATCCGCCGCCATGCGTGTAGACCAGCACAGGTCGCGGCAGCGATTCCCCAGGCGGCAAATAGATGCGCGCATTTAAACCGCTAGCGATCTCCACGTCACGTGTCTCGACACCGTTCGGCAAACCGGCAATCGACACCCGGCTCTCCAGCGCACGCATCATGAGGCCGCGTGCCATACGCACCCGCTCTTCATTCGTTGCACCGACAGGCGGCGCGACCGCGACCGCGGCCTGCTCGTCCACAAAACGACGTACTGCTGCATCAAACGGCTTGCGCTCGTTCATAACGGATTCCTGGGATGTAGGGCCACGCAGGCCTCGTTGGAGCCTCGGAAAAATACTGCAAATTCCGCCTGGCTGCCACGAACCACGCAACACCCGCAAATCGCCTCGACCAAAACGATCAGGCCCGCATCTCCTACGAGATGCGGGCCTGATTCTTAACAGCTCGCGTCTAACCAGACGCACGCCCTACCTGCGACAGCGCAGGCAACGCTCAATTAACGAGCGTTAGAGACCGGCGGCGAGTACGGGCTAACGGTCGTGTCGCCACGGGTTCCTGCCTGCGTCGAACCGCCGGCATTCGAACCATAACCGGTCGTGTTGCCGTTTTGTGCGGCGACGCGTGCTTCAGCGGCCTGAATGTCTTGCGGATAGTTATTGTCGTCCGCGGTGGACGGGTTGTAACCCGCCTTTTCCAGTTGGACCAGTTGGGCACGCACCTCTGCGCGGGTCAGCGGCTGGTTCGTCTGGGCAAACGACACGACCGGGGCAGCGAGGACGGCAGCAATAGCGATAGCTTTGATGAGCGATTTCATGGTGATACCTCCGAAGATTGTTTTGTGCGGCGCTACAAACAACGTTGTTTGCAGCCGGTAATGACAGTCTAGAAGGCTCGACACCTAGGGTAAATACCTAAATCTCGAATTCACTGTTGTGGCGAATAGCACAATCGGCGGGACGCGTTCGCTCAAGTCATAGAGCATGAATTGATGCGATAAATCCGCGCTGTTCGTCCGATTGACCAGCTTGGCGCGGCGGTAATCTTCAATCCATGGATTCCCATGATTGATCGGATTCCTAGCTAATTCACGCAGGCAGACGAAAAGTACGCGCATCGCGATTTTCTGGATTCATCAGACGGATTGCACGTATCAGATACAAGCACACACAGCCCGGCCAATCACAGGATCTACGAGGAAAATATGAACCCGTTTATCGACGAAGGCATCGCCCACATCGCTCGCGTGATGAGGCCGGCGTTGTACGGAGAGCTCGGCGGATCGTATCTGCCATCCGCCTACTGGCGTCAGCGGCTGTATCAGATCCTGGACACTACACACCTGTCGAATGCGCAGCTTCGCACCGTCGATGGCCTGCTGCTCGAACTCGACGAATTCGATCTGTGCACCAAAGTCCCCGCTGCCCGACAAGCACAAGTTGAACTCGCCTCATAAGGCTGCAACGCTACAAAGGCTTCGTCACTGCAGCCACTTGCGGACATCCTGCTCCCACGGAGGCTGTCCGCATCCGGAAGGATTCTCCGGCCCCAGCACCGTAATGTAGCCGCGCGTTTTCATACACGCTTCGTACGCCCGCACTTTCACACAGCGGCCTCCCGCGGCACTTTGGGAAACGGCCTTGCAGGCGGCGATGGAATGGTCCATCGGACCGAAATCCATATCATCGGCGTTTGTCACGTCAGGTGCGTCGGCGCCGGTAGCTGAAAACTCAACCGGACCGCTTTGGGCGCACCCCACCAGCGACAACGCCGCCGCCAACGTGCTAACCAGCAGAAGTGAACTGCATGATTTCATCGTCCCCTCTCCGATTGAGTCAACCGCGCTCATGATACGCCGGGCATTGAGACGGACGTAGAGAGCTTGGCCGACCTCCCGCGTCTCATACCGGCCCGCTTCTTTTCGGCGATAATCGCGGCCATCCCAGCCCGTCAGTACCTATGAGCAAGCCAGCAAATCCGCAACGCCAGATCGACGCACTGCTCCAGCAGGCCGTAGCCCTGCAGCAAAACGCGGCCTACGCCGAGGCGGAAGAGCTCTACCGTGAAATTCTCACGCTGAGGCCCAAGCACTTCGATGCCATCCAGTTGCTCGGCGCACTCACGCTCCAGTCGGGCCGCATCGAGGAAGGGATCGATCTGCTCAAGAAAGCGGTTGCGATCAACAGCATGCAGGCGCCGATTCATTCCAATCTCGCCTTTGCGTATAACGCGTTGCGCCGGTTCAAGGAGGGCTTGGCCAGCGCAAATCGCTCTCTTGCGCTGCAAAGCAATTTCGTCGATGCACTGAACAATCGCGGCAACGCATTGGCAGGTCTCGACGCGCCCGTCGAAGCGTTGGCGAGCTTTGAACGGGCGCTGAAATTGCGGCCGGAATTCGCGCAGGCATGGAGCAATCGTGCCTGCGTTCTGCGCGATCTCGGACGTCCGGCGGACGCGTTGACAAGTTGCGATCAGGCCATCGCGTTGCAGCCCGATTACGCTGACGCGTGGAGTAATCGCGCGAATGCATTGAGCGATCTGAATCGCCCACAGGATGCGCAACTGAGTTACCAGAAGGCGATCGAATTCACGCCCGCGTTCGCCGACGCCTGGAACAATCTTGGCCTCACGCTCGTCGACCTGAATCAGCATGAGCAGGCGCTGCAGAGCTACGAGCGCGCGCTGAGCTTGAACCCCGAGTTTGCCGAAGCCCACTGGAACAAATCGCTGTGCCTGTTGCAAATGGGACGGTTCGAGGAAGGTTGGCAACAATACGAATGGCGCTGGAAGCGCAACCGCATCAAGGCGAGCCAACGCGGCTTCGAACAGCCGCTATGGCTGGGCGACTTCCCGATCGATGGCAAGACCATCCTCCTGCATGCGGAACAGGGGCTAGGCGATACGCTGCAATTCTGTCGCTATGCGGCGCTGGTGTCCGCGTTGGGCGCGAAGGTCGTGCTCGAAGTCCCCGCTGAACTGATCCGGTTAGTCACGAATCTGGATGGCGTGGCGCAATTGATCGAGCAGGGTCAACCGCTGCCACCTTTCGATTGTCACTGTCCGTTGCTCAGTCTGCCGCTCGCGTTCAGGACGGACCTGACGAATATGCCAGGGCAAGTGCCCTACCTGTTCGCAGACGTGCACGCCTCGCAACGCTGGGCCGAACGGCTCGGGCACGATGCGCACGCCAACCGCGAGCTAAAAGTGGGCCTGGTCTGGGCAGGCGGAAACCGCCCCCACGTGGCAGAACTGAGAAAGAACGACGCACGACGCTCGATCACGCTCGAAGCGCTGCGGCCGATCCTCGATGTCCCCCATGTGCGCTTCTACAGTTTGCAAAAGGGCCCGGCCGCGCAGCAGCTCGCGCAATTGCCGGAACTCGGCCAACGGATCATCGACCACACGGACGAACTCGCCGACTTCGCCGACACCGCCGCCCTGGTTGCCAACCTGGACCTGGTGATCTCGGTCGATACGGCAGTGGCCCACCTTGCCGGCGCGCTCGGCAAACCCGTCTGGATTCTTAACCGTTTCGACACCTGCTGGCGCTGGATGCTCGAGCGTCAGGACAGCCCGTGGTATTCGGGC
>Ga0302316_10002297_pt1 | contig 13947 bp, 8 predicted proteins | sample III_Palsa_N3_2_FD_200456 | JGI IMG/M metagenome (GOLD analysis project Ga0302316, IMG submission 200456) | Peat permafrost microbial communities from Stordalen Mire near Abisko, Sweden - III_Palsa_N3_2 | ecosystem: Environmental > Terrestrial > Soil > Palsa > Peat permafrost | place: Sweden...
TGCCCACCCTGCGCAGCATCGCGGCCGAAGCCGCCACTCTGCCCAGCACCGAGTCTCTCTGAAACCGGCTGCAAGTCCCACAGGCAGAACGCCAAGGCCGAGTTCGCCATGATGGCGCCCTCTGCAGAAAAATTGGCGTAACTTGCATGGCGCGGAGCGTCAGGAAGATCTAACTTAAAAACATGTTCAACGCCAAAGCCTACGCGGCTACCAGTGAGATCGCCCCTCTTGCCCCCACCGTGATCGCCCGCCGCGATCCCGTCGAGACCGATGTCCAGATCGAAATTCTCTTTTGCGGCATCTGCCACTCAGACCTGCACATGGCCCGCAATGAGTGGAGCACCATCCTACCCACCGTCTATCCCTGTGTCCCCGGCCACGAAATCGTCGGTCGCGTCACCCAGGTCGGCTCCGCAGTCACCCAGTTCAAGGCTGGTGACCTCGCCGGAGTTGGTTGCCTCGTAGACTCCGACCGGACCTGCCCGGCATGCCAGTCCGGCCTCGAACAGTTCTGCCCGAATATGGTGCTGACTTACGGCTTCCCTGACAAGCACCTCGGCGGGATCACCTACGGAGGCTACTCGGATAGCGTCGTCGTCGACCAGCGTTTCGTCCTGCATGTCCCCGCTAACCTCGACCTCGCCGCAGCTGCGCCTCTGCTCTGCGCCGGAATCACCACCTATTCCCCCATGCGTCACTGGGGCGTCACCGAGGGCAAAAAAGTCGGCATCGTCGGCCTTGGCGGACTCGGTCACATGGGCGTCAAATTCGCCCACGCACTCGGCGCTCATACCGTCGTCTTCACCACCTCGCCAAACAAAGTAGACGACGCGCTCCGCCTCGGCGCCGATGAAGTGGTTCTCTCACGCGACGCCAGCCAGATGCAGAAGCACGCCGGCAGCTTCGACTTCATTCTCGACGCCGTATCCGCCGATCATGACATCAACGATTACATTCAGCTGCTCGCCCGCGACGGCAACATGACACTCGTTGGAGCACCGGAAAAGCCGCTCAGCCTCAATTCCTTCGGGCTCATCTTAGGCCGCCGCAGCGTCTCCGGCTCCCCTATTGGCGGCCTCCCGGAAACTCAGGAAATGCTGGATTTCTGCGGCGCGCATAACGTTACTGCCGACGTCGAAGTGATCGCCATTCAGCAGGTCAACGAAGCGTATGAGAGGCTGCTGAAATCCGATGTGAAGTATCGCTTCTCCATCGACCTGGCATCTCTCAAGTCTGTGTGAACCGATGGTCAAACACTTTCGCGTCTCCGGCAGTCTCCGCACGAAGTTAGAAGAAGCGGGAGTCAGTGTCCCTGCGGTCCTCCGCAGGGCCGGACTCCCGCAGAACCTCTTCGAGCAAACACGCATCCTTGTCTCGACAGAGGAACTATTCGCACTCTGGCGTGCAATCGGCGAGGTGAGCAAAGACCCCTGCATTGGCCTTAAACTCGGCACCGAGACCAAGACCGAGCGTTTCCATCCCATGGGCATCGCTGCTCTTTCGACAGAAACTTTAGGCACGGCAATGCAGCACATGGCTCGCTACAAGAAGTTGTGCGCCCCGGAAGAAATTCTCCATCATGTCGATGAACAAGAATGGAGCATCCAGTTCCGCTGGACGCTGGCTGTAGAGAGCGAGCCTCAGGAACTCATCGAGCATTGTTTCGCCTGGATACTCACCCTTGCGCGGCATGGCACAGGCTCGCGCATCTCTCCGGTCAGGGTGGAGCTGGTACAGCCGCGCTCGCACTTGAAAGCACTGGAACGCCACTTCGGCTGCACTGTCGTATGCGGCACATCCCGCAACGCCCTCATCTTTCGTCCGGCCGATGCAGCCCTTCCGCTGGTCACTCGTAACGCTGAACTATCGGAGATGCTTGCTCCTCAATTCGAGCAGGAACTCAAGGAGCGCACCGCCCACGAGGATAGCTTCCTTGAACTCGTACGCGGCGCCATTCAACGGCGGCTCACGGGACATCGTCCCACAACCGAGGACGTCGCGCGCGGATTACATATGAGTTCTCGCACGCTCCAACGTCGCCTGCAGGACTCCGGATCTAGCTTTCAGCGCGTGCTCGAGGAAGCACGACATCAGATGGCGCGATATTACCGGAGCAACTCGGTCCTCGAGTTGAATGAGGCAGCCTGTCTGCTCGGCTATGAAGACGCAAACTCCTTCGCTCGTGCCTTCCGCGGCTGGGAGGGCATGCCGCCCGGGCATTGGCGCGAAACGCACCGTGCCATGTCAATCAACTAGGGAACTTGTCCTGCCGCTCGACAAACACCTATGCATCCGCCAAAGTCCCCCGAATGTAGCGAAACCTCGCCGAAATCCGGAAAATGTCCTAGGTTCCGCAGAAGGTTTGAAGAACGCGCTCCTCGGGCAGCGCGGGCACAGAGTACCTCTCCATGCCTGGCTGCCGGCCGTAAGGGCGAGTGACCACATCCAGCAGTTCTTCAAATGGCTGAAAATCCCGCCGCTCGACAGCAGCCTGAATCACCGCCTCCACAAGGTGATTCCGCGGCAGAAATAATGGGTTCGCGAGCCGCATTTGCGCCGCACGCCCAAGCGCAGACACCGGTTCCTGCTGCAATCGCTGCCGCCACGTTGGTGCCCACTCATCGTAAGCCGCAGGATCGATGAAGAGAGCGCGCACTCCCACGTCCGCATCGGGATCGGCCGCCGCATCGCAAAGCCGCCGGAACGTGAGCGTGAAGTCAGCGCGGCCGGCAGCCATGCGCTGCAACAGATCCTCTGCCAGCGACCGATCGCCGTCGTGCTCGGAAAACAGGCCAATCTTGCGACGCAGACCCGCGAGTTGAGCCGCCTCAAACTTTGGAGCAAAACCAGCAAGCGCCTCGTTGGCGGAGGCCAGTGCAGCCTCCTTGCTTCCTGTCTCCTCTGCCAGTAGCGGCAGCATCGTTTCGGCAAGCCGCGTCAGGTTCCAGAGCGCGATGCCCGGTTGGTTGCTGTAGGCGTATCGCCCGTAATGATCAATCGAGCTGAAGACCGCGCCCGGATCGTATGCCTCCATGAAAGCGCACGGACCGTAATCGATCGTCTCGCCGGAGATGGAAGTGTTGTCAGTGTTCATGATGCCGTGAACGAAGCCAAGCAGCATCCACTGCGCCACCAGTTGTGCATGCCGGACAATGACCCCATCCAGGAAAGCCCGGTATGGCTGCGTGGCCCGCACCGCTTCAGGGTAGTGTCGTGCAATCGAATAGTCCGCAAGCGTCCGCGTCGCCTCGATATCACCCTGCGCCGCGAAATACTGAAAGGTCCCGACGCGAATGTGGCTCGCGGCCACCCGTGTGAATATTGCTCCCGGCAAAAGGGTTTCGCGGAAGACGCGTTCACCCGTCGTCACGGCAGCCAGCGCACGCGTAGTGGGCACGCCGAGCGCCGCCATGGCCTCGCTGACAATGTACTCGCGCAACACCGGGCCGAGCACAGCTCTTCCATCGCCGCGTCGCGAAAATGGAGTGGGGCCGGAGCCCTTGAGCTGGATATCATAGCGAACGCCGTCGAGCCCAATCACTTCTCCCAGCAGGTTGGCGCGGCCGTCGCCAAGTTGCGGCACGAAATGCCCATATTGGTGCCCGGCATAGGCGATCGCCAGTGGTTCTGATCCCTCGGCGACGCGGTTACCCGCAAGGATCGCGACGCCTTCCGGGCTCGCCAGCGCCTTCGGATCCAGCCCCAGACTCCGAGCCAATTCGACATTGACCTTGACTAGCCCCGGGCTCGCCACTGGCGTCGGGTCCAAACGGGCGTAGAAGCGCTCCGGCAACCGCGCATACGTGTTTTCGAAATGGAAACGGACTGCGCCTCCATCAGTACTGGATGTGTCAGGCGGCGTGATCGCGGAAACATCAGGTGAGCTCATGGTTGATTCGACATTCGTTTGTTGGTTTTGCTCCAAGCGAAAAACCGCCCTGCTTTCATCGTACAGGCGTATCCGTTGGCAGTGACTCTGACTTGCATTCCCAATTAAGTGTTGGTTCAGAAATTGGCGAATTGGACGGTTGAGAAAAGGAGTGTCCTCGAGTACCTCAATCGATATATAGTTTCTGTTTTGATATTCGTACGTAATTTCAGCCGACCTTAAAACGACACGAGGTCCAGTCAGGGAGCGAATGACAAGGAGTCGACTCATTGCCAGCTGGACGATACTTTCTGCGTCATTCTTGGCATGGATTTTCTACGCCACCTTCCACAACCTGAATTCAGTCCACGCCAGCCCAACGTCGCGGCCACCGGCCCAGACCTTAACTCTAGGTACAGCGAAAGCAGGCTCACTCTACGCCTTGACATTGGCGGTGAAGGACCCGGCGCAGCTGCAAGCAAACGACGCCGTGCGTGTCACTGTGAACGATGCCCTGGGCGAAGTCGAGTCCAAGTTGCTGCATAGCGCCGATCTCGATTTTTATCTTACGATTCGACCGCGAAAAGCCGGTCCGGTCACCGTCAGTCTTTCTTCTTCGTCGTCCGAGCATCTCCCCGAGATCACTTCCAGTCTGAGCAGAATCCTCCAGAGCTCGGCTTCGCTCCCGTCTGGCTCAATCGACCTGAAGCGCGGCGTCATTGCGGCGTCCCCCAACGGCTCATGGCAAGAGGCACAGTCCTTTGAACTGGGCCAGACCATCTTTGGCAGCGATGATGAGCGTCCCTACGCTCCCTCAAAAAGCGAGGACGGCTACGCCGCCATGATCAAAGGCTTTCAGTGGTTCCGATTCACCTTCCGGGAGAAGCAGCCGCGCCTGGTCTATTTCGTCCTGAATGTAACCGATCGAGATGTGCCGCTCGATGTAGACATCTTCCAATCAGGCAAGGACTCAAGCGGTCAGCCAGACGTGGTCCCTTTCACCGATGGAGAGTTTGTCTATCAGGTTGAGGCGACCCAGAATTACCCTGGTCTCTACAAGTTCCGCACCCGCATTCTGCAGCCCGGCCAGGAGTACTACGTTCGCGTATCCGCCAATCATCCCAGCTATCAACTGCACACCTATCAATACGCCATCCCGCCAAACAAAGATCCGCGCGAAGCCGTACGCGCCGGCATGGATTTCCTCGTCAACATGGGCGACAGTTGGTTATCCAACACACCGCGTCGCGGTGCGATCTCACTGCGGACGACGATGCAGCACTCCGAGACGCAACTCTGCATCGCCTGCCATCCAGCTCAGTTCACAACGCGCGGATATTTGAAGGCGGTTGAGAACGGCTATGCCCCGACTCAGCGGGCAGGCCTCGAGTTTCTGACGGATCGCATCTATAACAACGCCCGACCGCTCTACGGAGAGCCCAACACCAACTGGGTTCGCATCATCTACACCGCCCGCACCGAAGCCAGCCGACTGCCCTTGATTGCTCACTCCTTCGAGCAGAATGTAACCCACGATCCGCCGCGAAAGAAGTTTGATCTGCCATATGCGGAATATCTGAAGATCCACTACAGGGGCTTGACCGTTATGCCTGGAGATGAGGCTGACGGCTGCGAACCCGACGTGAGCCCCTTCGAGATTGCATCGCAGAGTTGGCAGACCTTCAACCTAGCCTACAACGAAACGCACAGCCCTGATTGGCTCACCGAACGCGATCATGTCGAGAGCCTCGCATTGCCTTACGAACCCAAGAACGTGATCGACCTGAACTGGAAGATCATGCTCCTCTCGGAAATCAATCGCGAAAAATATGCTCCGCAAATCAGCGCTCTTATCGACAAACTATACGAGTTCGAAACTCCCGAGGGCGGATGGCCCTATCCCTTCGACAAGAAAGCCAAGCCAGCCGACTTCGTCTCCTACAACGCAGTACTGGCACTGGCCGAATCAGGTCATCGCCCCGAGAGCGACGAGCATCTGAATGTCGCAGTAAAAGCCATGCTGGCCGCTCAGCGGCCCGAGGGTAGCTGGGAAGGCGACCCCGTCTATCAGGGGTTTAACACGCCGTTTCGAGCCACGCAGTTTGCAGTGATGGCGCTCTCAACGTTGTACCCAGGCACAACCCAGGCCAAGAACTGGGACGCAGCCTATCCTGCGCCCGCCAGGACTCTCGCGGTGAACGATCTACCGATGCTGTTGCAGCAGCTGGACCAATACTGGGACCTTGCGCCGGAGACGGTGCTTCGCCAGATTCGCAATGTGCTGGCGCAGAGCGATCAACCGCTGGCGCGCGAAGCCGCGGCACGCGCACTCGGACACATGGCTGATGCCGGCGCCGTGCCGGTTCTGATCAAGAGTCTCGGCGACTCAACCAAGATGGTGCAGATCTCTTCTGCATATGCGCTGCGCATGGTGCTTTCGCGCCGTCAGATTGCAGCGCCGGAAGGGCGCAAGCTCCTCACCGCCGCTCTTGGCTCGCCGGATGCTCGCACGCGCTGGGGCGCTGCACGCGTCTTCAATCAGCATTTCCGCGATCTCACCGACGATCCAGAATTGCTCGCCGCCTTGGAGCACGATCTGAACGATCCCGTGCCTTATGTTCGCTTTGAAGCTGCCGGCGGCGTCTGGCGCTGGTACTACTGGCAGGTAGACAAGCAGGAAGTGCGTCGCGGCACGCTGGAAGCCCTCGCCACCCGGCTCAACACGGAAACAGACGCGATGGTTCGCCGCGGCCTCGAAGAGAGCATCTACGACCTGCTGGATGAAAACACTGGCTACCTTTCCGCCTGGGTGCGGGCTAGCGCCAAGGATGATGACAAGGACCGCATCAACCAGGGTTATGAAGCCGTGGTGCGTGACCAGGCGCAGGTGCTCGCCAAAGTACTTCGCGACGGGACAACACTGGGCCGCGAGGGCATTCTGAACGCGCTTTGGGACTTCCACATCCGCCACTACGCGCTGCCTGAATTGAAGTCCGGCACGGTATCCATCGGGCTGCCGGCAGTTCTCACCAAGTACGTAACCGGCGTGCCTGACCTGCATCGCCCCGGCTATGAGTATCCACCGTACCGTGAGGCCGTCGACTTCAAATATGACGTGGCCAACAGCTTCTTCCAAACGCGCATCGGCAACGACAGCGACCTCATTCACTTTTTCAAGAGCTCCGGCCCCGAGTTGGAAGACGCGCTCCTCGATTGTCTGAAGAACGCCGACGACACCATGAAAATCGAAGTGCTCAAAGCCGGCAGCACTTTGAGCGAAGCCGGAGACGCGCGCTTTACACTCGCCGCACTGGACCTCTCCGAAGACAAGAATGCAGATGTTCGCCAGACCGTCCGCTACGTCTACGAAGGCGGCCAGCGAGGTGTCCTGAACCTCGATTCCCCAGCCGCCATCGATCCAAAACTCGTCGGCCGGGTTGTTGAAATACTCAAGCATGGCAACCCGGATAGCCAGGCGGTCGTACTCCCTCTTCTCGCATCGCTTCCGAACAGCTCACCGTGGCAAGAACAGCCGGATGTTCAGGCGACCTTGCGTTCGCTGCTGCAACAGACGCCACAGCCCCAGAATTATGCGCAGGTGCTGGACGCCGCTTCATCGTTCCCCAACCTCATGCGCGATCCGAAGTTGCAAGGGCTGGTGCTCGCAGGCCTCAACTCGTTTGATCGCGATGTGCAGCGTGCGGCGATGCGCATTTCCTTCGAACACTTCTTGAGCGATCCCCAAACCGCTCTCGCAGTGAAGACCACCTTCGCCAACCTGAATGCCCCCACGCTGAGAATTCTCATGGAAGAGGCCGGCAATCCACAGTTTCTCAAGCGGCGCTTCGGCATATCTGGCGGCGCGGTATCACAGGATCAGGACTTCCTCAACCGGCATGCCGCTGCATTGAAAATCAAGGAGCCGCTCGAGTATCCCATCGTAGTCGACACGGTGCTCGCGAGCCTGCTGAATTCAGACGCCAACGTAAGCGCAGCGGCACTTGATACGTTGCGCAAAGTAAAGGGCGTCGAGCAGCGGCCAGACTTCACAGCCGCAATGAACAAGCTGCAAAACTCCACCAATCCACGCCTCAAACTCATCTCCACAAGTATCTTGAAAGGCAAGGGCCTGGGCGACGCGCTGCAGGACGTCCAACCAGGCTCTGTCCTCGACTTCCGTTACTTCGTCGCCAAAGTTGAGCCCATACTGGCCAAACCCGGCCCGGACGGAAAAGCCTGCGTATTCTGCCACGCCAGTCACGTCATCTTCAAGCTCGAGCCGCCCAATGCAGAAGGCGTCTTCTCCGACCAGGACAGCAAGGAAAACTACAAATACGCAATGCGCGTAGTGAACATCACCGCTCCTGACAAGAGCCTTCTACTGATCAAGCCGACGCGCCAGACCGATAGCGCAGGCGATGTGGGCGACTATCTTGCCACACATAACGGCGGCCAGCGCTGGCACGGAAATGAGTCGAGCGACCAATACCGCACGATCCTCGAATGGATCCGCGGAGGACGTCTAGAGACGGCGAAAGCGTCGAGATAGATTGCGCGCCCTTGTTCATCCTCGACATATCGGATGGACTGGCTCTCAGCGAAGCCGAAAGCACGAGTCCGGAGTCAGAAACTTGCTTGACCATAAAAGTGGTCCACCAGCATTCGCCTAAGTGGATCTTTTCAGTGGCCCAATGCGGCTTAAGATCAACTCAGTCAGGAGCACATGATGAGCTCTTCAAGAATGTGGAAAACCGGTGCTGCAGTGGTCCTCTGTGCTGCTCTGGCAGCAAGCTCGGCGGCATGGAACCAGGCGCAGAGCGATACCGCTCATTCCTCGAACCACGGCCGCGCCAGAATCGCGTTCACGCATGCGCTGCCCAAGCTGGATGGCGATCAGCTCAAGGCAACCTTGGTGGAAGTAGACTACGGACCCGGTGAGTCCTCGCCACCTCACAGTCATCCTTGCGCGGTGATCGGGTACGTCGTCTCTGGAGCGATTCGCACCCAGGTGAAAGGCGAGTCGCTCGCGGTATACAAAGCGGGTGAAAGCTTCTATGAAGCTCCCAATGGCGTTCATCTTGTGTCAGGCAACGCCAGCCAGACGCAGCCGGCGAAACTGCTTGCGTATTTCGTCTGCGATCGCGACGCGCCGCTCTCGACAGCAGTACCTGAAGCCACCCCCACCGGAGGTAAGTAATCATGAGCAATACGCCGCTCGACGAGTTAACTGCCAAGCCACACCGCTCAGAGAGAAGGTCCAATGCATTGAGCCAGAAACGACTGGAGACCTTGCAGCGCGTGGCCATTTTCTACGCTCGCATCGCCCTTGGCGCTGCCTTTCTATCCGCTGTCGCTGACCGCTTCGGTCTCTGGGGCAAATACGGTGGCTGGAGGAACTTCGCAACCTTCACAGCCTATACAGGGCAGGTCAACTCCTTCATGCCCAAGTTTCTCATCCCATCCCTTGCATGGGCGGCCACCATCGCTGAAACCTCCCTCGGTATTGGGCTGATTCTTGGCCTATGGCCGCGGTGGGTGGCTCTCGGTGCCGCATTCCTGCTTCTCTTGTTCGGCGCAGCGATGACTATTTCCTTTGGCCTCAAGTCACCGCTGGATTACTCGGTGTTCTCGGCATCGGCCGCAGCTTTGCTCCTTGCGATGTGGCCCAAGCCCGAACGCAATCGTTACGTATAAACTGACGGTGCACCTGGATGAGTTGCGTGGCCGAAACTCTTCGGATGCGGGTCGCGTAGTTACGTTTGGTTGTTAGTCGATAGAGTTGAGAGGAGAGGACAATGCGTGTATTCGTTGCAGGAGCAAGCGGAGCGATTGGCGAACCGTTAATTGCCGAGTTGTTGAAGACGGGACACTCCGTCGTTGGCATGACAACGAACGAGGCGCGGGCGAGGAATCTCGAAAGCCGGGGAGCCGAGGCAGTGATCGTGGACGCGTTCAATGCCGCGGACGTGGAGGCTGCGCTGCGGCAGGCGAAGGCCGAAGTAGTAATCGATGAATTGACCTCGCTGCCAAAGGAACTAAGTGATATGCCGAAGTATGCGGCGGGAGATAGAAAGCTAAGGATGGAAGGCGGAGGGAACCTGTTTCGAGCCGCAATTGCAAGCGGCGCACGGCGGTATCTACAGCAGTCGAGCGGATTCTTTTTGAAGGCCGCGGAAGGGACGCTGGCGGACGAGTCGTGTCCATTGGATATTAACGCGAGTCCGAGTGTGGCGGCGAGTGCGCGGACCTATACGGAACTGGAGGCTCGGCTTTTCAGCTCCAATGCAATTGAGGGTGTGGCTCTGCGGTATGGATTTTTCTATGGGCCGAAGACGTGGTACCACCCCGGTGAGGCAGCGGCGAACATGGTCATGCGGAAACAGAATCCGGTAGTGGATAAAGGCGAGGGAGTTTCGTCGTTTGTACATATCAACGATGCAGCGGTTGCAACGGTCGCGGCACTGACGGCGGAGCCGGGCATATACAACCTCGTAGATGATGACCCCTCGCCGCAGGCCGTATGGCTGCCTGCGTTTGCGAAGTTCCTGGGCGCTCCACACCCGCCGCAGATGGGCAAGACAGAAGTGACAGCAATCGCGGGGGAAGATGCGGTGTATTACGCGACAAAGCTGAGCGGAGCCTCGAATGCGAAGGCGAAGCGGGTCCTGGGGTGGAAGCCGCGACGGCTGGAATGGCTTGAGGCGTGAGGGAACCCCACCCGTGCTCCGAACGTCTAGTCGGAGCTTAGGAAATTACGAACGCATCCATCGAAAGATCGACCGTCGTTTGGATGTACCCGAAAAGCCCACGTGATCCGTAACTTGCCCAGTTCCGGCCGTTGAATTTACCAAATTCGCGATTGTAGCCACCTAGAAGCCATCTTCGTGCTCGAATCGATGCCGAACAGTGGATCACGATCCTCGTCCACTCCGGAACACCGATTCTCGTTTTTGGACACAACCTCGCTCACGTCATTATTGCCTCCGCGCTAAACGAAGAACTTAGCTGCTAAAGCACTGGCCCACCAGTTGCATGCCAAATCACCATCGCCATTCGGAGGAGGCACGATGCTCTCACGATTCGCCGCAACCTTGCTTCTCGTCATCATCTCGTCACCCCTCATCGCGCAGAAAATCCCATACGGCTCCAATGACAGCGCCGGCCACTACGCGCAGACCTCCGACGCCAAAATCTACTACGAGCAATATGGTCTAAGCGGACCGCCGATAGTCCTTCTGCACGGCGGCGTCTATGGCTACATCGATGAGTTTGGCGATCTCATCAACGAGCTCAGCAAGACGCGCACCGTCATCGCCATCGCCACGCGAGGTTACGGACGCTCCGAACTAGGCCATCAGAAACTCTCCCAGCGCCTCTTCGCCGAAGACGCAGCGACTGTCATCCGCCAGGTAACCAAGCCCGGCGAAAAGGTAGACTTGCTCGGTTTCAGTGAGGGTGCTGGCACGTCCTACCTGCTCGCCGCCAAACATCCCGAACTCGTCAAGCGCCTCATCGCGATCGGCGGCTCACTTGGCGTGTATGGCGAGACGCTGCCTTACCTCGAAGATGGATTCACCCTCACCCCCGAAGACCTCAACAAGCAGGCGCCAGACTTCTTTGCCGCCCGCCGCAAGCTCATGGCCCATCCGGAGCAGTGGGCAGACCTCGTTCATGGCCTCGCCGAAATGTACAAAGAACCCGTCGCCGTTCGTCAGGATGAGATCAAATCCATCGCGATCCCGACACTCATCATGGCTGGCGATCGCGACGATTACACTCGCCTCGACCACTTCATCGACATCTACCGCCTCTTACCGAAAGGCCAGCTAAGCTTCATCCCCGGCTGCGGCCACGTAGTCCTCAACTGCAAGCCAGCCCTCGTCATCCACATCGTCTCTAACTTCCTGCAGGAATCAACGAAGTGGGCCCAGTAAATGAATCTCGCAATCGAGCAGGATTGATAATATCTGGCGCGCAATCGGAATTTGGATGCGCGACCCGGCGACGATGCACCCCATCGACAAGACAACCTCGCCGACTTACTCTTCGCGTAACAGAACCAAAGGATCGATCGACAAGGCGCGTTGTGCCGGAATCCACGTGGCCACAAGCCCCAGCAGCGACATGGCCAGAACAACACCCACCAATACAAGGGGATCGCGCGACGTCGCCTGAAACACGATGAACGCCAACACCCGGCTGGCCAGAACTCCGAGAAGCAATCCTGCGGCCGAACCAACGGCCAGCAACTTCACCGGCCGCCCCAGCGCGGCTTGTAACACTTCCTTCCTGTTCGCGCCGAGAGCAATGCGAATCCCCAATTCCTTGAGACGCCTGCTCACCGCGTACGCTGCCATTCCAAAGATGCCGGTAACCGACAACATCGCGCCCAACATGCCAAGCACTCCGAGCGCCACCGTGGCCACATTGGAGGGGAACAAGGCAATATCCATTCCTTCCATCCACGTCAGTATGGAGAGCGCAAGACCCGGATCAAGTTCATGCATGCTGCTGCGGATCTTCGCCGCCAGTTGCTGGTCATTTTCCGAGCGCACCACCAGGCACATGGAGCCCGAGGGAGATTGCAGGAAGGGAAGAAACATCGCCGCCCGAGGGTCTTCGGTCAGTTGATAGTATTTTCCGTCTTCCACCACGCCCACCACCTCTACGAGCGCTCCACTTTCAATCTTGAAGTGTCCGCCGACGGCATTGCTGACCGAGCCGAAGATCTTCCGCGCAAACAATGCGTTCACCACGGCCACGCGCGGGGAATTCTTGTCATCGTGCCAGGAAAAATCCCGGCCGGCCAACAGGGATGTCTGGGCCGCATGGAAGTACTCCGGAGATATTTTGAACACGTGGACGTTGGCTGCGGCATTCGCTGTTCGCAGGTCTGTCGTCTGGTCACGAAAGACATCCTCAGTCGAAGCACCCCCGCCCAACGGGATTTGACTAATGAGTCCCACGGTCTTTACACCGGGCAATCTCTGTGCGGCGTCGATCATGCGCCTTTCCATCGCCGGCACGCTGTCGCCGCTGTAACCGGCCATGGAGAGAAACGTACTGGCCAGCATTGCATTCCGGGGTTCAAACCCGAAGTTGCCGTGCATCGAGCGCACCAGGCCCCGCACTGCCACGAGCGAGGAAGTTACCAGCACCGCGCAGATGGCAATCTGCGCCACCAGCAACACGTCCCGAAACGTAATCCGCCGTCCCGTATTTCCTGCAACAATTCCGCTCGTTCCTGCCTTCACAACCTCGTACGGATTGGTCTTGAGTATCTGCCTCACCGGCACCGCCCCAAAGAGGAATCCGCTGACCAGAGCCAGTACGAGAGCGACAAGATAAACTTTCGCGTCTGCGTAGACGGGTAGATGCATTGGATATTGGGGAATGGGATGCCACGTGCTCAGCGCACGCAACAGCGCCACGCTCGCCATAAGTCCCAAAGCGCCTCCCAGAAGTGAAATCAGCAGGGCCTCTGTAAAGACTCCGCGCAGAACCCGCCTGCGTGTCGATCCAAGCGCGAGGCGCAGAGCCAGTTCGCGGCATCGGTCGGCAGCGCGGGCAGCAAACAAAATCCCGAGGTTGGCGCACGCGGCCAGTAGAATCAATCCGGCCAGCAGCATCATGCCCGTCATGAATCCCTTGACTGCAGGCCCCAGCGCGTCGCCGACAAGACTTGGACGGGCCAAGGAATAGGTCATATACGCATCCGTCTTGGGATAGGTCTTCTCGAGATAGGATCCAATTGAGTTCAGGTCGGCGATCGCCTGTACCGGGGTTACGCCTGCCTTCACATGCCCCAGCACCATGAACAGGTCGTGCTCTCCGCGCGCGTCCAGCACCTTCAACCCCTGTATCTGTTCTTGTTGCACCATCGGCGCCCAGAAGTCGGGAAAGAAGAACAGCAAGGTCCCCTGGAACTCGGGAGGCGCCACGCCCAGGATTGTAAAAGGATGTTTGTTTACCCACACGACACGTCCCACCACCGTGTGATCGTCCTGAAAGTGGGTGTGCCAGTAGTCATAACTTAAAACCAGATACGGGGCGCTATTCGGGCCATGCTCGTCGGAGTC
>Ga0302316_10002299_pt1 | contig 13940 bp, 10 predicted proteins | sample III_Palsa_N3_2_FD_200456 | JGI IMG/M metagenome (GOLD analysis project Ga0302316, IMG submission 200456) | Peat permafrost microbial communities from Stordalen Mire near Abisko, Sweden - III_Palsa_N3_2 | ecosystem: Environmental > Terrestrial > Soil > Palsa > Peat permafrost | place: Sweden...
GCGCGACCTGCAGGCGGTGGCCAAGAAGGCCGGCCGGCCGTGGTCCATCGCCAAGGGCTTCGACCAGTCGGCGCCGATCGGCGCGATCCACCGCATCGAGGAAACCGGCGAGCTCGCCACCGGCGCCATCACGCTGGATGTCGACGGCGCGCCGCGCCAGCGGGGTGACTTGTCCGACATGATCTGGAACGTGCGCGAGACGATCGCCTGGCTCAGCCGGGCCTGGACGCTCAAGCCGGGCGACCTGATCTACACCGGTACGCCGTCCGGCGTGGCCGCGGTCGTCCGCGGCCAGACGCTCACCGGGCGCATCGCCGGGCTGAGCGACCTCGTCGTTACGCTGCGCTGAACGGAGCCACGCGCTCGATGGAGCTCTACAACTACTTCCGCTCGTCGGCCAGCTGGCGCGTGCGCATCGCGATGGCGCTGAAGGGGCTGGACTACGACTACCTGCCCATCCACCTGGTGAAGAAGGAACAGTGCGCGTCCGGCTTCGTCGCCGTCTCGGGCACGGGCCTCGTGCCCTTGATGGTCACCGACGAAGGGCAGCGCCTGCACCAGTCGCTGGCCATCATCGAATACCTGGACGAGACCCACCCCGAGCCGCCGTTGTTGCCACCTGACGCGCTCGGCCGTGCCCGCGTGCGCGCGCTGGCGCAGGACATCGCCTGCGAAATCCATCCGCTCAACAACCTCCGCGTGCTGAACTACCTGGTCGACTCGCTGGGCGCCAGCGACGAGGCGAAGGGCGCCTGGATCCGCCACTGGGTCGAGGGCGGCCTGGAGGTGGTCGAGCGCCAGCTCGCGGCGCAGCCCGCCACGTTCTGCCACGGCGAGACGCCGGGCCTGGCCGACTGCGCGCTGGTGCCGCAGGTGTTCAACGCCCAGCGCTTCAAGTGCCGACTGGATCACGTGCCGAACGTCATGCGCGTGCACGCCGCCTGCATGGCGCATGCGGCGTTCTCCAGCACCCAACCGTCCGCCTGCCCGGACGCCGAATAGCATGCCCCTGGAGATCATCGACCCGCTGCCGCCGGAGGCGTTCTTCCGTCCGCCGCAATGGCCGTCAGGCACTGGCGCGCTGATGACCACTCGCCTGGGCGGCTTCAGCGTGACGCCGTTCGACTCGCTGAACCTGCGCGCGCAGACGAACGATCCGCTGGACCACATTGCGGTGGCCGAGAACCGCCGCCGCTTCGCCACGACGCTGGGCGCGACCCCGGTCTTCCTCGACCAGGTGCACGGCGTGCGCGTGGTGCGCCTGACCGCCGCGCACACCGGCCCCGACGCCGCGACCGAGACCGCCGACGCCAGCATCACCACCGTGCCCGGCATCGCCTGCACGGTGCTGGTGGCTGACTGCCTGCCGGTGCTGTTCGCGACCCGCGACGGCCGCGCCGTGGCCGCCGCGCACGCCGGCTGGCGTGGGCTGGCCGCGGGCGTGCTCGAGGCCACGGTGGACGCGATCCGCGCCGCGGTGCCGGTGGCCGCGGGCGACATCGTCGCATGGCTGGGCGCGTCCATCGGTCCGCAGCGTTTCGAGGTCGGGGCGGACGTGCTGGCCGCGTTCCACGACGCCGAAGCGCGTCACTTCATGCCGGCGCCTGCGCAAGACGGCGTGCCGAAGTGGATGGCCGACCTGCCGGCGCTGGCCGAAGGTCGCCTGCGGCGCCTGGGGCTGACCGAGGTCGGCGGCTGCGGCCTGTGCACCGTCAGCGATGCCTCACGGTTCTTCTCGTACCGGCGCGACCGCGTCACCGGTCGCCTGGCCGCCGCGGCCTGGATCGACGTCGCCTGAATTCCCGGCCGCGCGTTCCCGGGCTTGCGCCAGATGCCGCGCACGGGCCCGACCGCGGGCTCCGCCCACGTAGAGCACGATGGACAGCGGCAACACGCCGTAGAGCAACAGCGTGACGAGGGCACCCAGCACCGAACCGCCCGGCCCGAGCGCTTCGGCGAGCACCATCATCAATACGACGTAGGCCCAGCCGATCGCTACGATCTGCACGGCCGTGCTTCTTGGAAAAGGGTCATCGTTCGTGGTTCGGTAAGCAATTTTGCGCAATGGTAGTTTGTCTCGATCGTGCGGTAAGCTCGGGTGGCGATACCGCGAAGCGACGACCACGCCGGAACCGAACGACGAGCACCACTGCGGTGGCGCCGATTCCAGGGCCCCGAAGGCGTGGCGAAGGAGACATGACGATGGCCCGCAGTTCCGCCACAAGGACGGCCCCGAAAAAGACGGCTGCCCGCCCCGCACGCAAGCGTGCCTCTCGCGCGGCGCCGGCAGCGGCCGCCTCCGAAAAGGCGCCCCGGCCGACTCCTGCGCGCGGCGCCGAGCACGCGCAGCCGGCCGCGCATGCGCACGACCCCGAGGCCTTCGGTGCCGCGATCGGCGGCTTCCTCAAGTCGCTCGGCGGCCTGCAGTTGCCGCCATCGCGCATGTCCGAACTGCAGGGTCAATATGTGGACCAGGCCACCGCGCTCTGGAACGGCGCGGTCGACCAGATCCCGGTGCCGCCGGTCGCCGGCGCGACCGCAGCGGCCGCCGCGCCCGTGCCCAAGCCGATCGGGGACCGCCGCTTCGCGGCGGAAGACTGGCTGAAGAATCCGGCCTCGGCATTCACCGCACAGCTGTACCTGCTGAACGCCCGCACGCTGACGCAGATGGCCGACAGCCTGCAAGGCGACGAGAAGACCAAGGCTCGCGTGCGCTTTGCCGTGCAGCAGTTCGTCGATGCGTCCAGCCCGTCCAACTACCTGGCGCTGAACCCGGAGGCGCAGCGCAAGGCCATCGCGACGCAGGGCGAGAGCCTCACGCAGGGCCTGCAGCACCTGTGGAGCGATGTGCAGCAGGGCCACCTGTCGCAGACGGACGAGACGCTGTTCGAGGTCGGCCGCAACGTGGCCACGACCGAAGGCGCGGTGGTGTTCGAGAACGACTACCTGCAACTGATCGAATACAAGCCGCTCACGCCCAAGGTGCACGCGCGCCCGATGCTGTTCGTGCCGCCGTGCATCAACAAGTACTACATCCTCGACTTGCAGCCCGAGAACTCGCTGATCCGCCACACGGTGTCCGAAGGCCACCGCACGTTCGTGATCAGCTGGCGCAACCCGGACGAATCGATGCAGGCGCGCACCTGGGACGACTACATCGAGAACGCGGTGATCCGCGCGATCGGCGTCGTGCAGGAGATCACCGGCGCGAAGACGATCAACACGCTGGGCTTCTGCGTGGGCGGCACGCTGCTGGCCACCGCCCTGGGCGTGCTGGCCGCCCGCGACCAGCATCCGGCCGAGAGCGTCACGCTGCTGACCACGTTCCTCGACTTCTCCAACACCGGCATCCTGGACATCTTCGTCGACGAGGCCTCGGTGCAACTGCGCGAGATGACCCTCGGCGCCGATGCGCCCAACGGCCCGAAGCTGCTCAAGGGCAGCGAACTCGCCAGTACCTTCAGCTTCCTGCGCCCCAACGACCTGGTGTGGAACTACGTGGTCGGCAACTACCTGAAGGGCGAGACGCCGCCGGCGTTCGACCTGTTGTACTGGAACAGCGACGCCACCAACATGCCGGGGCCGATGTACTGCTGGTACCTGCGCAACACCTACCTCGACAACGCGCTGCGCCAACCGGGTGCGCTGACGGTGTGCGGCGAACCGCTGGATCTCTCCGCGATCCAGGCGCCGGCCTTCGTCTACGGCTCGCGCGAGGATCACATCGTGCCGTGGAAGGGCGCCTGGGAGTCGACGCAGATCCTCGGCGGCAAGAACCGTTTCGTGCTGGGCGCGTCGGGCCACATCGCGGGCGTCATCAATCCGCCGAAGGCGAACAAGCGCAGCCACTGGACCAACGAGAAGCCGGCGGTTTCCGCCGATGCCTGGTTCGCCGGCGCCACCGAACACCCGGGCAGCTGGTGGAGCGGCTGGTCGAAGTGGCTGGCCGGTTTCGGCGGGGGCGAGCTGGCCGCGCCGCGCGGCGCTGGCGGCCACGGCCACAAGGCGATCGAGCCGGCACCCGGACGCTACGTGCAACAGAAAGCCTGAGCGCCCCCTCGTTCAAGGGCTCGTCCCATATACCCCATACCGTATAATTCCCTGCAGGAGAACCTCATGACCACAGACATCGTCATCGTCGCCGCAGCGCGCACCGCCGTCGGCAAGTTCGGCGGCGGCCTCGCCAAGATTCCCGCGTCCGAGCTCGGCGCGACGGTGCTGCGCGCGCTGCTGGAGCGCTCCAAGCTGAGCGGCGAGCAGATCAGCGAAGTGATCCTGGGCCAGGTGCTGCAGGCCGGCACCGGCCAGAACCCGGCACGCCAGGCCGTCATCAAGGCCGGCTTCGGCTACGGCGTGCCCGCGATGACCATCAACAAGGTCTGCGGCTCAGGCTTGAAGGCCGTGATGCTGGCGGCCCAGGCCATCCGTGACGGCGACGCCGAGATCGTGATCGCCGGCGGGCAGGAAAGCATGAGCCTGTCGCCGCACGTGCTGCCCAATTCGCGCGAGGGCCAGCGCATGGGCGACTGGAAGATGGTCGACACGATGATCTCCGACGGCCTGTGGGACGTCTACAACCAGTACCACATGGGCGTCACCGCCGAGAACGTGGCCAAGAAGTACGGCATCTCGCGCGAGCAGCAGGACGCGCTGGCCTACGGGTCGCAGTCGAAGGCCGCGGCCGCGCAGGACGCCGGCTTCTTCAAGGACGAGATCGTCGGCGTGTCGATTCCGCAGAAGAAGGGCGATCCGATCCTGTTCGACATGGACGAGTTCATCAATCGCAAGTCGACCCAGGAGGCGCTCGCCGGACTGCGTCCGGCCTTCGACAAGGCCGGCTCGGTGACCGCCGGCAACGCGTCGGGCCTGAACGACGGCGCCGCCGGCGTGGTGGTGATGTCGGCCGCGAAGGCCGATGCGCTGGGCCTGAAGCCGCTGGGCCGCATCGCCTCGTACGCCAGCGTCGGGCTCGATCCCGCCTACATGGGCATGGGCCCGGTGCCCGCCGCGCGCAAGGCGCTCGAGCGTGCCGGCTGGAAGCCCGCCGACCTCGACCTGCTCGAGATCAACGAGGCCTTCGCCGCCCAGGCCTGCGCCGTGCACCAGGAGATGGGCTGGGACACCAGCAAGGTCAACGTCAACGGCGGCGCGATCGCCATCGGGCACCCGATCGGTGCATCCGGCGCGCGCATCCTCGTCACGCTGCTGCACGAGATGCAGCGCCGCGATGCCAAGCGCGGCATCGCCTCGCTGTGCATCGGCGGCGGCATGGGCGTCGCCTTGACGATCGAACGGCCCTGAACCGGGGGTAGCCCCTGAGACCGGGCGCCGGAACAAAGCGCGATAGTGAAGCTGCACCCCAATACACAGACTGGAGACATGACATGACACAGAAAGTAGCGTACGTGACCGGGGGCATGGGCGGCATCGGCACCTGCATCTGCCAGCGCCTGCACCGCGACGGCTTCAAGGTGATCGCCGGTTGCGGCCCGAGCCGCGACCACGCCAAGTGGCTCGCCGAGCAGAAGGCGCTCGGCTACACGTTCTACGCCTCGGTGGGCAACGTCGCCGACTGGGATTCCACGGTCGAGGCGTTCAAGCACGCCAAGGAAGCCCACGGCCCGATCGACGTGCTGGTCAACAACGCCGGCATCACGCGCGACCGCATGTTCCTGAAGATGTCGCGCGAGGACTGGGACGCGGTCATCGGCACCAACCTGACGTCGATGTTCAACGTCACCAAGCAGGTCGTCGCCGACATGGTCGAGCGGGGCTTCGGTCGCATCATCCAGATCTCGTCGGTCAACGGCGCGAAGGGCCAGGCCGGCCAGACCAACTACTCGGCTGCCAAGGCCGGCATGCATGGCTTCTCGATGGCGCTGGCCCTGGAGATGGCCAGCAAGGGCGTCACCGTCAACACCGTGAGCCCGGGCTACATCGGCACCGACATGGTCAAGGCGATCAAGCCGGAGGTGCTCGAGAAGATCGTCGCGACGATCCCCGTCAAGCGCCTGGGCACGCCCGACGAGATCGGCTCCATCGTCGGCTGGCTGGCCGGTGACGAGTCGGGCTTCACGACCGGCGCCGAGTTTGCGGTCAATGGCGGGTTGCACATGGGTTGAGGGGCCGCGCGGCTCGCCGCGCACCTTCCGCTGGACCATGACGACCTCGAAGCGCCTGCGTTTCGGGGTCGTTTCAGTTTGGGACTGATCGATGCACTTCGCCATGGAGGCCTCTGCATGAACCTGAGAATGATCGTCGCGACGGTTGTCGTCGTCGGGCTGGTTGCCGTTGGCTGGTTCTATCGCGCCAGCGCTCACGTGGCAGATGCCGTGCGCGCCGTGGACGTTTTTCAAGGCGATTCGATGCCGCCGACGCTGCAATCCGCAGGCGTTCACAAATGCGTGGGAGCAAATGGGACGACTTATCTCGACGGCCCCTGTCCGAAAGGCAGCCACGAGGTCGCGGCCAACGGCGGCACGATGACCGTCACGTCGTTTCCGAAGGCGGCCCCGTCGCCGTCGGCGCTGGCGTCGAGCGTGTTCGGCGGCCCCGTCGTCAAGCCCATGAGCAACGAGGAACGCGATCGCCTGCGCGACAAGCAGGTCGAGGACGCGGCGAACCGATGATGGAAGTGCACGACTTCCGGCTCGGCGACGAACCCGCGCTGCGCGTGGTCTTCGAGTCGGCGATCCACGAGGTGGCGCGGCGTGACTATTCGCAGCTGCAAGTGGATGCGTGGGCGTCGCGCGACTACGACGTCGAGGCCTGGGCGCAGCGCATGCGCGGCATCGCCCCCTTCGTGGCCAGCCTCGACGGCCGGATCGCCGGCTATGCCGACGTGCAGGCCAACGGCTACGTCGACCACTTCTATGTGGCGTCCTGGGCGGGCGGGCAAGGTGTCGGCGGGCGCTTGATGCAACGCATCCTGACCCGTGCAGAAGAACTCGCGCTCGCTGAACTGACGTCGCACGTGAGCCTCACGGCACAGCCGTTCTTCGCGCACTTCGGATTCGCCGTCGTCGAGCATCGCGTCTTCCTCGTGCGCGGCGTCGAGATGCGCAACGCCGCGATGCGCAAGGCGCTCGGCTAAGCCGACGAGATCGCGTCCAGCAGTTCCGTCTCCACCTGGATCTGCAGCCGGTTGTTCTGCAACGCCGCGCCGTCCACGAGAAAGGTGTCTTCCACGCGTTCGCCCAGCGTCGAGACCTTGGCGAGCTGCAGGTTGATGCGGTACTGCGCCAGCACGCGGGCCACGGAGTAGAGCAGGCCGGAACGGTCGCTGGCGCTGATGGACAGCAGCCAGCGTTGCGCGCGTTCGTCGGGTCGCAGCGAGACGCGCGGCACCACCGGGAACGACTTCACGCGCCGCGAGACCCGGCTCGAACGTGGCGTGGGCAGCGGGCCGGTGGAGGCCGCCGCAATGGCCGCCTGGTTCTCCACCAGCGCGATCAGGTCGCGGTAGCCGGCCGGGCCGTCGTCCTCGTAAGCGGGGTTGACCACCTGGAACGTGTCGAGCGCGTAGCCGGCGTTGGTCGTGTGGATCTTGGCGTCCTGGATCGAGAAGCCGGCGCCGTCGAAATAGCCGCAGATGCGCGCGAACAGGTCGGACCGGTCGGGCGAGAACATCAACACCTGCAGGCCCTCGCCGAGCGGGGACGGGCGCGCGCGCACCACCGGGATCTGCGTCTCGACGTGGCGCCACAGCGAGCGCGCGTGCCAAGCCAGCTCGTTCGGATCGTGGCGCGCGAAGTAGCTCAGGTCCAGCGTCTTCCACAGCGGCCCCTCGGTGCCCGGCAGCGCGGAATGCAGCGCGAGGATCTGGCGCGCTTCCTTCTTGCGCGCATCGATCTCGGCGTCGAGCGAGAGCACGTCGCCGCCGAGCGCGCGCATCGTCAGGCGATACAGGTCCTCCAGCAGCTTGCCTTTCCACGCGTTCCACACCTTGGGGCTGGTGCCGCGGATGTCGGCCACCGTCAGCAGGTACAGCGCGGTGAGGCGGCGCGGGTCGCCCACCTTGGCGGCGAAATCGGTGATCACGCGCGCGTCGGACAAGTCTTCCTTTTGCGCGGTGTGGCTCATCGTCAGGTGATGGCGCACCAGGAACTCGATGAAATCGGAGTCCTCCTTGACGACGCCGTGATCCTTGCAGAAGCGGCGCACCTCGCTGCCGCCCAGCTCCGAGTGATCGCCGCCGCGGCCCTTGGCCACGTCGTGGAACAGCGCGGCCACGTACAGCACCCAGGGCCTGTCGAAGCTCGCGGCGAGCGCGGTGCACTTCGGGTACTCGTGGGCGTGCTCGGGGATGAAGAAGCGGCGCACGTTGCGCAGCACCATCAGGATGTGCTGGTCCACCGTGTAGACGTGGAACAGGTCGTGCTGCATGCGCCCGACGATGCGGCGGAACACCCACAGGTAGCGGCCCAGCACCGACGTCTGGTTCATCAGCCGGAACGCATGCGTCTGGCGCTGGGGTGCCTGCAGGATGGCCAGGAAGCGCGCGCGGTTGACCGGGTCGCGCCGGAACGCGCCGTTCATCTGGTTGCGCACGTTGTACAGCGCGCGCATGGTGCGCGCCGACAGTCCGCGCAGCTGCTCCGTCGTCTGGTACAGGTGGAACGTCTCGAGGATCGCGTGCGGCTCGCGCAGGTAGAGGTCGTCGGACGCGACCTCCAGCAGGCCGCCGCGGTCGAGGAAGCGCTCGTTGAGGGGCTGCATCGGCAAGTCTTCGGAGCCGTTGATGCGCTCCTCGAGGTTGAGCAGCAGCACCTCGTTCAACTGCGACACCGCCTTGGCCGCCCAGTAGTAGCGCTGCATCAGCATCTCGGACGCGCGCATCGTGGTGTTGCCGTGATAGCCGAACGACTCCGCCACGGCCGTCTGCAGGTCGAACACCAGGCGATCCTCGCGGCGGCCGGCGACCAGGTGCAGGCGCGCGCGGATCAGTTTCAGCGTGCCCTCCTGGCGCTGCAACTGCTTCACCTCGAACGGCGTCAGCAGGCCGTGGGAGGCCATCTCGCTCCAGGTCTTGCCCAGGCCCGCGGCGCGCGCGATCCAGGTGAGCACCTGCAGGTCGCGCAGGCCGCCCGGGCTCTCCTTGCAGTTGGGTTCGAGCGAGTAGGGCGTGTCCTCGTACTTGACCTGGCGCTGGCGCATCTCGAAGGTCTTCGCGCGCAGGAAAGCTCGCGCGTCCATCGCCTCGGTGTTGACGCGCCGGAACATGTTGAACATGCGGCGCGAGCCGATGAGCAGACGGCTTTCGAGCAGCGCCGTCTGCACGGTGACGTCGGCGCGCGACTCCAGCAGGCATTCGTCGATCGTGCGCACCGACGAGCCGATCTCCAGGCCGATGTCCCAGCAGGCCGTGATGAAGGCCTCGATCGTGCCGCGCAACGCGTCGGGTGCGCCGGCGCGTCCCGGGTCCTTTTGTTCGTTCGGCAGCAGCACCAGGACATCGACGTCGGAGTATGGGAACAGTTCGCCGCGGCCATAGCCGCCGACTGCCAGCAGCGCGGCCGTGGCGGGCATATCGGCGTGCGACCACAGCTCGGCCAGGGTCTGATCGACGTGGCGGGCGAGGGCGCGCAACAGGCTGGAGGCGGCGGGCGCCGTGGCGCGCGACTCGCCGAAATGGGTCAGCAGCGCGGCCTTGCCGGTGCGAAAGCGTTCGCGCAGCTCGGCCACGGAGGCGCGCCGGGCGGCCACCTGCGCGGGCGCGACGACCCCGGCGGCCGGGCCTTCGGCCCGGGTCGCAGGTTGGCTGAGGGGAGAAGCTTCGGGCAGCGCCACGCCGTCGTTGTCGGGCAATGCCGCTCAGGCCGCGCTGACGTCGCTGAGCAGCCGGTTGAGCACCGGGGCCTGGACGAATGCGGGTACGGGCGGGCTGCCGGCCGAGACGGTCAGCACTTCATAGCCGGTCTCGGTGACGACGATCGTGTGCTCCCACTGGGCGGACAGCGAGCGATCCTTGGTGACGATGGTCCAGCCGTCGCCGAATTCCTTGATCTCGCGCTTGCCGGCGTTGATCATCGGCTCGATCGTGAAGATCATGCCCGGCACCAGTTCCTCGAGCGTGCCCGGACGGCCGTAGTGCAGCACCTGCGGCTCCTCGTGGAACTTCTGGCCGATGCCGTGGCCGCAGAACTCGCGCACCACGGAGAAGCCCGAGTTCTCGGCGAACACCTGGATGGCGTGGCCGATGTCGCCCAGGCGCACGCCGGGCTTGACCTTCTCGATGCCCTTCCACATGGCCTCGTAGGTGATCTGGCACAGCCGGTTGGCGGCGATCGAGCCCTTGCCGACGATGAACATGCGACTGGTGTCGCCGTGCCAGCCGTCCTTGATGACCGTGACGTCGATGTTGACGATGTCGCCATCCTTCAACGCGCGCTCGTTCGGGATGCCGTGGCAGACCTGGTGGTTGATCGACGTGCAGATCGACTTCGGGTACGGCGTGTAGCCCGGCGGGCAGTAGTTCAGCGGAGCGGGAATGCCCTTCTGGACGTTGAAGATGTAGTCGTGGGCGAGCTTGTCCAGCTGCTCGGTGGTGACCCCCGGCTTCACGTGCGGGGTGAGCATGTCCAGCACTTCCGAGCCCAGGCGGCCGGCGATGCGCATGCCTTCGATGTCGGATGCGGACTTCAAGGTAATCGTCATGGTCGCCAATTATCCCATCGCCCCGTAAAATCCGGGATTCTGCTGAGTTCGTTCCCTCGTGGCGCCTATAGCTAATCCGGCTTTCTTGCCAGATTTGCACGCAGGCAACGACCTGCAACGGCCTTGCGGCCGCCGCAATACCCCTGATTTCCGATTCCTCTCCCTCCTCGAGCCCACACCGCATGTCCCCCACGCCAAAGCACCTGCTGCACTTCGAGGGCGGCAACGCCCTGTCCGCCTTCCGCGCCCAGGCGCTGTTGCCGCTGCTGCAGTCCGTCTCGCCGCGCATCACGGGGGTTGCCGCGCGCCACGTCCACTGGGTCTGGACCGACACCGTCGCCCAGCCCGACGCCACCCGCAAGCTGGCCAGCCTGCTGCGCTACGGCGACGCCTACGAAGGCCCCACCGGCGCCGATGCCGACACAGCCCTGGTGCTGGTGATGCCGCGCCTGGGCACCGTGTCGCCGTGGGCCAGCAAGGCCACCGACATCGCCCACAACTGCGGCCTGGCGCTGCACCGCGTCGAGCGCGTCACCGAATTCCGCCTCACCGTCAAGACGGGACTGCTGGGCGGCATCAAGACGCTGGCCGAGGACGAGCTGCAGGCCGTGGCGATGCTGCTGCACGACCGCATGACCGAGAGCGTGGCGTTCGAGCGCGAGGCTGCCGTCCACCTGTTCGACAAGCAGCCGGCCGAGCCGCTGGTGCACGTCGACCTGCTGGGCCAGGGCCGCGACGCGCTGGTGGTGGCCAACAGTGAGTTCGGCCTGGCGCTGTCGGATGACGAGATCGATTACCTCGTCGATGCCTTCAAGGGCCTGGAGCGCAACCCGACCGACGTCGAGCTGATGATGTTCGCGCAGGCCAACAGCGAGCACTGCCGCCACAAGATCTTCAACGCGCAGTTCCGCATCGACGGCCAGGCGCAGGACCTGTCGATGTTCGGCATGATCCGCAACACCGAGAAGCTCAACTCGCAGCACAGCATCGTCGCGTATTCCGACAACGCGGCGGTGATGGAGGGCCATGCGATCGAACGCTGGGTCGCCGAGCCGATGGGAACGGGTGGCCCTGCGCATTACGCCGGCCGCACCGAGACCGCTCACGTGCTGATGAAGGTGGAGACGCACAACCATCCGACGGCGATCTCGCCGTTCCCGGGCGCATCCACCGGCTCCGGCGGCGAGATCCGCGACGAAGGCGCCACCGGCCGCGGCTCCAAGCCCAAGGCCGGCCTGGCCGGCTTCTCGGTGGGCAATCTCTACCTGCCCGGCACGAACGAGGCGTGGGAGCGCTCGCCGGTGGGCAAGCCCGAGCACATCGCCAGCGCGCTGCAGATCATGATCGACGGCCCGCTGGGCGGCGCCGCGTTCAACAACGAATTCGGCCGCCCGAACCTGGCCGGCTACTTCCGCGTGTTCGAGCAGGACGTGGCCGGCGTCACCCGCGGCTATCACAAGCCCATCATGATCGCCGGCGGCCTCGGCGCGATCCGCGACGACCTCACGCACAAGATCGAGTTCCCGGCCGGCACGCTGCTGGTGCAACTGGGTGGCCCGGGCATGCGCATCGGCATGGGCGGCGGCGCCGCCAGCTCGATGGCGGCCGGCACCAACACCGCCGCGCTCGACTTCGACTCGGTGCAGCGCGGCAACCCCGAGATCCAGCGTCGCGCGCAGGAAGTCATCAACCAGTGCTGGCAGCTCGGCGCGACCAACCCGATCCTGGCGATCCACGACGTGGGCGCCGGCGGCCTGTCCAACGCGTTCCCCGAACTCGCCGAAGGCGCGGGCGTGGGCGCCACGTTCGACCTGCGCGAAGTGCCGCTGGAGGAGTCCGGCCTCGCGCCCAAGGAAGTGTGGTGCAACGAGAGCCAGGAGCGCTACGTCCTGGCGATCGCGCCCGAATCGCTGAGCCTGTTGAAGGCGTTCGCCGAGCGCGAGCGCTGCCCGTTGGCGGTGGTCGGTCATGCGACCGCGGCCAAGGCGCTGGTGCTGGAAGACGGCGCCGGCGGCTCGCGCGCCATCGACATGCCCATGGACGTGCTGTTCGGCAAGCCGCCGAAGATGCTGCGCGACGTCACGCGCGTCGAGCGCACCTCGGCGGCGCTGGCGCTCACCGGCGTGTCGCTGGAGCAGGCCGCGTTCGACGTGCTGCGCCATCCCACCGTCGCCTCCAAGCGCTTCCTGATCACGATCGGCGACCGCACCGTGGGCGGCTTGTCGCACCGCGACCAGATGGTGGGCCCGTGGCAGGTGCCGGTGGCCGACGTCGCCGTGACGCTGGCCGACTTCAAGGGCTTTGCCGGCGAGGCGATGAGCATGGGCGAGCGCACGCCGCTGGCCGCGCTCGACGCGCCGGCGTCCGGCCGCATGGCCGTCGCCGAGGCGATCACCAACCTGCTGGCCGCACCGTTCGAGCTGTCGCGCGTGAAGCTCAGTTGCAACTGGATGGCCGCCTGCGGCGAACCGGGCGAGGACGCTGCGCTGTACGACACCGTGCATGCCGTCGGCATGGAACTGTGCCCGGCGCTGGGCATCAGCGTGCCGGTGGGCAAGGACAGCCTGTCGATGCGCACGCGCTGGAACGCCGACGGCCAGGCGCGCCAGGTGGTGGCGCCGGTGTCGCTGATCGTCACCGCCTTCGCGAGCATCGCGGACGTGCGCGGCACGCGCACGCCAGAGCTCGCGCGCGAGGATTCCGCGCTGATCCTGGTCGACCTGGGCCGCGGCCGCAACCGCATGGCCGGCTCGGTGTTCGCGCAGACGCTGCAGCAGTTCGGCGACACCGTGCCCGACCTGGACGACCCGAAGCTGCTGGTGTCGCTGGTCGACGCCGTCAACGCGCTGCGAGCGCAAGGCCTGCTGCTGGCGTATCACGACCGCAGCGATGGCGGCCTGTGGGCGGCGGCCTGCGAGATGGCCTTCGCCGGCCACACGGGCTTGAGCCTCAACGTGGACATGCTGGTCACCGAAGGCACCGGCATCGCCGACAGCCGCGCCGACATGGGCGATGCCAAGAACTGGGCGTCGCAAGTGGGCGAGCGCCGCAACGAGCAGACGCTCAAGGCGCTGTTCAACGAGGAACTCGGCGCGCTGCTGCAGGTGCCGGCGGCGCAACGCGACGCGGCGCTGGGCGTGCTGCGCACGCACGGCCTGTCGGCGCACAGCCACGTGGTGGGCAAGCCCAACGATCGCGGCATCGTCGAGATCTGGCGCGACGCCAAGTCGGTGTTCAGCAAGTCGCTCACCGAGCTGCAACAGGCCTGGGACGATACCTCCTGG
>Ga0302316_10002301_pt1 | contig 13935 bp, 7 predicted proteins | sample III_Palsa_N3_2_FD_200456 | JGI IMG/M metagenome (GOLD analysis project Ga0302316, IMG submission 200456) | Peat permafrost microbial communities from Stordalen Mire near Abisko, Sweden - III_Palsa_N3_2 | ecosystem: Environmental > Terrestrial > Soil > Palsa > Peat permafrost | place: Sweden...
TGCAGTGAATTACACGCAGGTAGCTGGAGCCATTCCCGGGGAGAACATGCTTTGCCTCAACCAAATTGATTCGGTGGCACAAAACATCTTGAATATGTATCCGATGCCGAACTCAACGACTTATGGTGTGGCATACCAGAACTATGTGTACGACCTGAAGCAGCCAGACAATACATTCCAGTGGGACGCCCGTATGGACTGGAATATTGGACCAAAGGACAATGCATTCGCACGCTTTAGCTATCTGAACCAGATTGGCAACTTCCAGGCGCCGCTTGGGCCCATTCTTGATGGTGGCGGCGGTGAAGGCTCGACCGATGTCAGCGGTGTGCAGGTAGATTATGGCAATAACTTTGTGATCAGCGAAACGCATGTGTTCAGTCCGAGGATCGTGAACGAGTTTCGCTTTGCTTTCAACTTCGGACACTTCGACACGTTGAACCCCGGATTCAACAGCAACGATGCAGCAGCACTTGGACTTGGAGGCGTTCCCTCCGGTGCGAACTTCCCCAACAATGGCGGCCTGCCAACGACGACGATCAGTGGGGGAGGCGGCATCTTTGGTTTTGGCGCACACGCCTATCGTCCGGAAGAGGAGTTTGCGGATGAGTATCAAATACTAGACAACGTCTCATGGACGCTTGGGAATCACTCGTTGAAGCTGGGCTTCTCACTGCAAAGCATTCGCTCACAGACATTGGAGCCTCCGGCATCGCATCCGGCGTATACCTTCAGCGGTGCACAGACCAGCAAGCCCGGTGCGTCGAATGTAGGCAGTGGCATCGCGGACTTCCTTACCGACAATATGTCGAATGGATCGATTGGACCATCGGGGGCGTTCAACGATGCCCAGAACGATATTGCGGGCTATGCGCAGGACGACTGGAAGGTGACGAAGAATCTGACCTTGAATCTCGGCGTGCGCTATGACTACTTCCAGCCCTACAAGGAGATGGCCGGGCTGCAGGGCAACTTCTATGCAACCAGCGTTGGAATCAGCACGGGAACGGGTGTTTATCTGCTACCGGCCGAAGATCAGAACAAGATCACGATCAATCCAGCTTTCCTGACGGAGCTTGCAGCCAACCACATCACGCTGCAATATGACCCAAACCCGCGGCTGACGCAGCAGCAAAATAATAACTTCGCGCCGCGGGTAGGGTTTGCGTACACGCTCGATCCGAAGACTGTGATTCGTGGCGGCTATGGGATTTTCTATCAGGGGCAGCAGGAAGCAGGTGCCGCGGATAACATTGCGACGAACTATCCGTTTGTTTTTACCGACACCTTCCCTGCGGCGGGATGCACGGCAGGCTCTACAAATTGCCCGACAAATGGGTATAACCTCGAAACCGGATTTTCGAGTGCCATTGCGCAAGGCTTGAATACCTTTTTTGCAACGCCAGCGCTGGTGGGACAGAGCCCAACCCTGAAGACGACCTATGCGCAGGACTACAACATGGCATTCCAGGAGGCGATTACGAACGATATCGTCGCAACAATCAGCTATGTTGGCACATCAGCGCGGCATCTCCCGGCCGGAGTCAACAGTAACTCGACAACAGCGCTGCTGCCTTCCGGCTCGACGCAAACGTTTCTTCCCTTCCCTTCGTTCGGAGGATCCACCAATCTGATTTATGGGGGTATCTCCGAGTACAACTCACTACAGGCGCAACTGGAAAAGCGCCTCTCGCATGGAGTTCAGTTCCGGGCTACCTATACCTGGTCGCATGCGCTGGACGATGCGGCGGACCCACTAGGCGGAGGCATTGGCAACTATCGGGATATCAACATCGTCCCAATGCGGCAGGAGATGACGAATACAGACTCGGACACGCGGCAGAGATTCACATTCAACGGCTACTACAAGCTGCCTGTTGGGCGAGGGGAGTCCTACCTGAGCAATGACTCGCGGCTTGTGGATGCCCTGCTGGGCGGATGGGCGTTGAATCTCGCCTACCAGATACAGGATGGAAATCCATTCACGGTGAGCACGGCCAACCAGACTAACGACACCGGAGGCAGCCAGAACGCAATCCGGATTGGCAACCCATTCGCCGCCGGGGGGACACCTAACTCTACAAATCCTTCGATCACCTGCGCCACTACAGTGCGGACTAAGGCGCATTGGTATAACCCCTGCGCCTTCGCAAATCCGCTTCCCACAACCAATGAGATTACTCCGTTCAAGGCCGGAACAACTACGTCGATCTGCCCTGATCCGACGGTTGCATGCGAACCTGCGCTATATCCTTATCCGACATACATTACCAACGAAGCGCAAGCACTGTTGTTCCTGGGCGGCCGCAGCAACCAGATTTACGGGCCGGGCTTCCAACGGCTGGATGCTTCGGTGTTCAAGCACTTCACGACGTTCCGGGAGCAGTTCCTCGAGGTTCGCGTTGACGCATTCAATGTGGCAAACACACCATCCTATGGAATTCCGAGCACAACGTCGGATGGTGTGAACGGCGGACAGATTACGGCTTCGCGTAAAGGACAAAACCTTACACCCGATGCGCGGTTCTTCCAGCTTTCCGCGAAGTATGTTTTCTGATGATTGGTAGTAAACAAGAATGCCCACTCTGTGTTTGAGCAGAGTGGGCATTTTTGTTTGGAGCCAATTGGGGTATCGCGGAAGCAGAAGCGGTTATGGGTCGGGCTTTCAGCCCTTGTGGATTGGGGGGCGAGTACGAGGGGCTTCGCCCCTCGCTGGTATGAGGCGCGCCGTTGGCGCTGTTGCGTTGGTGCTGTTGCGTTGGTGCTGTTGCGTTGGTGCTGTTGCGTTGGCGCTGTTCTTGCGGGGACGCTCTTTACGTCATCAGGGAAAATGCTCTAAGAGCTTCGCAGCTATCAGATTCAGTCGGCCTTCTTGAACATCTGCTTGATGCCGCGGAGGGCTTGTCTTGTGCGTTCTTCGTTTTCGATGAGGGAGAAGCGCACGTGGCTGTCGCCGTGATCGCCGAAGCCTACGCCGGGGCTAACGGCTACTTTGGCTTCGGCGAGGAGCTTCTTGGAGAAGCCGATGGAGCCGAGGCCGCGATATTGCTCGGGGATTTTTGCCCAGGCGAACATTGTGGCTTTGGGGAGATCGACGGGCCAGCCTAGTTTGTTCAGGCCGGGGACGAGAACATCACGGCGGGCTTTGTAGATGTCGCGGATTTCGGCTACGCAGTCCTGTGGACCTTCGAGGGCGGCGATGGATGCTACCTGGATGGGGGTGAAAGTACCGTAGTCGAAGTAGCTTTTGATGCGGCCGAGGGCAGCGACGAGCTTAGGGCTGCCGACCATGAAACCGACGCGCCAGCCGGGCATGTTGTAGCTCTTGGAGAGAGTGAAGAACTCGACGGCGATGTCTTTTGCACCGGGGACCTGGAGGATGCTGGGCGGGACGTAGCCATCGAAGGTGATGTCGGCGTAAGCGAGGTCGTGGACGATATAGATGCCGAGCTCTTTGCAGAGAGGGACGAGGCGAGCAAAGAATTCAAGGTCAACGCAGGCTGCGGTGGGGTTGGCGGGGAAGTTGAGGATGAGCACCTTGGGGCGCGGTTCCATGCGTGGGAGATCGTATTCGAGCCTGGCGAGGAGACTGGCCTGGTCCGTGCCGTCCATAGGGATGGACTGCACGCGTGAGCCTGCGATGACGGGGCCAAAGATGTGGATGGGATAGCTGGGATTGGGGACGGCTACGGTGTCTTCGTCGTCAAGCATGGCGAGGCAGAGATGAGCGATGCCCTCCTTGGAGCCGATGGTGACAATGGCTTCGGTGTCAGGGTTGAGGTCTACGTCGTAGCGGCGCTTGTACCAGTCGCAGATGGCCTTGCGCAGGCGTGGAATGCCCTTGGAGAGCGAGTAGCGATGCGTGCGGGTCTTCTGCGCAGCTTCGATGAGCTTGTCGACGATGAACTTCGGAGTGGCGCCATCAGGATTGCCCATCCCGAAGTCGATGATGTCTTCGCCGCGCTTGCGTGCTGCGGCTTTGAGCTCGCTTGTGATGTTGAATACGTATGCGGGCAGGCGAGTGAGCCGTCTAAATTCTTCCATTGCGCTTTCTATCTTCTCCTAAGGCATCCCTGTATCCATTATCACCCGGACGGTGATGCCAGGAGGCTAAAGCGCGTTTTGGGGAGCCGATTCGATACTGCTGAAGGAGTGAAAGAGTGGGGCTTCGTTCGGGATGATGGAGGAGTGACCGGGGAGGAGCTTTTCGCGCAGGCAGATTGTGAGAAACCGGACCACATCGTCGTCGGAGAGCGAGCCGGGATCGAAGAGCTGATTGACGGAAAGGCCCTCCATGATGGCGCCCATTGCTAGTGAATTTGTGCGTCGCTGGGTTGTGTTTTGCAGCTTGTACTCGGGGAGCAATTCGTCGATTTCCGGGAGTGAGCAGCGCAGGCACATCATGGCGTGGAGGTCGGCCAGACGTTTGCGGCGGCGTGGATGCCGTATGGCATACATTTTGAACTCGGCAATCAGCAGCATCCGCTGGCGGTCTTTGCCGAGCTTGCAGAGGTACTCCGCGAGCACATGCAAGCGCTCTTCGAGAGTTGAAACGTTCTGTAAAATGGGGCGAAGCGCGGCCATGTCGCGGTCGAGTGCTTCCTCAAATATCTGGAAGAAAACGTCTTCTTTATCCTTGAAATTTGCGTAAAAAGCGCCGCGGGTTTTGCCGGCTTTGGCGGCAATGTCTTCAATGCGGGCGTTTTGAAAGCCATCACGGGCAAAAATGGCGCGAGCAGACGCCATCAACTGTTGCCGCGTTACCCGAGCACGCTTCTGCTTGGAGCTTTTCGGTTCCTTGTCCGTACCGGGAGTAATAGACGAATTCTTTGAATCGACGCTCATCCGAATGGCATCTCTAAGTGAAAAGATACACGCATGTACATTTTCAGTCCATGTAAGGTAAAGATATGAACGAATTCAGTGAGGCACCGATGGCGATAGAAACAAGAGCGAATTCCAGACAATGCAGAGCGGACTGGAAGAGTGGAATGCTGACTGCGGGGTTGGTCGCACTTGCAGCCCTGGCGCTTGCGGGATGCGAGCAGAAGGCCGCTGGCCCGGCTGGGCCGCCGCCACCGATGCCGGTGACCGTGGTGCAGCTTGAGCCGAGCGATGTGCCGCTGGCCAGCGAGTGGGTTGGCACGCTGGACGGCAATGTGAACGCCCAGATTCAGCCGCAGGTGTCGGGTTATTTGATTCAACAGAACTACCGTGAAGGCTCGGCGGTTGCGAAGGGGCAGGTGCTGTTTGAGATCGATCCGCGGCCGTTCCAGGCGACGCTTGACCAGGCGGAGGGACAGCTCGAACAGGCGAAGGCTGCTTATGGGCTGACGCAGACGAATGTCAATCGCGATACGCCGCTGGCCGAAGCCCATGCGATTGCGACGAGCCAGCTGGATACCGACAAGGCGCAGATGGCGCAGTCGGATGCGAGCGTGAAGTCGGCTGAAGCGGCTGTTGAGACTGCCAAACTGAACCTCGGGTTTACGCATGTGCGCTCGCTGATCAGCGGCGTCGCAGGGCAGGCGACCACGCAGGTGGGCAATCTTGTGAGCCCGCAATCGGTGCTTACTTCGGTTTCGCAGCTTGATCCGATCCGTGCGTACTTTTCTATTTCGGACTCTGAGTATCTCGGGCTGACCGCGCGTGCGCGTGCCGGAAAAGGCTCACTGTTGAGCAATGCAGCGGGGATTCCGCTGACGCTTGAGCTTGGTAACGGAGAGGTGTATCCGCAGAAGGGGCACATTGCCTTTGTCGATCGGCAAGTGAACGCGCAGACGGGCGCTATTCGCATTGCCGCAACGTTCCCGAACCCCGGCAATATTCTTCGCCCCGGGCAGTTTGGGCGCGTGAAGGGTGAAACGCAGGTTCGCCATAATGTGCTGCTGGTGCCGCAGGTCGCGATAACGGAGTTTCAAGGGCTGCACCAGGTTTATGTGGCAGGCCCGGACGGCAAAGCGCATGTTGCGACCGTTCAGCTTGGAACGCAGGTTGGCACAAACTGGCTGGTTGAAAGCGGCGTGTCTCCGGGCATGCTGGTCATTACCGATAACCTCCTGAAACTTCGCGAAGGCGCACCGGTTAGTCCGCATAGGGCTCCCGCAGCCGCCACCACCGCCCCGGCCAACGATTCGGCAGGAAGGTAGATCTGATGTCGAAATTTTTCATACGCCGCCCCATCGTTGCGATTGTTGTCGCCATTCTTACGGTGATTCTTGGCGTGGTGTCGATGCTGACGCTGCCGACATCGCAGTATCCCGATATCGTTCCGCCAGAAATTCTGGTGACGGCTACCTATCCTGGCGCCGATGCGAAGACGCTGACGCAAGCGGTTGCTACGCCGATCGAGCAACAGATGAACGGCGTCGACAACATGCTCTATATGAGCTCGACGAGCGCCAACAATGGCGTGATGCAGCTTACGGTCGATTTCGATGTGAAGACGAATCCAGATACCGACCAGGTGCTTGGACAGCTTCGCGTCGATCAGGCGCAATCACAGTTGCCGGCACAGGTAACGGTTGCCGGGCTGACGGTGCAGAAGGCACTGACGTCTCCGCTGATGCTGGTTGCGGTTAATTCGCCCGGCGGCAAGCTGGATCAGGACTTCCTGACCAATTACGCGATCATTAACCTGCAGGACCAGCTCACGCGCGTGAAGGGTGTGTCGCGCGTGCAGACCTTTGGCGGAACGTATGCCTTGCGCATCTGGGTGCAACCAGACCTGATGGCGAAGCTCGGCGTTACGGCACCGGAAGTGATCCAGGCGATCGCGACGCAGAATAATGTGAACCCCGCTGGACAAATTGGCGGCGAGCCGATTCCGAATGGACAGCAGTTTACATACACCGTCCGCACACAGGGACGTTTGGTAACGCCGGAAGAGTTCGGAAAGATCATCATCCGCGCCAATGCCGACGGGTCGATTCTTCATCTGAGCGATATCGCGCGTGTGGAGCTGGGCGACCAGGCTTATGGACTCTCCGGCCGCTATAACCAGGCGCCCGCGGGCGTGATGGCGATCTATCAGCTGCCCGGCTCGAATGCGGTGGAGGCGGCACAGGCTGTGCGGACGCGCATGAAGGAACTCTCCGCGACCTTCCCCTCGGGTATCTCGTATGACATTCCATTGGATACGACGCTGGCGGTTACGTCGGGCATTCATGAGATTGTGCTGACGCTGCTTGAAGCATTGGGGCTCGTCGTCATCGTCGTCTTTATCTTCCTGCAGGGATGGCGCGCTACGTTGATTCCCTTGCTGGCTGTTCCGGTGTCGCTGATTGGAACGTTCATCATCTTCCCGGCCCTTGGGTTTTCAATCAACACGTTGTCGTTGTTCGGGCTTGTGCTGGCGATCGGCCTGGTGGTGGATGACGCCATCATCGTAGTCGAGGCTGTTGAGCACCATATCGACGAAGGCATGGACCCCAATGCGGCCACTATCAAGGCTATGGAAGAGGTTGGCGGGCCAGTTGTTGCCATCGCTTTGATTCTTGCCGCGGTTTTCATTCCTACTGCGTTTATTCCAGGCATTACCGGGCGGCTTTATCAGCAGTTTGCCGTGACCATCGCGATCTCGGTGCTGATCTCGGCGTTCAATGCGCTTACGCTTTCTCCCGCGCTTGCTTCGTTGCTACTGAAGCCAAAGGATAAGGACGCGAAGAAGGGCTTGTTTAGTAGAGCCAGCGGCCTCTTCAACAAGTTCTTTGGGCGGACAACGGACAGCTTCGTTTCTACTTCGAACATCCTCATCCATAAATCGGGCCTGGCGATGCTCGGGCTTGCGCTGGTTGCAGTATTGGCTGCGTTCCTCGGCAAAAGCCTTCCCAGCGGCTTTATTCCGACTGAAGACCAGGGTTACATGTTCCTGGCGCTGCAGCTTCCGGATGGAGCGTCAGCCCAGCGCACAGATGCAGCACAACAGAGGATTACGGCTGCGCTGCTCAAGACGCCCGGAATTCAGGGTGTTATCGCGGTGACGAACTTCTCGCTGCTGACGCAGGTACAAAGCACCAATGCCGGATTCTTCTTCGTTGCGTTGAAGCCCTGGGAGGCCCGCAAGAGCAAGGACGAACAGCTTGAGTACATCCAGGGCAATCTGCAAAAGCAGCTTGCCGCAGACCCGGATGGTATTGCCTTCGCGTTCCCGCCGCCCTCAATCCCTGGCATTGGAACTTCGGGCGGCGTGACCATGGTGGTCGAAGATCGCTCCGGTACGGACGATCCGATGACACTGACGAAGAATGTTTTTGGCTTCCTCGGCGCGTTGAAATCGCGGCCGGAAATTGCCGTGGCGATTCCTTCGTATCAGCCCGCGGTGCCCCAGCTTTATGCGGATGTGGATCGCGAGAAGGCGCTCCAGCAGCAGGTGAGCCTCTCGGATATTTACACGACCATGCAAACATTCATGGGCGGCTACCTGGTGAACTATTTCAACCGGTTCGGCAGGCAGTGGCAGACGTATGTCGAGGCGGAGGGAACATCGCGCAAGGACATTAAGAACATCAATCAGTTCTACGTCCGCAGCGCGAATGGCGGACAGGTGCCACTGGCTTCGCTCGTCAACGTGAAGCAGATCACCGGTCCAGAGTTTATCTACCGCTTCAATGAGTTCAATGCAGCGCAGATCAATGTGACGGGCAATCCCGGTTATAGCTCGGGGCAGGTTCGCGCGGCGCTTGAAGATACGTTCAAAAAGACCATGCCGGCAGGAGCGGGTTTCGACTACTCCGGTATGTCGTACCAGGAGCAGGCAGCCGAGAAGGGTATTCCTTCATGGGCTGTGTTCGGGCTCTCGCTGCTGTTCGTATTCCTGATTCTTGCGGCGCTGTATGAGAGCTGGACGCTGCCTTTCAGCGTGCTGCTCAGCACACCGGTTGCAATTCTCGGTGGATACATTGCGCTACATGCCCGGCTGCTGGAGAACGACATCTTCGCCACCATCGGTATGGTCATGCTGATCGGGCTTTCGGCGAAGAACGCGATCCTGATCGTCGAGTTTGCGAAGACGAATTACGAGAACGGCCAAAGTATTGCCGACGCGGCGCTGCATGCCGCACGGCTTCGCTTTCGGCCGATCGTGATGACCGCGCTCGCGTTCATCTTCGGTTGCCTCCCACTGTGGACAGCAACGGGTGCGGGTGCGGCTTCGCGCCGTATTCTCGGCACCGTAGTGGTTGGCGGCATGCTTCTTTCGACGGCACTTGGGTTGATCTTCATCCCGGTAACGTTCTCGGTTGTTGAGTACCTGTCGCACCGGTTCGCCAGAGGCGGCAAGGGAACGACGATGGATTCCAAAGCTGACTTCGATCCTGTAGCCGCCGGTAAGGCTGCCGGAGGCGGACCGCAGACCCCGACCCAGGGAGGTCACGCATGAAATATTTCCTGAAGCAAAGCGCCCTCGCGGCCAGCGCAATTTCGTTGATGGTTCTGGCTGGATGCAATGTCGGTCCGAAGTATACGAAGCCCAACTACCCGGCACCGCCGGCATTTCGCGGCGCCGACGATGCAGCCATCGTGAGCGATGCGCAGAACTCGCTAGGCGACCAGCAGTGGGCTCAGGTGTTTCAGGAGCCTGAGCTTCAGGATCTGATTCGCAAGGCGCTGGCCAACAATTATGACGTTCGCATTGCGGTGCAGCATATCCTCGAACAGCAGGAGCAGGTGCGCATTACGCGCTCGCAACAGTTCCCAACCCTCAGTGCCGGTGGCCTGGGCGCAGGTGCATACATTCCCGCGTTGAACGGCTCCGGTTCCAACTCAAGTTCCAGCTCCGGCTCCAATTCCGGCGGGCTCAGCCTCAGCAGCCCCATTGTTGAAGGAACCTTCAGCCTTTCAGCAGCGTGGACGCCCGATTTCTGGGGACTCTATCGCAAACAGACCGAGGCTGCGCGCGACCAGCTGCTGGCGCAGACATGGGCGCAGCGGGCGGTCCGGATGACGCTTGTACAACAGGTGGCTACGGCTTATCTACAACTTCGCGCACTGGACAACCAGCTTGCCATCACCAAGCAGACGCTCAAGGTGCGGCAGGATTCAGTTGACCTTACGAACAGGCTTGAGAGCGGTGGAGCAGCGCCCCTTTCGGATGTGCGGCAGGCCGAGCAGTTGCTCTACACGGCTTCTTCGGAGGTTCCGCAGCTTGAGCAGCAGATTCAGCAGCAGGAAAATGCGATTCACCTGCTGCTCGGCGAGAATCCTGGACCGATTGCACGCGAAGCTGCGCGCACCCTGACCCCGCCACCGCAGGATCTGCCTACGGGTCTTCCTTCACAACTGCTGGTCCGCCGGCCTGACATCGAGCAGGCGGAGGCTCAGCTGAAAGCTGCGAATGCCAACATCGGCGTAGCGCGTGCGCAGTTCTTTCCGCAGCTTTCTCTGAGCGCGTCTGCCGGTATTGGCGGCGATAGCTTTCCTGCCATCTTCGGCAGCAACTCAAGCACCATTTATGGACTTGGCCAGTTGGCGCAACCGATCTTTGAAGGCGGCAAACTACGCGGGCAACTGGAGCTCTCCAAGGAAACGGAAAAGGAGATGGTGCTGACCTATCAAAAGACCATCGCCGGCGCGTTTCGTGATGTGTCGAATGCGCTGGTTGCGCTGAACAAGCAGCGGGCGTACAGGATCGAGCAGGAGAAGCTTGTGGCGGCGGCGCAAGATGCCAGCAGGCTCGCGCGTCTACGCTATCAGGGCGGGGCAACGGGCTATCTTGAGGTGCTCACAAACGATTCCAACCTGTATGCAGCGCAGCTTAATCTGGTTAGCGCTCAGCAGGGAGAGGCGCTCACGCTGGTCCAGCTCTATAGTGCTCTGGGCGGGGGCTGGCAGTAGTAAGCACAGCAGCCTTCTAGCCCCAGGGCTAAATGCTGCTTCTTTGGTGACGCGGAAGATCCGGCTAAAGCCCGGATCTTCCTCAGAAGCAACAGCCTGGCAGTCGGAATCTGCGATAACAGAGCGCCCTTATGCTTTCTTAACGGACTTTATACGGAACCCTTACAGGCACCCCCTTTCTACTCAAGTAATAGAAAGGTCGCGATATGCGTCATTACTTTGCCTGTTTTGCTCTTTTGCTCGTTACTTTTGCCAGCCATGCTCAATCCATAAACCCCGATGTCGTATCCGCTGGAGCTTCTACAGCGGCTCTTCGGAGTGCGCTCCCTGCTCCAACAGCCAGCAATACTGTACCGGACATGTCGGTCGATGCAGAAGCGCAAACCGCACCTGCGGCACAAACACCGGCTCCTGTTACCGTAGCGCCCGTACCACCAGCCCTGGACCAGAGCTTCCTGCATCGCCTGGGCCGCGCCTATGTGGCAGACTGGGCTGGCAACGGGCCTGGAACCGCAGTGCCACAGCAACCACGCCGCGGCACTCCCGCACCTATCCCTTCTCCTCCCTACCCAGCAACTGACTGGCCCATCGGTGGAACCGTCGTCATCGGATCGCCCGACGGCCAGACTTATCCATTGATGCAAGCGGTCAATGAGAACAAAGGAGTCAATAAGATTTATGGCTGGGTTGAAGTTGGCGGCAACGGTTCTACCAGCAACAAGACCAATGCAGCTAAAGGCATCGCCGCGAATGCACCAGCCGCTTACGATGTTTATTCAAACACCATCCAGCTCGATCAGGCTGCTGTTTATTTCGAGAGACTTGAGAACACCGCGCAGAAAGACCACTTCGACTGGGGTTATCGTGTGGCACTCCTCTACGGCACCGACTATCGCTTCACAACCTCGCACGGCTTATTTAGTCAGCAACTACTGGTCAAGAACGCTCAGTATGGTTTTGACCCGGTCATGTTCTACTACGACGCCTACTTCCCCCATCTCGGTCAGGGATCGGTACTCCGCATTGGTCGCTATATCTCGCTGCCTGACATCGAAGCGCAGCTTGCACCCAACAATTACACCTACTCGCACTCCATCCTCTACACCTACGACTGCTACACCCAACTTGGCGCCAACCTTACTACCAAGCTGAACGACCACTGGACGGTGCAGGGAGGCATTTCGCCTGGCTGCGATACGATGCCGTGGACGACCGATGCGAAGGTTACAGGAAACGTCTGCGTGGTCTATACCTGGGCAAACGGCAGCGACGCACTGAACACATGCGACAACACCATCAATAACGGCAAGTACGCTTACAACAACCTTACTGCGTTCTACGAAACCTACTACCACCGCATCAGCGCTACGTGGCACACCGATACCGAGGTCTGGTATCAGTATGAAAAAGACACGCCCAATATGTATTGGTATGACGCTACCAATGGTCCTGCTGCTACTGGACAATATCCGAACACGCCGCAAACACCCTGGCCGGAGATCAATGGCGCAGGTGTGAATCTCAACTTCGGCGCCGTATGTAAAGACCCACGTCTGCCTGCCAATCTTCAACCGGCTCACTGCTATGCTCCCGAGGTAGCCATTACAAACTACATCGAGCACAATTTCTGGCATAACACGGCTTCGCTCAACATCCGCAATGAGTATGTCGACGACATCGTGGGTCAGCGTACGGGCACACCCGCCAAGTACGAAGAGCATATGGTGGGCTTCGATTTCTGGAGCGGCTCCACCATTACATTCCGGCCCGAGCTCAGCTATACGAAGTGCTATAGCAAATACACCACTCCGGATGGCAAACCCGTATCCTGCACGGATATTTCGCCAGGTAGCTCGATCGCCAGCGACGAAAGCGAAGCGCAAGGAAACAGCACGTTTCCAACAGGGCGAGGTAAGACTGAATCCCTCACCCTAGCAGCAGACTTGATTTGGCACTTCTAACAGAAAGGCGGCGGACAACGGCCGTCCGCCGCCTTTCTTCTCTAACTCCCCTATGCATGGGCTCCCGTGCTGGCCGTGAATGGATATTCCGATGCTAGATCTAATCGCTCTCGCAACGATCTTCGCTTGCTTCATCGTCGCGAAGGTCTATGTGATCGGCTGCGAACGCCTGAAGGGATCGCGCCCATGATTCTCAACTCGATCCTTCTTCTCATCTCTGCCGCTCTGTTTGTTTACCTCGTGTATGCGCTCCTACGTCCGGAGAAGTTCTAATGTCGCTCAATGGCTGGCTTCAAATCTCTCTTTTCATCGCCGCGGTTTTGCTTCTCGCAAAACCAATGGGCACCTATCTGACCCGTGTGTTTTAATGCCGCAAGACCTTCCTTGACCCCATCCTCGTCCCTTGCGAGCGGCTGCTTTATCGCGCAACCGGCATAAAGCCTGAGCAGGAGATGCGGTGGACCGAATACGCCGTGTCCATGCTGGTTTTCAGCGCTGTAACGGCACTGCTCACCTATGTGATCGAGCGGCTTCAACACCTGCTGCCGCTCAACCCGCAGCATCTGCCCGGCGTCGAACCGGTGCTTGCGCTCAATACCGCGATTTCTTTCACTACCAATACCAACTGGCAGTCGTATGTGCCTGAGACCACCATGAGCTATCTCACACAGATGCTTGGACTCGCTACGCACAACTTCTGGTCGGCTGCGGTCGGTATGGCACTCGCTATTGCTTTCATTCGCGGAATTGCACGTCGCGAAACGAATACGCTTGGCAACTTCTGGGTTGACCTCACACGCGGAACGCTCTGGGTGTTGTTGCCTATCTCGATCGTGTTCTCGCTTGCGCTCGTCTCACAGGGCGTTGTTCAGAACTTCAAGGCTTACGACAGCGCAAAGATTCTTGAGCCGCAAAAAGTTGCCGGAACAGATGGCAAAACGACGATCGTCGATACGCAGACGATAGCGCAGGGACCTGTTGCGTCGCAGGAAGCGATTAAGATGCTAGGCACCAACGGCGGCGGTTTCTTCAACACCAACAGCGCACACCCCTTTGAGAACCCGACACCGCTTACCAATTTTCTCCAGATGCTGTCCATTTTCCTGCTGCCTGCGGGTCTGGCCATTACTCTTGGCCAGAT
>Ga0302316_10002302_pt1 | contig 13934 bp, 12 predicted proteins | sample III_Palsa_N3_2_FD_200456 | JGI IMG/M metagenome (GOLD analysis project Ga0302316, IMG submission 200456) | Peat permafrost microbial communities from Stordalen Mire near Abisko, Sweden - III_Palsa_N3_2 | ecosystem: Environmental > Terrestrial > Soil > Palsa > Peat permafrost | place: Sweden...
AATGATCCCGCTCTTGCCCATCCCCGTGACCACCACGCGTCCGCGGCCGTCGCCGCAACGGACCACGAGCTCCACCGCCCGCGCAAAGTCAGCCGCCATCGCGCCGTCGAGGCGCGCGGCCAACGCTGTCAGCGCCGCCGCCTCGGTCCGCACCATCTGCCCCGGAGTCAGCGCATCTCCACCGCTGTCGCCTATGAAACCACTATCCATGCTATACCGATGGTAGCAGTTTCCCTCCAGACCGCCGTAACCCCGAGGCCCCACGGACAGGTCTTCGTCCGTGGGCTGGATGTAACCCGCACCTCGCCACACTCCGTCGCCTGGAAGGGTGCAGGCTTCGGTCCGCACAGGAGCGACAGCTGGCTCCACGGGGCTTTGGTGTCTGCGTGAGAACCCATTTCGGCCCGCGAATCGGAGGGAGCAGCAGCCTTTAGGCAGCTGAAATCCGTGGGAAACATCGAAGCGGCTCTAGCCGCGGGCCTCTTGAACCTGATCTTTAGCGGCTCCGGCCGGAGTTCTCAGGGACACACTTTAGCCTTTGAGGTCTTCATGCTTGACCCAAATCCATGTAACCGCCCCGCCATCCAGAACATCGAATAGCGCGTAAGTCTTACAATGAGTCTATCCAGGAAGCAGGGGTATCGGATTCGTGAAACGTAACGTCCTCGTCGTCGTCGTCGTTGTTTTTGTTTTGGGCCTGCTCTCGATCGCCGGTTGGGCCAACTGGCAGAACCGCGTTCACGCCGCGTTGCGCCAGCAAGCACTGGCCAATCAGGCTGTGCTGGTGGCCGACAATGCGCCAGGCGGCGACAGCGCACTGCATATGAGCTCCCCGCTGGTTGGCAAGCCCGCGCCAAACTTCACGCTCACCAACCTCAAGGGCGACAAAGTCTCCCTGGCCAGCTACAAGGGCAAAGCCGTCCAGATCAATTTCTGGGCCACCTGGTGCGCTCCCTGCAAGATCGAAACCCCTTGGCTCGTCGAACTTGAAAAGCAATACAAGCCCCAGGGCTTCGAAATCCTCGGCGTCTCCTTTGACGATCTCGACAACGACGACCCCAATCTCCTCGCCAAAGAGAAAATCGACATTGCCAAGTCCGCCCAGCAACTCGGCATTAGCTACCCCGTCCTGCTCGACGGCGACAGCATCGCCAAGCCCTACGGCGACTCCGACGTCTACCCCACATCTTTCTTCGTCGACCGCACGGGCAAAATCGTAGCCGCCAGCTTCGGCCTGACTTCCAAGGATGATCTGGAAGGCAACATCCGCAAAGCGCTCGGAGAAGGGAACTAGACCATGCGCATCGGACCGCTTTCTTTAGCGCTCGCCCTGGCGATCCTCGCGGTCAAGGTCCCGGCTCAGGCGCAGAATCCCTTCGGCGACCTGCAGGCGAAGCCGGGAAGCGCAAAGCCTCCCGCAGTGACCTATTTGTTTCCGGAACAGGTTTCAATCGTCGCAGGCAAACCCTCGCCCGTGGATCTCCACTTCAAAGTAGGCGCAGGCCTGCACGTCAATTCACACACCCCGCGCAGCGAAGAGCTGATCCCGACCACGCTCAAGTTTCCAGAAGATGCAGGCGTCCAGCTAACCAAAGCCGACTTCCCGCCCGGGATCGACTTTGCCTTCCCGATCGATCCCAAAGAGAAGCTGAGCGTCTACACCGGCGAGTTCATCGTGCACACTGAGCTCGTAGCCGCCAAGGGCGAGCATCTCGTCCAGGCCACACTTCACTACCAGGCCTGCAACAATGACACCTGCATGCCGCCGCACTCGATTACCGCAGCCATCGACGTAATCGCCAAATAACGCGGCCAGTCCGGGAATGCATAAGAGCCTGGATCACTGCATCGCGCCATGGAACAGCCCGGAACCAAGCGCGATTCCGCCGCCCTCCTGAAGTTTCCCTCTAGAAAATCCGGTAGCTCACGCCCGTGCTAAACCCATAGGGCGAAAGCGACCCATCGAGGAAGGTTGGCCAATACTGGTATTCCGCGTCGATCGCCCGCCACGTCCATCGCCGGGTCACATGGATGTCCACGCCTCCGCCGAATGCAAGGGTCGTAAAGCGTCCACTGCCGATCCCCTGCTCGAAGTTCATATTGGAGAATCCGCCCAGCACCTTGACATAGGGCCGCGCCCGCCAAACATGCTTGAGCTGTACCCGGGGGCCGATCAGATAGTTATCCTGGCTGATCCCTTCAAATTCATGAAAGCGCTGCCAGCGGCCTTCCGCCTCCACGCCGATACCATGGAAGACGCTGAGGTCCACGTAGGCGCCCACTCCTCCCAGGCCATAGTCGATATAGTCCGGGTTAAAGCCGGAGACGAATCCGCCGGCGGTCAGCGTGATGGGACTCTTGAATGCCGAGGGCGCCACTTGCGCGCACGTTACCGCGGGGCTAATACCCAGCAGTGCAACAAGACAGAAAGGGAGAAGAAAGGAAAGCTTCTTGAGAATCATCCGTGATTATCCTGGGGTTGTAGCCTGCCACTCCAGGCGAAAATCCCAGGTGACTAACAAAAGTATAGCCGGGAGAACCCGGAACCTTGCGGTCCATCGTCTCCCGGCTGTATTTGCAACCTGGAATTTCCCCGAGGCCTATTGCTTTAGTTAGTTCCGCCCGTTGGAGGCGCAGTTGGAGCTGCCGCCTGGCCCGCTGCCGGAGTTCCCGCCGGCGGAGCGCCCGCAGGAGCCTTGGCTGCGTCATCATACCGCTGCAGCTTGTAGTAGATCGCCGTTACTTCAAACGGCATCTTGTCGCGGGCGTTCATCGGAGCGTACCGCTTGGCATTCAGCATGTGCTCCTTGTCGTCCCACGGATCGGTCTTGAGCCAGCTGCCCAGCGGCAACGCAGCCACCTGAGTGGTATCGTCCTGGTTCAGCTTGGGAGCCTGCTTCCAGAGATCGGCCAGCCACGGAGTTCCGTCTTCCTTCAGCATCGAATCGCCCAGCTTCGGCGTGTTCAGCTGCTTCAGAGCCTTGGAACGATCCGTCAGCTGCGAATAGTAAAGGCCCGCATTCGCCAGCTTGTCCTTGTACATCGAAGTCTGCAGATAGGTGATCGCGCTCTTGGCCGCGGCCGCATTGTCGTTGTCGGAGTGGTTCATCTTGATCCGCTGGAACGACGATTCATCCGGGAAGAGCAAGCGGTCGTTGAAGGCGTAGCGCGTATCGATGTGGTGACCGAGCGCGATGTGCGCCAGCTCCAGCGACACGACCGACGCAATCGACTCTTCGTTCGGCAGCGTATCGATCAGCCCCTTGCTGAGCAGGATCGTATTGCCCACAGTCGTAGCTTCCACCGTGGTGGTCAGCAGAATGCGGCAATGAATCGGGTCAGGGAAGTTCAGATTGTTGGGAACCGCGAGGTTCACCACGATCTGCTCCAGGGTCTTGTCAAAGTCGCTCGGAGGAGCCAGCAATCCGGCCTGCACCAGGCGATCCAGCACGTTGTTCTCAGCCTGCGAAACCCACTCGCGCGTTGCCTGCAGCGGGGTCACATCCTGCGAATCGGCGCTCTGGTCAACCGCGCCTTCCACCTGCACCGAGACGTTCTCGCTCTCGCGCGTCGGCAGTGTCAGGGAGTAGCCCCAGAAGTGTGTCTGCGCCCGCAGACCAACCGTCTTGCCGCCTTCCACACGCTGCGATTCTTCCACGTAGATCGCCACCGGCAGCCACAGATCCGGCTGCATGTTCATGCGCCAGCTGTCGAAGTGGAAGTACTCCTTGTTGTTGTCTTCGCTCTGGCTCTCGGTGTACGTGCCATTGAAGCGGACAACCGTTCCGTCCTGGTCCTCAATCCACACGCGGCCATAGAAGCGTCCATTGCCCGAAACCTTGGGATGCACATCGAATTCCCAGGTCCGCACGCTGCCCAGGAACTCTCGGCGAACATAGCTGAAAACATAATGTTGCTGATCGAAGCCGATCGGATCGATGAACATCATCTGCGTGAAGCCGTCGGTGTTGTAGGTCTCCTTGTCCAGATGTAGCGCCTTGCCGATGCTGGCAAATGCGCCCATTGAGCCTTTGAAGAACCCATGGCCCTTCTCGCTGCGGACCGCATACGGCTTGTCCGTAAAGGTCTTGCGGAAATCCACCCGGTTCAGCATGTAGGTATCCCCGGTTGGGATCTGCCACAGCTTCTCGTCCGGCTTCATCTCCTGGATGTACGTCTCGACCAGCGGTGTCCGCTGCTGGATGTTCTTGATGATGATCTTCTCGTGGGCAATCGCTTTGTCCACCAGGGCGGACTGCTCCGGTGTGAGCTGGTGCATCTGTTCGTACTTTGGTTCCTTCTTGGCATATGCCAGGTTCACACCCAGCGTGACCATCAGGAGGGGGAGGGCCATCTTGCGAAACTTCATGTCAAACTCCTCGGGTGAATTCGTCTCTTGTCTTTCTCTGGCCGCCTTCACCTGCCTTTCCGGCTAGTGTGCTTGCGGCTGGAGTGTCTCCAGGGTTCTGGCTTCGCTTTCGCTAAGCGGTCTGGAACTTGATGATGATGTTCGTCTCGTAATTCACCGGTTGTCCGTTCTGCGTTGCGGGCCGGAACTTGTAGCTCGGCGCCGACCGCGTTGCAGCTTCATCCAACCCATGGCCCAAGCCGCGAATCACGTGATGCACCACCATTTCCCCGGCAGTTGTGATCGTTACCCTGAGTACCACGTCCCCCTGAATCTTTAACTGACGTGCTTCTTCCGTGTACTGCGGTTCTGCATGGCTCAACAGCACCGGAGGAGTAGTCTTCGACTCCACCGCCGCTGTGGCCGCTGGAGTCGACGTCGGGCTCGCCAACGCTGGTATTCCAGCGGCAGCTACCTTCTGCTGACTCCCGTATCCACCATTCTGCGAGGTGCCAACTCCCCCCGGAATTCCCGCAGATGCTACCTTGCCCATTGATCCGGCTGTCGAACCCGGCTTCGTGCTGTTGCCAAACCCCGTAGAACCAACCACGCCCCGCGGCGCTTCAGCGTTACCCTTCATCCCGCCGTAAGGATTGCCCAACGCTGCAACCGTCGCCGGCTGCGTCGCATTGGGATTCGGCTTGACCCCATTCATGTCGCCCAGATGTACCGGCGTCACCGAAGGATGTTGTTGCGGTGTCAGCGCCGGAGCAGCAGCCGCAAGCGCAGCCTTGGGCTGCGGAGCCAGCACAATCGATGGCTTGGCCGCCGCCATTGCCGGCAACGCTACTTTCTCTTGAATCTGGATCTGCTTGATCTCAGGCTTCGGCTCAATCTTCGGCTTGAAGATCTTCGGCGCCTCGAGCTTGGCAATCTTCGGCTCCGGTATCGGAGGAAGCTTGGGCTGGGGCGGCATCTTCACCTTCACCTTGATCTCCGGCGGAGGCGTCGTCGGAAACACGATCTCCGTCGACTCCATCTTGCGTAATTGGAGTTCATGGTGAGCCACCGTGCCGAACACGATGAGCAGTGTTAGAACTGCGCCGTTGATGATGCAACTGGTAAGGAATGACGCGGGATTGCGTTCAGGTTCTGGCAGCAATCCGAAGCGCGCCCGTCCGGAGAATTGGGTCGAAGGCATGTCCTCAGTCCTCGATCGTGGTGTTTTTCCACGGTGTAACCGGCTTCAGCATAAACAAGAGGGATTGCACTAGGAAAGGCTACTTTGGTACAGTCCTCTCCCCCGTTGGTTGTACCCGGCGACATACCTCTATTGTCGCAGGCGAGGGAGAAAAACCAATCCCGCTTTCGAAGTAAACACCCTGCTATTTTCTGCCCTGCACCGGGCTGAGTTTCATTGGCCGATACGGATACCTTGTGGGGGAGGAAAATCCGTGCAGCAAATCTTGGTCTATTCCTTGAGCCGTTGTCCTCGAACTCGACCGGTTCAAACTACCGGCCTGTTCTAGTTGACGAATACCGGCAAAAATCGTTCACGGTAGAGACCTCGGGCGAAACAAACGTTGTTCAACAATTCGAATGGCCGTATATCACTTCAGATGCTTCCCATTGCCTTTTTGCCGCCTGAATACGGGCAGATTTGAAGCAAGGTCAACAACTTATTGATCTATCTCCTCGAACTGCAACTTCCGACGACGATGACCCGGCGAGCCGTCTCTAGGACGGTCTTAGAACAGTTCCATGGCTATTTTAGAGCCTGCTCTGCCTGTGTAATAGACTAAAGTTAAATCAAAACGCGGTCTGAGGGGTAATTTTTTTATGAAGATTATGGTCACGGGCGGTGCCGGTTATGTCGGTGGTACCGTTTCGGAACTGCTGGTCCAGAGAGGGCATCAGGTCACCGTAGTTGACAATCTCTGCCACGCCCGCCGCGACCTCATTCCCCAAGGCGTTGAATTCATTGAAGCCGATATTGCTGATCGTGCGGAGATCGAAGGCCTCTTCCGTCGGGCCGCTGATGAAAAGGTTTCCTTTGATGGCGTTCTCCACTTCGCAGCGCTCATCGAAGCCGGCGAATCCATGCAGAAGCCGGAAATCTACTTCCGCAATAACACCGCCTCCACTCTCGCGCTGCTCGAAGCCATCCTCGCCGCCGGGCCCAGGAGATTTGTTTTCAGCTCCACAGCGGCCGTTTACGGAGAACCCGAAGCCGTCCCCATCCCCGAAACCGCCAAACTGCGCCCCACCAACGCCTATGGCGAGTCCAAACTGCTCGTCGAACACATGCTCGGCTGGTTCCATCGCATTCATGGCCTGCGCTCGGCCTCGCTCCGCTACTTCAACGTAGCCGGCGCTCCCGAATCCGGCGGCAAGGGAAGCGGAGTCATCCCCCGAGGCGAAGCCCACGAGCCCGAATCTCACTTGATACCCCTGATCCTCGACGTAGCCCTGGGCCGCCGCAAGGCAATTAAAATTTTCGGCGACGATTACCCCACCCACGACGGCACCTGCGTCCGCGACTATATCCACGTAGGCGACCTTGCCGACGCGCATCTGTTAGCCCTCGAAGCCCTCGAAACGCCTCAAGCCGCCGAGCAGAGGCTCATCTACAATCTCGGCAACGGCGCCGGTTTCACCGTCAAAGAGGTAATCGACTCCGTCCGCCGCGTCACCGGCCACCCCATCCCGGTCGAACTCTGCCCCCGCCGCCCCGGCGACCCCGCATTCCTCATCGCCAGCAGCGAAAAAGCCATCGCCGAGCTCTGCTGGAAGCCCAACTACACTCAAATTGACGAAATCATCCGCACCGCCTGGATCTGGCACCAAAAGCGCCACGGCAACTAGGGGGCGATGTTGAGCTTGGGTCGCGATGAAACAGAGCTCATTGGCTCATGGATTCTGGAAAATGGCGCCATGATAGAGGACGAAGTCAGCCTCCGCATTCGTTCGCTTATCGAATCAGGGCTCCAGCGTATTGCTACATCGAAGGATGGCTGGGAAGTGCTTTACAAAGATGTAAGCGACGGACGTTATTGGGAACTAACGTATCCGCATGGTGATATGCAGGGCGGTGGCGCTATAGCTCTAATTCTTGCAGACCGTTCGATGCTCGCAGAAAAGTACGGTGTAATTACCGCTTCCCTGAATGCTTAGCCGAAGATACATTCTTATGCTTCCCACGGATTGATCGTCGCTACTCCAGCCGCCTCAAACGGTCCCATATCTCGCGTAGCCACCGCAAACCCATGCACTGCCGCTATCGCCGCAATCTGTCCATCCGCCATCTCGATGGTCCGTCCGCGCAGCCTCGCTCGGCTCACAATCACGCCGAATTGCTCAGCAGCGGCGGCATCAAACGCCAATATTCGTCCATGGAACAGAGACGTTAGCAGATGGTCCAACGTCGAGCTTAGATTCTTCTTTCGCCGTCCCAGCGGAAGATGTGCAACGCCGAATCGCAATTCTGCGAGGCTGGTTGAGGCAAGGAAGAGACTGCCCGCCTCCATCCTATCCAACCACCTGCCGACCGCAGGATGCATCTGGGGATGCATCATCTCAGAGACGACATTCGTATCGACCAGGAGTTTTTCAATCATTCTGACTCAAGCTGATCGTATTCAGGTCCACTGAAATCCACGTGTCTCGCCGGTGTTTTATCTCGAACGATTTCAAAAGTGAAATCCACGTCATCCCCAAAAATCTTCTTTTTCCATTCTTGAAGTTGAGTCCCCAACCCCACTTGCTTCTCAGGTTCAGCCGCCTCTTCCAGCACCGCCAAGATCTCGGCGTTCACGCTGCGCCCATTCTGCTTCGCCCGCCGCCTCAGTTCGCGATGCGTCTTTTCCCCCAGATTCCTCACCAGCACATCGGCCATCGCCCACCTCCGCAGTTCCGATGATATCACTCAGCTGGAACTGATATCATCACTCCCGATCCGGAATCCCCAGCAAATACAACAACCCATCCAACCCCACATGCGTAACCGAAAACCGTGCGCTCGCCCGCACGACGGGCTTGGCATGAAACGCAACCCCCATCCCCGCCAGTCCAAGCATCGGCAAATCGTTCGCCCCATCCCCGACAGCAACAACCTGCTCCAGCGGAATCTCTTCGCGTCCGGCAATCTCCACCAGCAACTCCGCCTTGCGAGCCCCATCGACGATCCCATCATTCACCTCACCCGTAACATATCCATCGCGAATATCGAGCTCATTGGCAAAGACATAATCGACGCCAAGCCTCTCCTGCAGCACCGCCCCAAAAAAAGCAAATCCCCCCGAAAAGATCGCCGTCTTCGCTCCCCGAGCCTTCAGCGTCTTGAATAAACGCTCTGCTCCCTCCATCAACGGCAGCCGCTCAATCACCTCGAGAACACGAGCCTCCGGTAATCCCTGCAACAGCCCCACACGCCTCCGAAAGCTCTCCTGAAATGGAATTTCCCCGCGCATCGCCGAGGCAGTAATCGCGACCACCTGGTCGCTCACCCCTGCCAATTTCGCAAGTTCGTCGATCGTCTCTCCCTGGATCAGCGTCGAGTCCATGTCGAAGCAAAACAGCCGCCGTTCTTGTCGATATTCGCTCTCGCGCCGGAACTCGATGTCTGCGCCAATCTCATCTCCCAGCTTGTCAAACTCAGCCCTCATCGCCGCCTCGCGGTCGCGCCCATTCTCGAACTGCCTCCCGTAGAGCCAAATCTCCGCGCAGGAGTAACCCGGCTCGCCTTCCGGCGTCTCGATCCGCCCATTGGGCATCACATGCGAGAGCGCGCGGATGTAGTCCAACTCCAGCCCCTGCTCTTTCACCACATCGACCACCCGGCCCAGCGCGCGCTCTACGCTGACGCGGTCGATCGCCGTTATCACCCACTTGTTGGAAGCTTCGTCTGCAGTCTCTGTCATCTAGATCCCAGAACCCAGCCTACCAAGCGCCACCTGTCAACCCATCTTGAGCAATCCGATATCGACCTGCCCTGCCTCGTGAACGGTATGCTTCCTAAGTGCAACCTTTGTCCCAGGCCGTACCTTTGAAGTGGCGAATCCTGTTGCGCATGGCCGTTCTGCTCTGTCTCCTGGCGACCAGCCAAAGCTCCCCGGCCTACTCCGTCCTGACCCACGAGCAAGTCGTCGATCTCCTCTGGAAAGCGCAGCTTCGCCCCATGCTCCTCGCGCGCTTTCCCGGCACGACCGACGACCAGATGCGCACCGCCCACGCCTATGCCTACGGCGGCTGCCTCATCCAGGACATCGGCTACTACCCCTTCGGCAACCATTTCTTCAGCGACCTGACCCATTACGTGCGTAGCGGAGACTTCGTTGCCAACATGCTCGCCGAAGCCGAGAAATCCGGGGACATCAATCAGTACGCCTTCGCCCTCGGAGCCCTGGCCCACTACGCCTCCGACATCGCCGGCCATCCCGCCGTCAATGCCTCCGTCGCCGACACCTTCCCCAAGCTCCGCGCCAGGTATGGAGACTTGGTCACCTACGAAGACAATCACTCCGCCCACATCCGCACCGAGTTCGGCTTCGACGTCGTCCAGGTAGCCCGCGACCGCTTCACCTCCCAGGCCTTTCATGACTTCATCGGCTTTGAAGTGTCGGAACCACTGCTCCAGAGCGCCTTCCTCAAAACCTACGGCCTGCCCCTGGACAGCGTCTTTCCCGATCTCGATCTCTCCATTGGCAGCTTCCGCTACTCCGTAAGCCGCCTTATCCCCCAGATGACCCGCGTCGCCCTGGCCAGGAAAAAAGACGAAATCGTAAAAGAAGATCCCACCATGACCCGCGCACACTTCCTCTACCACCTCAAAGCCAGCGAATACCGCCGCGAATGGGGCTCTGATTACAAGCGGCCGAATTTTGGCGAACGCCTTCTCGCCTTCTTCATCGGTCTCCTGCCCAAGATCGGCCCGCTGAAGACCCTGGACTTCAAAATGCCTACCCCCGCCACCGAAAACCTCTACATGCAAAGCGTCATCGACTCCGCCGATCAGTACACCCAGGACCTCGCCGCCGTTGGCACGCACTCCTTAATCCTCGCCAACAAGGACTTCGACACCGGCAGAGAAACCAAAGCCGGCGAATACTCCCTCACCGACCAGACCTACTCCGATCTGCTCAATAAACTCGCCGACCACCACTTCGACCAGACGACGCCGGAGCTCAAGGCCAACATCCTCAACTTCTACAGCGATTCCACACCTCCCGCCTTCGCCGCCAAGAACTCCGCTCGATGGAAGAAGACGCTAGCCAGCTTAGCCCAGCTCCAGACCAGTCAAATCCCCACGACCACCGGCCAATGAATGACCGCAATGCCCCAACCAAACCATCTAAAAGGAATGACGATTTTGCCATCCCCCACCAGCCGTTTGCGAAGCTCATCGCGATTCGCCATCCTCCTCGCCTTTTTCCTTCCCGAATTGGTCGTCTTCCCCGCGCACTCTCAATCCGCTCAGCCACCCCAACTCACCAGCGAGCAGATCGTCCAGCGCATCGACGAAGCCGTCCAACAGCGTTCCAACGCCATCGCCGGCTACACCGTGCAGGAGCAGTACAACCTCTACCGCAACAGCGACGCCAACCCCTCCGCCCAAGAAACCATCAAGACCACCTACACCCGTGCGGTCGGCAAGGACTACACCCCCATCGCCCAAAGCGGCTCAGCCCTCCTGCGCAGCGCCGTCATCGACCACGTCCTAGCCGGTGAAAAAGAGCTCAACCTCGCCGCCAACCGCGAAGGCGCCCTCATCACCTCCAAGAACTACGAAATCACCCCGCAACCCGGCACCGCCGAAGTCAACGGCCTCCAATGCATCCTCGTCACCCTCAAACCCCTCCGCAAGAGCACCCATCTCTTCAATGGCAAAATGTGGGTCGACGCCTCCGACTTCACCATCGTCCGCCTCGAAGGCACCCCCTCCGAAAGCCCCTCCGTCTTCGCCGGCCAGGCCACCGTAGCCCGCGACTACGCCAAAGTCGAAGGCTTCGCCATGGCCACCCACGCCGAAGCCCACTCCCACACCTTCCTCTTCGGCGACACCATACTCAAAATCGATTACGCCAATTACAAGATCGACCTCGACCCCAACCCCAAACCCGCCCAATAAGGAATCCGGGTGCCCCATCCTTGACGCGCCTTTGCGTCAAGGGTGGGATCGTACGGAACCGCCCAGCAACCATCCCTTAACTTGCCCACCCCCCGCGCCAGCAGCTATCGTGTCAATCACAGGATCGACGCAGCCGACCTTCTCGATCCGCTACCTTATCTCGCGCCCTTTTTTGCGCCCAAGGATCGTCCATGTCTTCGCAATCCCTCCCAACGGCACTCAATCTCGACATTACAAATCAAGATCTCGAATCCACCCTCCGCGAAGACCGCGTCTTTCCCCCGCCCCCTGAATTCGCAGCCAGAGCCCACATCCAGTCCCTCGAGCAATACGAAGCCCTCTACGCCCGCTCCATCGCCGATCCCGAATCCTTCTGGGCCGAAGCCGCCAGCGAACTCCACTGGTTCGAAAAGTGGTCCAAAGTCCTCGACTGGAACCTCCCCTGGGCCAAGTGGTTCGTCGGCGGAAAAACCAACCTCAGCTACAACTGCGTAGACCGCCACGCCCTTAGCGACAAGGCCAGCAAAACCGCCCTAATCTGGGAAGGCGAACCAGTAGACGCCGCGGGCAAGTCGGAGATCCGCCGTCTCACCTACGCCGAGCTCCACGCCGAAGTCCAGAAATTCGCCAACGCTCTCAAGTCTCTCGGCATCCAGAAAGGCGACCGCGTAGCCGTCTACATGGGCATGACGCCGGAGCTCGCCATCGCCCTGCTGGCCTGCGCCAGAATCGGCGCCGTCCACTCCGTCATCTTCGGCGGATTCGCCGCCAACGCCATCGCCGACCGCGTCAACGACTCGCAATGCGTTGCCATCCTGACCCAGGACACGAGCTACCGCCGCGGCTCCCACATCCAGCTCAAAAAGACCGTAGACGAAGCCCTCGTCCACACCCCCAGCGTCCAGCACGTAGTCGTCCTCAAGCGCAGCGGGGCGCCGGTAACCATGAAGGGAGGTCGCGACCACTGGTGGCACGATCTAGTCGCTAAAGCCGACCCGGCATGCCCCGCCGAAGCCCTGGACTCAGAGGACCCGCTCTACATCCTCTACACCTCTGGCACCACCGGCAAACCCAAAGGCCTCGTCCACACCACCGGCGGATACGCGGTCGGCACTTACCTCACCACCAAGTACGTCTTCGACCTCAATAACCCCAAGCATCCAGACGACGTCTACTGGTGCACCGCGGACATCGGCTGGGTTACCGGCCACTCCTACGTCGTTTACGGCCCGCTCCAAAACGGAGCCACCGTCCTCATGTACGAGGGCGCGCCCAACTTCCCCGATTTCGACCGTTTCTGGAAGATCATCGACGACCACAAAGTCACCATCTTCTACACCGCACCCACCGCCATCCGCGCCTTCATCAAGTGGGGCAATGAACACGTCGAAAAACACTCGCTCAAGACTCTCCGCCTCCTCGGCACAGTAGGCGAACCCATCAACCCCGAAGCCTGGATGTGGTACCGCGAAAAGATCGGCCACGACCGCTGCCCCATCGTCGATACCTGGTGGCAAACCGAGACCGGCGGCATCATGATCGCCCCCATCCCCGGCGCCGTCCCAGCCAAGCCCGGCTCCGCCACGCGCCCCTTCTTCGGCATCCAGCCCGAAGTCGTGACCCGCGAAGGCCACAAGGTCCCAGCCGGCAGCGGAGGCCTCCTGGTCATCCGCAAACCCTGGCCCAGCATGGCCCGCACCATCTACGGCGACCCCGAGCGCTATCAGAAAACCTACTGGTCCGATGTCGAAGGCTGCTACTTCACCGGCGACGGCGCGCGCCAGGACGCCGACGGCTACTTCTGGCTCATGGGCCGCGTAGACGACGTCCTCAACGTCAGCGGACACCGCCTCGGCACCATGGAAGTCGAGTCAGCCCTGGTCGCCCACCCCAAAGTAGCCGAAGCCGCCGTAGTAGGCCGCCCCGACGAGCTCAAAGGCCAGGCCGTAGTAGCCTTCGTAACTTTAGAGTCCCACGTCACAGCCTCTCTGGTCTCTAGCTCCGCGAACCCCGCCGACCCCGCTAACTCGGCTAACTCCGCTAACTCCGCTCTAAACGCCCTCAAGGATGAACTAAAGCGCTGGGTCAGCAAAGAAATAGGCTCCCTAGCCCGCCCGGAAGAAATAAGATTCACCGACGCCCTGCCCAAAACCAGAAGCGGCAAAATCATGCGCAGGCTACTACGCGAGTTAGCCACCCACGGCGAAATCAAAGGCGACACCACCACCCTGGAAGACTTCCAGGTAATAGCCAAACTCCGCGAAAGCGACGAGGGGTGACTGGCCGTCACGGGCAACCGCGCCTTACGGCGCAAAGACAGCACCGGCCTTTCGTCCGAATCCCCAAATGAGGGTGCCCCATCTTCGTCGCAGCTCCATCGCGACTAAGGCGGGAGTAACAAATCCCCGACCATCGCAAGTCTCGTCATCTCCCCCACCATGGGGGATCAGCTGTCGTCTT
>Ga0302316_10002303_pt1 | contig 13930 bp, 8 predicted proteins | sample III_Palsa_N3_2_FD_200456 | JGI IMG/M metagenome (GOLD analysis project Ga0302316, IMG submission 200456) | Peat permafrost microbial communities from Stordalen Mire near Abisko, Sweden - III_Palsa_N3_2 | ecosystem: Environmental > Terrestrial > Soil > Palsa > Peat permafrost | place: Sweden...
GAGAAGTACCCAGGCCCACGGAACTGATTCCGTTGCGTATTGCCAACCGCGCAAGGAGTCCCGGTAATTGCCGAGTACACGCACGTAGGAGCTGCGGCAAAGCTAGCCGGATTGAACCAGGTTACAGCCGCATTGGTACCGCCAGCGACATTGTGGGTAACTTGATACGGCCCCGTCTCGTTGACCGTCTGGGTTGTGCCCGACGTCTGACTCGAAGTCGTAATCTGGAACGGCAATCCGGAAAGTGCCGAGAGAATAACCGACGTCTTCCATCCACCCAGAACATAAGAAGTTGCGCCCGCGTTGAAATACTTGTGACCTCGTCCGGCCGGCAACTCATACGTAACAGTCTGTTCGAAGTTACGCGTCCGATCGAAGTCCGCCACGGCATAGTTGCGACGCAGATTGCCGGAATAAAAAAGATATGCGCCATCCTGCGCACCCGTCTGATAGTTCTGCGCCTTACCCCACGTAAACGCAGAGTTAAACGAAAGACCATTGGTAAAGCGACGCTTCAACTCAACCTGCATAGATTGGTAGTTTGTCGATGCGCCGAGGAAGTATTGAGTTACCGACGCCGTCTTGCCGAACAAAATATTCAGAGGATCGTACCCCACACCCTGCCCATAAACGCTGGGCACATTGATATTCTGCGCCAGGTCGATGCGCGCTCCGTGATTGGCTACATAAGCAATCTGCAAAGCCATACTCTTTGGCAGCGCCTGTTGCAGCACAACATTCCATGAATCGACAGAAGCATTCTTGAAGTTAAGCGGGATATACAGATTGGCGAGCCCGAGGGTATTGTTGGCCGCAGTCTCTGTAAGCGTTCCACCCGTTCCAAAGGCTACGGTCGGTGTAGCAGGGACGCCCGTGGTCAGGTTAACCACACCACCCGTTGCGTTAACAGCCGGCCCATAAGTTTGCGCGTCGCTGTAATCGGTGCTCGTCTTGATGGGATAGTTATAGGCATAGCTGTTATCGACAAACGGAACGTAGCTGATGCCGAACCCGGCACGCAAAACGGTGGTCTCCCACACACGGTAGGACAGCCCGATACGCGGAGCAATGTTTTTATAGTCGGTCTGCATTCCCAGGTTGGAAGGGTTCCCATCCTGCCCGGCGATAACAAGCTGATTATTGGCGGGGTTATAGTTCACAAAACCACCTGGCTTGCGTGGCGTCGCCGGGGGATAAAGTTCATAACGAACACCAAGATCCACCGTCAACTTCGGCGTTGCCTGCCACTTGTCCGAAACGAAAAAGAACAGCCACGTCTCGCGAAAGCATGGAAAGGTGCTGTTCGTATCCTGGCCAACCTGGTACGGAACGTTAAACAACACACTCGCCACATCGTTCGCCTGCCCCGTGACGGCCCCGTTGAAGGCCACAGCACCAGGTTCAGATGTCTGGTTTTCACCGAAGTCAAACATTCCGGCAGCAGCATTCACATTGCCTTGCAGCAGGTCATCCCGGACACGACGAATGTCAGCGCCTGCCTTCAGCGTATGGTTCCCAAGGATCTTGGTCCAGTTATTGGCAAAGTCGATATTCGATTCAGCGCGCAGCCATGGCAACGACTGCGAGTAGCCGATTAACGGATCGCCTGTGCCGAGTTCTCCGTTGCCTGCGAAGTTGCTGACCTGGAACGCTATCTGTCCGCTGGCTTGCGGTGTATTGTCCGTTCCGTTCGGGCCGTTACCGGGAATCCCGAGCGTCGCCGCATCATTGGTTCCATAATCTGACTGCTGCGCCGAGTTGCGCAGGTGCGCAACGCCAACACGCGCTTCCGTAAACAGCGTAGGCGAGAAAATGTGGTCGTAGTTGAAACCTGTGCTGTAAGCCGCTGCAACTCCGGTCGCTTCAAATCCTCCACCCGTCGGGCCTCCAAGGAACGACCCGAAGAGAGGAGCCTGATAGGTGTTTGTCGTCTGATGGCTGAAACGTCCGCTCAGATGGTTCTTCGGATTGATGGCGTAGTCCGACTTGATATCGTAGCTGATCGAATCCTTGCTGAAGGGGGAATTCTGAGAGAAGTTGTTGGTTGTGACTCCGGAAATGTACCTCGCAGAAGCCAGGTTCGTCGCGGGATTTCTGGCCAACCCGTCAATGTCTTGTAGAACCTTAAGGGCAATTGGGTTAATACCCGGATTGGTCAACGGAATCAGGTTGCCCGCAAAAGCAGTGCGGCCCGTCCCACACGTGGTGCTTGTCGCTGTGCCGGTGCAGGTAGCTGTAGTTCCCGTATTCGGGTCGTAAACCTGGCCTGAGTAACCAGCCAGGCTGATGTTACCCCCAACAACGTTGTAGAACGGAATGTTCTCATTGACCGTCGAGGCTTCGTGATCGGAAACGCGCAGAAAATCGCCAAAGAAAAACAGCTTATCTTTTAGGATCGGCCCACCAATCGAAGCTCCGGTGTAGTTGTAAACCAGCCGTCCATTCGGTCCGGTGGCAAAGTAGTTGCGAGCATTGACTCCGTTGTTTTCCATGTTCTGAAACACCGAGCCATGAAACTGGTTCGTTCCTGACTTGAGCGTGACGTTGACCACCGTGCCCACTGCCCTGCCAAACTCTGCTTCAAAGTTATTGGTCGTAATGTCCACATTGGCAATCGCAGCCGCCGGTGGAACCAGGATGATATGGATGCCCGTGCGCTGGTCGTCGTCGATGCCTTCAATCTGGTACAGGTTCACATACGAGGACTGGCCATTCGCATTCACGGAAAGATCGTTGTTCGCGTTATAGAACTGCGAGTTGTTGAACACAACCGGCGCCATACCCGGCACCGTGTTAAGCAGCGACTGAAAGCTGTTGCCGCTGCTGAGTGGAAGATTGCTTACCTGGTGTTGCTCGATCGTCGTAGAAATATCCGCGCGATCGGTCTGCAATTCGGGCGGCGCCGTAGTAACCGTAATGGTTTCCGTCGTGCTGCCTGTGGCGAGACTGACATCGACGCGCGCTGTCGTATTTGTATCCAGCGCGATGTTTTCGCGAACAACCTTCTTGAAACCCGGTGCAGTCACCGTAACGGTGTAGGTGCCGGGCGGAAGATCCGGCATCGTAAAATTCCCACTCTCATTGGTCGCCGCACTGTGCTCGGCGCCCTGGCCGGTAAGAACAATCGACACCTGTGCGTTCGCGATAAACGCTCCGGAGGGATCGGTAACGGTGCCCACCAACGTGCCATTCACAGCCTGACCGAAAGCAGCCAGAGGCAGGCATAGAATCGCAGCAAGAAAAATTGAAAGAAGACGGACGCAGCGAGAGGCCATACGGCCTTCGCAAAGGTTGAATCCTGTTTGCAGCTTGCATGTGTTCGAGCTCGGTATCATTTGCAATCTCCAGGCTTTCTTTCGTGTCTTGTAACTGTCGTTAGTGGTTCCTGGTCACTTCCATGCATCCACGGCCTCTCCACCGCAGCCCCAAAAGAGCCGCAATCGTGGAGACAATGCCTCGATATAGCGCTGATCGATACCGTCGCAGAGCTCTCTCGTCGGCGTACCGGTCAAGCGCTTTTATTGAGCGGCATGAAAGATAAGCGCCAACGTCAAGAAACGTCAAGCGGAAACTTTTTCATGTGCAAAAACGCTCACTGGCATTTTTATTGGGAGCATGACGCCGTCGAAGACGACCTGCACAGAAACATAGCGCGGTCTGTTATCGACACGAAGCGTCGCATCGCGACTTCAAAGCATTAAGCGTCTTTGTATTCAAATGGCCGCACAAACCGGCTCTTCCAGAAGTAGGCAAGAATGATCACACTCGCCACCGCCGCATACGCGCACCACAGCGATGTAAACGCATAGCGCTTCACCGCCATCACCACCAGCAGGATGAACAAATTCGCCCCGCCGAACGCAACCATCATCGGCACCTTCGAAAAGAACAGCGACCCGCACGTTGCGATGATGTACAGCACCGCAATCCATGTCTGGTTCGTCGCCTGGTTTACATAGACGATGCTGTTGCCCTGCACCCAAACCTGCAGCGGATACGCCGACAGCCCCCAGAGCATGTAAAGCGTCAGCAAACCGCCCAGGATCACGAACGGCAGCATAGCCCGCCGCCGCGCCCTGGTCCGCTCGAACAGCATCACACCCATTGGCATCAGGAACGGCAACAACCCCTGCGCGTACAGCACAAACGCCGCCCCCATATTGTGCGCCGCCTGTTTGGACAGAATTCCATCCAGCCCCAACCATACGAACCCCTCGATGAACTGATGAAACGCAAACAGCGTCGGGAAAGAAGCAAACAGCAACTCGCGCCGGTGCTTCACCTTGGTCAGCGTCACCACACCCACCGCCCCGAGCACGCCACTCCCCACAAAGTTTGCTGTCGCAGAAAAGCACATCGCCGCACCCTCAAATTCAAATCGATTTAGCCGATCATATCCCGCCGCCAGCCCCTGATCGGTTTCCAGTCCGACGTAGCCCACGCCTCCGCTCTGAGTTCATGGACGTCCACCCCTTGACACACCCGGTACAATTAAATCAGGAACCAGACACCGCCCGGCTCACGCCGGGCATTCGCTTTTAACGCATAAAACAGACCTTGGAAATACACGAAGTCCGAAGCTAAATCGAATCTTCTGAAGACTTTACGCGATATTTGACGGGGGAGGGGGGTACACAGCCAATGAAGCAATCACATCAGCAATCCAAACCTCTCGCAGCCCCAAACTCGCCACATCACACCCAACCCGGTACGCTGTTCGAGATGGAAAATTTCCGCCTCAAGGTCTTCCGCACGGCCGCACGCCACCTGAACTTCCGCATGGCCGCCGAGGAACTCCTCCTCACCCAACCCGCGATCACCCAGCAGGTCAAAGCCCTCGAGTCCGAGCTTGCCGTCGCTCTCTTTGACCGCGCCGGAGGTAAGCTCTCGCTTACTCCTGCCGGTGCGGCCCTGCTTCCCTTCGCCGAAAAACTCGCCGACTTGGCCCAGCAAGCTCGTCAAGCCGTAGCTGCTACCACCAACAGTAATGCGGGCGTCCTTACCGTAGCCGCCTCCCAAACCATTGGCCAATATCTGCTCCCGCGCCTCATTGCTGCGTTTCTTGTCGAAAATCCGAAGGTAGAAATCTCTGTCCTTGGCGGCAACACCCAGACTGTCCTGGAAGCCCTCGCCGACCACCGGGCACAGATTGCCCTCATTGAAGGCCCAGCCCTGCGCCAGGATGTCCACGTCGAGCCCTTCATGGAAGACCACATGGTCTGCGTCGTCCCCGTGGGCCACGACTGGGCCGACGAAGAAGTTCAGCTCTCCCAGCTCCACGATGTTCCGCTGGTCACTCGCGAGCTCGGCTCTGGTTCACGTCGCATCGTCGAACATGCCATCGAGGAAGCCGGCCTGCACCTCCGCGAGCTCAAAATCCACATGACCTTCGATTCAACCGAAGGACTTTTGAGCGCCGTCGAAGCCGGTTTAGGCGTGGGCTTCGTCTCCCGCTGGGCAGTCCGCAATCAGCTTGCACTTGGCACGCTCCGCATCGCCCGCGTTCGCGGTCTCAAGCTGGCGCGTATGTTCTCCGTAGCCACACTCGCCGGTCCCGAACCAGCCAGCGTCGCCGGAGCCTTCCACCGTTTCATCCTGGAGCGCGCCGAAACCCTCGCCCCACGCTCCACCGGTCGGCCCGCTAAATCCCAATGACGTGGAAGTAAATCGCCGCCAGCGAAGCCGTCGCAACGACAATCCACAGCGAAACACCCTGCACCAGGGGCCGCACCCCCACCTGCTTCAACGTCTTTTTCGAAAGACCGGTCCCAATCAAAAATAAAGTAGCGGTCAAACCCAGTTTGCCCAGATGTGACAGCCCCTCATACCCCGCATGAAACCTCGGTAAATATGTGCTCAACGCCGAAGCGGCGCAGAACATTGCAATGAACCAGGGAATCTTCACGCGGCTCTTTTCACACGTTCCCCCAGATCGAGCAGCCATCCGCGCCATAAACACCGCCGTAAGCAATGACACAGGCACGATCCACAACGCACGGGCAAGCTTCACAGTAGTGCCAATCGCCAGCGCCTGCGCTCCATAAGCTGCCGAAGCACCAACCACCGAACTCGTGTCATGAATCGCCAACGCAGCCCACAATCCAAACTGATTCTGGCTCAGGTGCAGCAAATGCCCAATCGGAGGAAATAGCAGCAGTGCCACTGAGTTCAGGAAGAACACCGTGCCCATCGACACGCTGATCTCTTCTTCGCTGGCTGAAAGTATGGGTGATACCGCAGCAATCGCGCTCCCACCACAGATTGCCGTTCCAGCCGTGATCAGGTAAGACGCCTTGCCACCCACATGCAGCATCTTGCCCAGCAATGTCCCAAGAACCATTGCCGACGTAATGCTGATCGCCGTATATAGAAACCCCGAGCGCCCAGCATGAACCACCTGCTGCAGATTCAGCCCAAATCCCAGCGCCACAACTGAAGCCTGCAGCAATAGCTTCGACAACGCGCTGCTCTCCGCCTTCATCGGGTGTTCCACCACAAGCCCGAACGCAATCCCACCCACAAGCGCAACCGGCGGGGACACGAATCCACTCGCCGCCAGCATCAACCCGATCAGGAATACTCCCTTGCTGTCCAGAGTCGGAAACACCCGGCGTCTCTTTGCCTGGGCTGGAACCGAAGGAACAGTTGCGGAAAGGGTCATTGAGTATCAACTCCCTTCCTACTTTCGCCCCACGATTTCGCGCTGTCCAAGTAGAAGTCCTTATGGCCAATAAGAACGCTAACCCCACATCGTCCATCGGATAAACTGACATACATGGAACGTCAGAATATCCCCGGAACCAGCCCTTACGAGCCGATCATTGGCTTCTCACGCGCAGTACGCATCGGCAACGTCGTCCACGTTTCAGGTACCGGCCCCGTAGGCGCCGACGACCTCTCCGCCGCCGAGCAAACCCGCGCCGTCCTCAAGCTGATCGGTACAGCGCTGGAGCAGGCAGGCGCCAGCTTTGAGCATGTCGTCCGCACACGCATGTTCATCGCGCACGCCGAGGACTGGGAGGAAATTGGCCGCGCTCATGGCGAGGTGTTCGGCACAATCCGTCCAGCAGCCACCATGGTCGTAGCCGCACTACTCAACCCGAAGTGGCGTGTAGAGATTGAAGCCGAAGCTGTGCTGCCCTGACCCTTTAGCTAGCCTGTGGCGGCCACAACCAGGCCGCCCCACGCACCCCGCTAGAATCCCCATGCATCGCCCGCACGATCGGCGTATCCACTCCCCCGCCAAATGGGTAGTCACGCAACAAGCGTGAAACCGCTGGATACAGGCTATCCAGGTTGGAAAGCCCCCCTCCAACAACGATCACATCCGGATCGAGTACATCCACCATCACAGCCAGTCCGCGAGCCATCCGGTCAAACAGGCGCTCCATGGCGCTGAGAGCCTCCGCATCGTCTGACTGCGCAGCCGCCACAATATCCTTGCCACGAAGCTCCCGCCCGCTATGGGCTGCAAAGTCCCGCTCGAACCCCGTACCCGAAATCCACATCTCGAGGCATCCGCGCCGTCCGCAATAACACTCCGGCCCAGGCAATTCGTCACCTGTAGCCCAGGGCAACGGCATATGTCCCCACTCGCCGCCAATCCCATTACGCCCTGCGTGGACATGCCCATTAAGTGCGACTCCACCCCCGCACCCCGTCCCCACAATCACCCCAAACACGACGCCGGCACCGGCTGCGGCTCCATCCGTGGCTTCGCTTACGGCAAAACAATTCGCATCGTTGGCACAGCGAACTTCGCGATCGAGCGCTATGCTTAAATCGCGCTCAAAGGGTCGCCCATTCAGCCATGTTGAGTTGGCATTTTTTACCAGCCCGGTAGAAGCCACAATCGTTCCCGGAATCCCGACTCCGACGCTACCTGTGCCTCCGGTAGCCGTCTCCAGATCGCGAACCACGCCACCGATAGCCGCAACCGTTCCGTCGTAATCTCCACGCGGCGTAGCCACGCGAAAACGGCGAAGCTCCAGCCCTTTGGAATCCAGCGCAATTCCCTCAATTTTCGTCCCACCAAGATCAATCCCAATTCGCACGTCTGCAATTCACTCCAGAAAAATTCTTCTTGCTTATCGTAAGGATTCGAGTCGCACTTAGCTATATCTTCACAGCCAGGCTCGATTCAGCCCAGGCCACATTGGCCCAAAGCCGCTCACGTCCTTCATATACCTTACAAAATTCCGCGATCTTCTCCACCTCGGCATCGCCTACTTGCGAATCGTAACAAAATATGGCTCTCCGCTTCCGAGCCACCGCGGCGCTCGCATCATTTGGCACGCTCGTGAAGATGGGGACAAAATGCGTTTTCAATTCTCTTCCAAACTCCTGCACCAGCTCTTCCATCTTCTCAACCTCTACAGCGAAAGGCATCTCTTCATAGAAAGCACAAGGCAAAGGAGTCTGGATAACACCAACCAATGCCTGACGAGCCGTCAGGTGATCGATGTGCCCACCAAGACCAAGAGGCAGCACAACCGCAGCCGGATTGAGCTTTTCGACAGCCTTCTGAATTTTTGCCAACGCCTTGTCGTTAGGATTCACCGTCAGTCCATAGACCTCATCCGTTGGACAATGCAGACGCAGCGGAGCATCCTTCATATTCAGGTCGACCAGCGTCAGTGCCGATCCATACTGCCTGCGCCACGCCTCATCCTCGCGCCCACGCAATGCCGTGACAAAGGACATACGATCATTGGCATGCACGGAATCCGCATCCGAGTACGGCGCCTCTTCACTGCGCGAGAAGCAGTTCAACACGCTGACCTTGTGCCCCGCTTCGATCCACGCCCCAACAGCCAGCGTCAGTGCAAAGGCCGCATCATCACGATGTGGCGACACCACCACAATTCTCAAAGTATGAATCTCCTGCCATCCGCGCCATAAAACGACGCTCTATGCAGAATATCTGTTTAAACTCCACATAACCGGCGCAGCAGCTTCACAGTCGAATTCCGCAACGCGCCGATCGTGAGATGGGCCTTCACTCCGCATCGAAGTGGAATACTTCTCGCATCTGCGACCATTTCTCACTCGGCGCGGCGTCTGGCATTGGCTCCTGCATCGGATTCATAATGCGCCACCAGCGCTGCATCTCCGAACTCGCAGCCATCTTGCGCATATCGGCCTCATAGTCGCTTCCGTTGTACTCGAAGTATGAAAACAGAAATCCGTTTGAAAGGAAGATGCTGTAGTTCCTGATCTCGCATTCGGCGATGACCCTCAGCACATCCGGCCAGACCTCTTCGTGATACCGAACGTATTCGACTTCTTGTTCCGGCACAAGCCGCGTCACCTGAGCATACCTCCGCACTGGCTCGTCCCCCAATTCCCCTGAAAAACAGCAAGATAGAGGTCTCAACCCTTATTTGTCAAATGAGGAATTATTCCCATGCAAACATCTAACAATCTGCGAGCGGATTGCTAAAAACGCCAAACCCCTTGCCCTCCGCAGCAATTGTCAACAAAGCATCCCAGTCTGCATTGCACAACACGAAACGCAATTTGTCTAAATGGAAATTCTTTTTCTATTGACATCTGTATCTCGCCGCTCGTATGGTTCGTCGTCGAACAAACTATTTTTTTCATGTATCCCTGCAGGAGGAATTGAATGACCGTAACCACGCTCGGAGATCTGAATCCCCTTGATCCCGCAACAAAATCAAGCTGCCCCCGCGCATCGAACCTGCATTGGCTGGCTGCTGCGCTGGCACTACTCATTTTTGCCTGCAGCACCATGGTTGCGCAGACTGGCGGTGAAGCCGGAATCCAGGGTTCGGTCGTAGACTCCACAGGCGCCGCAATCCCTAACGCGGTCGTGACTGCGACCAACATCGCCACCGGCGTAACCACCACCCGCACCGCGTCAAGTGATGGCCTCTACACCATCTCGCCCATCATCCCGGGCGTGTATAGCGTTGAGGCCAAGGCCAAGGGGTTCTCGCAGTTCCTGCAGAAAAACCTATCCATTGACGCCTTAAGGCTCACCGGTCTCAACATTACGCTGCAGATCGGCCTCGATACGCAAGAAATCACCGTGACCGACGCGCCGCCGGCGCTCGAGACCACCAATGCAACCCTCGGAACCGTCATGGAGAACAAGACCTACTCCAATCTTCCGCTGCAGATGAGTGGTCAGCAACGCGATCCGACCTCTTTTGCCACGCTCGCTCCCGGCACCTCAACCGGTTCCAGAGCTCCCGTCATCGGTGGCACCGGCAACTACCTGGCTGCGGTCTATATCGACGGTATTCCCGTTACCACCATCAACCAGCAGGGGGACAACCGTGTCGTCTCGAACTCACTGCCTATTGAGTCCATCGACCAGTTTCAGGTGGTGACGAGCAGCCCGGATGCTGAATATCAGGGCGCGGGTCTGATCAACTTCACCCTGAAGTCAGGCGGAAGCCAGTATCACGGTTCGCTTGCGACCTACGTTCGCGCGCGCGCCTTTGACGCATGGACTTATGCCTCCAAAGATGCAACCTGCCCCAACGCCGCGGGCGTCACCATCCAGTGCGCGAAGCCTGATGAACATCAGTCCGAGTACGTCGCCTCCGGCGGAGGACCGATCCCTTTCATGCGGAAGCACGGCTTCTTCTATGTCAGCTATGACAAATATCACGGTCGCGCCGGCATCAATCCAAACTACCTCACAATTCCGACCGCATTGATGCGGCAGGGTAACTTCAGCCAACTTTCCGTTCCCATCTACGACCCAACCACCAACGGCACTTGCGTCACGGTCGGTGCCGCCGCGACTGGAACGGCAAACGTCTGCCGTTCACAATTCTCGGGCAATATCATTCCAACGGCCGAGCAGTCGCCCATCGCACTCAAGATGCAGGCCGCGTTGCCGACCAACTATGACAACGCTGGTCTGGTGAACAACTACTTCGGTGGCGTGCCAAGCGGTTATGACAATTGGGAAATTGCCGGCCGGGCGGATTTCGATCTCACACCCAAACAGCGTCTCTCCTACGTGATTGCTTACGGCGTTCGTAAGAACGTTCCGTTCACTGTCGGCACGAACTCCCCCTCTTCGTTCGCTGGCGTCGTTCTTCCCCTGCCTTATACTGCCGGTGGTTATGCAACGATCACTCCGGTGGTCATGGATATCGAGCATGCATGGCAGATCAGCGATCACATTACGAATCAATTGAAATTCGGCTTCAACCGGTTCGGACAGCCAATCAAGAGTCTTACTGACGGCGTCGCGGGTGAGCAGGCAACTGACTTCGGCATCACTAATCTCCCTGCCGGACAAGCCTCGACAGAGTTTCCCGGAACCAGCTTCGCCACCACAACCGCGAATGCAACGGCAATTGCCCCCTGGACCTCCAACGGCGCTAGCGGAGCAACACAAACAACCATTCCGAATACCTTCACGCTTCTGGATAACTTCCTCATCACCAAAGGAAAGCACAGCCTCACCATCGGTTTCACCAGTCAATGGCTTGAAGATAACGTTGCTTCGCAGCTCGGTCCCTCAAGCATCCTGCAGCTGGGTTTCTCTGCAAACTCCACCGCGGCGATCGTGAATGGGACTGTTTCGCCGAACGCAGCGGTCCCAACAGCCACCGCGACCGGAACACCGGGACCCAGCGGCTTCTCCTACGCGAGCTTCCTGCTCGGCGCCGCCAGCCAGAACACTACGCTCGGGCTACAGGCCGTGTCCGAAACTGGTGGCCGTTATCATGACTCTTCGCCTTATGTCGAAGACGTTTGGAAAGTAACGCCGAAGCTGACCGTAAACATCGGTCTTCGTTGGGATTATTTTCCCCCGTTCCATGAAGTGCTGGACCGCTGGAGCTTCCTAAACCCCACCCTCACGAACGCCATCACCGGAAACCCAGGCGAGTTGCAGTTCGCCGGCAATCATGGTGGAACTGGCGTGAGCTGTGGTTGCCGCACTCCCGTGCAGACATGGTGGAAGAACTATGGTCCGCGTCTTGGGGTCGCGTACGCTGTGACTCCGACGACGGTGATCCGCGCAGGCTACGCATTGCTCTACTCGATCGGCGGAGGCGTAGGCGGCCGCGGCGGTGCAGGTACCGGTACAGGCCAGCTCGGCTTCAACATCACAGCAACCTCGCCCACTGAGATTACGTCGACAACGTCCGGCAATCCTGGGCCTTCCTTCTACCTGAACAACAGCACCTACTTCGCCAGTCACAATGTCGCCAATACGGCATACGGCGGTCCCACATTCACGTACCCTGCTTTACCTCAACAGAACGTAGCAGCCCAGACGCTGAACACGGGTAACTACGTCAACGCGGCAGGAACAACAGTTGCTGCCGGAACCCAGTCCTATGCGGATCCCTACCTGTCTGGCCGTGCGCCGGAGTTCGCGATGTTCAACGCGGGCATTCAGCAGGCCCTGACGAAGAGCCTGACGCTGACGCTCAACTACGCTGGAACGCAAAGCCACTTCCTGCTTGCGAGCGGCTCCAATGCTCGCGGCCTCTGGACCAACCAACTCGATCCAAAGTATCTGGTTGCGCTGGCAACTGTGGCTGATTCAACCGGCAAGAACCCGGTTCTCGGCCAACCAGCGACGCCTGCGAACGTTGCGATCGTGCAGAATGCCCTCCCAGGCTCTAGGCTGCCTTACGCCACCATCACCGGTACCAAGGCGACCACGACAATCGCGCAGACGCTTGTGAAGTTTCCCCAATACTCGGGTGTCTCCGATACATGGGGCAACGTCTCGAACATCAGCTACAACTCGCTGCAGGCCTCGCTTGCGGAGAGCGGATTCCATGGTTTGACCTACACACTCAACTACACGTACTCCCACAATATCGGGGACGACGGTACCTTCCGCTCCGGATATGACATTCCTGCGGGTGCGGTCTCGAACTCCACCAAGGCCTATAAGCAAAGCCGCATCGACCGGGCCGACACAACCGTTGACATGACCCACAACATTGCGATGTACGGTCTATGGGAGATTCCTTACAACAAGGCGGGAAGTTTCATCGAACGCGCTCTTGCGGGCGGATGGTCGATCTCGAGCATCTACCGTTTCACAAGTGGTACACCCTTCGTCCCAACCTATGCAGGTTGCTCCGCTCCGCCTGACTCTGGTACGTGCGCACTCGATCTTGCCCCTAACTACACGGGAAATGGACATCTTGTGTCCGGTGGCTACAGGCATTTCAAAACTCAATACATCGATCCGAAGGCGTTTGCCGCTCCACAACCGTTCGGGACAAACCTGTCCACCAACTACACCAAGATTGGCAACGCTCCACGCACAGCTCCTTACGGCCTGCGTAACCCATACTTCTGGGAGGATGACGTCTCCCTTCATCGGAGCTTCCATCTTTTCAAGCAGACAGCGTTCGTTGCCGAGGTCACCTGCATCAATGTGGCCAACCATGCGACTTTGTCCAATCCGACCGCAACCTGGGATAACGCCAACTCCACTTCGTTTGGCTTTGTAACAGGAGCTCAAGCTAACCCGAGAGACTTCCAGTTTGGTGGTCACTTGAACTTCTAACTTCATCAGATCTCATTCGCCGGGGTGCCACATCGCACCCGGCTTTCTTTTCTTCAACTGCGACAAAGCAAACCGCCAATACATCTCTTAGGGATACAGTCTTTGACGCTTCAGAACATCGCCGCTTCGAATCTAGGAATCGTTATGAACACCCTTCCCGTCCCGCGCCTTTCTCTTCTCTTCCTTTGTGTCTCTCTCGCACAACTCGCCGTGGCCCAGGGCTATCCGACCCCTAAAGACACGCGTACACCCGACCACATGCCCACGGCTGCCGAGATCAAGGACCCGCCCAAGTCGTGGATCGATAAGGACACCGGCCACCGCGTCATCCGACTGACGGACGAGCCCGGCTCGGCCAGCTTCTATTTCAACGTCAACGCTTACACGCCCGACGGCACCGAGATGATC
>Ga0302316_10002304_pt1 | contig 13930 bp, 10 predicted proteins | sample III_Palsa_N3_2_FD_200456 | JGI IMG/M metagenome (GOLD analysis project Ga0302316, IMG submission 200456) | Peat permafrost microbial communities from Stordalen Mire near Abisko, Sweden - III_Palsa_N3_2 | ecosystem: Environmental > Terrestrial > Soil > Palsa > Peat permafrost | place: Sweden...
CCGGCGTCACCTGCGACACAATCGCGCCATTCGCATCCTGCAAATTGAAGAAGTGCGCATTCTCCGGCGTCACATCATTCATCGCGATGCCCAGATACCCATGCTCCACCTTGCCATGCGCAATCAGTTCAGTCGTCGTGGCATGCACCATCTGCGAAGGAATCGCAAACCCCGCACCCGCAAACGATCCACTGTTCGAGATGATGAACGTGTTGATGCCCACCAGCTCGCCATGCGCATTCACCAGCGGCCCACCCGAGTTGCCCGGATTGATCGCCGCATCCGTCTGGATATACCCACCCGGCTTCCGCGCATCCTTCGAGTAAGGATTCGGCCGGTTCACCGCGCTCACAATCCCACGCGTCACCGAAAACTGAAAGTACCCAAACGGGCTACCGAACGCCAGCACAGTTTGTCCCGGCTCCAGCTTGCTTGAGTCACCCCACGAAATCGCTGGCAGGTCCGTAGCATTCACCTTCACCACAGCAAGGTCAGTCAGCTTATCCACGCCCACGACCTTGCCCGTCAAAATCCGGCGGTCATGCAACGTCACGCGAATCTGCGTCGCGCCATCGACGACATGATCGTTCGTCACAATGTATCCATCCGGAGAAATAATCACACCGCTTCCAATGCCATGCTGAATCTGCGGCTGTTGTGGCTGCTGCATTCCACCCTGCCCAAAGAACTGCGCAAAGCCCGGTGGCAGCCCCTGCATTCCCTGCTGCTGTTGTTGCTGGTCGTCAGCCTCCTCTTCATTCCCTTTCGAGGTCACTGCAATATTCACCACCGCCGGCGTCACACGAGCAGCAACCGACTCCATCGCATTGTCCAGCGAGGTCAACGCAGCCACGCTATGGTCGTCCAGCGGAGACACCGGATCAGACGAAGCATGAACCCCATTGTGGTTAACAAACAACACGACGCCCAGAGCAACCGTAGCGGCGACCGATGCCGGAACCAGCGAGTTCCGGAGCTTACCTACTAATTTATTAGTTATTACAGACATGGAAAGAATCTCCTTGAAGCACATACAGGGTTAGAGTTGAACGATCAACCAGCCATCCTGAACCGGAATGGCCGCATAAGTAAACTGCGAATCTTGTGTAAAGGTCACCGCCACGGGCCTGAAACCACCCGCTGCATCGCGCTTCCACCCAATCAACATCTCTTCGGATTGTCTGCGCTGAACCTGGCGAACATCGACCGCATTCGGAATAGGGCTAACGCCTGCTTGCTTCATCGCCCGCGCAGACACAGCAGCACGATGCCGCGGCATAACAGCCTTCACCAACTCAGCACGCGGCGTATTCGCTACCTGCAACATAGGAACAACCGCCGCACGCAAAGCCACACTCTGGGAAACCCCACCTGTCGTAACCACAGAAGCATTGTTGAAGCTAACAAGCTGCGGCGCATGAGCCAACGCCATCACCCCGCCAGTCGTCCCAGCGAGCATAAGAGCGACCATAGCAACAGTCTGCACCCGACCCATCTCACCCCCCGGCGTCCGCAGAATCCGCGTCACCCGACGAGCCAGTTCACTCTGCCGCTCCCAAGCTCCAAGCGCCAGCAAAGCCCCGCGTCGAATCATCGACTGCTCTGCAAGATTCGCCAGGCAGGTCGCATAAGCCTTCCGCGCGCCCGTAGCCCGCAGCACGCCATCATCACAAGCCAGCTCCCGCTCCACACAAAGCCGCCGCTCCACCCACAACAACACCGGATTCACCGGAAACAAAACCAAACTCACTTTCTGCAACAGGTTCGTCCAATCATCCCCCCGCCGCAGATGCTCCATCTCATGCAGCACAATCCGCTCTAGATCACCCGCCGAAAGCTTCATCAACAACCCCGGCGGCAACAAAATCAGCGGCTTGAAAAACCCAACCACGCTAGGCACACTAACTTCATCAGACACACACAACCGAACCACCCGACGCCCAAACAACCCACCACAACTCCTGTCATCTCGACCGAAGGCGCGCTTTTGCGCCGCAGTGGAGAGATCCCCGTATTGGCTCTTGCCGGCAGCTGCATAATTCTCCGGGACAGCCTGAAACTCCTGCCCACCAATCCCAAGCCCAACCAATTCCGCAGGAACCTCAATCACCCGCGCCCGCTTCGCTATCCCCCGCAGATACACCGCACTCCGCACCAACTGCGCCAACCTAACCAGGCTCAGCCCCACCCAAACCCCACCCAGCGCCCACGCCCACCGCACCTCAAAGTGCAGCCTGGCCGCCTGCCCCAACCCACCTTCCGCATGAAATCCAAAAGCAAACGGCAGAACCACCAGCATCAAAAACACAACCGTCCAAACCAGCGACCGCGCCGCCGCCCCAACACCCGGCAACAACCTCAGGCACAAAGCAACGCAGGCCACAATCACCGCGCCCTTCCAAACCGCAGACACCAGCGCACCCGCGGCCACCGTAGTCAGAGCAGCCAAATGAAGAAGCATAGGCGAGAGAGTCTGCATAGCTATCGCGCCACCTTACGGCGTTCGACCCTGACCTGCGGCGGATCATCCGTCGCCCCATCAATCGCCTGCCGAATCCGCTTCAACTCATCCGGCGTAATCTCATCGTCCCCCAGCAGCGAAAGCAACAACCGCTCCCGCGAATTCCCAAAGAACCGCTGTAGCACATGCCGCACCTCCGACCGGCTGGCCTCATGCTGGGCCACCAGCGGGCTATAAAGAAACGCCCGCCCCTCCTGCCGGTGCGTCACATACCCCTTCTTCTCCAAAACCCGGATCGTCGTCAAAACCGACGTATAAGCCAGCGGCGCAGCATTCGCAATCGCCGCCACCACCTCAGACACGGCACACTCCCCGCGCTCCCACAGCACCCGCATCAGCCTCAGTTCGGCTTCGGTCAACGTAATAGATCGCTTCGGAGGCATCAGTCCAGGTCCCTCATACCATCAGACGAGGGACTAATGAATTAGTTAGCAACCGCCTCCACCGTCCCCGTCACGGTGAAAACCCACCGTAAATCACCGTCCGTAGCACCGTAAAAAGCGACCGTCTCCACCGTGTTTTTCACCGTCAAAAAACGCCCAAAACCCTCGTCATTCCTGCCGATTTCCAATTGTTCCACGTGGAACAATTTGAAATCCCACGGTCCGTACCCCCAAAACCGCACTTTCCGCCCCCCAAAAACCCTCCTCCCTCAATCCTCACAACCCTCACTCCTCTCCAAATTCCACCGTCCACACGGTCCGTACGGTGCAATCAACCCTTCCCCCGCCCCTTACCCTTTTGGTCCGGCGGCGGTGCGGTAGATTTGCGAAGAATCAACTCGGTAGAAACAGTGTGCAGCACATTCTGCCCCTTCTTTCGACTCCCTTTTCCCTCCTTTGGCGCATTCGTAGCCGCATAAAGAGCAAAGAACGCATGCGAAGCAATCTCCGCCCGCGACAACCGCACCGTCGTCAATGCAGGGTTGAACGCCGCACTGATCTCAATATCGTCAAACCCCACAATAGAGATATCCTTTGGAACCGTAAGACCCGCCTCATAAATCGCCGTAATCGCCCCAATAGCCGTCAAATCGTTCGACGCAAGCACCGCCGTAGGTCGTTCCTTCTGCTTCAAAAGCTGCCGCATGGCGGCATATCCCCCATCCACCCGATGATTCCCCGATGCCAGCCGGTCCTTCCCCAGCTTGATCCCCTTCTCCTTCAGCGCCGCAAGAAAAATACTCTGCCGCAGCGCCGCAGAACGCAGATTCTGAGGCCCGCCAATAAATGCAATCCGCTTATGCCCCAGCGAAACAATGTGATCAATCGCCTGTTCCATCCCAGCCTTGTAATCGACCACAATATTCGTCAGGTTCTTGTAGTCAAACGTCTCATTCAGCAGCGCCATCGGAATCCCGCGATCGGCCACCATCCGAAGAGAATTCGCACTCATCTCCGACGTCATAATCGCAATTCCTTCAACCTTTTGCTCAATTAACCCCCGAATACACTGCTCCATCCTCGCCGGGCTGTAGTTCGTATTCGCAATCACCGTGCGATATAGATGCTGTTCTGCCAACTCGTTGAACGTGTAAATCAGGTCCGGAAAAAACGGATTGGTCACATCCGAAATAACGATCCCGAACAGATGACTCCGCCCCTTACTTAAAGTCCGCGCACTCAGGTTCGGAACATAGCTCATCGCGTCGATAGCCTTTCGGACACGATCAGCCGTCTCCGGCTTCACCACGTCTATACCGCTCATAACGCGTGAAACCGTGGCAGTCGAAACCCTGGCCCTCTTGGCAACGTCCCTGATATTCATCCGTTCTCCTACCCTTTTTCATCGGCAAAACAAGCAAACACCCTGAATAACTCGGCTCGGGCTTGCCGATAATATCCCACACAACCTGACTGAGGACATCGCTGATGAGCATAGATCAAGACACAACCCCCTGTCCTCACAGCCATCCATCGAACCAAAAGACGACAAGCCGCTCCATTGTTCCACGTGGAACAATGGAGCGGCAGGACTCCGGCGCCTCTGACGGTTGTCACAGTCCGGGGCAAGTTTAGCGGTCTTCCCCAATCGCCCAGCCGTAATAAGGATTGTCCCGGTGGTGCTTCAGCGCGGACACAATATTCGTATTCCAACTCTCCTGATCGCCCACATACGCCGCAAGCCCCGCATTATAGAAATCCACCAGGCTCTGCCGTTCGTCCGTCACAGTCCCCCGAAAAACCTCATCCGCACCAACCAAAGGAACATCCGTACGAAGAGCCAGCATCGCCGGCAACGTCCGGGTTATCTCATTGCTCCGCACCAGGGCAGCATACTCAATCCGCGGATGGTCGTCCGTCACCGGCAGCGCATCCGCAGCATAGCGTTCCAACCCCTCCCTGCCGGTAACCCACGTAGCCATCAGCGCTGCCGGCGAGTCAATCCCCACCTCATTGAAGGCCTCAGCAACTGTAGGTTGATTGAATCGCTCGCTAATCTGGTTGATATCCAGATCAATCGGAGCAAACGAGCCGATCAAAAGCATCTCATGCAGCTCTGTCGTCCAAAGCGTCGCATACGGAAAACTATCCAGAAAGCTCCGAACCAGCGAACGCGTATCCTCATCATTCTGCGTGGCAATGGGCAGCCATTGAGCAAACAGGCCATTCGGCTGAAGTCTCTTGCCCGCAAGCGCATAAAAATCACTGGAATACAGATTAGAAACCCCGGCAGCCGAAGGCGGCGGCGGCTCCAAAGTGATGAGGTCATACCGTTCTGAGTTCCTCAGCAACTCCTGCCGCCCATCCCGCATCCGGATCTGAAGATCAGGACTTGAAGATGCCTCATAATTCCCGCGAAACAGCGGCCCCGCACGCACCACGGCCGGCAACAACTCCGCGCAGACCCTCTCTGTCAGGCCCGGATATTGCAGCGTGGCTCCAGCAGTTATCCCAGTCCCAAACCCAATCACCAGCGCCAAGCGCGGCTCCCCTTTATGAAGTATCAAAGGCAAAAGGGACTGCAGTCGCATATACCGCAACGATGGAATCGCATCGCCGGAGTTCGACACTCCCTGGATATAGAGCCTTCGGAAGACCTCTGGACCAGTGTGCTGCTGGATCACAGCGACCGTGCCGCCCTTGCTCTCCTCATAAAACACCACGCTTCCGCCACCGCGTGTAGTCACCAAAAGCCGCGCAAGACGATCTTGAGGCGTCATAATGCCGCCAAGCAACACAGCGACTCCAAGCCCAACCACCACCCACCGCACTCGCTGATAGGTTTTCGGACCGCGAAACACAGCGAAAACTCCTATTGCGGAGGCAGCAATAGCCAAAACCCCAAGTGTTCGCACAAGACCCAGCTTCGGCACAAGAAGAAACCCAGTCAGCAGCGTCCCGGCAATTCCACCCAAGGTATTGAGAGCAATGACAGATCCAACGTTCCGCCCAACCCCGATCTCCCCTTGTACAAGTTGCAGAGCAGCAGGAAAAGCAGCTCCCAGAAGTATTGTAGGCAGCAAAACAATCCCCGCCGCCGCAACAAAAAACCGCGCGCACATAGCCGCAAACTGATTGCCTGTAACGCTATACGCAAGATGGCCAACTACCGCCTGCACCTGCAACTGCCATAGGCCCAACCCAGCGATCTCAGCGAAGGCGACTACCCCAGCCGCAGCAATCAAAAACCCAAACACCCCCCAGGGATTACGAACCCCGCGGGCAAAGCGGGCATAGAGAGCACTACCCAGGACGAGTCCCACCAAATAAGTAGCAAGAACGATGGCGAACGCAAAACTTCTCGTACTGAGAAACTGCACGATAGCCTGCGACCAGACCACTTCATATCCAAGAGCAATACCTCCCGCCAGTGCATACAGACCAAGCAAAATCTTTGCATTCCACGAAAAGCTTTGTGCCACAACTGGAACGACCGGCAATCTCCCAGCCGACGGTTTGCGATTCAGAGAATATGCGGTAAGCGCAGCGATCAAGTTGAGCAACGCAGCAGCAACAGCCGTACCGGTTACTCCAAACCACGGCAGGAATGCAAAGGAACTCAAAAGGGCGCCGGCAACTCCACCCGCTGTATTGACCGAGTAAAGCGCGCCTCCTATTCCAGCGATACGATCCTCATCCGAGCGCCACGCACGAACAGCAACCGGAAGAGTTCCACCCATCAAAACCGCAGGAATACCAACCAAAACGAACGGAAGCAGCCACGCCAGAACTCCGACATGATTCTCCATGGCGGCAAAGAGTACGGCCGCATGCGCGAGCAGAAGAGTTGCAACAATGCCGAGAACAGCAACGCCGCCCTCCAGAATGGCATACAAGCGAAGCGGATTATCCAGCCGATCAGCCCAGCGGCCAAGCAAAAAACCGCCCAACGCAAGACCCGCAAAAAACGCGCTCACTGCTACTGCGATGGAATAGACTTCGACACCGACGATAAGCGATAGCTGCTTTATCCAGAGAACCTGATAGACCAGAGCTGCTGCACCGGAGCAGAAAAGAAGCACCGCAAAAGCAAATGCGTTTGGTTGGTCAGATACGATCACCTTCCGGCCATTGCGCTTCGCGGCACGAATGCTACTGGAGATACGTGGCCGGCTTGCCTTACCGGCGCGCAGGGGAGGGAAAGTGGGAGCCGTCTTCACATTCGTCATGTTGCTCCTTAAAATGGAACCGGGCTCATCATAGCGAATGAACCCGGTTGGTTTAACGGATAGGCAATGGCAATTTAGGCTTTCCTGCACTTGACGATAGCTCCAATCAATCCTTCGCCCCCTGCGAGGCGGCTTGTTGGTTTGCCAGCATCTTCAAAATTCCGTCAGGATCGACAGTAAAGCTGGCGGGGTGTTGACTTGGCGGGTACTGTTTGAACGTCTCCATGAACTCTTCGCTAAGAATGGTTCCTTGCACATTCAGGTAGACATTGTGAACCAACCAGTCGTTGTATTGGTCGGAAGTAATATCCGCCCGTTCGTACGGATCCATGCGAAGGTTGAATATCTTGGGAAGCCGCAAACAGATGAAAGGTTCCTCCCAGATGTTGAGATTACCTGGTGCTCGTTGCTCACAGTAGACGTATTTGAAATTGTCATGCCGCATGGCCACCAACTGGCCATCGTCATCGAAGTAGAAGAAGTCCCGGCGGGGTGATTTGGCTTCCTTCCCCTCCAGATAAGGAAGAATGTCGTAACCATCGAGATGGACTTTATGAACGTAACCACCCGCCTTGGGAGCCCATCCTTTCAGAAGTCTTTCTTTGACAGTGGTATCGCCTGCCGCTGCAAGCAGAGTTGGGAACCAGTCTAGTCCAGAAACAATTTCGTTCGACCAGGTCCCTGCCTTGATATGACCAGGCCAACGAATCATTGCCGGCACTCGGAAAGCGCCTTCCCAATTCGAATCCTTCTCACTGCGGAAAGGAGTCATAGCTGCATCCGGCCAGCTAAACATATTTGGGCCGTTATCCGTGGTGTAGATAACGATCGTATCCTTGGCAATGCCAAGATCATCTAGCTGCTTGAGCAATTTCCCGACGTCCTGATCATGCTCCCACATGCCATCCGCGTAATCATTTCCTGGCATTCCACTCTTTCCGTGGAATTCAGGCCGAATATGCGTGAAGACATGCATGCGGGTAAAGTTCATCCAGACGAAGAACGGAGTTCCAGCCTTCACCTGTTTATCGATGAAGCCCATCGCCGCGTTTGATGTTTCATCGTCGATCGTTTCCATGCGCTTGATGTTCAATGGGCCAGTATCTTCTATCTTGCCGTCGGCATAGGAGTGAAGCACACCGCGTACGTTATAGACCTTGAGAAAGGTGGGATCATCTTTCGGCCAGTAAGGCATCTCCGGTTCTTGTTCCGCATTCAGGTGATAAAGGTTGCCGAAAAACTCATCGAAGCCATGATTAGTGGGCAAATACTCGTCGCGATCGCCAAGGTGGTTTTTGCCAAATTGACCCGTGGCATAGCCCAACGGCTTAAGCGCTTGCGCGATAGTAATGTCCCGTTTTTGGAGGCCAACGGGCGCACCGGGAGCGCCCACTTTCGATAAGCCGGTACGTATCGGCGACTGCCCTGTGATAAACGACGAGCGGCCAGCTGTGCAACTATTCTCAGCATAATAGTCGGTGAACGTCATTCCTTCTTCACCAACACGGTCTATGTTGGGCGTCATGTAGCCTACCAACCCGTGCGTATAACGGCTGATATTGGCCTGACCGATGTCATCGCCAAAGATGACGAGAATGTTCGGCTTATGAGCCTGTCCTTGAGCGGGTGAGGCCAACACGCATCCCCCCACAAGTAAAAAGCAACAGAACATCGCGATACGAGGTGCGACTACATTATTAAGCCGCTGCCCTAGGGTTCGAGATTTTGAAAACATGTTGGCTCCTTTTTGTACGTCCCAAATATCACAGGAAGCAAGTCCACTAGAAACTGGCAGGACTAACAGGTGTGGAGTAAAAACTAGAACTTTATTCTGAGCAGGAACGAAATAGGTGGGCTATGGCAGCGCATGACTCGATATTGGACCTACAAAAACTCATTGAGAAGACTGTACTGGGCCAGGAAGCGATGATCGAACGGCTCATCATTGGACTGCTCGCAAACGGGAATCTCCTCGTCGAGGGACTGCCCGGACTAGCTAAAACCCGAGCGATCAAGAAGTTGTCAAAATTTATCGACGCCGGCTTGTCGCGCATACAGTTCACACCCGACCTGCTTCCCTCGGACATTACGGGTTCAGAAATTTATTACAGCGCGGAAGGTAAAGGTGAGTTCCAGTTTCAACCCGGACCCATCTTTAACAATCTCGTTCTTGCTGACGAGATCAATCGCGCTCCCGCCAAGGTTCAGTCTGCACTGCTTGAAGCCATGGAGGAACGGCAAGTCACTGTTGCCGGCAAAACCCATGAGTTGCCACAACTGTTTCTCGTGATGGCTACCCAAAATCCAATTGAGCAGGAGGGCACGTACCCTCTTCCCGAAGCCCAGCTGGATCGTTTCCTGATGCACGTCTATGTTGACTATCCCGAAGAGAAGTCCGAGCGAGACATCATGCTGCTCGTTCGCGGGGAAGAACAAGAAGATGCCGCCTCTACCCCCTCTCAGCCATCGGCAAAACTTGGTCGCATCTCACAGGACGTTATCTTCACCGCACGTAACGAGATCCACTCCACACAGATGGCAGCTGCTGTCGAGCAATATATCGTCGCGTTGATCGAAGCCACGCGGTATCCCGAACGATATGACAAAGACCTGCGCAAGTGGATCCAGTATGGCGCCAGCCCACGTGGAACAATCGGCCTGGATAAATGCTCGCGGGCCTATGCGTGGTTGAAAGGGCGCGACTATGTACGCCCTGACGATGTGCAAGCCATCGCGCATGATGTACTTCGCCATCGCCTGTTGCTGAGCTATGATGCCCAGGCTGAGGGCGTGAAACCAGATCAGGTTATCGACAAATTGATTCAACTGGTTGCTGTGGCTTGAGCAAAGGAGCCTGGCATGGGAGCCTATGCTGAATTAGATTCGCTGATCGCGCTACAGTTCAAGACCCGCGGCTTCACGCTAATGCATACACAGCCGGTGCACAGTCTCCTCTTTGGCCGTCGTGCCTCTCATGTTCGGGGCCGTGGCCTGGACTTTGAGGAGCTTCGCAACTATGTTGCCGGAGATGATGTGCGTCGTATCGACTGGCGCGTAACCGCGCGAATGCAGAAGCCATTTGTCCGTGTCTACTCGGAAGAACGCGACCGCCCGACTCTTCTCGTTGTGGATCAGAGGATCAACATGTTCTTCGGCAGCCGTGTGTCGATGAAGTCTGTCGTCGCCGCGGAGATTGCCTCACTCACCGCATGGCGGGTTTTCCAGCAAGGGGACCGCATCGGAGCGTTCATCTTCAATGATGAAAAGACAGAAGAAATTCGAATACATCGCAGTCGGGCCAACGTACTTCACATCTTCGATCGCATCGTTCAACAGAATCACATGCTCCGTGGAGACTCACTGGTCAAGACCAATCCGGGTCGTTTGAATGAGGTGATTCGTGCCGTCTCTCAGGTTTGCAAGCATGACGTACTCGTCCTCATCGCAAGTGACTTTGACGGCGCCAACCAAACAACACGCGATCTTCTTCTCAATCTTTCGCGGGCGAATGATGTAGTGTGCTGTCTCACCTTCGATCCGCTGGCCGTGAAGCTTCCAGCATCTGAGCAACTCGTCGTTAGCAACGGAGAGCTACAGGTTGAACTCACGCTGGGGCAGGAAAAAGTGCGCAAAAACATTCTTGACGCATCCGACAAACGTATCCGTTCCATCCTCTCGTGGCAGCATGAACTCGGAATTCCTGTGCTACCGATCAGCACCGCCGAGGACGTTGCAGGACAAGTGCGCCATCTGCTGGGCCGCGTCGAAGCTCTTCGGAGGCAGCTATGAACACTCCTCCCAATCCAGCGCTGGCTAAGCTTCACGATTACTATCAGCCCACTCAGCCCCAGTGGATTCCGCAAACCATTGGATGGTATGCCCTATTTGCCCTTCTTGCATTGCTCTTTCTTTGGCTTCTTTTCCGCGCCATCCGCCGGTCGTTTGCAAATCGCTATCGCCGACAAGCTCTGCGTGAGCTTGCGACTGCAGGCCCCGACCAGTTCTCTGCCCTGCTAAAGAGAACAGCACTTGCTGTATGGCCGCGTGAACAGGTGGCATCGCTGAGTGGCAACGACTGGCTAACTTTCCTAAACGAAGCTGCAAAGACTGAGTCATTTCAAACTATGCCCGGAAGCCAGATCGAGGAGTTTGCGCTGCATCAAGACAGCGCATCGATAGATGAAGAGCGGTTGCTACGAGACATCGCAGCCCAGTGGATAAGGAGGCATCGTGTACAGACTTGAATACCCCTGGCTACTCGCTCTGCTTCCGCTCCCGCTGCTGATCTACTGGCTGCTGCCTGCTTACAAGGAAGAGCAAAGCTCCCTCCGGCTCAGCTTTTTTATGTACATCAGTTCTGCGATAGGGATCACGCCACAACCTGGTGCTGTTGTCCCGAAGACAAACTGGCTACAAAAAATTCTCTCGCCCATTTGCTGGGCCCTAATCATCGTTGCGCTCGCTCGTCCGCAACGCGTAGAGCCACCCATACAGAGGATCCAGCCAGGCCGCGACCTGATGCTTGCGCTCGATATCTCGCAGTCGATGGAGACACCGGACTTCCGCACCCCCGACGGCAAACGGATGCGCCGAGTCGACGCCGTCAAACAAGTCGTCGCCGACTTTGTACGACGTCGCAAAAACGATCGGATCGGGCTCATCGTCTTCGGACGGTCTGCCTATCCAGTCGCTCCGTTCACTCTCGATCACGATGCCTGCATCAAGATACTTAAGCAAATAGACGCAGGCATGGCAGGCCCACAGACCATGATCGGCGATGCCATCGGGCTAGCTATCAAGCAGTTCGATGCAAGTGACACCAAACAAAAAGTGCTCATCCTGCTCACCGACGGCAATGATACCGGCAGCCTTATGCCACCTCGCAAAGCCGCTGAAATCGCAAGCCAACGCGGCATCACCATCCACGTAGTCGGCATAGGCGATCCCCACGCAACCGGGGAGGACAAAGTCGATTACGCTTCGCTGGGTGATATCGCAAAGGCAACCGGCGGACAACTCTTTCACGGAGAGAGCCGTGACGAGCTGCAGAAGGCCTATGAGACGCTCGACGCCATCACCCCACAAAACTTCACAACGCTCAGCTATCAACCAAAGACAGAGTTATTCATGCTCCCGTTAGGCGCTGCTCTTCTCCTGCTTACCGGCTATCACATTCTCATGCTGCTCCTCAGCTTCATCCTTCGTCTCTTCCGCCACAAACAGGAGCCAGCCATCGAAGAAGCCGACTCGTCCGTCTTCAAGGTGCATGTATGAGCGACTGGTGGGCAGCGCTGCACTTCATAGAGCCGCGATGGCTCTGGCTGCTCCTCGCCATTCCTCTCATCTATACCTCTTTTCTTGTCCGCCACGACGTGCGCGCTCGATGGAAACGTTACATCGATCCCGACCTTCTGGACCACCTCATCATCACACCCAGGCGCCAATGGAGACTGCGTCCTATCCACATGACTTGCCTTCTAATTCTCCTCGGCACGTTAGCAATGGCAGGCCCCACGTGGAAGCGAGAGCAACCTCCATTTACAGAAGACAAGGCGCCACTCGTCATCGCGCTTGATCTTTCGCGAACCATGGACGCGATTGACCTCGATCCAACCAGGGTCGAGCGGGCGAAACTGAAGCTTCGCGACCTCCTCAAGGCCCGGAACGGCGCCCGCACGGCACTCTTTGTCTACGCAGGCACTACCCACATGGTCTTGCCGTTCACAACAGATGCTTCTCTCTTCGACCTCTATCTCAGTTCACTCTCTACTTCCCTTATGCCCGTCGAGGGTAAGGACACCGCGACCGCACTCAATACTATCGAGGACTTTCTAAAGGACGAGCCCGTTCCCGGAACCATCCTCTTCGTTACTGACGGCATAGAACCACACGCTCTCCCGGCGTTCAAACAGTTCACCGCGCAAAATCAAGACAAGGATGACATCCTCGTCATGGGCGCCGGGACATCACGCGGCGGTCCCGTGCGCACCTCTGGCAACAGCTTCCTGAATGACTCTCTAGGACGTCGCGTCTACGCCAAACTCGATGTCAGCGCTCTGCGCTCGCTCGATCAGATCGGGATACCCGCAACATCACTCACACTCGACGACGACGATATCAGTTGGATCCAACGCCACGTCCAACATCATCTTCAGTCGGTACAGCAACGCGACAGCAAAACTCGTTGGATCAATGAAGGCTACTGGCTCACAATTCCAATCGCTGCTCTCGCCCTCTTCTGGTTCCGCAAAGGTTGGACGGTGCGCTGGACATCCTCTGCTCTAGCCATCGTCTTCATCGTCCCTCAACCCGGAGCACAGGCTGGCTTCCGTTGGCTGGATCTCTGGCTCACACCCGACCAACAGGGCCGCTACTACTACGAAAAGGGCAACTACTCCAAGGCTGCGGACTGCTATGAAGACCCGCTATGGAAGGGGCTTTCTTTCGTCCGCGCCGGCGATCCAGATGCCGCACTCAACGCCTTCGCCCTCAGCGATTCCGCGGAATCCTGGTACGACCAGGGCAACGTTCTCGCCCATCTTGCCAAATATCCAGAGGCAGTCCAGGCGTATCAGCAGGCGCTCGCAAGGCGCCACCCGTGGCCTGATGCACAGCAAAACCTCGAGTTAACCCAATCACTCATTCCGAAGAAAAAAGAGAAAGACAAAGACGACCAGCAGGAAACCCCACCCAACCTTCCACCCGATCAAATCAAGTACGACGACAAATCAAAGAACGGGAAGAAGACCAAGTGCTGCAGTCCGACCCCGCAAAGATGGCGGACATCTGGATGCGCA
>Ga0302316_10002310_pt1 | contig 13915 bp, 13 predicted proteins | sample III_Palsa_N3_2_FD_200456 | JGI IMG/M metagenome (GOLD analysis project Ga0302316, IMG submission 200456) | Peat permafrost microbial communities from Stordalen Mire near Abisko, Sweden - III_Palsa_N3_2 | ecosystem: Environmental > Terrestrial > Soil > Palsa > Peat permafrost | place: Sweden...
GCCTTGATCTTCTCGACGACCTCTGTGGTTTTCGCGTTTGGGATGTTGACGAGCACGATGTTCTGGCCGATGGTGGCGCGGAGATGGCCGTCGCCGTACTCTTCGCTGAGGCTGGCGAGCGTGTGGAGCTGCTCGGGATTGAGGCGGCCGTTGAGGACCGTTGCGCCGATGTAGCTGAGGCCTTCCTGACGCTGGCGGTGCACGCCGACGTGGTCGCGATAGACGTCGTCAACGATCGCGCCTTCTTCGGCCGGGTCGAACTTGTAGCCGAGCTTTTCTTCAATTGCGGCGAGCATTGAGTCCGCGGTCCAGCCGTGCTTCATGAAGAGGTACTTGATGCGGGCGTGGGTGCGGCTGACGCGGAGCTCATCCTGCTCGCGGAAGATGCGGACGACGGCTTCGATGGCGGCGTAGGCCTTGTCCTGTGGGATGAAGGCGTTGAGCCTTACGGCGAGGTGCGGTTCGGTGGAGAGGCCACCGCCGACGCGGAGGCTGTAGCCGAGCTCTTCTTTGCCGTCCTTGATGCGCTTGAGGCCGGTGAGGCCGACGTCGTTGATCTCGGGGTAGCTGCACCAGATGGGGCAGCCGGTGATGGATATCTTGAACTTGCGCGGGAGGTTGTAGAACTCCGGGTTTGCGGTGAGCTTGTGCGCGACTTCAAGAGCGAGGGGCGAGGCGTCGAAGAGCTCGTGGCCGTCGAGGCCGGCGAGCGGGCAGCCGGTGACGTTGCGGACGACGTCGCCGCAGGCGCCCTTGGGGCTGAGGCCGATCTCGGTGAGCTTGTCGACGACCGTCGGCATGTCTTCGATGGTGAGCCAATGAAGCTGGATGTTCTGCCGCGTGGTGATGTCGGCGACGCCGCGCGCGTACTTCGCGGTGATATCGGCGATGGTGTGGAGCTGATGCGCGGTGAGCAGGCCGTTGGGCAGGCCGATGCGCATCATGAAGTAGTCGCTGGCCTTGCCTTCGCCGCCCTTGCCGCCGGTTACGCCGAGGCCGTCACCCTGGGTATAGACGCCCCACCACTTGAAGTAGAGGTTGGCCCATTCGGGCAGCACGCTCTCGCGGCCTTCGCGCGCGAACTGGCGGACTTCCTCCCAGGCCTCCCACGGGTTCTTTTCGAGCTTCAAGCGCTCGGACTTCTGCGCCTTGGTCTCTTTCACTTCTTTGGGCGCGGCAGCCTCGGTCGGGGGTGTGGTTATGTCAGCCAAAATTTTCTCCGTTTCAGGGGGTAAAGCAAAAGGCCCACGAAGGAATCGTGGGCACTCGGGGGAAGTTCGCTAGTATCCGTTTCTCATCAAACGGCAGCGCCACATGCCCCAGTGCGAGGGCAGGGACAACAGGCAGCGATGAGCGAAAACTTCATAGATATAAGAGTATCGGCACCGGCAGCGCGCGTCAATTAAAAACGGCCTCATAATTCTTATGCCACATTCGAAATCCTTATCCTGTGCTGCATCGCGGGCCGCGCTGTGACATCTTTAATGCAGGAGATACTCCCCCATGATCACCTCCGCCGATTTGGCCGCAACGCCCCTCTTCGCCGGCGTTGAAGAACCGGAGCGCGAGCGGCTTGCGCGCCGGGCCGCCGACATTCATCTTGAGCCCGGTGAGTTTTTGATCCGCGAAGGCGAAGAGCCGCGCTTCTTCATCCTGCTCGAGGGCGAGCTTGAGGCCCTGAAGGACATCCTGGGCCAACACCGGGCGCTGGGCCGCAGCCAGGCGGGAGAGTTCTCCGGCGAGACTCCTATCTTCATGGGCACGGCCAGCATCGTCTCGGTGCGCGCGGTGGTTCGCTCGCGCGTCGCCCGTTTTGACCGCCAGCAGCTCCAGGAGCTGGTGCGCGACAGCCCTTCCGCCGCCGAGATCATCTTCCAGACGATGTCTGAGCGGCAGGCGCAGGCGCGGCAGATCGCGATCGACACGCCGTCGTCGCGCGTCTGCATCACCGGCTCGAAGTACGACACAAACTGCCGTGCGATTCGCAGCTTTCTTTCTGCCAACCGGATTCAGTTCGACTACCAGCCTGTTATGGACGGCGAGCTGACCGTGTGCGTCGAAGGCGGAGCGCCGCTCGAAGGCCCTACCGTGCGGCGCGTTGCGGAGGCGCTGGGATTCCGTACTATTCCCCGCGAGGAGCGGTATGACCTCATCATTGCGGGTGCGGGGCCGGCCGGGATGGCGGCGGCGGTGTATGGCGCGTCCGAGGGGCTGAAGGTGCTGCTCGTGGAGCGTTTCTCCGCGGGCGGGCAGGCTGGGACGTCGTCGAGAATTGAGAACTACCTCGGCTTCCCGGCGGGGATCTCCGGCGATGAGCTTACGGAGCGCGCGCTGAAGCAGGCGAAGCGCTTTGGCGTGGAGTTCCTGGTCAAGCGCAATATTGAAGAGCTGGCGGTGCTCGGCGATGGGCATTGCGTTACGCTCGACGGCGGCGACCGCATCAGCGCGCCGGTGATTCTGCTGGCTACGGGGGTGTCGTGGCATCGGCTTGAGTTTGAAGGGCACGATAAGTTCATGGGCCGCGGCATTGTTTATGGGACTTCGCGGCTGGATTCGCAGGCTGTGATCGGCAAGCGCATCTTTATTGTTGGTGGGGGGAACTCCGCGGGGCAGGCGGCGGTGTTTCTCTCGGGCTATGCGTCGGAGGTTGTGATTCTTGTTCGCGGCGCGGGGCTTAATTTCAGCATGTCGCAGTATTTGATCCGGCAGATTCAGGACAAGCCCAACATCCACGTTGAGCCTTATACGGAGGTCTCGAGCGTGCATGGCGAGGACCATCTGATGGAGATCACGACTGTCAGCCGTCCGCCGGACGCGCCGGAGTCTACGTGTACGCGCGATATCAAGGGTCTGTTCATCATGATTGGGGCGGCGGCGAAGACGCACTGGCTTCCGCCTGCGCTGGAGCGCGATCCCAAGGGCTACATCTGCACGGGGCGCGACCTTACGATGTGGCCGCTGGACCGCGAGCCGTTCGCGCTTGAGACCAGCATCCCCGGGGTCTTTGCTGCGGGGGATGTTCGGCATAACTCCATCAAACGCGTGGCCAGCGGTGTGGGCGAGGGCAGCATGTCTGTCTCGTTCATCCACGAGTACCTGGCGCTGAACGAGGTCCGTACGCTGACGACGGCCTGAGGCTAGCCTAGCTGCGACTCGGCTTCTTTGGTCGCTTCGTAGATCTGGTCGAAGCTTTCGATGGCGTAGAGGACGGGCTGCATTTTGCTTACGTCGACTACGGTGTCGAGGACGTCGGCGAGCTTGAACTCGCGGATTTCGAGGCCGGCGCCGCGCTCGACTACGTGGGTGCACTCGCCGTGGGAGGAGATGAGGCCGCTGCCGTAGACCTTGATGGCGCCTTGCTCGCGGATGACGCCGAACTCCACGGTGAACCAGAAGAGGCGGCCCATGCGCTCGAGGTCTTCGGCGTCGGTGAGGCCGGCGCAGACCTTGCCGTAGTGCTCGAGGAAGTTGGCGAAGACGGGGTGCGCGTGCATGGGGACGTGGCCGAAGACGTCGTGGAAGATGTCGGGCTCGGGGGTGTAGCCCATGGACTCGCGACTGCGGATCCAGGTGGTGGTGGGGAATTTGCGGGCGGCGAGCATTTCGAAGAAGGCGTCGGCCGGGAGAAAGCCGCTGACGGGGGTGGAGTTCCAGCCGGTGCGTGGCTCGAGGCGGGCGCTTACGTCCTTCAGGACGGGTATGCGGTTCGGTTGGAGGCCGATCTGCTGGAAGCCTTCGAGGTATTCTGCGCAGGCGTGCTGCTCGAGCTGCGGCATGCGCTGGGAGACGAGCTCCTGCCAGATGGCGTGCTGCTCCGGCGTGTAGGCGGCCCAGTCCTGCTCGATCAGGAACGGCGCTGCCGCTTGAAGCTTTCCGACCTCTGTACCTGAAACAGCCATGCTTCTCAGCCCTCACCTTATTAGAACGCATCTGTGAATAGCAGATGCGTTAAACGACAGACAAGTCTGCGCCATGGGCCTCTTTGCCAAAGCCGGCGAGCAGCATCATGGCGATGGCTACCACCAGGACGGTCCAGCTAAGCACCGGGGCGAGGCGGCCACCGAAGAGGGTTGCAGCCAGGCCGGCCTGGATGTGTCCGTTATAGGACGTCGTGAGGTTGCCGAGTTGGTAGGCGAGACCTGGGAAGATCGCGCGGACTGGGGCGGGCGAGAGTTCGTTCAGGTGTACGGGGATCACGCCCCAGGCGCCCTGCACCATGAACTGCATCAGGAAGCCGCCTACCGTGAGCATCGCCGCGGTGTGGCTCCATGCCCACAGCGGGATTACGGGGATCGCGCACAGAGTCGCAATGACCATCGCTTTGCGGCGTCCGACGCGTTCGGAGATGCTTCCGCAGAAGATGCCGCCGAGCAGGCCGCCGAGGTTGCCGACCGTCGCCACCCAGGTTGCGGTGGTCTTGGAGAAGTGCAGGTCGCGCTTCAGGAAGGTTGGGTAGAGGTCCTGCGTGCCGTGGCTGAAGGAGAGGAATGCGGTCATCATCAGGGTGAGCAGCAGGAAGTTCGGCAGGTACTTCCAAATCTGCTTCAGCACTGGGACGGCCGCGACCGTCGTATCTTTCACGCGCGCTCTGGCCGCCAGCCATACGGGCGACTCGTCCACTCCGCTGAGCAGCCACACCACTCCAAGCGAGGGCAGTGCGCCGACGATAAACAGTCCGCGCCAGCTCGTAAAGAACGCATGCCCGTGAATGTGCGGAAAGACCAGCGCGTAGGCAATTCCGTAGAGCGCCCCGGCCAGCAGATTGCCCGTCACATAGCCCTCCTGCAGCAGGCCGGAGAAGAAGCCTCGGCCTTCGACGGGGAGCGTCTCAAATGCGAGTGCCGCTCCCACGCCCCACTCGCCGCCCATGGCGATGCCGAAGAGGGCGCGGGTGATCAGGAAGACGGTGAAGTTCGGCGCGAAGGCCGAGCTCATCTCGAAGACGGTGAAGCAGAGGATGTTGAGGATCAGCGTGGGTTTGCGGCCGAACCGCTCTGCCAGAACTCCGAACAAGAGCGCGCCCACCGGCCGCATGCAGAGCGTCCAGAAGAGGGCGTTGGTCGCGGTCTCCAGGGTTACGTGGAAGTTCAGCGCGACGGAGTCCAGGCACCAGGTGAGGATGAAGAAGTCAAACGCATCGAGCGTCCAGCCGGCGAAACAAGCAGTAAAGGTGCGGAGTTGCAAACGGCTTAACGACCGGCGCGGCATCATCTCCTGCATCAGGCAAGGACCTCAGTTGAGTGGCTTTCAGCCCTTAGCCTACATCACCCGCGTCAGGAAGCCCTGCCTCGTTGAGTGTGAGTTGTTGCTCTTACAGCTTTGCCCGCAGGGGCAGGCCTGTGTCGACATACGCCAGATCCGCAGACTGCCCTTCGGTCTTCAGGATCTGGTGGTGCAGGCAATAGAGCGCCAGCTCCAGACGGTCCGAAACACCGAGCTTGTCGTAGATCTTCCGCAGATAGTTCTTGATCACCTGTTCGGTCGTCCCGATCTGGTAGGCGATCTCCTTGTTCCGCATGCCGCGAGTAATACAACTGATGATTGAGAGTTCTTTCTCGGAGAGTCTCGGCTGCGAGCGCGGATTGGTCAGGTTTGCTGCCTGGGCGCGGTAGGCGTCGATCACCCAGCTTACGGATTGGTTGTCGATCCACGTCTCGCCGGCGGCGATCTTGCGGACGCACTTGATCAGCAGATCTGGCGAGATCGAACGTGGCACCACGCCGCGAACGCCGCGGCGGTAGAGCTCGACGGTATTGTTCTCGTCGGTCTCGGATACCTGCACGATCAGCTTCGCGTTTGGCGCGCGGCGCATGAACTGCGGAATGGCATCGATGGTGCCGGCGATCAGCCGGCCTTCGAGCACGACGACGTCGGTTGGAAACCGCTGCAGCGCGGCAAAGAGGTTGTCCAGCGTCTCAGCTTGCGCAACGACGCGAATGTCGTCTTCCAGCGCAAAGACCTTGCGCATGCCGACGCGGTAGATCGCCTGGGAATCAGCGAGGATGATTCGGATACCCGTGGCCTCTTCGGACCCGGTATGGACTTCGCTCGGCTCTGTATCAAAGCCCATATTTAAAATCTCAGCACTCATACTTTGCTCAACCTTTAAGTGAGTAGTCGTCGATCACTGCTGCTGCCATGGCCTTTTCGGCAGTCCGTGTGTGGCGTACGATTCGCCCAACGCAGTGCAACGTCACATCATCGCTGCCGCCCATAATCGCCGCCGGCAACGTCATTCGAAACTCGACCGCGCTGTCCATTGGCGGCAGCTCTTCCGCGGTAAAGCAAATCCCGTTTGCCGAAACGTCTTCAGTCACGGCCTTATATTCTCGTTCCCCTGTTGTTAAGACGATCTCCAGGTGCAGGGGGAAGCGTACCGAAGCACGCATAGGGTCCGTTGCAGGTTCTTTCGGGGTCTCGGGCAAATTACTCCTTCACCAGCCGCTCAATTCTTAAGCTGGCCGGATCATCCTACAATTTTACCGGACGGACCCTCCGGCGATATGGCTAAATTGGGGGATGTGGCGAAAAGATGGCGGAAAGACCAAAATAATCGTCTTTCGGGGGGGAACTCAGCCATCGCCATTTAAGTACCCACGGTCAGCTTCGGATGTAGCTCCCCTGACCCACGCGAACGTTTGACTTCAAACTCAAGCAGATCAACCCCCAACGATTGAAACTCCAGGCAAGTCCTGCCTTGCTTCGGCCAACTTAGTTGAAACCTTCCGGAAGCGTCGGAGTGGGTGTTTTCGAGCGCCTGAGGGCTGAGCACCCCACGAAACGCACCGCTTCCACACTCGAACCGAATCACAGAGACACCGGCAATTCCGTCTCCATTAGAGTCGCGAACCGTGCCTGCCAAAGTTCCGGCTTTCACCACAGGCCCAATAACTAGCACATTCCCCTGAGCAAACGCACCCATCGCCAACGCTAGAAATCCCAAGACAAGCAAAATCGATCTTCGCTCGCTCATTGGCTCACCTTTCCTACCTTTGCTTTGAACTACTTCCTATTTTCCTACTACAGATACGCCTGCGCCATCCTCTGCCACCATGGCCAGTCGTGCCCTGCATTGTCTCCCCAGACATCCAGCCGGACGGGAATATGCTTGGCCTTCAGGATCGCGGCCAGGCGCTCATTATCGTTCCAGCACGGGTCGTGGACGCCGGTCGCCAACACGTAGTTGTTGTGCTTCATGCGGTCCAGAATGCCGTGATCTGTCAGATTCGACAGGTAGTCCAGCGGCAGGTTGAAGTAGCAGGAGTCGTCGCAGTCTCCGCTCAGAAGGTTGCGGGCACCCAGGTCGAAGGCCCCACTCATAGAAAGGCACCCACTGAACAGATGAGGGTGCTTCAGCGCGGTATTCATCGCGAGGTAGCCCCCAAAACCGCAACCGACGGCAGCCAGCTTGGGTCGCGGATTGCACCGCCGCACCAGTGGCAAAACCTCCCGTAGGATGTAATTCTCATACGAGACATGCCGCGAAACCCTATGGGGTAGAGGCACTTCGAAGTTGTACCAACTCTCCGCGGCCACCGAATCGACGCAGAATAGCTGCAGGCGTCCGCCTTCGATCTTCTCCCGCACGGCGTCGACCATGCCGCGGTCTTCAAACTCAAAAAACCGGCCCTGGGAGCTGGGAAAGACCACGGCCGGCAGCCCGTCGTGGCCGAAGACGAGCATCTCCATCTCCCGGCCCAGCTCGTCCGACCACCACTTGTGATATTCGCGCCTCATCCCTAACCTCCGGGCCCAGCATCACGATCGCCAGCTTTTATTGCCTTCAGACACAACCACGCTACACCCAGGACCGGTCCTTTGCATCGGAGTTTGCCATTAAAAGCACGGGACAACCTTGCGATTTTGCCGTAAATCAGCCATACTTAGTTGTTCGGACTCACAAGTCCGCCTGCCGTGTCGATACCACTCCATGGCCGCCGGCAAACCCTGAACAATCAAGTTTCCTGAGAGGATTTACCCCTGTGTTGATGATCCGTTTGGCGCGCGTCGGCGCCCGTAAGCAGCCCCATTACCGCGTCGTTGTTATCGAAAAGGATCGCGCCCGCAATGGCCGCTCGATCGAAGTTGTGGGTACCTACAACCCCCGCACCAACCCCGCCAGCGTCGATCTCAAGACCGACCGCATCTCCTACTGGACTGGCAAGGGCGCTCAATTGTCTGACCGCGTCGGCATTCTGCTCTCCAAGTACACCGCTACGCCCGTCGCAGAGCCCGAAGCCGCTCCGGCTGCTTAAGCTGCACCTCGTTACTTCGGGGTAAACTTTCGCGCGGAACCTCGTGCCCAAAGATTGTGCAAACTCACAAAACTCTCACGTAGACTCGCCCCATAAGCTTCCAGAACAGGAGGCTTGTGGGCCGGGTGCTTTAGGCGAGAGCCTTCATCCCCTGCCCTCTAAATAGCATTGCGTTACGGCGTTCGGAGCTATTACCCAAATCTCCCGCATCACACCAAGGGAGAGGTCAAGCCGAACAATTTTGCAGGCCATTTCTCCTGAGGTGAATGAATGACAGAGAGTCTGGAAACTGGCGTCGGACAAGACGCTATACCAGGAATGCAACTTTTGATGACGGAAATTGTTCGTGCCCTGGTTGATGAACCTACTGCCGTGCAGGTAGAGGCCATCCCCGATAACGACGTGACCGTATTGAGGCTCCGTGTCGCCCCAAGCGATATCGGCAAGGTAATCGGCAAGCAAGGGCGTACCGCGCGCTCATTGCGAACTATCCTTGGCGCCGCCAGCATGAAGTTCCGCCACCGCTTCGCTCTCGACATCGTCGAAGCCGAAGGAACCCACACCCCCCACTCGGACTCTGATTCGGATTAGCCCAATCCTCCGGTCTGATTTAAGCTCAGACTGTCAGGCGGCTACCGAACGATGAGCAACATAACCATCCCCACCAACTCTGAACGTTGGGCAACTCTGGCTCACCTCTTGCGTCCCCAGGGACGCAAGGGGGAGCTGCTTTGCGACCTTCTTACCGATCTCGACCCTGACACCCAGTTCCATACGGGCCGCAGCGTGATGCTGGCTCCGCCCAAGGCGTCCGAACCGGCCGCTGGCGCTGCTCCCGTCACCATCGAAGGCTTCTTCCTGCCGACGGGCAAGAACGCCGGCCGCATCGTGCTGAAACTTTCCGGGTGCGACAGTATCTCGGAGGCCGAGCTGCTCGCCGGCCGCCAGCTCATGGTTCCCGCCGAGGAGCTGCCCACGCTTGACCCCGACACCTTCTACGTCAGCGACCTCGTCGGCTGCACGCTGTTCAACGGCGCTGTGCCCATCGGCGAGGTCGTCGATGTGCAGTTTGCGATGTCTCCCGACGGCAAGACGCGCCTTCCGGAGGCTGCGCCGCTGCTGGGGCTGCACCCCACCGGTGCGCCCGAAGACGCCGAGCCCATTCTGATTCCCTTCGTGCTGGCGCATCTGACCTCCGTTGATCTGGCCGCCAAACGCATCCTCATGAACCTCCCCGAAGGCCTTTTAGAAGCCGAAGAACCTAATCTCTAATCTCTGTTCCCTGCCCTTATGCGCTTCGACATCCTCACCATCTTTCCCGAGTTCTTCAGCGGCCCCTTCGACCACGGCGTCGTCGCGAGAGCGCTGCGCTCGGGCATCAGCACGGTCCATACGCACGACCTTCGCGCGTTTACGCACGACCGTCACCGCACCGTCGACGACCGTCCCTTTGGCGGCGGTGAAGGCATGGTTTTGAAGCCGCAGCCCATCTTCGAGTGCCTCGAATCGCTCCGCATTACGCAGAAGGTTGAGCGCGACACGAGCAAAGAGTCTGTGATCCTGCTCTCGGCTCAGGGCAAACGCTTCACGCAGGCGACCGCGCGGCGGTTGGCTACGCTGGATCGCGTTGTGCTGATCTGCGGCCGCTATGAGGGCGTCGACGAGCGCGTGTCTGAGCTTCTTTGCGACGAGGAACTTTCTATTGGTGACTATGTTCTCTCCGGCGGCGAGCTGGCAGCAGCGATCATCCTCGACGCCACGGTGCGCCTGCTTCCTGGTGTGCTCGGCCATGCGGACTCCAGCCGCTACGAGAGCTTTGGCGAAGGCGACGAGCCTACCGACGCCCTGACCGGCGACGGGGTACCGCGCAGCACTAACGCCTCCGGCGGTCTGCTCGACTACCCGCACTACACGCGCCCGGCGGAGTTCCGCGGTGTGCCTATCCCCGAGGTGCTGGCGGAAGGCGACCACCTCAAGATTCGCAAGTGGCGACGTCAGGCGCAGCTAGCCAAGACCTTCGCCAATCGACCGGATCTGCTCGTCAACGCAGAACTCACAGACGACGACCGCGAGTTCCTCACAAACCTTGACGGGCCCAATGAGGACGCTAAAACGTAGGATATGTTGTTCTCATGCCTTCCTTGCTTGTAAGAAAGCTGTCAGTCGCCCGCGCCTGTTCCTTGGGGCTCTTGCTTCTCCTTACCATCGGCTGCCGCTTCCCTGCATCCACGGCCTCGAAGCCGCAGGATGAAGCCAACGCGCGCAGATATATTGAGCTGCTGCGCCAGAGAAACTACGCCGCGATCGAACAAGATATGGATCAGACCACTCTTCCCAACGATGTAGATCAAAGGTTGGAAGCTATGGCTGACAAATTCCCGTCTGGACAAGCGACGGCCACCAATCTTACCGGCTGGAACAAGCTGGATATCCCGGGCAACACCACTACCACAACGACGATCTCGTATGTATTTTCAAAGACCGTCGTCACCGCCTCAGTCACCATGCAACGACTCGATGACTCAAATCGCCTGGCGGGTTTTACCGTCTCGTCTTTCGACGCAGCCGACGCGCAAGCCGCGCTGGCCACAAACAGCTTCACGCTCGCCCATAAAAGCGTGGAGCAATACACCGTTCTGGCATTGGCGATTCTCAGCCCCTTGTTTTGCGTCTATGCCTTCATCCTCTGCCTCAAAACGAAGATCGCAAAACGAAAGTGGCTTTGGTTGATCTTCATCTTTCTCGGCGTAGGAGAGTTCGGCATCAACTGGACCACCGGTGAATCCATCCTCACGCCCTTCTTCCTCCGTCTTCCACCCGGTGGGGCGCAAGCAGCAGCGTTCGGCCCCTGGATTGTGTACGCCTCCCTGCCCATTGGGGCGATCCTCTTCCTTTACTTACGGCCCACCCTTTCCGCACGGAAGCCCTGATTGCGCTTGGAAACGTGCTGCAAAATCGCCCGTTTCATGTAAACCGAATCCTGCGGCCGCTACTCCGGCGGCGCGCCTCCCCAACTCGTGTACCTCACCCACGGCGCCCTGGCGAGGAGTGAAGAGAGATGCGGGTCGGGAAAGCGGTGCACATACGGAACCGCCCAGCCAATATCCGACCCCTCATACGGCAGCGTGACCACCTGTTTCACTCCTGTTCTCTTCTCCAGAAGCGAAGGATCGTCGAGCCCGGCAACACAAAACTCCACCAGCCGATGGATTGCGCCCTTGTCTTCGGCGTATAAGTCGAGCCCATTCACCTCGCCGAGTTCAGCCAGCAGTATCAACGGCCCGAGCGCGTAGAGGTGGTAGTGCAGCGCCATCTGCCCGCGATTCATCTCTGCCAGCAGCGATCCGTCGGGCTGAATAGCATGTACCCCCATGCGGTACGCCGCAACGCCCCACCGAAACTCTTTGGCGTTGCCGTCGGCAATGCCCGCCGCCGCGACGGCCAACCCAGCCCAGTAGATATGGTTGTTTTCGCCGTCGCTGCCAAGCCTCACAACCTCAGCATCGAAGTACGTCGTAACCTGTGCTGCCAACGACCCAAACCATCGTTGAATGGCAAGGTCCTGATCCGGAGTTCCTACCCCACTTGGCCGCACCTTCAGATAAGAGATAGCCACGGCGCTCAGAAGCCAGTTTTGTAGGTAGACTCCCTGGAAACCTGGCATCTTGCCGCTCCATGCTCCCGCTTTGGCGGCGGCGTACAGCAGGGATTCAACGCAAGCCGCAGCCGCCCGGCTGCCGTTGTCGAGATAGGCGTCCGCAGCCAGCGCCGCAGACCGGCTCAGCTCCGAAGAAGCTGCAGAGGTCTTCTGGAAAGCGGCCAACTTCTCCGGGTCGATTACCGACGCATGGCTGTCTACGTAGTAGGAACCGATCTCGACCGTCTTCACGAATATCGGCGGCGCCGGGCAGGTATACGCCACATCGCTCTGCGTCACTTTGACGCTGTCCCATGGCGACCGCAATCTCTCAGCCTTTGTGACCGTCGGGCCGGCAACAGACGCAAGAAGCGCGACCACCCCATACCGCCGAAAGCCGCACACCGGTTTTGATCGCAAAGCCACACCTATTCTTGTATAAGAGGATCGATCCACGCAGCTACCTCGATCTGGATTTCCTCCACAAAATCCCCGTTTTCATGTAAACTGAATCCTGCGACTTTACGTAAGGAATCGATCATGTCAATCCACCCCATCATGCAGAAGCTGGCCGACAAGCTCCAGCGCACCGACCTCCCCGACTTCGCCCCCGGCGACCTCATCCGCGTGCAGGTCAAGATCAAGGAAGGCGAGAAAGAGCGTCTCCAGGCTTTTGAGGGCATGGTCATTGCCGTCAAGAAGGGCCCTCAGGGCTCCTTCACCGTCCGCAAAATGAGCTTCGGCCAGGGCGTCGAGCGCATCTTCCCCTACAACTCCAAGGTTGTGGACAAGGTTGAGAAGCTCCGCTCCTACCAGGTTCGCCGCTCGAAGCTGTTCTACCTCCGCGGCCTCCGCGGCAAGGCTGCCCGTCTCAAGGAAGTCGCGCGCACCGCGTAAGCTTCTACCCATTTCATTTCAGCAAACAAAGAGCGGCGACCCCACAGGGTCGCCGCTCTTTGTTCTATCTCCTTATCGACCCAGGTTTTGCTGCGGAACCGGCGCGCCGGTACTGCCCGTCGCACCCTTAGCTCCAGGCCCCACACAGGGTCCGGGCGGCAGAGCCGTCTCCCCTGGCTGCGGCTTCGCGGCAGCGGCGCGTGTCTGGCCCTTCGGGCATGGCTGCACCAGCAGGGTCGGCTGCAGATTCTTCGGCAAAGGCGGAGGTGGAAGCGTTCCCGCTAATACGGCGTTCGGCTTCGCGCCCGGCCACGCATAGGGCGCGACGCGCAGCGTTCCATAGCCTACTACCGGGAATTTCGATGGCAGCGTAGACTCGCGATCGATGCGGACGAACGCCGACTCGGGTTTCTTACCCAGGAAGCCGTTATCCGACGCCAGCTCCAGCTTGTGCTCCATCACCGTTACCGTCAGCGTGTTGCCGTTGAAGGCGTTCTTCTGCTCCTTCGCGCCCGGGAACGTCACATTCGATACCACGACCACGCCCAGCCCCGGCACATACATGTAGAGGTACTTCAAATCGGGGATGTCGTAGTTCAGCGCTGCCTTGCCCACCACGCCGTCGACGGAGAATGTCCCGCGAGCGATATGGACCGGCACCAGCTTCGGCACCTTTTCCTTCGCCACGTGGATCTTCTTGCCGTGCTCGTCATAGCCCGGATCCTTGGCCGTTTGATAGACAGGCTGGCCCTTTTCGTCGAAGAGAGGATGCCCCTTCTTATCGCGCTGCTGATTCAGGGGCGGATTGAACATCGGCTTGCCATCCGGATCGAGCCGCTGAGTGCCGTTCTCATCCAGCATCGGGGTGGGCGGCAGCACAACAACCTCGGTCGGCCCGCTGTACACCGCCTTCTTTGGCTTCTCGGGCTTCTCGGCCTTCGCCGGCTTGGCTGGTTTTGCGGGGGGAGCTGGCTTCGGAGTGTCCAGCGGCTTTCCACCGCCCGCCGGAACGGTCGTACTCTGCCACACGGGAGCCGGGGCTGGAGTAGCTGGAGCCTGCGCAGCGGGGGCCGGGGTTTGTGTCGTGGGGGTTGCGACCGGCACAGTTTCGGTAGGTTGCTGGCTG
>Ga0302316_10002326_pt1 | contig 13865 bp, 8 predicted proteins | sample III_Palsa_N3_2_FD_200456 | JGI IMG/M metagenome (GOLD analysis project Ga0302316, IMG submission 200456) | Peat permafrost microbial communities from Stordalen Mire near Abisko, Sweden - III_Palsa_N3_2 | ecosystem: Environmental > Terrestrial > Soil > Palsa > Peat permafrost | place: Sweden...
GGCGGTCGTCTCGCGCAGAGTGCCCTGGAAGGCGGCATATTCGGAGTCCGCGACGTTCTCCACGGAGATGACGTTGCTGAAACCGGGATAGGGCCGCACGGAATCCGCGGAGGTTCCTTCAACAGCGCCAGTGACGCTCAAAAATCCTGGGTTGCCGGTACAAGCCACCACCATGCTGAGATAGCCCGGGTTTGTTGGGCCGATGCTGGGAGAGGGAGGGGGGACGGGGCCAGAGCCGGAATAGACTCCCGAAGTTGGGAAGTAGCCATTCGCAGGGCCCCCCTCACAGACCGACGAGGTGATCGGCTGGCCAGGGAGAAAGGGGTTGAGACTATGGTTGAGCGGCGGCAATTGATTGAGATCACGGACGGCGGTGAGATGCGTTCCTTTGGTGCCCACATAGGCCAGCTGCGCCACGATGTTCTTATGCAGCTCGCGCTGGATGCTCAAGCTCCACTGCTGCGTATAGGAATAGACCGCGTGCGTGGGAATTGAAGTCACGTTCAAGGGGAAGGTCGCGCCACCTGCCGGAATCGGCAGATTGCCGCACTGCGCGGTACGGTCTTGGCAAGACAAGCCAATCACGTTGTAAGCCGATACGCTGTTCGTTGTTGTATTTGTAGGCAGATACGCAATATTCGATTGCGTCTCGCTGAGAACAAGTGGCGCACTACCGATAAGGGACCCGGCATTCGCCTCATATCCCGTGCCGTGCTCCCAGAAGAGACCGTAGCCGCCATGAACTGCAGTTTTGCCATCACCCCAAGGATCGTACGAGAATCCGACACGCGGACCCGGGAAGATGAGACGGTTTGACATGCAGCTCTTGGCAACGCCGTTCGCTCCGCATTGCACCAACCCATTGAGGACCTTTGGATTCACCGATCCATTCGGCTCATAGACAGGCTCGGGCTGGCCCGAACCTTTGTCGACCAGATAGCCGTAGTTTGGGTCGATGTAGTTGGAGGCGCCGAGACTTTGATTATAGTTTTCCGGCCGCCAGTTATAGGCTGTCCCCTCCGCGTTGTACCAGGGGCCGAACAAGCTGGCCCTAATTCCGATATTCACGGTGAGCCGATTGGTTGCACGCCAGTCATCCTGTAGATAAAGGTCCGTCGATTTGTATCGGTTGTAATACTTCACCTGACCGCTGTCCTGGGTGAAGCTCTTAATCGCTGCTCCATTGCGAATCTGAGGCGCGGTCGCCAAGAAATCCACAAAAGCATTGCCGCTCGTGTAACGAGATTGCTCATTGCTAAACGTCAGCAACCCCTGGGTGTCCCCTGAGTTCGCCCCACTCACGGCGCTTTGCTCGTTCTGCTGGACCAACATGGCATAGATACCGAATTGAAGCGAATGCTTGCCAAGTACCTTGCTCACATCATCGCGCGCGATGTAGGTCGGATTATCCTGCTGCCATGGAGCATAGCCAGTATCCGCTGCGAAGCCGTGACCGCCATAGCCGGTATTGTTTCCCTCGAAGACCACGCCCGGCAGCCTGTCGCCATTGAACCCGTTATTGAAGATGTATCCCATCGGACACCCGACAGAGGAGCATGGGTTGTCAAGGATGCCGGGACGTTGCAGGCTCGTCACTCCTGAGCCGGCTTGTGGCACAAGCGTGATGTGCTCGATGGTGTAGCTGGCGGAGGCGCGATTAATCAAGGCATGGGGGAACGTTCCCGCGACACTTACTTCCATATTGAGCCCCGGCCCATTGAGCTGATTCTCGACCGTGGGAAAGCTGTTCGAAACAATCCCCCATTGCGGTGTGAGAGTCGTTGTGTTCCAGGAATCGTGAACATAACGAAACGAAAGCTGTTGCGTCTCCGTCAGCTTATGGTCGATTCGGAAAAGCTCCTCTCGCCAATATGTTCTTGGGGAAACAGATGCGACATAGCACTTGTTGAGCCCAGTGGTGTTCGTGGTATTGCAGCCGGAGTTGGAGTTGGCCTCCGGGATGATGCCAGTGCTCAAAATGGCAGCCGCAGTCGGGTTCAAGCCAACATTTGTGACGGGAGAATACTGGTCTGGGCTGGAACTAGCTAAGCTGTAGGGGCAATCTGGGTATGCGTTCAAGCTAAAGAAGTTGGGTGATCCCGGAACCGGCGTGGGACATACGTCCGTGAATATGCCCTCGCGCTCCTCCGCCGTCGGCACCGCCTGGTTGTAATCCACCGGTGTCTGCTCCAGTCTCATCTCTTCCGACCAGAAAAAGAACGTTTTAGACTTGTTGGCGTTGTAGACATGCGGAATGAACAGCGGTCCGCCAATGGTCCCACCAAAGTCCTGCCTCCGATAAAGCGGCGTTTTGTATTTGAGCTTGCCTGTATATCCGGGAGACTCTGGCTCCGGCTGGTCGAAATAATTGCGGGCATTGAATAACTCGTTGCGAAGAAACTCGTAGAGATTTCCATGAAACCTGTCCGTACCCGACTTCGTGGTTACCAGGATGCTGCCCGATGCGCTCTTGCCATAGAGGGCGCTGTAATCGGCGGTCAGGACTTTTATTTCCTGAATCGCATCGATGCTGGGATAAACGATGAGCGGTTCTCCCTGTCCACGGCTGGCATTGATGCTGGTGTTGAGGACATCGCTCCCATCGACCTCAAAGGTGTTGTACTCGACGCGTCCGCCGTTCACGCTGAACTTCGCACTGCCGGCGACGCCGACTTTGGCCTCATCCTGACCGGTCTGATTGCTGACGCCTGGCGCCAACGAAAGTAGTTGAGAGAAGTTCCTCCCGTTCAATCCGTAGCCTGTTACCTCCTTCTGAGAAAGCGTCGTAGCCATTGATGCGGAATCGAGATCGACCGCAGTGATTTCGCCGGCGGCGGAAACTTCCACTTCTGTCTTCTCCGAGGCGATGGAAAGCGCGGCATTGAAGATAAAGGACTCATTCGGGCCCAGAAAGATCAATTGGCTGGCAAGGCTGCTGAAGCCTTGGGACCGAACGAATATCTGATATTTTCCCGCAGGCAAGAACGGCAATGTATAGTTGCCCGATTCATCCGACTTCACATCGCGCTTGATCGCGCTGTCCTGGCTCACAATCTCAACAGCCGCACCCGGAATGACACCTCCTTGTCCGTCGCTCACTTGTCCAGATATGCGCCCGTTCTGCGCGAGCGCCCAGCCGCCGCCGAACAAGGTCAGCAAGATGAACACAGTGAGTGAGCGTGAAAGACTTCGGGACATGCGCCAGTGACTCCTCGATATGTGTGGTGCTTCCAGCAAGCTGTTGGAGGGTTTATCGTTTTGCATTATTTGGGCAGGTAGTAGCGGAATGAGGTAAACCACATATTGTCGATCGCCTTCGGCGAGCCCGCGAGGCCAGTTACCGGATTGCCGATGCCCTCCCATGTGTGACGTTCCGCGTACGAGTATTGAATTCCTTGCTGTAACGTTCCACGCGAGCCCTGATAGAAGCGGAACCAGTAGCCAATGGTGCCCTCTTGAATATTGCGGTTGTCCGCCGTGCAGTTTGCGGCGGCACCGGGTACATTGCCGCCGCCGTTAGCCGATGTCGTGGGAAGCACTTCGGTGTAGCATCCGGAAACCACCTGATTGGGAGCACCATACCCGGCAAGAATCGGTTGGCCAAAGGTTGGGCCGGGTGTCGTGACATAGTTGCCTGTCGCGTAGAAGGCGCGCTTGTCGTACTCACCTCCGTAGTAGGCGTAGAGGTCGAAGCGCGGGGCCGGGTGCCACTCGATTTTGCCCAAAGTGGATCCGCCCACAAGTAGTTCAAGGGAGCCATCTGCATGGGCCGTTGCATCGGGAAGCGCGGAGGTGCTGTAACGCCCAACGCCGTTACCGGCGAGGATGTGAGCACCTATATCCAGCGTCTTGGCGAAGAGAGAGACGGTCGCATTGGCGCCAATGCCTCCGCCCTGGGTCTTCGCAGTATAGGCGTCCAAAGCGGATGGCACTGCTGCCTGCGCATTCGGAAATATCCGATCGCGGAAGAAACGTCCTACTCCAAATAGTTCAAAGTGGCCGACCTTGGGTTCATACACAGCCTTCGCTATCAGGTCGGGTGCGTAGTTGTAGCTATAGTTTGCGGCAGGGTTGTAAAGACCACCAGCGTTGCCTGCCTGCTGATATACGATTGTCGGGAGATTGTGGCCGCCGATGTTTAAGGTTTGCGACTCTTCTACTGCACCGCCCAACCAGAAATGGCCGCGAAGACGCTTGACCACACGGAAGCCATACTGCCGCTCCCAACTGAAGCCGACGTTGTATTGCGCGTCGATGGTCAGCGGTATGGCTTCAGCGTTATTCGTTAGTCCGGACTTGTATTCCGTGGCGAGCGACCACATCTGTCCTCCCGTGATCGTCCAACCGTTGTTCAACGCTGCTTGACCCCATGCCTGACGCAGACGCAGTGCATAGCTGTTGCTTTGGTTATCATTGGAGGTTGTACCAGCAGAGAGAAAGTCCGCCTCGTAATAGCCGCGCAATGTAGCAGTCGGCAATTTACCTTCCGCTAACAGCGAAAGCCGCGACTGCCGGCCACTCGCATTGAACTCCGACAAAACACCGGCGGTCTGTCCGCCGAAGGGAATGCCCGTGAACTGCGTATCGACATCGCCGCCAATCGCACGTTGCCGCGATACGGTCTCACCCGCCACGAAGCCACCCGGAGTCAGTTCAACACCGCGGAAGCGGATGGTCGTTGGATTCTCCAAGGACTTTGTCGTCTTTTGATCGGCTGCCACTTCGTTTTCTAGCTTGGCCGATTTGGATGTCAGGTCGTACACCTGTGCCTGCAATGCCGCAATCTTCTCCGTTTGCGTCGCGTCCAAGGGCGGCGGTACCGGTGTCGTTGCATCCGCTGTAGGAGCTGCTGCATTGAGAGTCTGCTGCAATGCGGCATCGCGTCTCGCGAGCTGCTTCTTCAGCTCATCCACTTCGCGCTGCAATTCCTCATACTTCTCTGTCAGCTGTTCGAGCTTATCGAACTTATCGTTTAGTTGTTCGAGTAGAATCTGTTCCTGCGTTTTGTGTTTGTTTTTCGCGGGCGGCGCTGGCGCTGATTGGGCTGCACTCTGCCCATAAGCAGCGAGGCTCAAGCAGACCAGCATGGTGACGAAGATGTTAGTGCGTCTGTACATCGAAAGTTCTCCTGATTTCAAGAAACAGATCGTTCTTAGGCGATGGAATCTATAAGTGGTGATTACGGCATGATGGACAGCGTTATGCTGGAGAATTTCGAAGGGTCGGTTGTGGAACTGGCATAAATGGTGACGGTGCCACCATTCGGCTGGGCCGCCGGTGCCTGATAAACGGTCACAATCCCTGAGCCGTTGGCTGCATAGCTGGGCACAGGGGCGCTCGCGGTGTGTACCGGCGTGAAGAAGCCGCACGATTCGTCCACCGTCTCTCCTGGAGGCAACGGCGTCCCCGGCGGAAGCTGACTGGCGCAGCTAACCGACCAATTCACACCCAGAAGTTCGGGATCATTTGCGACGACTACATCCAGATAGACGAAAGTGCCAGCCGTCAGCAAGGTGACAGGCGCCACCCCGGCTCCGTTCGCATTCGTAAATGCGATGGTCCCGATTTGTGGCTTGACCGTGCTGCTAGTGCCGCACCCACTGAAAGCCAGTACGATCGCCAAAAGCACAGGCAGATGCAATGCCCTTCCCCAGTCGTTATCTCGACTCGGAGAGATCGCTCTAAGCGCCGCATGCAAACTATTTGGCTTCTTCAAGCGCTCTTGTGTCGTCATGGCCCTTGGTTGTGGTTGGCGCATATACAGCATCATGGCGTCGCTCCAATCTTTTTGTTCTTCACCGCAAGCGCGGTTGGTGTGACGGCGGGAGTTGCGATCCCGACATACTCGGTGATGGTGTTATTGCTTAGCAGTACCCACACATTGCCCGCGCCATCCACGGCGACCATGACTGGACCGGCCGATAGACTGGAGGAATTGAAGCCGGCAAAGGAGTTGGGGATGTTGCTGTTGCTGAGTAGGCTGAGATCGATCTCGCTGAGGTTCGGCGACACCCCCCCACCACCCGTATTACCCACCCACAGATTGCCGGCGCCATCAAGAGCGATGCCTCGCGAATTTTCTATGGAGCTAAGACTTGCTGAGCCTCCCCCTAACGGACCACCGGCATAGCAAGTCACTATCTGCACCATCCCCAGCCCACCATATGCCGGTATCTTGCATATCTCAGGCGTCGTAGAGACCGGCACCCAAATGTCTCCCAAAGCATCCACTGCGATCTGGTCCTGTGTCGTGTCGGTGTCACTTCCCACGGCAGTGTTGACCACGAGTTGCCCGCTCGCATTGCTTAGGTCGGCGATCGAGAAGACACCGCTCGCATGGTTGCCAAGCAGCACATCGTTGGAGCCGTCAATCACTATGGGGGCAGTCCCGCTCACGCCGCTGTTGATATAGCCAATTGCCGGGGACAGCTCCGTCCCCACATTGTTGAACTTTGCGACGCCCGGGCCGATGGTGATCCAGATGTTGCTCGAACCGTCGATGGACATCCCGGCGCCGTTATTGCCACCACTAAAGGGGCTCCCTTCGGCTGGCGTTCCCGTATCGTAAAGTTCGGTCAGACCGTTGCTGCCCGATATCCAGATGTCGCCCGATGCATCAATGGCAAGAGGGCCGGGCGAAGTAATGCCGCCCGCTGTAAACCCAGTGGCAGGAGAAATAGCAGCTCCGAGATTGTTCCACTCCACGACACGGTTTGCGTTTGCTTCTGTGATCCATAGGTCGCCTGCTGCATCGATGGCGAAGAAATTCGCGCCACTAGTTCCGGCCAGTCCGCCGACGGCGGTGAAGTTCAACGATATGGAAAAGTCATTTGGCGTTGTCGTGAGGATGGGCTGAAAGGGAGAACTCAGAGAGGCAAGCCCGGCCAGGATGCCAACTTGCGTTTGATATCCGAAACCGTCTACGGGGTGCTGCGCGACGTTGATTGCGGCCTGGATCGTGTCTGTCGGAACGGTGGCGTTATAGATTCCTCCGAGAGGAAGGGGCGCAGTATATTCGAATAGAGTTCCGCAGGCCGTGCCATCTTCATAGGCACCACCCGAACTGGAGGTGCAGGTATTGAGGATGTCGGCAAGGAGGTTGATCTCTGCATAGGGAACAGAACCGTTGCCAGCAGGCACGGTAAAGCGCGCCTGTCCTGAAGAGACATTGACAAGGTTATTGACCGAGGCAAAGGCGTTTGCGAGACCTACAGTGTTCGTGCTGCTCGCGCCTATGTTGAGGTAGCTGGTTTTGCCCGTCAGGACGTCATCGCTCGCAAACGGGGCCAGTGGCCACACAGATCCGATTGTTGTGACCTCGTTGACGACGACCGAACCAGAGTTGAGGTTGCTGCAGGGACCGAGGGCCGTCATCATGCTTAGGTTGGGGTTGGCCGCATTGGTGCCGACACTTCCACCCGTTGCGACAAGATACACCTGGCTATCTGCTTGCGGACAGCTATAGCCTCCCGGCAGCGTGAAGACGCCACTGTTATTGGTGGTCGCATGAGAGCTGTTGCCGGGTGCGAAGAGCAGGGTTGAGGCAGAGCCGTATCCGCTAATCCCAGCGGCATACAGGCCCACGGACGCACCTACAACTGGCTGCGTTCCTGCTCGCACGATGCCGTTGAGTGTCGGTCCTGTGACAAGGTTGCCGATTGCGATATTCGCGGTCGTCGAAATTGAGGTGCTCGCATGTGCCGCCGCCGTCACCGTGACAGTCAGTCCTTGCGAGGCTGCCAAGGGGGCGGTGTACGAGATCGCCAAACCGTTCGGCCAACCATTCGGCCAGTAGGGGGATAGTTGAGTGTTCGTGGTAGTCGACGTGACCGCCGGAACCGCGGGGATGTAAGGCGTCGTCGGGGTTGCGGGAATTGCCGCAACCGCGGGCTTGATCGTGAAGAAGCCACATCCGCTGGCGCAGACTTGCCAATCGACACCGGCATTCGTGGTGTCATTGCTGACTGCGGCATTTAGATTGACTACCGCATAACTAGGAAGCTGCGAGGGCAAGGCGGGGATAAAGCTCACGGACGAGCCAGTCGATGGCGTGATGGTAACGGGGACAGAGACCTTAAGAGTCGGGAAGGCGGTCGAGGCAGCCACGATCGTTACCGTTCCACTGGGAGAAACGGGTGGGGCAGTATACATCGTGGTAACGCCGTCGGCTGTCTGATAGGGCTGGACATAGCCGCACCCGCCCGGCGTTGTGGAACCGCACGACACGCTCCAGGTGACACCACCTGGTGTTGTTGCGTCGTTCGTAACGGTTGCGCTCACAGGTGCCTGTAATGTCGCCGTCAAAGTGGACGGCGGTGGCTGCACAAACGCAATGGACGGTGAGGGCGTAGTGATCGTGGTAACAGTGATCGCGGAGTTCGAGACGGCAGTAGCGGATGCTGCCGTGATCGTCACCGTATCGCCAGCCGGAATTACCGCCGGTGCGGTATAGGTAGTCGATCCACCACTTGCTGTTGAGACGGGATTAAAACTGCCACAAGCCCCGGCACTACCGCATGTCGCGGTCCAACTAATGGTTTGGCCTGCCGGAGTTTCGGTGGCCACCAGCGTGGCCGTTGCGTTTTCAGCCAATGAGGCCGACGGAGCCGTGGTGAACTTCACGACGGTGACCGCCGAGGTGGTGATGGTCGCTGTCGCGATGGCTGACACGCTTGTGTTTGTCACCGACGTTGCGGTAATCGTCACCGTACCCCCGGTAGGCACGGCGCTGGGAGCCTGATAGCTCGCAGTGATAATGTCATTCGTGTTCGTCCCCGCCGTGAGTGTTCCGCAGGCGCCTGGACTACCGCAGACCACTGTCCAAGTGACGCCAGCTTCAGCAGGGTCGTTCGTCACCGTCGCGACCAAAGAGATGGTGCGCGCTGCGCCTGTCGGCTCTGCAAAGAAGTTGGATGGATTGATGCTGACCGCTATACCTCCTGATGAAGCGGGGAGGATGGTGACGGTCACACTTGCGGACTCGGATGGAACGGTCACTGACGTTGCCGTAATGGTAACGGTCCCGCCCGCAGGAACGGCAGAGGGTGCGGTGTAGGTGACGGAGGTCGTACTGACGTTGGAGAATGTCCCGCACGTTGCAGAAGCGCATGTCACTGCAAATTTGACTCCGGCACCGCTGGTGTCGTTCAGTGCGTTTGCCACGAATTTGGCGGATGCGCTGACCCCCAACGAAGTTAGCGCACTGCTGAAGTCTACCGTGATGGGAAGACCAACAATCGGAAGAGTCACTCTGCTGTTCGCCGAAGGATTGCTCGTTACCGATGCGGTAAGCGTGACCGAGGTATTCAAAGGAATCGTCGCGGGAGCGGTATAGATTGTCACGCCGCCATCGGAGGTATGCGTCGGGGTGAAGGAGCCGCAAGCGCCTCCCGCCACGCTTCCGGTCAGCGGGTTTCCCCCGCAGGTTACCGTCCAGTCAACGCCGGCATTCTGAACGTCGTTGATAGGCGTCATGCTGACCCTCGCAGCCCTACCAATAGACAGCGAAGCGAGTTGTCCGGCAATAATTCCGTTCGGATCTGTAATCGAGATAGACCCAGCCTCAGTAGCGGAGGTGGCGCCGCAGCCAGTGATATACAGAAAGACCGAGACGGACAAAAAAGGCAAGACGCCGCGGCGGAACAAAGAGCGTGCCGCGCCCCTCTTCCGCTTCGCGAAGCTCGCTAACGGTTCGGCCGCGATGGAGGTTGCTACGGCTGGAGATATGCGCGACGCCAGAGATTCAGAAGAGTGCGTCCCTTGTGCTGGAAAGGTCCGAGAAAACATTTGCAACATCGGGTCGCGGCTCCTATTTAATTCCGGCCGCGGCCGGAGCACTTTGGGACATCAGTTTCGTTGCCCGCGCTCTGGCGCGGACCTCCTCCACCGATGCGTTCAAATCCGCGAGAATGGATTCCGCGCTTCGCGACGGAGAGCCGCCCAATGTAAGCTCCTTGCACAGCGCGAGGTTTCTTCCAGACGCATCTACCAGGGAGCCCGACTTATCGACGGTCGCCGCGGATGATTGGACCCCGGAGATGCCTCCTGCTTTGCTCAGCAGCTCCTGCTCTTGTTTCAGCGCTCGCAACAGACGATCGCGGTGAGAAAAAACCAGCTCCGAAAGCGTAGCGGAGGCGAGGTCGGTCATCTTCGTCGTTGGACCGAACCGGGCAAGGAGATCGGTCATCGCCCTGCTCTCTTGGTCTACTGTTAGAGCACTGTCCACCAACTGTTGCGAGAGATCGCTAACCGTAACCACAGTGCGGCTCTGGGAGAGAAAGTAATTCTCCAGCGGCGAAGACTCGGCGGCGGCAGAAATCGTTTGCTGATCCCCTGTTCCGCCGACGCGGCTTGGACGCCGGCTCAACTCTTCCATGCTTAGAATGGCCGCCTCGACATGGGGAAGAGTGTGCAACTGTCCTAACAATTCCATTTTTCTCCGGTCCGTCTCTACCAATCCTTTGACCTGGATTGCTTGAGCGTCATGCTCTACCTGAATCTGTTCCCCCGTATCGGCCTGCAGTTGGTCAAGGACCAGTCTTGCGCTGAGTTCCGCCTCATCGAGTTGGGCTTCCGTCGGCACAGCGGGCAAGCGCGGAACGAGGGAGGGTTGAAGAACGATCGGGGCCTCGGCACGCGCTAGCCCGGCAGGCTCAAACAGATTCCCGTCCACCTCTGCCCAAGGCAGAACTTGATATTCAAGTTCGGCAATCTCGATCGTCCCGCTGTCCCGAAAGATGACGGTCCGCTCGACCGGATGAAAGTCCGAATCACGAACCGTAAACGATTGTTCCGCGATCAGCCCATCGGGGACGGTGGTCGTCAGTACCAGCTTGCCGCCGGAACTTTGGATCTGGTCCCGCCGCACACGTTGGCGGTCGTGCCAATCCTGATAAGCGGTTGCGGACAGCGGAGCGTCCCAAGCAACACCTGCGGCCGCAAGAGTGTTTTTGAGCTGCTCATCGTCGAACGCCAGCTTCTGGAACTTGGACTGGCGCTGTCCGTGTGCATCGCGGTAGATCGTCCGATAGATCCGGTGCTTGGGCGTCTTGATACCCACGCGCTGGCGAATGACGCCGGCGCTCGGGCTGGAAGAGGTAGCGTCCCAGGCTTCGGCACGCACCAAAAGCGTGTTCGAGGTAATGCCCGGCTTTGCCTGCTGTAGCCATACGAAGATGCACACCACCGACGCAAAGGCCAGCACCATAGCGGTTGCGAATGTTGGATTCATAGTGGGAAACGTGATCCGTAAATTTTTTTTCTTACACTGCACCTGCAGGGGACGCGAAGCAGCATCGCGGAAGAAGCGGTTCAAGCGAACCAGCAAAAAGTCCCGTTGTGCGCTTCGCCGGGAAATATAGGACTCCGCAAGGTCCTCGCAGTAGGCATCCACCATATGGGCCGGCCGGTGGAGCTTTTCGTAGCGTGCATGGCAACGAGGACATGCAGCCAGATGATTCTCGGCCCGGTGTCGGCGCGGCAACGATAGTTCGTCGCCGATCAACCGCATGAGGTCGTTGTCCCTAAGATGGTTGGTGAAGAAGCTGCGTATACGCTGGATCAAGGAACTCACAGACCCTCCGCCAAACGCAGCAGGGCGCGTTTGACCAGATAGATCGCCCGTGACTCGCTCACGCCGAGAACGGTGGCAATCTCCATGTAGCGCAAACCCTGTGCCCGCAGCAAGACGCCGTGTCTTTGCTTGGGTGTCAATTGCGTCATTGCTTCATTCGCACGTTGCATCGCTTCCTTACGCAAATAGAGATCTTCAGGATCGGAGTTCGGGTCGATTGGTTCAATAAGGACTTCGCTGGCAGGTTCCGTTGTTGCCCGGTCGCGGCGGTTCTTGCGGTGGACGTCCATTGAAAGGTTGTGGGCCACCTGGAAAAGCCATGAACGTAAATTCAAATCTTCGGCTCCTTCCATAAGGTGGCTTGCCAGACGGAGAAAACATTCTTGAATTGCATCCTCCGATTCTTCTTTGGCTAGCCCCAGACCTCGCAGGTATTTGTAGAGGGACGCGGCGTAGGCGTCATAGAACTCCATGATTTTTTTTTGCCGCTGTGTGTCCTCCGTTTCCGTCAACGAAAACAACCCTGTATTCCCGATTAGCCCTAGGAACTTCCGATTTCGATTTGCTTGCGGCATGAGATCCGTCTCGTCGTAACTGCGCACGGGGAACCACCTCTTCTGCATCGCTCGAAGGCGCGTTCTTCCTCTCCCTGAAGACGTATTTTTCGTCTTCGCTCGACCGCGGAACCAGATGGGTAATCAGGAGCGGGCGGCGCTGGGAGATGCAACATCGCACTGGAGTGACTCGATTATGGTGGTGTGAATGCGAAAGGCAAGTCATTCGACAATCGACACTCGGTTAATTTCCAATAAACCGAAAGACGGTTTTGCCTCCTTCCTGGTGGAAGTGCGTCGGCCTATGCCGCGGTTTTTCAAACAAGGGGCATATACACCAGCCACGCCGACGATAGCCAGTACGGCCGTCGGGTTATCGGGAGAGTCCAAGCATCCATTCTGTGCGTGCAGCGGGTATGCGGCCGCAGAGAGCGCAAGAGTGAGAAATGTTAGGGAAACTGCTTTCTTCATAGTCTTTTCCTGAATAAAATAAGCACCCGGTCCATCGAGCGCGCGACGGTGATCTTCGTTCCGGCGGGTGATCCGATAACAATAAAATCTCTGCGTAACCACATAACGAACGAGACGTCTGTTTCCCAACCACCACACCCCCCATTTTTTCTTCAGGCCCATGATGGGAGGTTATGGATATCAGGAGACGCGACACACCAGTTGCATAACGAAACGTGAGCAGATTTCCCAACCACTCACAGCAAATTTATTTTTGGGATGTGTGCTCGACCGCGAAGAAGTGGCGCAGGAGCTAGGAGCATGCGAAAAGAATGCGTGACTACAGAGATATACGATCTGACGACCGGCATTATTACAGTGCCGTAAATATCCCACCATTTCGATCTTCGCCGAATGGCAGGCTCGGAAGTACTCCTTCGATCTGACCCGTATAGTTGACTTCGGCGCGCCTGGTTCCGAGCCAGTCATGCAAGTAAAAGTGGGGGCCAGCGTAGGTCGCCAGCGCACCATCAGGTCCATAGACATCAGTATGCTTCCAGTTACCGGAGCCATCCTGCTCGGTAATATCGCGCCCGGCGACGTCTAGTACCTAGACGTTGCTCAGTAGTCGAGGGATCGTACATCGATGCGCGCATAATCGGTATATGGCGAATTACAATTCGGGAGTCCAAAATGTCGCGGCAACGAACGATTCCGATTGCCGGGACCTGCAAAGAGTTGTCGTCTCCTATGTGGCGTGGAAGCAACGGCAAGGACTCGTTGGACCGTACTTGTTCGTTCGATGGAATGGCACCTCACTCGTGGCGGATACTACCTATCGAAGCATTAGAAAAGGGGAAAGATGCAGGGAGGGGAACGTCTTCCTGCCACGCAGCCGACGAGCGAGGTCGGCCCTAGCGGGATGAGGGTGCGGGGAGAAACCAAAGCGGGTTCTCCCTGCCGTTTTTTTGCAGGTGTGTGGGAGTGGAGAGGCCACAGGTTTGCTGACCTCTCCCTCTTCGGCGCTAGGCTGCTTTCTTGGTCTTAGCAGCAACCTTCGGTGCTGGTTTGGACTCTTTCTTGGGCTTGTCTTTCGCGGCAAACTCCTGCTTCACCTTGAGGGCGATGGCGTCTGGATTTACCTTATAGACCTCAGCCGCTTCCCGCAAAACGGTGTGGCTGTTGCCATGGGCAGCGGCGAGGATGATGGTCAACTCGATCACGACGCTTCCCAGCTTGCTCTCCTCCACGCGACGAAGGTACGCGCTGAAGAGCTTGGGAAGCGAGTC
>Ga0302316_10002334_pt1 | contig 13840 bp, 13 predicted proteins | sample III_Palsa_N3_2_FD_200456 | JGI IMG/M metagenome (GOLD analysis project Ga0302316, IMG submission 200456) | Peat permafrost microbial communities from Stordalen Mire near Abisko, Sweden - III_Palsa_N3_2 | ecosystem: Environmental > Terrestrial > Soil > Palsa > Peat permafrost | place: Sweden...
AGCTTGCCGAGAAGGATGGCTCCGGCAGCTTCGAGTTTGGAGACGACGGTTGCATCGTAGGGTGGGTGGTAACCCTTGAGGATTTTCGATCCGGCGGTGGCGGGAGCGCCGGTCATGACGAGAACGTCTTTGATACCGAGGGGCACGCCAGCTAGAGGGCCGAGGGTCTTGGTGTCGCCGGATTTGGCAACGGCGTCGATCTTTGCGGCTTGCGTGAGAGCGCGTTCGCGCGTGAGAGCAAGATAGCTGTTGATCGACGAATCGACGGCAGAGATGCGGTCGTAGTGGGCAATGGCGAGGCTCGTTGCTGTGGTCGCGCCGGTGAGAACGGCGGAACGAGCTTCGCTGATGGAGACGGTTTCGAGATTGAGTGCGTCGGGCATTGGTGCTTTGGTTTCCTTCGAACTTTGGTGGTAGCGCGGCGAGAAGCAGGTCCTGCCCTCAGGATGACAATCCTAAAAATTGATGGCAAAACTTGCGAACTTTTACCGCTCGATGACCTTGGGGACTTTGAAGAATCGGCCGTCGGTTTCCGGGGCTTCGGCCATGACGAGTTTGCGGTCGACCGAGGGCACGATGGTGTCGGGACGAAGGGTTTCTCCGTTTGCTGCGGGCGTAAGGCCGAGGGCTTCGGCTACCTGCGCCATCGGCGGAATCTTGGCGGTGTCGAGCTCGTTGAGTTCGGCAATGTGGCCGAGGATCGCGTTCAGGTCGCGAGCCATGCGGGGGAGCTCTTCCGGAGTGAGCTCAAGGTTGGCGAGGTCCGCTACGTGGCGGACTTCTTCGATGGAGACGCCGGTTGTTGCTTGATCCATTTTTTCGATCCCTTTACTTCAAAGTGTATCCCGGTAAGGGGGACCGAGGCGATACGGGCAAGGTCGTTCTGGAGGGCTGTGCGCATTTGCAGGAAGGGCTGCATCCATTCGGAGCTGGAGACGGTAAGGTGAAGAACACGGTCGGGGTCGAGCTCGGTGAGCTCGGCGTGGGTAGCAAGAGCGGAACCGCAGGCGACAGGCCAGGCGGCGGTCAGACGATCGAGCTCGTTGAGATCACGAAGACTCCGGCCAAGATTGCTGCGGAGAAAATCGCGCATGTTCTGCATTAGCGAATGACCTCCTGCGACAAAGTGGGTTCATCGGGACACACCACGGCCGCAGCTGCTTCGGCAGAAATTGCCTGGCTGGCGGCCTGGTGGACATGCTGGAGAACAAAGCTGCGGTAACGGTCGAGGAAGATAGGTGTGGCAAAAGTGGCGGCCCAATCGCGGGCAAAAGCGGGGTCGAATTGCTGTTCGCCAGCGGATTCCCACGACTGGATCGCAGAGGCAGCGGAGGCGGCGGTTTGCTTCCTGAAATAGGCTCCGGTGGGCTGGGGACCGGTGCCACGGACGGTTTCCAAGGAACCTCCAGCTCCGTACGCTATCACGGGCCGTCCGCAGGCCTGGGCTTCGAGAGGAACCATGCCAAAATCTTCGTCGGCAGCAAAAAGCAGGGCACGGCAACGGGCGTATTCGATCCACCAGTCGCGGGTATTGCGCTCGCCGAGGAACTCGATCAGAGGATCGCCATCGGCGAGGCGGCGAAGGCGCGACTCTTCAGGCCCCGTACCGAGAATGCGAAGCTTTCTTCCAAGACTGCGGCAGGCCTCGATGAGCAGGTCGGTGCGCTTGTAGGAGACCAGGCGGCCAGCACAAAGGTAATGATCGCCGGGGATTTCGGCGGTAAGCGAGGCAGCGCGGTGGAGATCGATGGGCGGGTGAATGACTTCGGAGGTACGGCCGTAACAACGCTCAACACGATCGGCGACATACCGGGAGTTGGCAAGGAAAAAAGTAACGCCCTGGGCGGCGGCGCGGTCCCAGCGGCGGATGTGGGGCGCGGCCAGCGTGAAGGCGGCGCGGACAGGAAGAGACATGTCGGCACGATATTGGTCGTAACCATCCCACAGGTAGCGCATGGGGGAGTGGCAGTAGCAGATATGGGTCGCACCGGGATCGAGTCGAACTCCTTTGACGGGACCGCTATCGGACGAAAGAACCAAGTCGAAGCCGCGAAGATCGAGGGAGTGGGTTGCGGATGGGTAGAACGGGAGGAAGTTGCGGTGGTAGGTCTGGGCAAGGGGCAGTCGCTGCAGGAAAGAGGTGTGCAGGCGGCGGTGAATCAGCGTTTCAGGAAGGCCGCTGGGGCTGGCCACGAGGGTGAAGAGCTCAGCCTGGGGGAAAAGCGCGGCAATACATTCGGCAACACGTTCGCCGCCGCCGCGAGTGACAAACCAGTGATGAACGACAGCGACGCGCACTCTTGGAAGCCCGACTTTCAGTATGCGCCATGAGGGGGCAAAACGGTAGCGAAGCTAGTACGCTCCATCCCGATTTACAACCGACGTGAGGGTCTTGAAGAGGATGCGGATATCCCCGAACAAGGACCAGTTGTGCGCGTAGCGGCGATCCAGCTGGACGCGCTCGGGATAAGTGGTTTGGCTGCGGCCGGAGATTTGCCAGAGGCCGGTCACGCCGGGTTTGACGAGGCAATAATCGGCGAAGTAAGGGCCGTATTTCTCGACTTCGGCGGCAACGATGGGACGCGGGCCAACGAGACTCATGCTGCCGGTGAAGACATTCCAGAGCTGAGGAAGCTCGTCGAGCGAGGTGCGGCGGAGAAAGTTACCGAGGGGGGTGACGCGGGGGTCATTCTTGAGCTTGTGGGTCTTGCGCCACTCGGCGCGGGCTTCGGGATGCGCCGCTAGATAGTCGTCGAGCAGCTGCTGGGAGTTGTTGACCATGGTGCGGAACTTCCACATAGAGAAAAACGCGCCGTGACGGCTGATGCGGCGATGTGAGAAGAAAATAGGGCCAGGAGAGCCGACACGTACAGCAATCCCGATGATGGCGATCAGAAGCAGCAGAATCGGCGAGAAGAGCACAATGAGGAAAATATCGAGGGTGCGTTTGACGACACGATAGCGAAAGAAATGACGGGGACCCTGATGCAAGCGCCCGGCTCCGGCAGCGGCGCTGACACCCAGATCGTGAAGGGCATATATCTGGCTATCGATAGCAACAGACTCCGATGGTTGAGAGTGCATATCCTGCGACATACGAGGCCCAAATCTCCACAGCCGTGCCCAAACTTTGGGTCGGCGAATTTATTGTTTCATGCCTGGTCATAGTGCCGTCGGCGACACCAAAACGAGGCTAACGCGTCAAGGTAACAATAATGTTTCAAGTACCGCAACTGTTGATACACCGCCCGGTTGCTTGATAGTTACCGTGACGAAGGTTTGCCAGCTTACGAAGAAGCCCGGATGCTAAAAAGATTGAACGAAAGGCGTCTATTTCTTCTCAAACACACAAAAAATCCGGAATACTCTCCAAAATAAATATTGGCAAGTCGTTTGCTTTGGCTGATATGCGGTTCACACATCCGCAGGGAAACTAGCTTATTCTGGGTAGGATGCAGATTCTCGATACAAGGCTGTGCGACGTAAAGGTGCTGGTGCCGAAAAGGCATGGCGATGACCGGGGGTGGTTTGCCGAGGTTTTCAATGCCGTGGTTTTCCGAAAAGCCGGGTTGCCGGACGCCTTTGCGCAAGATAATCAGTCGTCTTCGACCCAAGGAGTGCTGCGGGGACTGCATTACCAGTTGGGACAGCCGCAGGGGAAGCTGGTTAGGGTGCTTTCCGGGCATATCTGGGACGTCGCGGTCGATTTAAGAAGGGATTCGCCGGATTTCGGGAAGTGGGCTGGGTTCGACTTGCGGCCGCGGAATGAAGCGGGTGAACTCGAAATGCTGTGGATTCCAGAGGGTTTTGCCCATGGATTCCTGGTGGTGTCGGATACCGCGGAGGTGCTGTATAAGACCACGCGAGGGTATTACCCGGCGGGCGAACGATGCATCCGATGGGATGATCCGACGCTGAAGATCGAATGGCCTTTGGAGAAGCTGGGTGGGTTGACGCCTTCGGTTTCGGGAAAAGATGCGAAAGGTGCGTTATTTTCCGAGGCGGAACTGCCGTAGAAACAGCGGTTTAGGACTGAGCGAGGAGCCAGGTCTCTACTTCTGCGAGGGTGCTGACAGAGCGGTGGGCGCCGTGGCATGGGTTTTCTTCTGTGCCGGCGAGCAGGAACGCCTGACGGAGGCCGGCGGCGTTGGCGGCGGCGATGTCGGAACAGCGGTCGCCTATCAGGATCGATTGGCTCAGGTCCAGCGAGAGATCATGGGCGGCGCGGAGGAGCATTCCGGGGCTGGGTTTGCGGTCTTCATGCTCGCGCTTGTACTCGCCTACGCCTTCGGGGTGGTAGGGGCAGTGGTAAATGGCGTCCAGGGTGATGCTGTACTGGGATAGCTCGGAGCGCATGAACTGCATGAGAGTGTCGAAGTCCTGCTGGGTGTAGAAGCCGCGCGCTATGCCAGCCTGGTTGGTAACGATGACCAGCTTGTAGCCGAGGGATTGGGCGGTTTGGCAGAGGGGGGTGAGGCCTTCGACCCAGCGGACGTCGGCGGGGCGGTAGAGGTAGCCGACTTCGTGGTTGACGACGCCGTCACGGTCGAGGAAGAGAGCTCGATTCAAGAGGATGCCTCCACAATGAGGCCGTTCATGACAGCAGCCGATTGCTTCGCACAGTGCTGGAAGGAGAACTCCTGCACGCGCTTTTGCCCGCGTTCACGAAGGGTGTTCATCAAGGATTTCTCAGTGACTTGCAAAAGGCATCGAGCCATATCTGTATCCGAGCGCGGATCAAAGTAGAGGGCAGCGCCACCGCTTATCTCCGGGAGACTACCTGCGTTGGAGCTGAGGACCGGGCATCCCAGCTGCATGGCCTCCAGCAATGGAAGGCCGAAACCCTCGTAGAGAGATGGCAGCACGAGCGCGTCCGCCCCGGCGTAGAGTTGTTGGAGACCGGTATCGTCGACCTCGCCGGTAAAGCGTACGCGCTCACCCATCGATTGTGCCTGCTGAATGACGGCGGCGTCGCCAGTGCCGAAGCCATGCATTTTGCCGGCCAGGATAAGGCGATGCGGAAGGCAGTCGAGCACGGAGGAAAAGGCTCGGAGCAGTGCGCCGAGATTTTTGTTCGGCTTTACGTTTCCGACATAAAGCAGGTACGGTCTTCCGTCGGCCTCACCGTGCGGCGTCGCCGATTCGGGCCAGTCTGCATCAGGTCCAAGGTGAGTGACGGTCATTTTTTGCGGCTCGATTGCAAGCCGGCTGCTTAGCTCTCTGCGTGTGAAGTCGGAGACGCAGAGGATGGCCGAGGCGTGGCTGGTTGCGTTTTCGATGAGCAGTTTGGCATAGCCTCGTTTGATTGCGTTGCCGAGGATTTCCGGCATGGCCAGCGGAGCGACGTCGTGGATAGTGACAATCGTTTTGCCCTTATGCCACAACGGCGCATTGTAATGAGGAATCCAGAGGAGATCGGCGTCGCGGTAGGCATTGCGGAGGCTTAGCTGCTCCTGGATACCGTAAATGGCAGCCGATGTTTCGATGAGTTCTATACGGGGGTCGTGCAGCCATGCGGCGTCGCCTATGGTTTCGCGGCTGCCCAGAATACCAAGCCTGTCCGCGGTCAGCAGCGGCAACAAAGACGGGAGAATGTTGCGCAAATACCGGCCGATGCCGGAGTGACGATACATCCGCAGATCGACAGTGAGTTTCAATTCCCTGCTTCCATCCCTCCGCCGTGAAAGCCATGACGGTGGCCGGGCTTTTCGATGAGCTCAATGACGAACCGGAGGGGGGACATCCAGAATTGGATGCGGCAGCCTTGGTAGGCGAGTGCGGGCAGTGGATCGCCGGTGGAGACGCAGCCAGAGGCGCGGAGGCGATTGCCCGAAGCTTCAAGATCCGAGGTGAGATAGGCGAGGTGGTTGAGTATGTGTTTGCCGGTGCGGAGGGCGTTCGCGATGGGTGAGGCATCACCGAAAGGGGAGATGAGCTCGTAGGTGAGCTGGCCGCCGGAATCTGTCCCGAACTGGACGGAAACGTGGAGGATGGGATCGTCGGTGATCGGCGTCCAGCGGGTGATGCCGAGGGCGGTTGTGAGGAAGTCGCGGCCGGTGGAAAGGTCGGGGACGATGAGGCCGAGGTGATCGAGTTTGAGGGCAGTGTCAATTGATTCGGATGCGGTGGAAACCCAGGTCCGAGCATCCGGACCTGGGGCACCCGGAACTTCCAGAGACGAAGGCATCAGTAGACTTTCTCCGCGAGAATTCGATGCAAGTAGCTCGCATAGCTGCTCTTGCCTAGCTTTGCAGCGAGCGCCTGGAGCTGTTCGGCGGTGATGTAGCCGAGGCGGTAGGCGATCTCTTCGGGGCAGGCGACCTTAAGGCCCTGGCGGTGTTCGATGGTTTGGATGAAGTTGGCAGCATCGAGCAGCGAGTCGTGAGTGCCGGTATCGAGCCACGCTACGCCGCGGCCCATGACTTCAGTGCGAAGCTGGTCATGCTCGAGATACCAGCAATTGACATCGGTAATTTCAAGTTCTCCGCGGATGGAAGGCTTGAGCTGCTCGGCGATGCCGACTACCTGAGAATCGTAGAAGTAGATACCGGTGACGGCGTAGCGGGACTTGGGTTTCACGGGTTTTTCTTCGAGCGAGACGACGCGGCGATTTTCGTCGAATTCGACGACGCCATAGCGCTCAGGGTCGTTGACCGGGTAAGCGAAGACGGTGGCGCCAGAGGTGTGCGCAGCGGCTTCGCGAAGGGACTGCGGGAAGTCGTGGCCGTAAAAAAGATTGTCTCCGAGAACCAGGCAGCAACCCTCACCGGCGAGGAACTCCTTGCCAATGAGAAAGGCCTGGGCGAGGCCATCAGGCGAAGGTTGGACGGCGTATCGAAGGCTGATGCCCCACTGGCCGCCATCTCCCAGGAGGGATTCGAAACGCGGTGTGTCCTGCGGCGTGGAGATGATGAGGATGTCGCGGATACCCGCCAGCAGAAGAGCTGAAAGCGGGTAGTAGATCATCGGTTTGTCGTAGACCGGGAGCAGCTGCTTGCTAATGGACTGGGTGACGGGATAAAGACGGGTGCCGGAACCGCCGGCAAGGATGATGCCTTTCATGCAGAAACCTCGGACTTTGCAGCCTTTGGATTGGCCGCGATGCTACGGCCCGCGTAGTTCTGCTGGACCCAGTGTTGATAAGCGCCGCTGGTCACGCTTTCGACCCAGGCGGCGTTAGAGAGATACCACTGGACTGTGCTGCGAAGGCCGGTCTCGAAGGTTTCCGCGGGGTACCAGTGAAGCTCTGCTTGGATTTTGCGGGCGTCGATTGCGTACCGACGATCATGGCCGGGACGGTCTTCGACAAAGCGGATTTGATCGGCATAAGGAGCCTTGCCGGGAGAAAGTTCGTCGAGAAGAGCGCACAGGGTGTTGACGACATCGAGGTTTGCGCGTTGGTTGTTGCCACCGATGTTGTACGTTTCTCCGAGGCGTCCGTTAGCAAGTACCACACGGATAGCACTGCAGTGGTCGCGGACGTAGAGCCAGTCGCGGACCTGTTGGCCGTCGCCGTAAACAGGGAGCGGTTTGCCGGCGAGGGCATTGGAAATGGTGAGAGGAATTAGTTTTTCCGGGAATTGCAGAGGACCGTAGTTATTGGAGCAATTGGTGATGATTGTGGGAAGTTTGTAGGTGTGGTGCCAGGCGCGGACGAGCATGTCGCTTGCGGCCTTGGAAGCGGCATAAGGGCTGTTGGGCGCGTAAGCGGTGGTTTCGGCGAAGGGTGGATCAGTAGGTGAAAGGGTTCCGTAGACTTCGTCGGTGGAGACGTGGAGGAAGCGGAAAGCCTTACGCTCAGAACCTTCGAGAGATTGGTAGAAGGCGCGCGCTTGTTGCAGAAGGCGGAAGGTGCCATCAATATTGGCGCGGAGGAACGCGTCTGGGCCGAGGATGGAGCGATCAACGTGGCTTTCGGCAGCGAAATGGACGACGGCGCAGGGGCGATGGTCGCGAAATATCTGAGCGAGGAGCTCGGAGTCGTTGAGATCGCCGTGGACGAAGGTGTAGCGGGCGGCTTGCTCCGGGTTTGCATAGACAGAAGCGAGGTTTTCGGGATTGCCGGCGTAGGTAAGGCTGTCGAGGTTAACGACGGGCGAGCCCATTTTCTCCAGCCAATCGATAACGAAGTTGGAGCCGATGAAACCGCAGCCTCCGGTTACCAAAATGGGCGCTGATGCGTTCAAGCGATTGTTCCTTTCGGGAAACACATGCTTGGATAGTCTAGTCGACTTTGAAGGGCTGCACTAACGGATAGGTGCGGACACGATCAGGGCGTCAGCCGATGTCCCGGAGAAAGCGGGAGAAGGCAATTTCTCGGCTGCAACAAGTTTTGAGCCATGAGCGGCTGGCCAACCGAAAAGATAGATCATGTAGACGAACCAATAAAACGCCATCGTCGGGATGTAGTTAAAGCCACCGTCGATTCCAGCAAGGAAGGCATAAAGAATCAAGCCCTTGAGGGCAGCCCTGCGCGTGGGCGACTGAAGAGCGGTTGAATCCACAAACAGGAGAAACACGGGGCTCAACATCCAAAGCAAAAAGGCGGCGCCGCCGGCGTAACCAAATTGATAGGCGGCGGAGATGTACACAACTTCCTGTAGACCGAATACTCCGTGTGAGGGGAGAAAGGTGATGTATGGAAGCAGCGCAAGCATCCCCAGACGCCCTCCCAGTTGCGAATCGAAAAGAAAGGCGAGACGGTTGGCGTTGAACAAAAGTGAAGCGAAGACCAGAGCAATCGTGACCGCAAGTGCAACAAAACGTTTCCGGGCGCCGCCAAGGTAAAGCCGCGGGAATGTATTTGCCTGACGAAGCAACAGAACCCCGATGGAGAGCAGTTGATCGACGATCAAGCCAGCCCATACAGATCGCGACAAGGTGAGAAGAAGCGCAAGTCTCACAGTCCATGAACGCCACTTCTTTGGCTCCAACAGGCTATAGAGTGGCAATAGCATCAAGGTGCAAACACCGTAAAGATTGCCGTTGTTATAGGTGGATATCAGTTTTAAAAAAAAGCCGCGAGCGATGTGCTTTGTCGTTTCGATTTCGCCGTAATCCGCTGCGTTCACGGTCAGGTACGGGATCTCAACAAAATGGCCTGTGATGGGGTGCAGGACGAAAAGGAAAATGCCCCATGCAGCGGCAAAAAAAATAGACCAGCGAAAGTAGAACGAAAGCCGCTCACCATCGATATAAGGCAAGAACGGGGGATAGACGAGCAGGAAAATCCAGGGAAGGAAGAAAATACCGGTAAAATTACTGACCGCGAAGGGGGGGTCCGCGATTCCATAGAAAAAGACGCAGTAAAGGCAAAGAATCTGAATCGGCAAGAGCATCAAAATCACGGCAACCAACCGCCTTGGCGCCGTGAGCGGAAGAGCCAGGAGTCGTACCAAGACCAGCGGTGGCGTAGAGAGGGCGAGGAACAGATAACCCCAAGTGATCGGGAGAATGCCAAGTTTCAACCCGCCCTTTGGAAAGGCGACCAGAAAAACCACGAGAAACCATGCAGTGAACATCGCCAAAGGATGAGGTTTTCGCAGGAGACGCATAGGCTTAGCGTGAAGTAAATGCCCTTCGCAACGTTCTGAGCTGTTGTCGGTGTTGAGGATTGCTGATGATACGAAGCCATACCAACCGTGCGATTACGGCGACGAGACCCAGAAAGGCGGCAAACACCGCACTGATCATCAAGTACGGCTTTCGGGGAGGCCATGCCTTGCGCTCCGGCACGACAGCGCGATCCACAATCTGAAAGGCGGCATGAGAAAATGCTGCATCCAAACGGGCGCTTTCAAACTGGCTCGCGAGCGAGTTCACCAGTGTGTCGTGATATCGCACATCGCGCTGGGCACGTTCTATGTCCAGGTTGGCCTGTGGCATCTGACCGGCTGCCGGAGCGGCACCGGCGGGAGATGCTCCCGATCCTTCCAATATTTGCTCCTCCGTCTTGAGCTGTGCGATTTGGGAGCGAAGGCGTTCGACCTCTGGATTCTTTTCCGTTTCACTCTGGAGCGACGCCGCTAGTTGAACTTCAAGAGTCGTAACCTGCTGCCGAACAGTTGCGATAGCCGACAAACCGCTCTGCGTCTGTGACTCCGGAACGATGAGGCCGGTGGCTCGCTGTACGCGAGCCATCTGCGTTTCGGCGGTAGTTAGCTCGCCGCGCTCCTGCTGAAGCTGGTGCTCGAAGAACTTGGTTATTTCCCCGCTTTCCTGCAGCCTCATGTTGTCGTTTTCGACTTGCAATGCATCCAGATAAGCGTTGGCAATTTTAGCAGCGTCCTGTGCGTTACCGTCTCTAACCTCGATGGTGATAATGCTATCGGCACCCGCGCTGAAGCTGCTCTTGCCGGCCAGTATGTTGCGCGCGGTTTCTCGGCTGGAGGTCTTGAAAAGCGCCATGAGGCCGACCTGCTCAATGACTTCATCCTCAACGCTGCGGCTGCGAAGAAGTCCCACATAGAGAGGGCTCCGGCCTTGATCGGCAAACAACCAACCCAGACTGCCAGCCGAGCTCTGATGCTCTTCTGGTACAAAAGAGGCCGACGCTACAAATTGCGGCTTCAAGGTGGAGATATAGGCAACCGCTACGGCGAACGCAAGCAAGCTGGTCAGCAGCATGATGCGCCACTGGGAAGCGATGGCGATCAAGACCGCAAAAAGGTCGATACCGTCCTCAGGCGCCTCCGCGTTTGCAGGAGGAACGAACTCGGCGGCTGGCTGTTGCGTGGACATCTTTTCTCCGACACCTCAATTGCGCTTCATACTCTCAACGCAGCACCCAGACGGCGCGTACGTTTACCGTTACGAACATTTGGCGATTTACTCGTCGTGGGCCAGGATAGCGATGCTGGCAACACCAATACCGAAGTTGCCAACAATCTCGGCAATATCCACGATGCGCTGCAAGACGGCGCGCTTATCGATGATCGGCGGAACAACGATGGTGTCTCCGGGGAATATCTGAGCACGGTTTACGTCTGCGTATTGACGACTGACGACTGAACCATCGGCGCGCAGGACAAACGTGCGTTTCTTGTCGGCCTGACGATCAGGACCACCAGCACGCTTCATATAGTTGATTACGTGTTCGCCGGGTGAGTAAACAAATGCGTTGGCGCTGTATACCTGGCCTTCGACGTTGACGTTGGAGGGCACGCGAGGCACGACAAAACGATCGCCATCTTCGAGCGCAAGATCGGGGAGGCTGTCGATTCCTGAACTATCGGGCTTGAGGTCGAGAACGATTCGACCGATAGGTTGAATCCTGCGCAAGCGGGCTATGGCATTCTGGGCATCAGCGGCGGAGGCTGTGGCAGCCTGTGAATCGCTGGGGCTCACGGCGCGAGCCTGGGCTGATGCGGTGACCGCAGAGACCTGCGCTTCCAATTCGTCAGCATACTCGTGGAGGCGCTGTTCCTCGACGCGGCGAGTGGATTCACGGGTGAACTCAGAGGCGTAGAGATAGGCATCAGGTGTAAAGCCTCCTACGCGATGAAGAAGACCGCGTAGTGTCTCTCCGGGCAGCACGCTGTATACGCCAGAGGCAATGAACTCTCCCTCCAGACGGACGAAACGGGTTTGCTGGACACTGGGAACGACAAGATCAGCGTTGGAGAAGATGGTGACGACATCGCCCGGAAGCAACTCCAGATTCTGCGAGGGATCGCCGTCGAGAACGACCTTTCCGAGGTTGAATGGGATGAGCGAGGTCTTGAGATCGCCTGAACTCTGGCGCTCGATAACGGCGTAGCTCCAATCGATGTCGGGAGCGCTGAGTATTACGTCTGTTTTAGCGGTAAAGACGTTGTTATTTGCGGTAAGGGCTGTACCAACGGAACTGCCACCGGAGTTTGTGGTTGCAGCACCGCTTTGGGAGCTACTGCTAGCAGATTTGTCGGTTCCATTGGACTTGATCTGGAGCGCACCTTCAGCTTGATCGCCGGCGGCTTCGGCCTGATAATCCTGTGCGAGCTGGCCGAGCTGATTGCGTTTGCGCCAGTAATTGCGGGTGATGAGGGCTTCCTTATTGGGGATGAGGTCGCTGATACGCATGCCCTGATGCCAAACATAGCGACCCGGATTTGCGACGTTACCGCGCAGGGTAACAGCATCCCGAAATCTATCGATGATAGAGGTGACAGAAACAATATCGCCGCCTTGCAGCGGTTCTGTGTCGTGCGTTGATATGTCCGCGTCACTGAGGGTGAGCATGCTGTGGTTAAAAATACGTTCCAGGCGAACGGTAGAACCCGCCGCAACTGTACTTTCCCCACCTGCCAATACCAGGAGATCGCTAATGGTGGTAGGGCCTTTGAGCTCATAAATAGCGGGGTTATTGACGCTGCCGACGAGAGCTACCTGCGGGCCCACAGGGGGGATGAAAATAACATCGCCGGTAACCAGAGAAATATCGTGAGACTTGTCGCCGTAGACGAGGAGATCGTAGAGGTCGAAGTGGTCGATAACCACATTGTTGCGGCGAACCTGAATGTCGCGCAGCGAGCCTTGTGGAAGTGGACCGCCGGAAGCGAAGATGGCGTTCGTCAGGGTGCTCATAGAGCTGATCGAAAAGCTGCCTGGACGATGGGCTGCGCCGACGACAAAAACCTGAATGGTGCGCAGCGAACCAAGATTTACGTTTAGCGTGAAGTTTCTGTAGATTTCGCTCAACCTACCGTTGAGAAAAGGCGTCAACTGCGAGTACGCGATTCCCGCCACATGCACGGCTCCGAGGCCGGGGACAGCAATGGCTCCGGTACGGTCTACGGTGAGATCGAGCTCCTGATTGATTTGACCTGAGATTTGCAGGCGAAGTTCGTCGCCGGGACCAATGATGTAACCGGGACCGACGGGCACATCTTCAATAGGCGCGAAAGTGGTCGGAACGCCCTGAAAGAGCGAGGCGCCGAAGATCGGCAGGGTCCGACCGGAAGTGGCCTCGACCATCTGCTGAAACTCGGTAAGGCGATCCTGGGTTCCGGCGGGAACCTCGGAGCGTTCGTCCTGCTGGGCATCCCTATTGGCACGATCAGTCTGCGAAGCATTGCGGTTTCCGTTGTTACCCTGCGTGCCGTTACCATTGCTCTGCCCCTGCGCACCGTTACCGTTGCCAATTGCGGTACCGGAAGCGCCCAGACCACCACCACCTGCAGCGCCACCGAAACCACCACCTCCGCCGGTTCCGCCGCCCCCGCCGGGAGCCTGAGCCGTGGCGATTCCAACCAGCAGCATGGCAGCCACCAACAAGCCACCCGGAAACGAAACTCGAAATGTATTGCAGGGAACGGAAGGCAACAGCTTTTGTGCAGATTTCACGCGGAGGGAATCCTAGTTTCCAATTAATAGAATCGCATAATCTGCGGTCTTCGACAGCAGATTATAACGTTTAGTCTACTCGACTTAGATGCGCTTTTCAGCCTTCGCAGCGGTACGTCAGCCATCGATTCCAAAATGGTACCCGGAGCCAGCCACCGCCAGCTAATTGATCGTCAGCTGAAAACTGGTGGTGGCAGTTCTGGAAATGCTGCTACCGGTTATTACGCCGGTCCCGGTGATCGTGACGGTATAAGTACCAGCACTGCTTTTGGGAGCTGCCGCTGCGCTACTACTGCACCCAGATAGCGCGGCAAAACCGAAGACCGTGAGAGCAAGGGCCGCAAGTGAGCGAAGATTTCTGCGGCGACGGAATGCGGGGATGAAGAGCACCATTGCGAAGAACGCTCCGCTGCCAATGCTCCAACGGCGGTCGAGCTGGGCACGCTCGATGGTGGTCATAGTTTGCGCAGTTGTCGACGTGATGGAAATAACCGAGGTTGCCGTACCGCCTGCGGTC